>Ga0210397_10001142_pt1 | contig 17110 bp, 18 predicted proteins | sample IncBWH2OmetaG_FD_160126 | JGI IMG/M metagenome (GOLD analysis project Ga0210397, IMG submission 160126) | Forest soil microbial communities from Barre Woods Harvard Forest LTER site, Petersham, Massachusetts, United States - Inc-BW-H-2-O ...
GGCCTTTCGCCGAAAGAAGTGCGCGAGTTGATGCGGCTGTTGGCCAAGACGAAAGCGTCGGCGCACAAGTCCGCACAGGGCAAAACCTAGCAAGGCAAAGCGTAAGGATCTGGATAACGCCGTGACCGGGATCGATTACGAAGTCGAATATAACAACCGGGCCCGCGTTCCGGAAAACCCCGAGTTGATGGCGGGCTGGGCGAGGGATGCGGCCGCCTATCGCGAGCAGCGCGCGCCGCGCCGGATCGCTTACGGGCCGGGGCCGCGGCATGTCATCGATGTGTTTGCCGGCGAGGGTGCACGTCCGCTCGTCGTCTTCATTCACGGCGGTTATTGGCAGGCGCTGGATGGCTCGTGGTTCAGCCACATGGCGCGCGGACTCAACGCCCACGGGATTGGCGTCGCCGTTCCGACCTACGATCTCTGCCCGCAGGTTTCGGTGGCCGACATCATCATGCAGATGCGGGAGGCGATGCGCGAGCTCGCAGAGCTTTCCGGGCAGCTTGTGGTCAGCGGCCATTCCGCCGGCGGGCATCTCGCCGCCTGCATGCTGGCGACCGACTGGAAGGCTTACGACGCGTCCTTGCCGCCGGATCTCGTCGCCGCCGCTTACACGATCTCCGGCCTGTTCGATCTGCCGCCGCTCATTCCGACCTCCATCAACAAGGCCCTGGGCCTCGATCAAACCACAGCCCACGCCGCAAGCCCGCTGTTCTGGCAACCTCCCAGCCACGGCAGCCTCGATGCCGTTGTAGGCGAGACCGAAAGCGCGGAATATCACCGGCAAAGCCGAAGCATTGTCGAGGCGTGGGGCGAGGCCGGCATTACCACGCAATTCGGCACGGTTCCCGCCGCCAATCACTTCACGGCGATTGCGCCGCTCGCCGACCCCGCTTCGCAGATGACGTTACGGCTGAAAGAATTGGCAGGGCGCTAGGATTCCGGGGCGTCATCCTTCGAGACGCGCGCGGAGCGCGCTCCTCAGGATGAGGTCTGACGACGGGCCGGAGATCGTCTAATCCTCATGGTGAGGAGCGCGGCCAGCCCAAGCAGGCCGAGTTTTGGCGAGGCCGTCAGCGAACGGCACAACTAGACGCCGCGCGTCTCGAACCATGTGGCCCTAGAAAGAGCGAGATCGAGCGGATGTAGCCACTTGCGCCGAATTACTTTAAGTATAAAATGTTTTCGGAATGACGGAAGCCTTGCTGTTCAGAGATCAGGGAGACGACGGAATGTCTGGTCGAATTTCCCCATCGCTTGGTCCATCGGGCCACGTCGATGATTTTACCCGGCGAAATCTGCCGCCGTCCGAGCTATGGCCGGAACTGCTGCTCGATCGCGCGGAATTTCAATATCCGGAATATCTCAACGCCGCGGTCGAACTGACCGACCGGAACGTCGAGAAAGGTTTTGGCGACCACATCGCGCTGATCGGCAACGGCCGCCAGCGCACCTACAAGGAACTGGCCGACTGGTCGAACCGCCTCGCGCATGCGCTGGTGGAGAATTACGGCGTCAAGCCCGGCGACCGCGTGCTCATTCGTTCGGGCAACAATCCGGCGCTGGTGGCGGCCTGGCTGGCTGCGACCAAAGCAGGCGCGGTGGTCGTCAACACCATGCCGTTGTTGCGCGCCGGCGAATTGAGCAAGATCATCGACAAGGCCGAGATCGCGCTGGCGCTGACCGATAGCCGCATTGCCGACGAACTGGTCGCGTGCGCCAAGACCAGCCGTTTCCTCAAGCAGGTTGTCAATTTCGACGGCACCTCCAACCATGACGCCGAGCTCGATCGCGTCGCGTTGAGCAAGCCGGTCCGTTTCGAGGCGGTCAAGACCGGCCGGGACGATGTGGCGCTGCTCGGATTCACCTCGGGCACAACGGGCGAGCCGAAGGCGACGATGCATTTCCATCGCGATCTCCTGATGATCGCGGACGGCTATGCGAAAGAGGTTCTGGGGGTGACGCCGGACGATGTGTTCGTCGGCTCGCCGCCGCTGGCCTTCACCTTCGGGCTTGGAGGCTTGGCGATCTTCCCGCTGCGCTTTGCCGCCACCGCGACGCTGCTCGAGAATGCCGCGCCTCCTGAAATGATCAGGATCATCGAGACGTATAAAGCAACGATCTGCTTCACCTCGCCGACGGCCTATCGCGCGATGATGGCCGCGATGGACCAGGGCGCGGATCTGTCGTCGTTGCGGCTGGCGGTCTCGGCCGGCGAGACCTTGCCCGCGCCGGTGTTCGAGAGCTGGACCAAGAAAACCGGCAAGACCATCCTCGACGGTATCGGCTCTACGGAGATGCTGCACATCTTCATCAGCAATCGAGTTGGTGCGGCTGCCGCGGGCACGACCGGAACGCCGGTGGCCGGCTATGAGGCCAAGATCGTCGACGAGAACATGAACGAATTGCCGGCGGGCGCGATCGGCAAGCTCGCGGTGCGCGGGCCGACCGGCTGCCGTTATCTGGCGGACGTAAGGCAAACCAATTATGTGCGCGACGGCTGGAATCTGACCGGCGATTCCTTCACCCGTGATGAGGAGGGCCGTTTCTCCTTCGTGGCGCGCTCGGACGACATGATCATTTCCTCCGGCTATAACATCGCAGGCCCCGAGGTCGAGGCGGCGCTGTTGAGCCACCCGTCGGTTGCCGAATGCGGCGTGGTCGGTGCGCCCGACGAGGCGCGCGGCATGATCGTCAAGGCGTATGTTGTGCTGGCTTCGAGCGCGACCGCGTGCGAGGAACTCACGTCCGAATTGCAGGACCACGTCAAGCAGGCGATCGCGCCATATAAATATCCGCGCGCGATCGAGTATGTCGCCCAGCTGCCGAAGACCGAAACCGGCAAGCTCAAGCGGTTTGCGCTCAGACAGATTGCGCAAGGCGACTCGCCCGGCGTGGCAGCGGAATGAACAGGGAGAATGATCGGTGAACCCTTCGAAAGGCCCGGCTTCTGCCGTCCGTTCCGAAAGCGAAACGGGACTGCGGATTCTGCAACCGAGCGGCTGGCCGGCGCCGAAAGGTTACGCCAATGGCATGACCGCCGAGGGCCGCCTGGTGGTGACCGGCGGCGTGATCGGCTGGGACGTCGACGGCCATTTGCCGGCCGATTTCATCGCGCAAGTGAGCCAGACCTTGCGCAACATCGCAGCCATTCTGGAGGCGGGCGACGCGCGGCCGGAACATCTGGTCCGGCTGACCTGGTACGTGGTGGACATGGACGAATATCTCGCAAGCCTGAAAGCGCTCGGGCAGGTCTATCGCGAGGTGTTCGGCACGCATTATCCGGCGATGGCGCTGGTGCAGGTCGTGCGGCTGGTCGAAAAAACGGCCAGGGTCGAGATCGAAGCCACCGCGGTCGTGCCGCGCTGATCGGCTCTTCGCCTCGCCCCGCAGGCGGGGAGAAGGGGCGCAGCTTCATCGCGATCGCATTAGCTCTTACTCGAAATCCTCAGCGGTCCAAGCGCCGCGAGCTCTTCATAGGCGCTTGTCGCCTTTCGCAGCAGGCGCTTCTTTTGTTTGGGCGCAAGCGCGAGATCGCTTTCGTCCATCTTGTCTTCGCCGAGTGCTGCCGCAAGCGCGCGGAATCGGGCATCGTCGTTCAACTGTCCGAGCGACTTCTGGGCTTTTCGTAAATGCTTCAGCATCGCCAGTCGCGCCGGCGTCTGGTCGGGCGGGGCCAGTTCGGCCGCCGACTCGACGGCGTAACTGAGCCGCTTGTTGGCAAGGCGCACCCGGTGGCGTTTGCGCGCGCCGAATTCCTTCAGCTTGCGGCTTTTCTTCAAAAGCTTCGCTCGCCATTCCTTCAATGTGTCCGAGCAGTATTCGGCCGCCGGCTGCGCGCGCCGCTCGGCGGCCGTCTTGCTCCGCTTCCGCGACCAGTCGCCGTTCTCGATCCAGGCGATGAGGTCCCTGATCAGTCGCCGATACCGCGGCGAGCCCAGCGCGCGGGTCAGGTGGCGCTGGCAGGCGGCCCGCTCCTGTTTCCAGGGCCGATCGCTTGCCCCCGTTTGATCCCTGATTTTCGCCAGGCGTTCGAGTGCGACATCGAGATCGCGGACGATGCCGAGATGGGCGTTCAGCCATTTCAATTCGGCGCCGAGCCGAAGCTGTTCGTCGCCATCAACCATGGGCGAGAACAGGGCAATTGTAGTCCTGAGTCTGGTCATGGCGACGCGCATGGCGTGAAGGGCCGTGGCTTCGCCCGCACACGTACCCGGCTGCTGTGCCGTCAACTGAACGAGATAGTGGGTCGCGGCCGTCCGAAAAGCCGTCTCGCAGGTCATCGAACCCCGGAGCGGCGGGGCCTGCTTTATCGAAGTTTTAACTTTAAATGTGACGGTTGCGTCCATTGGAACAGGGTGCCCCGCGGGCGCTTCATTGACAACAGGGCTTGTTCCTAGACGATCTTTGCGGCACTACTGGGAAAACTCCCTGAATCCTCATTCAGGACGGATTCTTTAAAGGCTGCTTCCGGCTGTCATAATCGTTGCCCCGTCCGGACCATCGGATGACCATTTGGCAGGGTTTTGCGCCGGCTTTCACGTTCCGGAGAACTGATGGGCGTGCCCCAGGACAAGACAATGGAGCCCCGGCAGGTAACGAGCAGCAAACTGGCGGTGCTGCGCGGGCACCAGATTTTTTGCGACCTCGATGCAAACGCCTTCGAGCAGCTTTGCCGTTACGCCAAACATGCCACGCTCAAGCGCGGGGCGACGATCTTCTCCAAGGGCGATCCCGGCAACAGCCTGATTGCGGTGATATCGGGCACGGTGAAAATCAGCATTTCCTCGCCCGACGGCCGCAGCGCGATTCTCAACCTGATCGGGCCCGGCGAGATTGTCGGCGAGGTCGCCGTGCTCGATGGCCAGGCCCGAACGGCCGATGCCACCGCTAACAGCAATTGCGAGATTTTCGTCATCGACCGCCGCGAGTTCCTGCCATTCGTGCGAAGCCAGCCGGCCTTGGCGATGAAATTCATCGAACTGTTATGCGCGCGGCTGCGCTGGACCTCTGACCAGGTCGAAGAAGTCATCTTGCAGGATCTGCCGGGCCGGCTTGCCAGCGCCCTGATCCGTCTCACCGAGCGGCACAAGGTGGCGCAGGGCGGCCGCACCATCGCGGTCACCCAACAGGAAATCAGCGAGATGGTCGGCATGTCCCGCGAGAGCATCAACAAGCAGTTGCGCGCCTGGGCTTCCCGCAACTGGGTTCGCCTCGAGCACGGTGCCATCGTCGTGCTGGACATCGAACCGTTGCAGGAAATCGCGGGCTCGGGACCGGACGAAAATTGAATCCCGAAAAGCGTAGTCGTGTTGTGAAGCAGTTCACACGCGTATGATGGCGATCAGGTTAGAAGGAGCACTGAGGGACCATCCTCAAATTGGAGGCGTCCATGCATGCTCCGTTCGACCGATCACGCAAGAGCGACCACGCGACCGAACCGAGAAGCGGCGTTAGATTTCTCATCCTGCCCGTGCTCATGGCGATTGTGCTGATCGCTCTGGCCATCGTCCATCCAAAGGCATCGATCTGGATATCACAGGCCGTACAGGCGGAGTTTGGCGGTAGCGGTATCGCCGACGACATGCCGATGGAGACGGCGCAACAACCGGGCATGGCCGTCCCGATGCATACCGTCAACGCCCGCTGAGATTTTCAGAGGTACCCTTCGCCGGCTTCAGCGGCGAAGCGGCCGGGGTCGCCTTCCCAGACGATCCGCGCATGTTCGAGCACATAGACGCGGTCGGCATGCGGAAGCGCAAACGTCACGTTCTGCTCGCCGAGCAGCACCGTGATCGGCGTGGTCTGACGCAGCCGTTCCAGCGCCTTGGATAGTTGCTCAAGAATAACCGGCGCGAGGCCCAGTGTCGGCTCATCCAGGATCAGGATCTTGGGCTGCATCATCAGCGCCCGGCCGATTGCGAGCATCTGCTGTTCGCCGCCGGAGAGCGTTTGTGCCATCTGGCCCTGACGCTCTTTCAGGATCGGGAACAACTCGAACAGCCACGTGAGCTGCTTTTGCCGGTCCTCTTCGGTCAAATGCTGGCCGCCGAGGTCGAGATTTTCGCGCACGCTCATCTCGCCGAACAATTCGCGCGATTCCGGGCATTGCACGACGCCGCTGCGTGCGATTTTGGCCGGGCTGGTGCCGCGCAGCTTTTCGCCGTCGCGGATGATGTCGCCGCTATAGGGCAGAAAGCCGGAGATGGTGTTGAACAACGTGGTTTTGCCCGCGCCGTTCAACCCGACCACCGAGACGAACTCGCCCTGATGGACGTGGATCGATACGTTCTCGAGCGCCTGCGCCTTGCCATAGAACACGCTGACGTTCTCGACCTGCAACAACGGCACCTTGTCCTTGAAACTGGTCTCGGGCCGCGCCGAGGTCTCGATCGCGCCGCCGAGATAGACGCGCCGCACGGTTTCGTTGCGCATGACCTCGTCAGCTCGGCCGGTGACGATCTTCTCGCCGAGATACATCGCGAGCACGCGATCGACCAGCGCCGCAACGCTCTTGACGTTGTGGTCGACCAGCAGGACTGCGCGGCCTTCGTCGCGAAAGCTCTTGATCAGTTCCGAGAAGGTGCCGACTTCGGCAAGCGTGAGTCCGGCAAAGGGTTCGTCGACCAGCACCACCTTGGGATCACGCGCGATCGCTTTGGCGAGTTCGAGCCGCCGCAAATCGGCAAAGGGCAAGGTCGGCGGCCGGCGATCCATCACCGCGCCCAAACCGACGCGATTGGCGATCCACTTGGCGCGCTCGGTCAGCGCCTTGTCCGGAAACAGCATGAAGAGACTGTCCGGCAACAGCGCCACCATGATGTTCTCCAGCACCGTCTGCCGGTTGAGCGGCCGCGAGTGCTGGAACACCATGCCGAAGCCTTTGCGCGCGATCTGATGCGCCGGCAGGCCTGCGATGTTCTCGCCCTGGAAGATGACTTCGCCCGCGGTCGGGCGCTCGATCCCCATGATCGACTTCATCGCGGTCGATTTGCCGGAGCCGTTCGGCCCGATCAGGCCGAAGATCTCGCCGGCGTGAACTTCGAGATCGAGCTTCTTCACCGCCGTGAGGCCGCCATAGCGCTTGGTGAGGCCGCGGACCTCAAGCACTGGCGGATTGTTGTTGGTCGCGTCCATTATTTGCGCCCCTCATGCGAGAGGGCCGCGCCCAGGAATCCGCCGGGGAAGAACAGCACCACGAGCAGCGCAACCGCCGAGACGATGAAGGTCGCAAGCTCGCCGGTGGGGCGCAAGAATTCGCCGGCGACGATCAGGAAGATCGCGCCGAGTGCTGCGCCCAGCACGGTGCGGCGTCCACCGAGTACAGCGGCGACGATCACGTTCACCCCGACCGCGACGTCGACCACGGTTCCGACCGAGGCGGTGCCGAAGTAAAACACCAAAAGCGCGCCGGAGAGACCGGAGAAGAATGCGCTGACGATGAACGCGGCGAGCTTGTGTTTGACGATGTTGAAGCCGAGCGCGCCGGCCTGCACCGGATCCTGGCCGCTCGCCTGCAACACCAGGCCGATCGGCGATTGCGACAGGCCATACAGAATGAGCGCACTGATGGTCATGAAGCCGAGCGCGATCCAGTAATTCGCACTGGCATTGATCGTAATCACGTCGGGAATCGTCAGGCCGATCTCGCCGCCAGTGAGATCGGCGAACACGACGACAAAATTTTGCAGCATCAACACCGCAACCAGCGTGGTCAGGCCGAAATAGGGACCGCGCACCCGCAGAGCCGGCAGCGCCAGCACCACGCCCGCAACGACGGAAGCAAGCGCACCAAGCACGATGCAGAGATAGACCGACCAGCCATACTGGTTGTTGAGAATGCCCGCGGTGTAGGCGCCGACGCCGATCAGGAAGGTCGGGCCGAAATTGACCTCGCCGGCAAAGCCGAACAGCAGATCCCAGGACATCGCGAACACGCCGAAGTAATAGGCGACCGTGAGCAGCCCCAGTACATAACCGGAGACATAAAGCGGCAGCGTGGACGCGATGATGACGATCGCGAGAGAAACGAAGAACAGCCGTGACTTGAAGAAACCGCCCATGCTCATCTTCTCCCGAGCAGGCCCTGCGGCCGCACATACATCACGGCGACCAGCAGCAGAAGGGCAGGGATGGTCCGGTATGCCGGCGAGACCAGATAGGCGGTCAGGGTTTCGAGATAGCCGACGACGAAGGCGGCGATCAACGAGCCGGACACGCTGCCGAGACCGCCGAGCACCACGATCGAGAACGCGCTCGCGGTCAATGGTCCGACGCTGTAGGAGCTGACGCCTAGGAACATGCCGAGCAGCACGCCGGCAATGCCGGCGAGGATGCCGTAGATCGCCCAGACCACGACATAGATGTTGCCGAGTTCGAGCCCAAGCAGCGTCACGCCGCGTGGATTCATCGAGGCTGCGAGCACCGCCTTGCCGGTGCGGGTGCGGTTCACGAGCAGCCAGAGGAGCGCGATCACAAGGCAGCAGACAAAGGCGGTGAAGATCTCGTTGCGCGGCGTGCGCACGCCGAGGATATCGACGACGCCCTCGACGATCGGCAGCACGGTCTTGGCGTTGTTGGTGAAGAAATAGGCGATCAGTTCCTGGATCATGATGCCCCAGAGCAGCGTGCCGGTGAGGACGAAGATTTCCTTCTCCTCATTAGGAATGCGTCGGGATCGCTGGATCGGCTGCACCACCGCAAAATAAGTGATCAGCGCGGAAACCAGCGCCACCGCGACGCCGACCAGTGCGCCCGAATAAGTGTCGAGATGCAGCACGCTCGCCGCCGCCCACGCGGCGACCGCCGCCAGCACCATGATGGCGCCATGGGACAGGTTGAGCACGCCGGAGACGCCGAAGATGAGGGTAAATCCGGTGGCGCCGAGCGCATACAATGCACTGATGGCAAAACCGTCGATCAGAATCTGAAACGCCAGCATTTATCCCGCCGCGGCAGCCCCCGCTGCCCCCTCCTGGAAAGAGAACGTCACGTCATGAAAAATGCTCCCGGGGGAACCCGGGAGCATTGTTGGAAAATCAGTTCGACGTGACCTTGATGAAGGCCGGGAACTTCAATTTGGCCTTGGCGACTTCCGGCGGCCAGACCGCGACCTGCGCGCCGTCCTGCCATTGCAGCATGGCGCCGGTGATCAGGCCTTTGCCGTACTTGATCGAGTGGGTGAACGGGTCGTCCTTGCCGTAGAACTGGACCCGGCCGATCGTTCCAACCCAGTCGGTCTTCTCCAGCGCCTCGACCAGCTTGTCGGCGTCGGTCGAGCCGCCGCGCTTCACGGCGTCGGCGATGTAATAGACTTCGTCATAGGCGGTGTAACCGGCATAAGACGGGAAGTTGCCGAACTTCGCCTTGAAGGCGTTGGCAAACGGCACACTCTTCTCGGTCACCGCCAGGCCCGGTCCCGACACGCCCTGATAGAGCACGCCATCGGAGGCGTTGTTGGTGTCCTTGCCGAAGGTTTCGTTGGTGGCCTGCGAGGAAATGCCGAACATCGGGATCGGAACCTGCTGGTTCTTCCACTGCACGGTCGGCTGCGTACCGACATGCGAGATGCCGGTGATCATCACGTCGGGCTTGGCGCCCTCGATCTTGTTGAAGATCGGCGTGAAGTCGGTGGTGTCGGGCGAGAAGCGGATGTGGTCGAGCACCTTCAGCCCGATCTTGGGCAGGCATTCCTCGTAGCCGGTGTCGAGCGGCTTGGTCCAGGCTGCGTCCTCGCTCATGATGACGGCGGTCTTCATCTGCTTCTGTTCGACCAGAAGTTCCTTGGCGGCGTCGCAGACCGACAGCGCCAGCGCCGCGGAGGTCAGGTAGCCGTGGAAGGTGTACTTGTTCTTCTCATAGTCGGCGTGAACACTCTTGCTGATCTCGTTGGAGGCAGCACCGGGCGTGATGAAGGGCGTCTTCAGGCGCGAGGCCCACGGCTCCAGCGCCAGCACCACTTCGCTGATGTAGCTCGCGACGACGATGTTGACCTTGTCTTCGTTCACCGCGCGCTGGAAGGCGCGAACGGAGTCAGCTGAAGAAGAGTGGTTGTCATAGGTGATGATTTCGATCTTGCGTCCGTCGACGCCGCCCTTGGCGTTGATTTCGTCGGCCGCGAGCTGGGCGGCCTGCGGGATCGAGGCGCCGGCAATCGCCTGCGCTTCCGCGATGACGCCGATCTTGATCGGGTCGGCGGCGAGCGCCGGACCGGAAGCCGCTAGCACGAGGCCGAGGGCCGTCGCGCCGAGCAGCGAACGGAAAAGCGGCGTTCGAAATGTTGATGTCATGACGTTCCTCTCCATGTCTTTCAGGCCCGGGCGGCCTTTGACGTCGCCGGGCTATTATTTCTGACCTTGGCGGCCTTGAGGTTATTGTAGCTGCGCTTGCGTCCCCAGCAAGCGAAACGGCAGCAACCTGTTTTGGTGGTACGACCTCGATATCCCCTTGGGAAGTCCAAAATCGTCGCAGTCACTTCGCTCTCCGGGCAGCGTTAACGGGGCGCGCCAAAAATATCGGAGCCTAACGAAGCCAGCGTTTTCCTTGTCTATTCAATGGATTACGTGATTGGCTTTCTATCCCATTGCTGGCCCGGCGAACGCTGGCAAGCCCGTGCCGATGAGACGAAAGACTAGAGCACAGGACGCTCTTTTCGTCGGTCGTTTTCGTCCGCGACGAGGTAGTCGTCGAGTCCGAAAGCCGAGGATCGCGACGTTCACGCGGCGAAATCGCCCGGTGCGATGATCCCGATGATCTCGGCGTGGAAACCGCGGCCGCGCAGACAGGTTTCGATTTCGTCCGCGATGTGCCAGGCCATATTGACCAGCGGCTTGGCGCGGTCTGCCGCCGGGAAAGCATCGTCGGATAGAATTGGAATCCGCGTGCCCGGAATGAAGTGTCCGATCTTGCCCGAACCGGGCTTTTCGTAAACCGCGCTGATCGACGTGTGATCGAGGCCGAGCAGCCTGATCGGTATAGCGGCCCGGTCCGGAAACGCCATGCCCGCCAGGGGACCATATCGCTTGACGGCGGATTTGATTTCCGCAGCCTTTCTGGCGCGCCATAGCGCGATTTCCTGCGGCAATCTTGCGAGATCTCTGCCGTAACGACGCTCGCGCTCGAACATTGCGGCTCTGACAAAGGAGGACTCTTCGGAATCCCACGCCCCGCTGAGGAATACCCGGACGTTGCCGCCATAGCGCTTGGGAAATTCAACTTGCGAAATAAACATGCCCAGCGATTTCGCAATGAACTGGAATGATGTGCCGCTGTAGGTGCGCGGATGTTCATGATGGAACGTATCGAATTGCCGCCCGGCAAGGATCGAGCCGAGATAGTGGTTCTCGATGACGATCTTTGTTCGCGGGCTCGACAGCACGTTCAGCGCCCGGATGACATCCGGCAAGTCTTCGATCTGCGCGAACACGTTGGTAAAGGTGATGATGTCGGGCTGCCCGAACTGGGCGACAAAGCTCCTGGCGACATCCTCGCTGAAAAACGAGTTCCAGACCCGATGCCCTGAGGCGGATGCATCCGCGGCCGCGCCGGTTGGCTCGATGCCGTAGGTTTCTGCGCCATGTTCCGCAAAGATCGACAGCAGGCTGCCGTCGTTGCAGCCGACGTCCAGCACCTTCTTGCCGCTGAGATCGCCATATTTTGCGAAGCAGGCGGCGACCAGACTGCGCATGCCGTTGAGCACATCGAGGGTCTGGCGCGCCCGATAATGGTAGGTTTGCGGAAACAGGTCTTGTTTAGGAACCTGAAACCGCTGATGCGCAGTACAGCAGGTTTCGCAGAACAGAATTTCGATGGGGTATTGCCGGCAGATGCGCGCGTCGCCGATTGGAACCAGATCGTCGCGCATCGGATGCTTGCCGAGGTTGAGCATCGACTGCAACGATACGGTTCCGCACACCTCGCACCGGTGTATCTCGCGCCGTCCCGCATGATCTGGGGATATTGTCTTCTGCGGGGCGTGGTCAGCGTGCCGTCGCGGCGTCGGGAACCCGATCAGGCGGGCCGACTGCCGGGTCGTACGATCCAGGTAAGCGGCTGTCTTCATGGTGGTGGCGCCGTTGCGGGAGGTCTTCGCGTTACGAAAGCGACGCTTTACGATACGCAACGCTGCAACTGCCGATGGGTCAGCCCGCGATAACAGGGATTGCCGCCTCCGCTCAGGGGCGCAAACGCCATAGTATGGCGAGACCTGCTCCCACTCTGGGGCCCGGTCGTTAACATTCTTTTAACGACGTTTGATTTTCGGCCTGTTTTGGGTGCTTCGCGGGGCGATGGCCGGGGTCAGTTCGCCTCTTCGAGGGTGCACTTGAGCGGATGGCCGTGCTCGGCTGCAACGGCCAGGATGTTGGTTATCCTTCTTTCGGCCTCCTCGCGTTCACAGGTGCCGCAGATCGCTTTGCCCTCGTGATGGACGCGAAGCATCAGTTTATTAGCTTCGTCAAAGTCCAAGTCAAAGAAGTGCTGCAACACCCAGACGACGAAATCCATCGGGGTTTCGTCGTCGTTGAAAAAAACGATGTTGCAAAGTGCGTTGTTCGGCATGGCGCGGCTCGAAGCTGGTGGCTTGGGATTCTCTACTCCCGGGATACGCTATTCATCTATGATCGCGACGGCGCGCGTCCACCCCGCCGAAGCGCGTTCGATCTTCACCGGAAAGCAGGAAACCGTGAAGCCGGTTGGCGGCAGTTGTTCGAGATTGTGCAGCTTCTCGATGTGGCAATAGCCGATGTGGCGTCCGGCCTTGTGGCCCTCCCAGATCAGGCTTGCATCTTTCGTTTCAGCGTATTTCTTCGCGGTGAAGACAAACGGCGCGTCCCAGCTCCAGCCGTCGATGCCGGTCAGCCGCACGCCGCGTTCGAGCAGATACATCGTCGCCTCATATCCCATGCCGCAGCCGGAATTGACGAAGTCCTGTTGGCCGTATTTGGCGCCGGCTGAGGTATTGACCACGACGATTTCGAGCGGCGACAGCGTATGTCCGATGCGCTTGAGTTCAGCCTCGACATCCTCAGCGGTCACGACATAGCCGTCGGCAAAATGCCGGAAGTCGAGTTTGACGCCGGGCTGAAAACACCATTCGAGCGGCACTTCCTCGATGGTCCAGGCGCGCTCACCGCGGTTCATGGTCGGATGATAGTGATAGGGCGCGTCGAGATGAGTGCCGTTATGGGTCGAGAGCTGCACCGTTTCCATCGCCCAGCCCTGGCCGTCCGGCAGATCCTGCGCTTTGAGGCCCGGAAAGAATCCGAGCATGCGCGGTAGGCTCTGCTGGTGGTCGTGATACTCGATGCGCGGATTGATGCCGGGCGGATCGGCCGGTACGTCGTTCTGCAGCGGCACCGAGATATCAATCAGTTTTCGCGCCATGGCGCTCCCTCTCTTTTTGGCTGGTTAGCCTTAAGTTGAGAGCGGCAGATAAGTGCTGTCAAGTTCGGCCGAAAGAGCTGTTTTCAGGCTTTGACTGCGATCGATGCGCCGAAAAGCCGGTAGCTCACACAAGCTTCATCAGCTTGAGCGCCGCGAGACCGTTCGGGCCGTAAGGGTTGCCGATACTCTCGCACATCTCGAAATGATTGAAGTTGGAGGCTTCCAGAAGCTCGACCGGCTTGCCAGCGGCTTTGACCGCCGCGGCGAAGTCGCGTGACTGGCGCTGGAACTCGGGCGTCTCGAAGGTGCCGTAGGTGACGGTGATCGGCGCGCGCAACAATTCGATATGCCGGATGGAGCTTAGCGACTGCTCCATGTCGTCATCGAACTTGACGTAGTTGCTGCGAGCCGAAAGCCGCGCCGGCTTCAGATCGTACATGCCGCTCATGAGAAGTGCGCCGGTGATCATGTCGGCCGGCAGTCCAAAATCCTTCTGCCAGTCGGTCACGGCAGCGACGCCGGCGAGGTGGCCGCCGGAAGAATGCCCGCCGATATAGAAGCGCTTGGTATCGCCACCAAAGCTCGCGGCATTCTTGTAGGCCCAGGCGATGCCACGGCGGACCTGATCGGCCATCGGCCGCAGATCGCCGCCCGCGGCGTTGACCGCAATGAAATCCAGCACGACATAGTTGACGCCGGCATTGACGAAGAGATCGGCCGGATAGGCGTAATCCCTGGCGCTACCGTTGAGCCATCGGCCGCCATGAACGTACACGAAGATCGGCGCGTTTGCGTTGCGGGCCGGAAAGACGTCGAGCCCTTCGATCGGGGTCGGTCCATAGGCAAAGCGCTTCGGCGCGCCAAGCCGTTGGCGCGTCGTTTCGCTGCTTGAAGCAAAGCGCTTGTTGAACTGGGCGATCATCGGCGCATAGGCGGTCTGGTCGTAGGATGCATCCAGCTCGACCTGATCGAGATCCATCCAGACCTTGGGCCCTTTCTCGTGCGGCGGCGGCCCGACCTGACAGCCCTCCGCGAGCGCAGGTGTGGCGGCCATCGCGGCCGCTGTTCCGAGCAGGGAGCGGCGCGAGATCAGGCTGGCAGGAGATAGCGAGCGTTCGGACATGATTTCCTCAAGACAAGCTGTGGCAATCGCGCCGAACGCCAAGCAAAGCTCAGGCCAGTGTGGTGAGTTAGGACGCCAGTGTGACCAAACCGGCCCAGAATTGCTGTTTCTGTTCTGTGGCTTCGTTGTCGTATTTGCGGACGAAGGTGAGCTTGCCGTCGTTGCCGACGCGGTAGAGCACGAGACCGGCCGGCAGCGTCGTGACGTTGTTGCCGTCGCGCACAGCGATCGCCCACAGCGGTGCTGCGATCAGAAGCTTGCCGCTCGGATCGACATTGAAGGTCCGCAGGTAATTGCCGTGACCGTCGGCGTTCTGCATCAGCGTCGGCTCGCCGGTGGTCTGATTGATGGCAAACACCGCGACCGAATTCTCGCCGCCGGTGAAAACCTTCTTGCCCTCGAAGTCGGTCGTCCACCAGGCGCGGTTGGCGACATAGACAAAGCGCCCGTCGGGACTGACATGGATGGCGCCGGCGGCCTGCCGCAGTTTCGAATTGGCGTCGGCGAGCGTGTTCTTGACGAACAGCGGATCGCGCGAAAGCCCGGTCGCATCGTCGAGCTTGTAGACGGCGAGCTGGTTCTGGCTCTCGATCGAGACGAACACCCAGGGCTTCTTCGGATGGAAGTCGAGGTGCCGCGGCCCGAAATGCATGCCGTCACCGGGCGCGATCGCGGCAAGGTTCGTCAGCACGCCGTCCTTGAAGGCAAAGGTCTTGATCGAGCCGGGATCGACGGGATTGTCCGACGGCGCGTTGTTGCCGCGCGTGATCAGGATGACATGCTTGTTGTCCGGCGTGATGCGGATCTGATGGGCAAAGATGCCGGTGTCGAGCTTGTTCGGCTGCTCGACCTTGTCGCCGATGGTGCCGTCGGCATTGATGCGATGCACCGTCAGGCTGGACGGATTGTTGTAGGCGATCAGGAGAAAGTGGCCCGAATGATCGACGCTGGTGTGGATCGGCCGGGTGGTCAGCTTCACCGTTTCGCCATGCGGCTTGAGCGCTCCGGTTTTGGGGTCGATCGCAAACGCATTGGCGACATGCGTGCTTCCAGTGGCATCGCCGGCGGCGGGTCCGCCGCTTGAGGACACCACATAGAGATATCGTTTCGAGGGATGCGGCCAGGCATATTGGATGTTGGCTGCTGTCGATACCGAAGCTTGCTTGGACAGTTCAGCCTTGTCGACGTCGACGCTGTAAGGCGTCAGTTCCGGCCCGACTGCCGAATAGAACACGTTTTTGGATGTCATGGTTTTACCGAAAGCGAGGGTGGGAGCGGCGATGGTGCCGGCAAGCAGTGCGGTGAACGTTCGACGGTCGACCATAAGGAAACCTCCCACGAATTATTGTTATGGGATGGCCCATAGCAAAAGGCGGAAATCGGCGCGATCAAAATCACTCGCGGCAGATCAGCGTTGCATCGGCGCCGGTCGGCCGAACTGTTTGCGACGCAGCGCACAATAGAGTGCGGATCAAACAAATCTCAAGGAGCCGGCAGGTCACCGACGGTGCCGCCGTGCAAGGCCGGCGGGGCAAGTTGACCGCGCGCGCCACGCGTAAGGTTTTCGTTAACCATTTTTAAGCAATTGGCGGGCGAGATTGGCAGCGGCAGATTCTTCTCAAGCAGAAGGTCGGATGACATGACTGAGCCCGACGTTTTGAGTAGCGAAATCGGTGTCTTGATGGCGCTTCAACGGGACGCCTGGCGCGAACTCGCAAGCTCCGAACTCACCCAGTTCGACCGCCGCGAGATCCGCAACCGGATCCGGCAAAGCGAGGTCGATTTGCGGGGTTTCCTGAAAATGCGCACCGAGCGCCTGCGCTTTCAGCCGCGCCCGGTCGAGGCCCCGATCGACAGCCTCGCCACGATCAATTTCCGGTTCTTTTAAAGCTAGAACTCGAAGTCGCCGGTCGATTGTCGCGCCAATGCGCGCAGGTCGGCCACCGTTCCGCGCACGGCGTTGCAGCGCCGGCAGTGGACGCTGGCGCCGTCGAGGGCGTCCACGGGATCGATCGGCTTGATCGACAAATTCCCGCAGACTTCGCAGACGATCTTCAGCCCCGGCTGCGCTTCACATGGATGGTCGGTCAGGTTCATCGCATTTCACCTCAGCCGATAATCGCTGATGCAAAGATGCTGACGGTCGCAAATTTCATGGCGAAGCGGCCGTATTCCCGCTTCAAACCAATCGCGCGCATGAACGCATCGAGCTGATCGCGCGTTTCAGCAACGGCGGTTTTGCGGCCCTGGATATAAGGTCCGTACAGCACGTCGCCCTGGCGCTCGATGAGTTTTGCGGTCAGCGTGACCGCCAAAAACACCAATGCCGGATAGATCAGAATCTCGATGGTCATTATCGGCCCCCCGCCGTTTTTTATTTTTCCCACGGGCCAACTTACGCCTGAACTTTTAAGGCTCAGGCCGAGGGCTCAACCGCAATTGATTGATCGGATTAGGAAACTCTAAACTATCCTGTTTAAGGCGCGGCTTTAATACGGCTGCGTGCGGTGCGGCAGAAAATGGATTTCCGATGCAGGCCTGCCCTCGCTGAATTGCGCTTCAAGCGGCGGCACGCCGCCTGTATCGAGGGATGATCCGGCGGGG
>Ga0210397_10001143_pt1 | contig 17108 bp, 22 predicted proteins | sample IncBWH2OmetaG_FD_160126 | JGI IMG/M metagenome (GOLD analysis project Ga0210397, IMG submission 160126) | Forest soil microbial communities from Barre Woods Harvard Forest LTER site, Petersham, Massachusetts, United States - Inc-BW-H-2-O ...
CAGCGTGAAGTCGACGCGCAGCTTCTCGCCGGCGTCGAACTGCGCTGCGTCGATCAGGCCGCGCGCCTTGAGGCGGGCCAGCGGCGACTCGCCGTCGTCCACCGTGACGAAGCGCTCGACGCCCTGCGCATCCTTTATCCGCCTGGTGCGCAGGAGCTGGTGCTGGGCCGCGAACGGATCGTCGGCGGCCGCGACGCCGCGATACCAGGAGGCGCCGGCCTCGCTGAGGACCAAGGTTTCAGCCGCGCCGCCGCCGCGCGCCAGCCAGCCGCGCCGGACGAAAGCAGCCACCGTCGCCGCGGCGATGCCGGCGCTGCGATAGGGGCCGACCTCCTCGCGGCTGACGATGCGCCAGGCATCCGCGCCGCTGCCGCGCAGATGCGCCCCGGGCAGCAACAGCTTGCGGAAGACGCGGCGCGCCTCGCGTTCGATCTCGCCGTCCGCCGGCGCGCTCATGGCCGGCGCTCCGCGACCAGCCGCAAGGTCGCCTCGAGCCAGCCCAGCGTGCGGTTGACCTCGGGATCCTCGCGCATCGCCTCGACGCGCTGGATGGCGTAGGTGGCGGTGGAGCGCTTGCGGCCGAAGCCGCGCGCGACGCTCGCCAGGTCCATCGCGAACACGACATGGGCGAGATACATCGCGATCTGGCGCGCCTGCGCGACGGAGCGCTCGCCGCGCTTGACGTCGCGAATAACGTCGAGCGGCACACCATAGGCGTGCGCCACGACGATCTGGGTCATGCCGGCGCGCAACGGTAGGAGCGCGTCGGGTTGGTCAAAGCTGCTGTCGATCGGATCCATGAAGTACCCCTGTTGCCGGTGGCCGGTGACCCGGCGCGGAGGAATACTATCCTACTTTTGCGTGCGTTCGATAAGATTTACAACTTTTACGGGAAATCCTGGGGAAATTCGGGGATTCAGGGCAAGTTATCGACACGGTGCGGCGCTGCGCTTGAACCGGCGACGCCGGCGAAAACCCAGAATGGGGGTATCTCGCCGGCGCCCGACCGGCGCGTGCGGACACTCCAGGTTGTGGGAATGAAAATCGCAATTGTGACGAAAGTCACGCCGCGGCGAATAGTCGATCGCCACGCTAGATGAACGCGATGTCGCCGCTCGGCACTTCGGGCTTGGCGACCTTGGTCTTCCGGGCGACGCGCGTACGCCGCTCTTCGCCCGTCCACACCGCATCGCGGCTCGACCTGCGGTCGGGACCGAAGAAGGTCGGCGCGGCGATGAAGGGACGCGGCGCCAGGATCGCGACTTCCAGCTTGCGCGCGATGGTCGCGGCGCTGACCGGATGGGTGAGCACGTCGGTGACGCCGACGTCGCGCGCCTGCTCGACCTGGCGCTGGCGCGCATGGCTGTAGATGACGAAGAGCGGCGTCATCGGATCGATGACACCGGGCGCCTGGCGCGCCGCGATCGGGAAGGTCACGCCCTTGTACTGCTCGGCCGCGGCGTCGCAGAAGATCGCGGAGAACGCCTGCGAGCGCAGCACCTCGATGGCGCGCGCGGATTCGGCCACCGCCACCACCTGCTTCAGCCCCAGAAGGCCGAAGGCGGTGCGCAGAACCTGGACGCTGGCCGGCCGGCCGCCGACCAGCAGCACGTGCAGATGCTTGATATCCGCTTGTCCGTTCATCTTACCATTTCCCGCCTGCAGTCTAGATTTCGCCGACTTAAACCCGCGTTAATCGGACGATGAGCAGGTTTGGAGTGCCGTGCCAACCTGATACAATCGCGCCATGACCCTTCGCACCCTCGCCGTTCGTTGCCTCGCCGTGGCGCTGTCGCTGACGCTGGCCGGCTGCATCTTCTTCGAGACGCCGCGCCAGCGCGCCATGCGCCGCGATCCGAACTTCAGGACCGGCTATTCCGACGGCTGCGCCAGCGCCAGCGCGCACGGCACCGATTTTCGCGGCGATACGGTGCGCGACGACGCCGCCTACCAGGTCAGCCAGGCCTATCGCGCCGGCTGGAGCGCCGGCTACACCACCTGCAACAACCAGCTGAGCCGCAACCCCAATCCCAACATCAACGGCCTGCCGGACCAGAGGCCGAATCCGTGAGCGTCCCGCCCCGCCTGCGCACCGCCGGGCTGGCGCTGCTTGCGGTGCTGCTGGCGTCGTTCGCCGCGCTGTTCGCCGCCTACGGCCAGGCCGATCCCTGCCGCGCGCTGGCGGTGGAGCGGGCGCGGCGCTCGGCGGCGGGCGCGGTGACGCTGCCCTGGATGCGGGTGGAGACCAGCCAGATGTCGACCGGCGCCTGCGCCGGCGGACTGCTCGATTCCTGGGGCGAGCGGCTGACGCACTATCTGCGCTGAGGCGACGTTAATGCGCCGTTAACCCTGCGCGCGCAATTTGGCCCCTTGACGGCGCCGCGCGATGGGCAAACTGTCATATATTCCGTATACGTCGTTAATGCTCTCTATGAGGAGCTTTTCGCGATGCTGGGTCACCTGGTCCATAACCGCCTGCCGAGCGGACCGTTAGAGCGGCGCGCGCCCTTCCTGGCGCCGTTCATGCGCCGCATGCTGGCGGCGCTGTGGCGGCGGCATTAGGCGCAGCCCGCGACGCCCTTCCCGTCACTGCGGCGCCGGCTGCTCCAGCACCAGCAGCTTGATGTCCGCCCGGGGCGCGAAATTCTGCAGCGTCGATTCAAACCGCGTCGCGCCGGTCTTGGTCAGGGTCCCGCCCCAGCACAGCGACACGATGTTGTCCGGCTTGAGCTTGTCGACGGTCAGGTGGAAACGGCCGATGGGGCCTTTCCAGTTGTTGGCCGTGACGATGACGAAATCGGTGGTGTACTGGTTGAACATGCCGTCGCTGCCGGACCTCTTCTTCAAGGCCGCGAAGCCGGCGGCGATCGCCGCCCTCGTGCCGCCGTCGATGCAATAGTTCTTGTTGTAGTCGGCGGCCTCCTGCGCATCGCCGAGCGCCGTCGTCGTGAAGAAGGTCTGGCCGGTGACCGGCTGGTAGGAGTGATCGACGCTGACCGTACGGCCGGCGGGGAAGTGCATCGGCCACCAGAACTTGGTCGTCGTCGTCCACAGCGCGTGATAATTGGGCGCCTTGTCGTCGCCTTCGTTCTCGAGCAGCCCGGCCTTGACCAGCGCCGCCGCCGCGGGCCGCGGGAGCTTCTGCAGCTTATCGTAGCCGCCGATGACGATGTTGAGCGGCAGGCCGGCGGCGCGCACCGCGGCGCTGACGTCCCTGCCCTGGAACAGGGCGTGCTCCTCGGCGGTCGGCGTCACCGTCTTGCCGTCGACCGTCAGCTTGAAGCCGACGAAATTGGGACCGCCGCCGACCGTGGTGCCGATCGGCGACTCGGCGAGCTCGGCGTTGTCGACATCGGGCAGCGGGAAGGCGACGATGGTGTCGACGTCCTTGGCCCCGTCATTGGCGAAGGTGTAGTGCACGCGGATCGCGGTCGGACTCATGAACAGGTCCTCGCTCGCCATGCGGATGTCGGCGTTTTTCGTCAGCACGATGCCGCCGGCGCCGAGCATGGCCGAGCTGTCGTCGGCCAAAGCGGCCGGGGCGAAGGCAAAGGCACCGAGCGCCAGAAAGGCGCGCATACGATGTTTCATGATGATCCCCTTGTGGTGCCTCAGCGCAGGACCGCCATGTGGATGTCCTGCGTCGGCGTGAAATTGTCGGCGCTGAATTCGAAGGTCGTGGGACCGGTCTTCTTCAGATCGCCCCGCCAGCACAGCATGAGCGCCCGGCGCGCGTCGAGCTTGTCGAGCGTCAGGTGGAAATGGCCGATCGGCCCTTTCCAGGTGTTGGCGGTCTTCAGGACATAGTCCGTGACCTCGCCCAGCAGCATGCCCTCGGTGAGGCCGTCCTGCAGCGGCTGGCGCAAATTGGGATGGTCCAGCATGGTCTTGAGAAAGCCGATGTCGCTCTTGGACAGGCAGAACGGCTCGACCCAGCCCTCCTGGCTAACCGGCGCGTCCTTGCTGTCGTAATACTGCGAGCCGCCCGTCACCGGCGCATAGGAATGCGCGATCACCACCGTCTTGCCGGCCGCAAAATGCTGATGCCAGTAGAAGCGCGTCCGCACCGTCCACAGCGGCTCGACGTGATTGTCCTCGTAGTCGACGATGCCGTCCTTGACGAGCGTCTTCCTGGTCGCCTCGGGCAGTTTGTCGAGCAGATCGTAGCCGCCCTTGGCCGTCAGGTTGAGCGGCAGGCCGGCGGCACGGATCTGCGCCGAGACGTCCTTGCCGGCGATGAACGCCTTCTGCTCGGATTGGAAGGCGACGGCCTTGCCGTTCACCGTCGCCGTGAAGCCGACGAAATTCAGCGGATCGTCGCCGACCGTGCCGATCTCGGAGCTCTGGAAATTCTCGATGTCGAGGTCGGGCAGCGGAAAGGCGATGGTGACATCCTGGTCGGCGCCGGTGTTGCGGAATTCGAAGCGGACGCGGACCTTCTGCGGCGAAAGATAGAGGTCTTCCCGCGCCATGCTGATATCGGCGGATTTGGTGAAGACGATGCCGCCGGCGCCAAGCTCGGCCGAGCCGTCATCGGCGAACGAGGGCGCCGCCAGGCACACGGCAGTTCCGAGCGCAAGCGAAAGGCGTTTCATGGAATCCCCCGGGCTAACGTCCGGGCGATCTTACGAATATTTGCGCGGCGCCCACCATGGAAAATAAGGCGGCATGTCGGCGGAGACCTTTTGCGGGAATTTGGCCGGCCGTTTCTCCAGGAACGAGACCACGCCTTCCTTCACGTCGTCCGAGGCGCCGCGCGAATAGATGCCGCGGCTGTCGACCTTATGCGCCTCCATCGGGTGATCCATGCCGAGGCCGCGCCACATCATCTGGCGGATCAGCGCGACGGAGACCGGCGCGGTGTTGTCGACGATCTCCTTGGCGATGGTGCGGGCGCGGGCGATCAGCTGGTCCGGCGGCACCACTTCCTGGACGAGGCGGCCGGCGAGCGCCTCCTGGGCGTCAAAAACCCTGCCCGAGAAGCACCAGGCGAGCGCCTGCTGGATGCCGACGAGGCGCGGCAGGAACCAGCTCGAGGCCGCTTCCGGCACGATGCCGCGGCGCGAGAACACGAAGCCGAAGCGCGCCGCCTCGCTGGCAATGCGGATGTCCATGGCAAGCTGCATGGTGGCGCCGATGCCGACCGCCGGGCCGTTGACCGCGGCGATCACCGGCTTGAGGCTTTCGAAGATCTCCAGCGTCAGGCGGCCGCCGCCGTCGCGCACGCGCTCGTCGGACCAGTTGAAGTCCTTGGCGTCGGCGGCGCCGGCATTGCGCTCCGGCCGATCGGCGCGCTTTGTGGCGTCGAAGGTGGCGGCGCCGGCGGAGAGATCGGCGCCGGCGCAGAAGCCGCGGCCCGCGCCGGTGACGATGATGCAGCGGACGTCGTCGTTGGCGTTGGCTTTCTGGAACGCATCGATCATCTCGCTCATCATCGTGCCGGTGAAGGCGTTGAGCTTGTCGGGCCGGTTCAGCGTGATGGTGAGGATATTGTCGGCGATGTCGGTGAGGATTTCGCTGTAGGGCATGGGGCGGACCTTTTCTCTTCGCGCCCGACCATAGCGCAAGGCGCGGTTGCCGCATGGGCAGCCATGTGCTACATGTGTGCTACATCCGAGGCTTGGCCATGAAGACGATGAATCTGAGGGACGCTAACCAGCAGTTTTCGAAGCTGGCGCGCGAGATTGAAGAGACCGGCGAGACCATCCTCGTGCTGCGCAACGGCAAGCCGGCTGTGAAGATCATGCCTGTCGAAGAACGCCCCAACAAGCTTACGCGCGAGCAGGAGGAAGCCAAGAAGCGGCTGATGGATCCCGCATTCAACCTGACCTTGCCGTACGACTGGAAGTTCGACCGCGAAGAGATTTACGAGGAAGCGGTCCTGCGGCATGGTGTGGTTCGCAAAGCCACGTTTCTCAAGCAGAAAAAACGGCGCCGTGGCTGAACAGGTCACACTCGACAGCAATGTCCTGATTTACGCCTTCGATCCGCGGGACCCGGATCGCCAAGCCGCGGCACAGCAACTCCTATGGGCGTCGCAGAGCGCAGGCGCGCTTCTCACGACAAAAGCGCTGGGAGAGTTTTTTTGGGTCCTATCGCGTAAGGGTATCGCGCTGCCTTCTGTGGCACGTCAAAAGCTGTCCGACCTCATAACCTTGTTCAAGGTCGTGCAGTACGGCACAGATGTCCTGGAAATCGCCGCGATAGAAGTACAAGCGCAGCGTTTTTCGTTCTGGGATGCGGTGCTTCTGGCAGCCGCCGAACGGGCAGGATGCACGATCTGCTTCAGCGAGGACATGGCCGACGGCGCGACGCTCGGCAACATCACCGTGCGCAACCCGTTCGGGCCGAAAGGCCTGAGCGCGGCGGCCGCCGCCGCGCTCGCGCCCTGAGCCCTATTCCGCCGCGACCTGGTGGGCCTGCGGCGGCAGCTGGCCCTTGGCGACGGCGTCGTCGATCGTGGTGATGGCGCGCTTCAGCTCGGTCAGCGAATCCTCGATGTCGATCTTCTGGCGCTCCAGCTTGTGCAGCTGCTCCTCGAACTTCTTGCGGGCGTGCAGCGTCTGCGTCACGCCGCCGTCATGGTGCGTGTCGTAGAGGTCGAGGATCTCGCGGATCTCGCCGAGCGAGAAGCCGACGCGGCGGCCGCGCAGGATCAGGATGATGCGGGCGCGGTCGCGGCTGGCATAGATGCGGGTCTGGCCGCGGCGCTCGGGCGCGATCAGGCCCTCGTCCTCGTAGAAGCGCAGGGTGCGCGCCGTGACGTCGAATTCCTTGGTGAGCTGGCGGATGGTGAAGGTGCGGTTCATGTGCCTGTTCCGGGTCGCTCGGCTTGCCGCCTCGTCGCCCGGCCTCCCTGACAATTTCTCAGTTCTATCAGTTTGCCTAACGTTTACGTCAACGTCAAGCAAAGAGAATCGAGTGCGATCAAGTGCTTAGGGACTGCGATCCACCGGGATACGCGCCCCGTCCGCGGTCGTGAGATCGAAGCCAACGACCCGGCCCCCGGCACGCCGAAACTGCACCCGCTGGTCCGCATTGCCGGCCAGCGCGAAGAGATCCGGAGCAAGGGGCGTCAGCGGCGTCGCCTCGCGGCCTTCGCGCCGATAGGCCAGCACGCCGTCTTCGAGCCAGATTTTGCGCACCCCATACTGGCCGGCATAGGCACCGAGCGCCTCAGCGTCCAGCTTGAGCGGCGTGAGCTGCGCCTGTGCGGCCACCAGCGCCCAGGCGTATTGCGCTCTGCGCTCCGGCGCCGCGTTCGCCATCAACCCGGTCAGCGCCGCGACCTCGGCCGTCGCCAGGGCCAGAGGCCGCGGCGCGACGATGTCGGGCGCGACGCCGACGCGTTCCCAATTGGTGCCGGAGACCGGATGCACCGGCCGGCCATAGGAGATGCTCTGCAGGAAATACGGCGCGATGGGGAAAACATCGTTGTTGTTGGCAGCGCCGGCGGTCGTCGAGCCCACCAGCGTGCCGAGCTTGAAATACCGCGTATGGGTCGCGAACTCCTCCGCCGCCGAGCCAGTATTGCCGCTGATCAGGACGTAAAGCGGGATGCCGGTCAGGCGCGGCCCCGCGAGCGCGGCCAGCACATGCGTCGCGTTGGTCTTGCCGCTGCGCCCGTCATGGAACGTCATCAGCACGCGCCCGTCGGGCGGCAGGAAATAGCTCACCAGGGCCTGCACCGCCTCGGGCGCGCCGCCGCCATTGCCGCCGATGTCGAGGACGATCGCATCGCCGCCATGCAGGAAGCGCGCGACGTCGGCGATCACCGATGCGGTCGGCGCACCGCTCCATTCGAAGCCGGTGAAGTTCACATAGCGGATATTGCCGGGGAGAATGCGCATCTCCTCGTAGCCCTGGTTGTTGCGCGCGAAAGCGGCGGCGGACAGCGGGTCGCCGTGATTTTCGTCGTGCGGCAGCAGCGCGGCCCGGTAGCCGGCCGGATCGTAGGCGAACCACATATGCCGATCCTGCGTGATCTCGACCAGATCGTCGCTCAGGGTCTGCGCGAATTGCGCCGGGTTGGAAATCGCATAGCGGCCCGCCGCTTCGCGCCGGCGCAATTCGGCGACGACGGCGCGCTTGTCCTCCAGCACATAATTCTTCGCGATCAGTTTTTCGGCGGTGTCGACCGCGGCGTGCTCCTGTGCCGGCGTCAGCGGCGTGGCCGGATCCGGCGCGGCGGCGCACAGCAGGAGCGCGGCGGCAATGGCGGTCGAACGCAGGACGGCGGGCGTGATCAATCCTTTGCGGCGCGACTGGCGGCGAGTATTTCGGCGGTGCGGATGGCGATGGACTTCGTCTCGACCGCGTCTTCGATGCGGCCGAGATCGCGCAGCAGGTTCGGCGCCACGTCGGCGCACAGCGCCTCGGTCGCCGCGGCGATCGCGGCCCATAAGGGTTGCAGCTGGCTGACGGTGCGCTTGCCGGCGGCGGACAATTCCAGCATTTGCCGGCGGCCGTCGGCCGGATCGGATTTGCCCTGCACCAATCCGGCCTTGATCAGTTCGCCGCGCAGCTGGCTGACCGCGGCATGGGTGATGCCGAGCAGGCCGGCGAGTTCGCCGACGCTGAGCACGCCCTTTTCGCGCAACGCCCCGACCACGGCGAACCAGCGCGGTTGGAAAGCGGAATCGTGCTCGCGGTAGAGCGCCTGGACCTGGCGGTCGAGACGCTCGGAGAGGCGGCGCAGGCGCGTGCCGAACGCCGCGGCACCCTTGTGGCGCACATAGTCGGTCATTGCGTAAGTGCTTACACGATTTCGCGGACGCTGCCAAGCGGCGCCTGTGCCCTGGCCCGTTCAAGTGCAGATCTGCTTGTCCTGCAGCGCGCTATAGAGGTCATCCAGCTTTGCCGCGGCATAGGCGCAGAGCGGCGCGCCGAGCGCCCGCGCCTCGTCGGGGCGGCGCTCATAGGCGACGGTCAGCGCCAGCAGCACGGTCACCGTCCTGGCGAAATCGGGCGACAGCTCGGCGGAGAGCAGATCCCTGGTCGCCAGCGCCTCGCGAAACTGCTCTTCGGCGTCGGCGAGATCGTGATCGTCCTTGAGGAAGGAAAAGCCGCGGAACAGGTGGGCGCGCGGATCGTGCGGATAACGCTGCAGCAGGTCGCGTGCCGTGTCGGCGTCGACCGCGAGCGCCTGGGGCAATTGCGCCTCCGGGATCAGGCCCTTGGCGGCGACCTCGGCGACGGCGGCGTTGCCGGGCTGCACCGCGAAGACGAAGGCGAGCGCGGCGGCGAACAGTCCTGCGGCGCCGAGACCGGCGCCGACGCCCGCGAAGGCCGGGCGCTCCTCGCCCCGCGGCCACAGCACCAGCAGGACGGCGCCCAGCGCGAGACCTGAGACGACGCCGCCCAGGTGACAGGCGAAATCGGTGTGCGAATCGGCGGCGAGCGGGATCAGCGCCGGCAGCATCAGCCTGAGGGCCCAGGTCTGCATCTTGCGGCCCTTGGGGCCTGCCCTGGAACTGGCGCCGCAGATGAACGCCGCGCCGAGCACGCCCATGATCGCGCCCGAGGCGCCGACCGACGGCAGGTTGCCGGGATTGAGCAAGGCCGAACCCAGCGCGCCGCCGAGCCCGCCGACGGCATAGAGCCCGGCGAACCAGCGCGGTCCGATCAGCGGCTCGAGCATGAAGCCGACGATGGCGAGCACCACGACATTGCCGATCAGGTGCCCGGCACTGGCGTGCAGCAGCGGCGCGGTGAACAGTCGCCACCATTCGCCGCTGTGGAACAGCAGATTGCCGTCGAGCGCGCCATAGGCCGCCAGAGTGCGTCCCGAGATCGCGTAACCGCCGCCGAGCAGCGGCGCGTGGCGTACTTCGAGAACGAAGACGACGGTCAGGACGACGAGCAGGAGCGGCGTGACCAGCGGCAGCGCGATCGCCGGGCCGCGGGTGATGGCGGGCTGGACCACGCCGGGCGCCGCGGCGTAGGCCTGGCGCATGACCGGCGCGGCGGCGGCATAGGCCGGCGCCGCGCGCTTGCCGAACGTCGTCGCCATGGCTCCTCCCCTCTGAAGAGCCTAACGCCGGCGGATTTTCGAAGCGTGAAAACAGCGATTAAAATTTGAGGCAATCGGCCGTACCGACCGCTACGGAGAGTCTGTGCGCTAACGGATTCACGCGGCGTCGCGGCGTTCGCAAAAGAGTACCAACTCCGCAAACTCCGCGAACTCCGCGCGAACCTATTTTATTGCCATTACTCCGCCGCGGCGCGCACGGCGCGGTCTTCCTTGTCGAGGTTCTCGGCCGCGAAGTCCCAGTTGACGATCTGCTTGAGGACCGTCTCGAGATATTTCGGCCGCTCGTTCTGATAGTCGAGATAGTAGGCGTGCTCCCAGACGTCGAGCGTCAGCAGGCAGTTGATGCCCTTGGCCATCGGGTCGATGGCGTTGGCGGTCTTCTCGACCGAAAGCCTGCCGCCCTGCGACACCAGCCACACCCAGCCGGAGCCGAACTGCTCCTTGCCGGCGGTCGCGAGCTTTTCCAGGAGGTCGCCGGTCGAGCCGAAATCGCGGTCGATGGCGCGGGCCAGCGCGCCGGTGGGCTTGCCCGCCTTGGGCGTCAGCGAGCGCCAGTAGAAATCGTGGTTCCACACCTGGCCGGCATTGTTGAAGATCTTCTTGTCGTCGGAGCCGTCGCGCGCGGCCTGCGTCGCCTGCACGATCTTCTCCAGCGTCATCTCGGCGAACTTGGTGCCGGCGACCAGCTTGTTGAGCGTCTCGACATAGGTCTTGTGGTGCTTGTGATAGTGAAAGCCGATGGTGCGCGCGCTGATCGCGGGTTCCAGCGCGGCTTCGTCCCAGGGCAGCGGCGAAAGCTTGAACGGTCCGGTCATTGGCGTCTCCTTGCGAATAGGGCTCAAGGGGATAAAGCCGCGCCGGGCGAATCGTTCCGCCGCGAAATATTGAGCGATTTCGTGAACTTGCTGTCTGCGAATGTCACTCGACTTGCACAAAGCGCGGGTAGAGAACGGAAGGAAGCGGGGCCGCTTCAGCTGGAGAACCCGATGCCTGCTTATGAAATCTGCTACCTCGAAGAAGACGGCGCCCTCGCCTGCGCCTTCTCGGTGCAGTTCGAGAGCGCGATGCGCGCCAAGATCCTGGCACACGCCATGAAGCCCGCCGAATGCCACCGCCTCGAAGTGTGGCACGGCCGAGAGCTCATCTATCGCCGCCCGGAAGGCGGCCCGCTTGACGCGCGGCGCCCCATGGCGCAAACGCCCGCCTATGAGTCTGCAGACCTCGCAAGCCCTGCTTGAGAAAGTCACGGCGGCGCTGGCGCCCGTCGCAGGCGTGCGCGCCGTCGTGCTCGGCGGCTCGCGCGGCCGCGGCGTGCATCACGCGTCCTCCGACTACGACATCGGGCTTTACTACGACGGCGAGCTCGACATCGCGGGCCTGGAGCGCGCGGCGCAGGCGCTGAACGATGCCGGCACGCACCGCTCCTATCGGGCGGGCGACGCCGCCGCGCCGCTGATGACCGCCATCGGCGGCTGGGGGCCGTGGGTCGACGGCGGCGGCTGGCTGATCGTGGACGGCGAACCCCTCGACATCCTCTACCGCGACCGGCGCCGCGTCGAACGGGTGATCGCAGAGAGCCTCGCGGGGCGCTTCGAATGCGCCTATCACGTCGGCCATCCGCATGCCTTCGTCTCGACGATCTATGCCGGGGAAGTCGCGACCGCGCAGGCGCTGCACGATCCGAGCAGCTTCGTCGCCGCCTGCAAGGCGAAGCTCGCGCCCTATCCGCCGGCGCTGCGCGACGCGGCGATGGCGCGCTTCGCGGACGAGGCGCGCTTCTTCCTCGCCATGGCGCGCGACGCGGCGGGCAAGGGCGACGTGACCTATGTCGCCGGCTGCGCCTTTCGCGCCGCGGCGTGCCTGCTGCAGGCGATCTTCGCGCGCAACGGGCAATGGCTCATCAACGAGAAGGGCGCGCTGGCGCTGGCCGCGAAATTCGCGGTGGTGCCGAAGGATCTTCGCCGCAACATGGAGGCCGCCTTCGCCGAGCTGGCGTCCGGGCCGCAAGGCCTGATCTCGGCGCTCGGCGCGCTGGGCGATCTCCTTGACGAGACGGTGGCGCTCGCTTAGTGCCCCGCCATCAGCTTCTCCCGCGTCGCCCAGTCGAGCGTTTTCGTCAGGGCGCGTTCGAGGCGGTCGAACAGCTCGCCGATCTCGGCCTCGTCGATCACCAGCGGCGGGCAGAGCGCGACGCGGTCGCCGAGCAGGGCGCGGACGATCAGGCCTTCGCCTTGCGCGAAGTTCATCAGCGTGGCGCCGGCCTGTTTGGCGGGCTCGAAACTCGCCTTCGTCTGCTTGTCGGCGACGAGCTCGACGGCGCCGATCAGGCCGATGCCGGCGGCCTCGCCGACCAGCGGATGCTCGCTGAGCGCGCGCAGCCGTTTCTGGAACAGCGGCGCGACATGGCGGACATGGCCGACGAGGTCGCGCCGCTGGTAGATCTCGATGGTCTTGAGCGCGACGGCGGCGGCGACCGGGTGGCCGCTATAGGTGAAGCCGTGCCCGAAGGTGCCGATCTTGCCCGATTCCTGCTCGACGATGTCGCTGAGCTCGGGCGACAGCAGCACGGCCGAGATCGGCAGGTAGGCGCTCGACAGCGCCTTGGCGATCGACATGCTCTCGGGCTCGAAGCAATAGGTGCCGCAGCCGAACCAGTTGCCGGTGCGGCCGAAGCCGGTGATGACCTCGTCGTCGATCAAGGGGATGCCGTGGCGGCCGAGCACCTTGGTGATGGCGTCGAAATAGCCGTCGGGCGGCAGGATGACGCCGCCGGCGCCCATCACCGGCTCGACGATCATCGCCGCGATGGTCTCCGGCCCCTCGCGCGCGATCAGCGCCTCGAGATTGGCGCCCAGGCGGGCGGAGAATTGCAGCTCGCTCTCGCCGGCCTCGGCGCCGCGATAATAGTGCGGGCAATCGGCGAAGCGCGCGAAGTCGAACGGCAGGTCGAAGCTCTTGTGGTTGTTGGCGAGGCCCGTCAGCGAAGCGGCGGCCAGCGTCACGCCGTGATAGGCCTTGGTGCGCGAGATGATTTTCTTCTTCCTGCTCTGGCCGCGCGCATTGGCCGCGTACCAATAGAGCTTGATCTGGGTGTCGTTGGCCTCCGAGCCCGAATTGGCGAAGAACACCTTGCCGACCGGGAACGGCGCGACCTCCTTCAGCTTCTCGGCCAGCGCGATCGCCGGCTCGTGGCTCTTGCCGCCGAAGAGATGGCCGAAGGCGAGGGCGCGCATCTGCTCGGCAGCGGTTTCGGCCAGCTCGTTCTCGCCCCAGCCCAGCGCGGTGCACCACAGCCCCGCCATCGCCTCGATGTAATCCTTGCCGCTCTCGTCATAGACGCGAACGCCCGCACCGCGCGCGATCACCATCGGACCGGTCTCGCGGAATTTCACCAGGTTGGTGTAGGGGTGCAGCACGCTCTGCACGTCGCGCATCTGGGCATTGGAAAGCGGCATGGCGGTACCCGGTCGTGTGAGGCCGCGATCCTAGCGGCGATGCCGCCGCCTGTCTTGGCCGCCGGCGGCCGCCATGCGCGTCTCAGCCCGGCACGAGCAGGCGTTGCAGCGGCCGCCGCAGCAGCAAGGCGAGCACGCCGCCGGCCGCCGCGATGGCGGCGTGCAGCGCCCAGAATTCCGCCGGCGTCATGCGCTCGTAAAAGCCGCCGAGCCAGCCGACCGTGATGTTGGAGAGGAACAGCGACAGGAACACGGTGCCCATCAGCGTCGCCTTCAGCCGTGCCGGCGCCGCACGCGACACCAGCGCCAGGATGGTCGGCCAGTAATAGAGGAACGCGACGCCCAGGATGATGTCGTAGACCACCGGGAACAGGCCCGAGACCCGCCGGCTCATCAGGCAGCCGGCGACCAGCAGTAGGTTGGCGCCGGCGGCCAGCCAGGCGCCGGTCGCGATCTTGCCGATCTCGCCGGGCTCGCGCCCCCGCGCCGCCTGCCGCCGCCACAGCGCGAACAGCCCCGGCACCGCGACGATGCTGACGAACGAGTCGATGGAATTGAACCACGCCACCGGGACATGGAAGCCCAGCACGTCGAGGTCGACATAGGTGTTGATCCAGACCAGCCCGATATTGGTGTTCTGGTAGTAGGCGATGGACTGGAAGATGGTGAGCGCCATGGCCAGCACCAGCACGGCGACGACGCGGCCGTCATGGGCGCCGGCCGGCGCCGCCGCGGATGCGCGCGGGCTTGCCGTCGAAGCCTCGGGCAGGTGGCGATAGCCGATCAGGTAGGTGGCAAGCCCCGTCAGCATCAGGACGCCGGCGAGGCCGAAGCCGGCATGCCAGCCATAGAGCTGCGCCAGCAGCCCGCACAGCAGCGGCCCCGCCACGGCGCCGACATTGATGCCGATGGAGAAGATCGAAAAGCCGCGCGTCCGCCCCGCGCCGTCGTCCTCGGCATAGAGGCCGCCCACCTGGGTGGAGATGTTGCCCTTGAGCAGGCCGCAGCCGACGATCAGGAGGAACAGCGCCAGCAGGAACGAGGCGTCGAACGCCATGGCGAGATGGCCGGCGCTCATCAGGCCGGCGCCCAGCACCACCGCATTGCGCCGCCCGAGCCAGCGATCCGCCACCAGCCCGCCGAACACCGGCGTGAAATAGACGAGGCCGGTGTAGAGCCCGTAGACCTGCGACGCCAGCGCCAGCGGGCTCAGATGCCCGAGCACCGCTTCCAGCCCGCGGCGGAAGGCGGCGAACCCCGCGACATGCTCGACATGGCCGGGCAAGAACAGCGCCTGGCTCATATAGAGCACCAGCAGCGCCGCCATGCCGTAGAACGAAAACCGCTCCCACGCCTCGGTGAAGGCGAGATAGGCGAGCGCCCGCGGCTCGCCAAAAAAGCTGCGCGGCGGCGTGCCGATCGTCGTCGCGGTCATCGTCCCACCCCAGCCCAAAACGCCCGCCGCGATCTTGGCATCGGCATGCGCGTTCCACAACGCGGCGGACGGGATCGCTTAGAATTGTTTTGGCTTGCAATTACCCAAATCACTTCGTCATTGCCCGGCTCGTCCGGGCAACCCATTTTTCTGCACCTGAAAACAAAATGGGTCGCCCGCATGGTCCGAGCGACAGCGTAGGACGGCGATGACGGTTTTTTTGGGTGGTTCAATTCAAACCAAATCCGCTCTAAGCGAAAAAGCGGCGCAGCAGCGCTTCGGCCTCGTCCGGCTTGTCGCGGTAGATGCCGTGACCGGCGCCTTCGAAGATCTCGAGCTGGCGCATGCCCGGCGGCAAGGCGTCAAAGATCTCGCGGGCGCAGCTGACCGGCGTGATCGGATCGTAGCTGCCGGCGAGGACCAGCGCCGGACAGGCGACGCCCGCCAGGGCTTCGCGCGCATCCATCCGCAGCATCTCGCCGAGCGAGAAATGCCGTGTCACTTCGGGCTTGGTGATGGCGCGGCGCCGCGCCGCAGCCTGGCCCTCGGTCACCGCACCCGGCGGATTGTAATGCGGCATGCAGATGCGGACATAGTCGGCGAACGCCGCGTCGTCGGGCCGCAGCCAGAAGCGCTCGGCGGCGGCCCGCGCCTCGGCCCCGCCGCGCGCCTCCAGGATCGCGAAGGTCTCGTCGAGATGGATACGCGCCGCGGTCGAGGAGAACACCACCTTCGCGGGATGCTGCGGATGGCGCGTCGCATAGGCGATCGCCACCATGCCGCCGAAGGACTGCCCGAACACCACCGGCTTCTCGATGCCCAGCGCGTCGCAGAACGCCTTCACGTCATCGCCCCATTGCGCCAGGCTCCAGGTCTCGGGCTCGCCGGTCGAGCGTCCGTTGCCGCGATGGTCGATGTAGATCACCTGGTGGCTGTCGGCGAAGCGGTCGAAATAGGGCCGCATGGTCGAATGGTCGAAGCCCGGCCCGCCATGCATCACGATCAGCGCCGGTTTCTGCACCATGCGCTCGCCGGCGATGGCAAGGCCCGAGCCCACCGTGTCGAAAAAGATGCGCGCGCCGTTGACGCTTACCTGCATGGCTCACCTCGAATGAAAATGGCGGTCAAGGCGGAGCCTCCGGCCAGTTCGGGTCGGCGTCCGCCGGATGCGGCCCGCGCGTCGCGAGCGCGGCGGGGCGGTGATAGCAGCGCAGATGCCAGTCGCGCAGGCGCGGAAAACGGCCGAGCGGCAGCTTGGCGGCGCGCGACGGCGACAGCACCGCGGCCACCGTCAGGTCGGCGGCGGTGAAATCCGCGCCGAGGATCCAAGGGCGCCCCGCCAGCTGCGCCTCCAGCAGGCTGCAGGATTTTTCCAGATGCGGCCGGATGAAATCCTCCGCCGCTGCACGCACGCGCTGGAACAGCCGGTCGCCCTGCACCCATGGCTCCAGATGGACCTGCGCCCACAGCGTCCAGCGCCAGAGCTCGGCCTCGCCTGCGAGCGTCGCGGGATAAAGCGGCGGCGCGCCATATTTCTTGGCAAGATACAGGATGATCGCCAGCGATTCCGACAGCACGAAGCCATCGTCGTCGATCGCGGGGATGGCGCCGGCCGGATTGATGCGCAGATAGGCCGGCGATTTCAGCACCGGATCGTTCCAGTCATAGGGCACATGCGCGAAGGTGAGGCCGAGCTCGTTCGCCGCCCACAGCACCCGCATGGTGCGCGAATCCGTCGAGCCGTAGATGGTGAGCGCCATGGCGGAATGTGCCGGCGCAGCGCTGCCCAAGTCAATTCGCCTTCACGGCACGCCGGCCGGCGCCGGTTTCGTCCGCGACGCGGCGGCGGCAAGTGTCGCGTCGAAACTGCTCATCGGGTGCTCCGGGTTCGGGCTGACAGGACAGGCGGCCTGGTGTCGGCATAGTCGAAATTGCGCACGATCATCGGCCCGTCGCTGCGGTCCTCGAAGCGCGCCGGCAGGCCGGAGGGCGCGATCCACACCACGACCTCGCTGACGATGCCGTGGCTGTCGACGTGCATGCGAAGACGCGGGTCTGAGCGCCGCCGATGCCAAGGCGCGGTCGAACATGGCCTCCTTCTGCCGCGCAAATGCGGTGTTTCGTGGGCGCCCGGATCCCGATTCCGTGGCGCACCCGGCGCTTCACCCTACGGCACGGTAGTATT
>Ga0210397_10001146_pt1 | contig 17094 bp, 9 predicted proteins | sample IncBWH2OmetaG_FD_160126 | JGI IMG/M metagenome (GOLD analysis project Ga0210397, IMG submission 160126) | Forest soil microbial communities from Barre Woods Harvard Forest LTER site, Petersham, Massachusetts, United States - Inc-BW-H-2-O ...
ATCAGCCAGATCGATGAAGTTATCCTGGTTGGTGGTTCTACACGTATTCCAAGAATTCAGGATGAAGTTGAAAAATTCTTCGGCAAAAAACCTTCTAAAGGTGTTAATCCGGATGAAGTAGTTGCTTTAGGTGCAGCCATTCAGGGTGGTGTATTAACAGGTGAAGTGAAAGATGTCTTGTTATTGGATGTTATTCCTTTGTCTCTTGGTATCGAAACAATGGGTGGTGTGTTCACGAAATTAATTGAGGCAAACACAACTATTCCTTCTAAAAAATCTGAGGTATTCTCTACCGCATCTGATAATCAGCCATCGGTTGAGATTCACGTATTGCAAGGTGAGCGTGCATTGGCTAAAGACAACAGATCAATCGGCCGTTTCCATTTAGGTGATATTCCTCCTGCTCCAAGAGGTGTTCCTCAGGTTGAAGTAACGTTTGATATTGATGCAAACGGTATCTTAAATGTATCTGCAAAAGACAAAGGTACAGGCAAAGAGCAAAAAATCCGTATCGAAGCATCTTCAGGCTTATCTGCAGATGAAATCGAACGTATGAAAAACGAAGCAAAAGCGAACGAAGGCAAGGATAGAGAAGAAAAAGAGAAGATTGAAAAAATCAATCAGGCTGATTCAATGATTTTCCAAACAGAAAAACAATTGAAAGAGTTTGGCGATAAGCTTTCTGCCGGAAATAAATCTGCGATCGAAGCTTCTTTAGAAGACTTGAAAAAAGCATTCGAATCAAAAGATATTTCTGCTATTGACGTAGCTATGGCTGCTATTAATACAGCATGGCAAGCAGCATCTCAGGAAATGTACAGCGCGGAACAAGGTGCTGGTCAGCCAGGAGCCGGTGCAGGCCAGTCTGGTCCTTCAGATAGTGTAACAGATGTTGAATTTGAAGAGGTAGACGGAGATAAAAAGTAATCAGATCTCTATATTAAAATAAATTGAAAAGAGCGGCCTCCTAAGCCGCTCTTTTTTTATTGACTCCTTATGTATAAAACACTTTTTTTGTTTATTTTTGCTTGATTAATAGATGGTTATATTATCATTCAATGTTCAATACATTATAATAATTTTGCATAAGCTTACTCCGTTTCCTAAAAGAAAAACCAGGCTAAAAGGATATGTCTGTTCATTGTTGTAAAATAATTTTTAGTAGAATATATTTGATTCAATCATTATGCAGATAAAATTTACTATAATTAAATCATGATACATAAATATCTAGTAATAGCTTAATATTTCACGTCTTGTCAAACATACTTATATCCCCGGATTATTTTCGATAGTGGTTTTATTTTAGTATTACATCCGTATATCTTAACTGCCTTTTAAAAGAAAAATTATTTCAATTCATATTGTTTTTGTTTATGAGAAAACACATCCTTTTGTATATCGCTATTTTATTATCATCCTCTTCGCTATTTGCTCAAACTGAAAAAACACTGTTGATTAATTCAGGAGAGATTCTGACAAATGGGTTGACTGCACATGAAGCAGGAAATTACAAAGAAGCCATTGATTATTACAAACAAATATCGCGTAATGATACAAATTATGTAACAGCTCTTATTGAGCTTGCTGTTTCATATTCTGCCGATTCTCAATATACAGAAGCAGTAAATGTTTGTATCGAAGCTCTTAAGACTCCGGAAGGAGAGGAGGCCAATATATATAACAGTTTGGGTTCTGCCTACGATGAGCTTAAGCAACACGATAAATCTCTGCAGGCATATCAAAAAGGCCTGACTTATGCTCCATACGATTATACATTATGGTATAACATTGGTGTTACGTATGAGCACATGAAAGATGTTGAACGTGCAGCAGTTGCTTATAAAAAAGCATTGCAATATAATCCATTTCATTCTGGTTCGTTAAATAGACTTGGGCATATTGAATTAGATAAAGGGCATACGGTAACAGCAATGTTATCATTCTATATGAGTCTGGTTTCAAATCCAAGTAGTGTATATACAATCTCTAATGTCTCACAGCTAAGTGATATCTCCCTTGTTAAATTATCGGTAAGCAATGGTACATCTTCCCGTAAAGGAGATGATTTTTATGATATAGAATTGATGATTGCTTCAAAGATTGCATTGTCAAGCAAATTTAAAAATGAAACAAAAATTCAGGATGCTATTCTTAATCAAACCCAAATGGTTATTGATAAATTGGAATATAACAGTTCCGATACGGGATATTTTATGCAAACCTATGTTCCTTTTTATATAGCTATCAGAGATAAAAAATATTTTTCACCATTTGTCTATCAGGCTTACTCTGGTATTAATAGTGAACAATTGCAGAGTGCATATAAGAAAAATGAAAAAACAGTTGCTGTTTTTAGAACATGGGTGTATGATTATTGGAATAATAAAAGAACGAAACAGATCATTAATGGAACGGATAAAACAGTTTCGTTTCATTTCTATAATTCAAATCTGGTAAAATCAATAGGGGAGTATAATAACCCAACGGCAGCAGAACCATTACATATAGGTAAATGGGTTTATTATTACAGTAACGGATATAAGCAGTCTGAGGGAACATATAATAATGCCGGACACAAAGACGGTGAATGGAAATTCTACTATTATACTGGCGGAATAAAAGAAATTTCAACCTATAAAGACGGTGCTTATGATGGTAACTATGAAGAATATTGTAATAATGGACAACTGACAACTCAGTTGGCCTTGGTTAAGGACAATGTTCAGGGTGTTACAAAAACATATAATGAATGTGGAATTTTATTGCATGAAAAAACATTTAAAGATGGATTGAAGGATGGAATAACCAAAGAATATTTTTCGAATGGTAAAATAGAAACATTGCTGAACTATTCTGCCGGGTTATTAGAAGGGGAGCAAACGGTTTATTATTCCAACGGCGCAATCAAGAAAAAATATAATTATCAAAAAGACATTTTGAACGGTGCGTTTTTAGAATATTTTGAAGACGGATCTTTAAAGAAAAAAGGCTCGTATGCGGCCGATAAAGCAGTTGGCTTGTGGCTTACTTATTATGATAACAAGCAGCTGTCTGATTCCGGTGCTTATAACAATGAAGGCCTGGAAATAGGCAAATGGGTATCATACTTTGATAACGGAGTATTAAAACTTGTTACATTGTATGATATAAAAGGCAAGAAACATGGAGAGCAAAAGGAATATGATAAGGACGGGAAGCTTCATGGGGCATATATATTTACAGAAGACAAGCTGGTTTCATATACAAACTATGATAAAAGCGGAAAAATTGTTGCTTCAGGGAAAGAAAAAGGAGGCGTACTTATTTATAAAGGCTTCCAACCCGATGGCGTAACAAAAAGCTCTGAAGGAGTATTTAAGAATGGTTTGCAAGAGGGTGAATGGAAATTTTATAGCCAGAATAATTACTTAAGCAGTAAAGAGCAATTTGAAAAAGGAAAATTGAATGGATTAATAACACATTACTATCCTTCAGGTATTATTAAAAGTGAAACAAATTATAAAGATGATAATACCGATGGGCTTTATAAATTTTATTATAAAAATAAACAGTTGAAGGAAGAAGGGTATTATGTTGGAGGTCAGAAGCAAGGCTACTGGATTGGATATACACCGAACGGAAAATTAGATTATGAATATTATTATTTAAATGATGTAAAATACAGATACAATGTTAATTATTCTGTAAACGGGAGAAAATTGTCGGAAGAGTATTACGAATATGGATTCCTTAAACAATGTATTCAGTTTGACACATTAGGAAATGTACTTATTACAAATGATTTTCCTCGGGGAAATGGTGTTTGTAAGTTTTTGTATCCGAATGGAAAAACAGAACTACAGTACACATTTAAAAACGGAGAAATAGAAGGTACATTAATTCGGAATCATGCAAATGGAAAACTGAAGGAAAAAACGAACTATATAGACGGATTGCGCGAGGGTCAGATAACTTCATTTGACGAAGATGGGAAACAATACCTAAAGGGGAATTATAAAGATGGTGATGCAGAAGGTTTGTGGACATACTACTACCCGAATGGTAAAATTGAAACGGTTGGTAAATATAAGGACGATACACAGGATAGTATCTGGACAAATTATTATGAGAATGGAAATAAAGATAGCGAGAGTTCTTTAGTAAACGGTGATTATAGTGGTCCGATTACATTCTATTCTCCTGATCTGGCAAACAAAGTTGTTTTTGTACGTCAGTATGTAGACGATAATATTGTTAGTTATACATATCCTGACAAAGATGGGAAACTTGTTGCGCCAATTCCTGTGTTGAATGGAACAACTGAATACAAAGCATATTATCCTTCAGGAACACTTGCTGTTCAATTCAGTATTGTAGGCGGTTCCAGAGAAGGAAGTTTTGTTCAGTATTATTCAACGGGACAAAAATTTCTGCAATGGAATTATGTTGCCGGAGAAAGAGAGGGGCGTCAATATGAATATTATCCAACGGGTGCAGTTAAACAAGATGACAATTATTTATATGATGAAAAAGATGGCACATGTAAAGAATATTATCCGAATGGTACATTGAAGTCGGTAGAGCAGTATACATACGGTGTGTTGAATGGTACATGTGTATATTATGACATCAATGGGAAAGTAACTAAAAAAGTATTTTATCGCGACGGATATATTTATTAATAATACCTTATGAATCGATTAATAGTAGTAAATGCATTGTTGTGGCTGATGATTCCTTGTTCGGTGTTCAGTCAGACAATGTCAGCAAAAGAGTATCAGAATAAATATCCGGGAGAACCTGCGGTTTATCTTATCAAGCGCCAAACCTATAAAATGGATCTTATAAAAGATACACTCAGTGTTACATCGCAACATTATGATGAATGCTTTTTTTTAGATGGCAATGCTAAGAATCATGCCAATAAGAAAATTTATTCAGGTTCGCTGAATCCGGTATCGGATATAAAAGCGGAGACCAAATCATTAGTAGATGGCAAATACAAAGTCTACCCGGTAAAGGAAATTGCTTTTTCTGCATCATTAAATTCAGGGGTTTTCTATGATGAGTTAAAAGAATTTGAGTTTGTATATCCTCAATTACAGGCAGGCTCAGTTACATCACTTTCTTATAACGTAAAATATCTGTTGCCTCAATTAATTACACCATATTATTTTGCTTCACGGTATCCATGTGAAGTTTCTGAACTGGTATTGGAATGTCATAATGCAATTGTATTTGACACCTTATTGTTTAATGTTTCGGGCAGCCAGATCCAGTATACGCAAGTAAAGAAAGGGAATTATACAACACATACCTGGAGAATGAAAAATTTACCGGGTATGATCTACGAACACAAATCGCAGGATGTAAGTTATTATTCTCCGCAACTGTATTTAAAGATTGATAAGATCAATTTAGCGAAAGGAAGTAAAGCCTATTTTGAAAATCAACAAAGTTTATATGATTGGTTATATACATTTGTAGATAAGGTTCAAAAAGAAAAAGACCCTTCTATTCAGAAACTATCCGATTCGCTAAAGCTTGTCTCATCTAATGATTTCGAGCTTTCAAAAAATATTTTTTATTGGGTGCAGAATAATATTAACTATGTAGCTTTTGAAAATGGATACGGAGGATTTATTCCAAGGTATGCATCTGATGTTTACAATAAACGATACGGTGATTGTAAAGATATGGCAAATCTTATTTCCCAGATTCATAAATCGGCAGGTTTGGATGCTCATATTGCCTGGATCGGCACACGTGAAATTCCGTATAAAATAACTGCGATGCCTTCACCATGTAATTTCAATCACATGATCGCTGCGATTACCCTGAAGGATTCTACGTACTTCTTAGATGCAACGGGTAAGTATCAACCGTATGGTTTTCCAACGGATCACATTCAGGGTAAGCAAGCATTGATATCATTGACAGACAAAAAATTCAGTATTGTTGAAGTACCTGTTTTGCCAATGAACAGAAATCTTTTCTTTGATAGTATTAGCTGTACAATTTCAAATGGAGCCTTGCAAGGTAAAGGATTTCGAACACTGGACGGATATCCTAAAATAGATTTCACCTATCTGTATTTAGGCTCTCATAAAGAAGAAAAGTTACAGGTACTTAACAGTTATCTTAAGCTGGGAAATAATAAATGCAAAGTGTCAGACGCTGTTGTTACAAACGTTGAAAATAAGGATAAGAAAACTGCTTTTTCATATCAGTTTTCATTGCCTGATTATATGGTCACGTATGAAGACGAGGTATTTATTAACCTGCATATGTATAAGGTATACAATACAGAAGTGATTGATACACTTAGCAGAAAATTGAATTTTACCAGAGATCATACCACATTATTGAATGAGGTGATAGTTTTTGAAATACCATCGGATTATAAATTGAAAAATGTTCCGAAAAATAAATCGTACAGTTATGCAAAGGCTGGTTTTAATTTTACGTATCAGGTAAATGGCAATAAAGTAACGCTCACAAAAAGCATTTATATAGACTCACTTCTGATAGAAAAAAAATATTTTAAGGAGTGGAATACGATGATTGCTGAATTGAATAAAGCTTATAAAGAAAATATTACTCTAGTAAAAACAACAAAAAAATAGTTAGATGAAGACATATTTTATAATTCTATCCTTCTTTTTTATCTCTTTTCTGTCGAGTGGTAAATTTGATAACTTAGATTATAACTGGGAGAAAAATCCGGTTAGGCATACACTGACGGCAGATGAAGAACAAGAAAAGACTGTTCGTATAAAAGATGTTCGAATATTAGAATATGCTTATAATGATCTGGGCACGTTGGAAATGTTGCATGTGATACATAAAATTATCCGTGTAAATAATGATGCTGCCGTAGATGAGAACAACAAGGTTTTTATTTCTATGAACGGTGTGTCAGAATTGGTTGAAATAAACGTGCGCTCGATAAGTAAGTCAGGTAAAATAACAGAGCTCAACAAAAACAATATCAAAGAAATTGAGAACGAAGAAAAAAATCAAGGATATAAAATATTCGCCATTGAAGGTGTGGAAGTTGGTTCTGAGATAGAATACTTTTATATACTAAAACGTAGCCCGATCCGCTACGGGAGAGAATATGTTCAGTTTGAAAATATCAACAAGGATATTACCATAAAAATAATCAGTCCGGAGAATTTAATCTTTGAAACCAAATCATTTAATGGTTTTCCGCAGATGAAAGATACCCTTCATAGCAAGAAACATTTCCTGACGATTGAACATGCTTCTGCGCCAAGCCTGCTGGATGAGGAATATGCAAATTATGAAAGAAACAGAATGCGTATTGAATACAGATTGTCTTACAACATGTATCATAATGATGGTAAGACAAAATTGTATACGTATGCAGAGGTGTCTAAAAATATATATAACAATACACACCCTGCAGATGCTGCCAAATCTGACAAAGCAGTTTTGAAATTAATCAATACAATGGGCCTTCCCGCGTTAACAAATCAGGAAGATAAAATCAAAGCCATTGAAAAATATGTAAAAGATAATTTTGTTATTGTTGAATCTAACGCTGAATCTTTTGATCAGCTTGCTTATATATTAAAGGGCAAGCAGGCATCTGAAACAGGAATTGTCATTCTCTATAATAAAATATTTGAATTGGCAGATGTAAAATACCAGATCGTTGCAACATCGAACAGAATGAAGCTTCCTTTTGATGAAACGTTTGAATCGTGGGACTATTTATCAAACTATGTATATTATTTCAATCAGACAGGTAAGATGTTTGCTCCTACTAAAATTGGTATGAGATATCCGATGATTCCGTATTCATGGATCGATAACTATGGCTTATTCATTAAACCAGTAGTGGTTGGTGATATTAAATCAGCTGTCTCAGAAGTGAAATATATTCCTGAAAATTCATATAAAGAAAGTTATGATAATTTAGATATCACGATTTCTTTTAAAATGGATGATGAAAAAGTTCTTATTGATCTGAACAGATCGTTGGGTGGTTATTCAGGTAATCCCATTGTGGAGTTTTATGATGAAATAAGTGATGAGGATAAAGCTAAAGTGTTGAAGCAATTGGCTGAGAGCACAATTGAAGATGCACAAATGATCAGCGGAGAAGCAACAAATACCAATAAAGATAATTGTACATTTTATATACCGTTGGTTCTGCATTATAAAATGGAGTCGACTTCTTTATTAGAAAGTGCCGGTAACAAGTATATCTTTAATCTAGGTAAAGTAATAGGAGAGCAGTCTCAGTTATATCAGGAAAAAGAAAGAAAGCAGCCGGTTGAATCAGATTACAATCGTAGTTACATCAGACAAATTGTAATTATGATACCGGATGGTTATAGTGCAACAAACTTAGACAAGTTGAAATTTTTGCAGGAAATGAAAGATGCAACAGGGAAAGTAACATGCAAATTTCAATCAGATTATAAAGTAGATGGCAATAAAGTAACTGTTTCGATAGAGGAATATTATTCTCAGTTACATTATTCTTTAGCTGAATTTAATGCATATAAAAATGTGATCAATGCGGCTGCAGATTTTAATAAAGTAACGATACTGCTTCAGAAGAAATAAATAGTTTTAAAAATTAAAGTATAAAGCCTATATACATCTTATGTATATAGGCTTTATACTTTTTTAATTATCCTGCAAAATCATCAAAAGCTCTGTCAGCTACACGGATGATGTGATTTTTTATAAACGGGGCGCCTTCTCTTGCTCCGTCTTCCGGATGTTTCAGGCAGCATTCCCATTCAAGTACGGCCCAACCCGGGAAGTCATATTGCGTCAGTTTACTAAAGATGCTTTTGAAATTTACCTGCCCGTCGCCAAGAGAGCGGAAGCGTCCAGGCCTGTCAATCCAGTCTTGGTAGCCACCATATACGCCTGAACGACCGGATGGATTAAATTCCGCATCCTTCACATGAAACATTTTAATATGCTGGTGATAGATATCTATGTATTCCAAATAATTTAATTGCTGTAATACAAAATGACTTGGGTCGTATAAGATGTGTGCGCGCTTGTGATTGTTTGCTGCTTTCAGGAAACGTTCGAATGTGATTCCATCATGTAAATCTTCACCCGGGTGAATCTCATAACACAAATCTATACCTGCATTGTCAAAAGCATTCAATATCGGTAACCAACGCTTTGCTAATTCTGCAAAACCTTCTTCTACACTTCCAGCCTTACGCTGTGGCCAAGGATATACAGTATGCCACAATAGCGCACCTGAGAATGTTGCATGAGCCGTTAATCCTAAATTCTTGCTTGCCTGTGCCGCATAGATTAACTGTTGCGTCGCCCATTCGGCACGTGCTTTGGGATTGTTGTGTAAGACATCAGGAGCAAATACGTCAAAGGCAGAATCGTATGCGGCATGTGAAGCAACTAATTGTCCTTGCAAATGGCTTGTCAGTTCTGTTATCTCAAGTCCCGCTGCGTGCACAACGCCTTTTATTTCATCGCAATACGTTTGACTCTCTGCAGCTTTCTTTAAATCAATGCAGCGAACGTCCCAGCTGGGGATCTGCACACCTTTGTATCCAAGACTTGCGGCCCAGTTACAGATATTCTGCAGATTATTAAATGGAGCCTGATCACCCATAAATTGAGCTAAGAATATGGCAGGGCCTTTAATTGTTTTCATTTATAAAAGTAATGTGTGAATTGTATATGTTATACTACAGCTTTTTCCAGGCTGCATTTTCTTTCCCTGAAGCAATTACTGTTTCAATAAATTTCATACCTCTGATTCCGTCTTCAATGGAAGGGAAGTCAAGTAGCGGATTTGTTGGTTTGCCTTGGCTGAATTGTTGCACGGCATCAGCAAAATTTCTGTATAGATTGGCCATTGATTCAATATAGCCTTCCGGGTGGCCTGCTGGTATACGACAGTGCAAACGTGCTGCTTCAGATAGATACGAATGGTTTACACCGGCTCTTCGTATTTGCTTCGGTTGATCGTTTTGTTTTACAATTAAACTATTCGGTTCTGATTGCAGCCACTCCAGTCCGCCATGTTCGCCATACACACGAATTTTTAATTCATTTTCTTCTCCGTTTGCAATCTGCGACGCGATCAATACACCTTTCGCACCATTTTCAAATCGAAGAAGAATCGCCGCATCATCGTCCAGCGGCCGGCCTTCAACAAAGGTACTTACATCGGCACATAGCTCTGTGATTTTTAATCCGGTAATATATTCGGCAAGATTCTCTGCATGTGTTCCGATATCGCCTACACAACAGCTAATGCCTGCCTGTTTCGGATTTGTGCGCCAGCTGGCTTGTTTTTGTCCGTCACTTTCAATATCCGATGCCAGCCAGCCTTGAGGATATTCTACCAATACTTTTCTAATGCGTCCTAAGGTGCCACTTGCTATAAGGTGTTTCGCTTCTTTTACCATCGGGTAGCCGGTATAATTATGGGTTACCCCGAAAAGTAAACCCGAAGCTTTTGCTTGTTTACCCAGTTCTTCTGCTTCAGTGAGCGAGAATGCCAACGGCTTTTCGCATAATACATGGAAGCCGTTTTGTAAAGCAAGTGTTGCCGGCTGGGCATGTAAAAAATTCGGCGTCACGATTGATACAAATTGCATGCGTACCTCCACCGGTAATTGCGCTTCTTTCAAAATCATTTCTTCAAAAGAGCCGTAGGTTCTGTTTTCTGAAAGATGCAATGCTTTTCCTGTTTCGAATGAACGGGAAGAATTGCTGCTGAATGCCCCGCAAACCAATTCAATGTTACCATCTAATGCAGCAGCCATTCTATGCACAGATCCGATGAATCCATCCTGGCTGCCGCCGATCATACCCATTCTTATTTTTGTACTCATGTATTGGGTTCTACTAGTTATTTGATTTTTAAATATAGGAAAGAATTTTGAAGAAGCTTACATAAGTATAGAGTGTAAAAGTGTAAAGTGTAAACATCAAAATTACTCTGTTTTCAATGATTAAGAAACGATTACACTTTACACTCTCAACTTTACACTTTTTTCTAAAACCTATTACCTATAACTTGTTCGAATTTGTACTACATTTGAGTCTATGAAAACACAACTCAATCCGAATAAATTATTTTTAGCAAGCTGTATAGCACTTATTGCTACAGCCATGACGTTTGCCATCCGTGCCGGATTGGAAAAGGAATATTGCAGGCTTTTTTCACTTACTCATGAAGAGATCGGTTATGTATTGGGTACTGCATTCTGGGGCTTTACCTTGTCAATTATTTTCGGAGGTTTTTTGTGCGACTTTTTAGGGATGAAACGCTTGTTGGCAGTCGCCTTTGCCGGACATATTCTGGGTATTGTACTTACGATATTGGCAGATGGATTCTGGTCCTTATTTTTTTCAACCTTATTGATAGGTATTGCCAATGGTATGATTGAAGCAGTTTGTAATCCGCTTGTTTCAACTTTATATAAGGAAGATAAAACAACAAAGCTGAATCGTTTGCATGTGTGGTTTCCGGGAGGAATCGTTATTGGCGGGCTGATTGCTTTTTTCTTCAGTGAATGGGAAATTGCAAAAGAATATCAGCTGGCAACGATATTGATTCCAACACTAGTGTATGGTTTCTTATTCTTCAAAGAAACGTTTCCGGCTACAGAGCGTGTGGATTCCGGTGTATCGTTCAAACAAATGTTTCAGGCGTGTCTGCAGCCATTATTTATTGTGATGCTGTTTTGTATGCTCTTAACGGCAAGTACAGAATTTGGTACCAATCAATGGATCTCAAACTTCCTGGAAAGCCTTGGGGTGAAACATATTTTACTGCTTGTATTTATTAATTTATTAATGGCATTGGGCAGAACGTACGCAGGAGGCTTTGTACATAAACTATCGCCCATTGGTATGTTGATTTTTTCAGCTGTGTTTTCAGCGGTTGGTTTATTGTTATTTAAATATACTTCCGGTTATTGGGCGTTTGTTCCGGCAGCTGTTTTTGCGTTTGGTATTTGTTTCTTCTGGCCAACCATGTTGGGTTTTGTGTCAGAGAATTTACCAAGAACAGGTGCATTGGGAATTTCTTTGATGGGCGGAGCAGGGATGCTTTCAGTTTCCTTTATACTTCCGTTTATGGGAAAACTGTACGATAGTAAAACACTTGAACACATGCCCGCAGGATATTCATTAGAGGCTTTACACAAAATTAATGAAACAGATGCCGATATTGGAATTTTGAAAGCAGCTCAATTAACGGCGGGTATAGAGACTCTACAACTAGTTGCAGTGCTACCGATCATTTTAACGATAGTATTTGTAGGAATTTATTTAAACCAGCGTCGTCGAAGTTTATAACCTCGACGACGCTGGTTTAATATTTCGGTAATATGTAATACGGTGAAGTAGTAGCTTTAATGGTATAAGAAGAATAATTATACGGTAAAGCTACATAAGGCATGTTTGGCATGTTAACCTGTGAATACGGGTTCAAATAGCTATATGGAAAGCTTTGATAAAAGTGAGGGTGATAATACAAACCAGCATTCATTTGTTTTTTTACTGATTTGCTACCAATCATCAATCCCTTCCTTTTTATTTCATGAAAGGTTGGAACAGCTGCCGAGTTAATATTGTATGTTGTTGTATCAACATATTGTGCATTTAATGTATTCAGCCACATATAAGTCGGATGTGTATTGGGCATATTTTTACTAACAGGTACAAATATGCTGTCAATATCGAATGATGCAGTTTTATGGAAGTATGTTTTTGAAGCAGGTATTTGTCCGTATGCAATACCATATACAAATAACATAATCAGGTGAAAACAGAAGTTTCTATATGCGTTCATAGCTCCAAATGTTTGGTGTAAATGAATATATAAAACGATTCTGTAGAGAATTAGGTTGAAAAAAGTTTAAAGTGTAAAAGTGTAGAGTGTAAACATCAACTAAGTGGGCTATTTGATTATTAAGAAATGACTACACTTTACACTTAAAGCTATAACGCCGACAGCTGAAAAATATACATTCTTAGATCTTTGATTTTTCTGTTGCCTTCTTCGCTCCATTCAATACCAATATTTTCCTGAGGATTTAATAATGTAGTTTTGCCGTTTTTCGTTGTAACGGAACTACCTAATTTTTTCTTGTAGAATTCAAGCATTTCGCTTTTAAGTGCCTGCAAACTGCTGTCGTTTCTAGGGTATATAAATACTTCAATGGAAGATAAGGTTGCTTTGTTGAAAGAATACATGATGTCTCCGTATTCCGTAGCTTCCAGTGTTACGTTATAAGTAATACTGGTTGGTTCTTCTTCCAGTTTCTCAAGAGAAGGCTCTGTAACGCTTGCTTGTGCCATGCCTAGTTTTTTACCTCTGAAAAGAGCACTATCTGTTAGCATCAATGCTTTGAATTTAGCTGAGTAGCCCGTTAGCGGTTCTGCAAGACTATCTTTTGCAGGAATGGAATCATTTTGGTGCGTGTTAGTATTTTCACCCCAGTTATCGCAGGAAAAAAATACAGATGTAAATAATATAAAAACGAAAAGGTACACTAGGTGTTTCATCTATTTTACTTCTTTAATAGCTAATTGTCCGCAGGCAGCATCAATATCTTTGCCACGGCTTCTTCTAATATTAACGATAATTCCTTTATCAGTCAATACTTTTTTGAATTGTTCGAGCTTATCTACAGACGTATTCATAAAAGATGCTTCCTGAATCGGATTGTATTCAATGATATTTATTTTACACGGAATATTTTTTGCAAAGGTGTAGAGTTCTTTTGCATCCTGGGCAGTATCATTTACACCATCAAATACAATGTATTCAAACGTAATGGAAGAACCGGTCATTTTATAAAAATACAGCAGCGATTCTTTTAATACATTCAGATTGTTGGTCTCATTGATTGGCATAATGGTATTACGCTTTTCATCATTTGCAGCATGCAGTGAAAGAGCCAGTCTGAATTTTACTTTATCGTCGCCCAGTTTGGTGATCATCTTTGCAATACCTGCAGTAGAGAGTGTGATGCGTTTAGATGCAATGTGTAAGCCATCTTCAGCCGTTACTTTATCAATACCTTTCAATACGTTAGCATAATTCAGCAACGGTTCACCCATGCCCATTAATACAATATTTGTTAACGGTGTCTGATAATGTTCTTCAGCGGCTTCTTTGATCAACACAACCTGATCGTATATTTCATAAGGTTCCAGATTACGTTTGCGGTCCATGTAACCTGTTGCACAGAATTTGCAGGTAAGTGAGCAACCCACCTGCGAAGAGATACAGGCTGTCATGCGGTCGTCTGCAGGTATCAATACACCTTCAACTAAATAACCATCGTGTAACTTAAAACCGAATTTTATGGTGCCATCGTTACTTACTTGTTTCTGAGAAATAGTAACCGGATTGATGGTGAAGTTGTTTTCTAACAATGTGCGGGTTTCTTTTGAAAGATTACTCATATTTTCAAAAGAACGGGCAGAACGTTTCCAAAGCCATTCATATACTTGTTTGGAACGAAATGCTTTTTCACCTGAGGCTACAAAAAAGTCTTTAAGCTCCTCAGCACTAAGGCTGCGGATGCATTTTTTTTTGATCTCTGTCGATGTAGTTTGCATGTATCAAAGGTACAACATTAAGCCGACTAATATCGATTTATATGAATGGAATACCCTTGTAACGTATGTTATAAAATGAATGAAATATTGTCATTTTGGTATGTAATATTTATATTTAAATAAGCACTTTTGACAGATAAAGTGCTTGAGATTCTGCTTAATAGAGACAATTTGGCTTGTTTTGTCGAGCAGATAATCTTTGGAGCATACTTTGAGTACACAGCTAACCGGAGGACAAAAAAGATGAATTTTAATAACTATACAATTAAAGGACAGGAAGCATTTCAGAAGGCAATGGAAATTGCAGCTGCAAACGAACAGCAGTCCATTGAATCTGTACACATTCTAAAAGGAATCATTATAGCAGATGAAAACGTAGTTCCTTTTTTATTCAAAAAAAACAATATCAATCTCACCACATTCAATCAGGCATTGGATGCGGTTATTACAACCTATGGTAAAGTAACCGGAGGCAGCCCATATTTGTCAAATGATGCTACGCAGGTGCTGAACAGAGCAACTGCGTTGGCAAAAGAATTTGGCGATGACTATGTTTCGATTGAGCACATGCTGCTTGCGTTGGTTGCAGGGAAGGATAAAGCAGCAAGTTTATTAAAAGATGCAGGCCTTTCAGAGAAAAGCCTGAAGGCTGCGATACAGGAGCTGCGTGGTTCGAGTAAAGTGACCGATCAGCATGCGGAAGGTAAATACCGCTCGCTGGAAAAATATTCCAAGAACTTAAATGAATTAGCGCGTTCCGGCAAAATAGATCCGGTGATTGGCCGCGATGAAGAAATTCGCAGGGTGTTGCAGATTTTATCCAGACGTACCAAAAACAATCCAATTCTATTAGGTGAGCCAGGCGTTGGTAAAACCGCCATTGCTGAAGGACTTGCTCAGCGGATTGTTTCAGGTGACGTGCCTGAAAATCTGAAAACCAAACAACTGATATCTCTTGATATGGGTTTGCTGGTAGCAGGTGCCAAGTACAAAGGAGAGTTTGAAGAGCGCTTGAAATCAGTGATTAAAGAAGTAACCGATTCAGATGGTGAGATCATTTTATTCATTGATGAGATTCACACCTTGATCGGTGCCGGTGGCGGAGAAGGGGCAATGGATGCAGCGAACTTGCTGAAACCTGCACTTGCCCGAGGCGAGCTGCATGCGATTGGTGCAACAACGCTGAAAGAATATCAGAAATACATTGAAAAAGATAAAGCGCTGGAACGTCGTTTTCAGGCGGTTGTAGTAGATGAACCGGATACGCAGGATGCAATCTCTATCCTTCGCGGAATCAAAGAAAAATACGAAGTGCATCATGGGATTCGCATTCAGGATGATGCTATTATTGCTGCAGTAGAACTTTCGCAGCGGTACATCAGTGATCGTTTCTTGCCGGATAAGGCGATTGACTTGATGGACGAAGCATCTGCGAAATTGCGTATTGAACTAGATTCAATGCCGCAGGAGCTGGATGAAATTTTGCGCCGTATTATGCAATTAGAAATTGAGCGCGAAGCGATCCGCAGAGAAAATAATAAAGAAAAGGAAACGATTTTATCCCGTGAACTTGCAGAACTGAATGAGCAGAAGAGCCAGATGATGGCTAAGTGGCAGGAAGAGAAACGTGTGATCGATGGATTAAAGCAGGCGAAAGAAGATATCGACCGCTATAAAATGGAAGCCGAACAAGCGGAACGTAATGGTGATTACGGTAAGGTTGCAGAAATTCGTTATGGAAAAATTCAGGAGTCTGAAAAGCAGTTGGTAGAATTTAATAAGCAATTGCAAGAGCTTAAAAAATCTTCCGGTTCTTCGATGTTGAAAGAAGAAGTAACACCGGAAGATATTGCAGAAGTAGTTGCGAAATGGACGGGCATTCCGGTTTCTAAGATGCTGCAAAGTGAGCGTGAAAAATTATTGCATCTGGAAGATGAGTTGGGGAAACGTGTAGCAGGGCAAGCGGAAGCGATAGAAGCTATATCCGATGCCGTACGCAGAAGCAGAGCAGGTTTGCAGGATCCGAAGCGTCCGATTGGTTCATTCATATTTCTGGGTACAACTGGTGTTGGTAAAACGGAGTTGGCAAAAGCATTAGCTGAATATTTATTCAACGACGACAATGCCATGGTACGTATCGACATGTCTGAATATCAGGAGAGACATGCAGTGAGTCGTTTGGTTGGTGCACCTCCGGGTTATGTGGGATATGATGAAGGCGGACAGTTAACAGAAGCAGTAAGACGTAAACCGTATTCAGTAATCTTGTTGGATGAGATTGAGAAAGCGCATCCGGATGTATTCAATGTGCTGTTGCAGGTATTGGACGACGGGCGTTTAACGGATAACAAAGGACGTGTAGCAAACTTTAAAAATTCGATCATCATCATGACATCTAATATGGGTGCACATGTGATTCAGGAGAATTTTGAGAAGATGACTCCTTCCAACGAAGAAGAAATCATTGAATCTACGAAAAACGAAGTGATGGATTTATTA
>Ga0210397_10001147_pt1 | contig 17093 bp, 17 predicted proteins | sample IncBWH2OmetaG_FD_160126 | JGI IMG/M metagenome (GOLD analysis project Ga0210397, IMG submission 160126) | Forest soil microbial communities from Barre Woods Harvard Forest LTER site, Petersham, Massachusetts, United States - Inc-BW-H-2-O ...
TGCCTTCACAACCCCAGCCGGGCGCGACCGCCGGCTGTCGATCGCCCAGTTCCGGCTGCGCAAGACCGCCGAGAACATGCTACTGCAACGCTTCGCCGAGGATTTTGCGAACGACGACGGCTCGCTTGCCGACATGCTCATGCGGCGTGAGAGCGACCCGTACGCGACGGCATCGGAATTTCTGCAGCAAAGAACCCTCCGCGAATCCCAGGGAGCGCGCCATGAACCGGATGCTCGATCCAAAATCGCTTGAGGAAGTCGCCGACGAAACCGCCGACTGGGAGCAGAACGAAGTCGCGGCCTTTCTGCGTAAGCAGGCGGAGCGGCGCCAGCAGTTCTTCACCACCGGCGACATCCCGCTCAAGCGCGTCTATACCGCCGCCGACGTCGCCGGCATTCCGCTCGAGGACATCGGACTGCCCGGCCGCTATCCGTTCACCCGCGGCCCCTACCCGACCATGTATCGCGGCCGCCACTGGACGATGCGCCAGATCGCCGGCTTCGGCACCGGCGAGGATACCAACAAGCGGTTCAAATATCTGATCAAGCAGGGGCAGACCGGTCTCTCCACCGACTTCGATATGCCGACCCTGATGGGCTACGACAGCGATCATCCGATGAGCGAGGGCGAAGTCGGGCGCGAAGGGGTCGCGGTCGACACGCTCGCGGACGTGGAAGCGCTCTACGACGGCATCGACCTGGAAAACATTTCGGTCTCGATGACCATCAATCCGTCGGCGTGGATCCTGCTCGCCATGTACGTCGCCATGGCGAAGAAGCGCGGCCTCGATCTCAACCGGCTGTCCGGCACGATCCAGGCCGACATCCTCAAGGAATACATGGCGCAGAAAGAGTATTGCTTTCCGATCGGCCCTTCCGTGCGCATCTGCCGCGACTGCATCACCTACTGCGCCGAGAACATGCGGCGCTACAACCCGATCAACATTTCCGGCTATCACATCTCGGAAGCCGGCGCCTCGCCGCTGCAGGAAGCGGCGTTCACGCTCGCCAACGGCATCGTCTACGTCGAAGAGGTCCTCAAGACCGGAATGGACGTCGACACGTTCGCGCCGCGCCTCGCCTTCTACTTCGTGAGCCAGGCCGACTTCTTCGAGGAGATCGCGAAATTCCGCGCGGTACGGAGGGTGTGGGCGAAGATCATGAAGACGCGTTTCGGTGCGAGGAACCAGGATTCGATGCGGCTGCGCTTCCACTGCCAGACGGCGGCGGCGACGCTCACCAAGCCGCAATACCGCATCAACGTCGTGCGCACCGCGCTGCAGGCGCTCTCGGCCGTGCTCGGCGGCTGCCAATCGCTGCACACCAACGGCTACGACGAGGCGTTCGCGATACCGACCGAAGACGCCATGCGCTTGGCGTTGCGCACGCAGCAGATCATCGCCGAGGAAATCAACGTCTCCAGCGTCGTCGACCCCCTCGGTGGATCGTATTTCCTCGAAAGCCTGACCAGCGACTACGAGAAGCGCATGTTCGAGATTCTCGACTATGTCGATGCCAACGGCGGCGCGATCAAGCTGATCGAGGACAGCTGGTTCCAGAAGCAGATCGCGGATTTCGCCTACGCCACCGCGCTGCGCAAGCAGAGCGGCGAGAAGCCGGTGATCGGCGTCAACCGCTTCATCGACGAGGAGGAGGTGCACGACATCGAGACCCACCCCTACGATCCGCGGACCGCAGAGCGGCAGATCGCGCGCACCCGGCGCATTCGCGCCGAGCGGGATGCCGCCAGGCACACCGCGCTCATGGAAAAGCTCGTCGCGGTGGCCAAGGACGACCGGCTGAACATCATGCCGATCACCATCGAGGCGGTCGAGAACGGCGCAACCATGGGTGAGGTCGTCGACGCCTTGAAGAAGCTTTGGGGCACCTATCGTGAAACGCCGGTCTTTTAGCGGCCGCGACTGCCGCACCTGCCGGATGCGACGTGGTCGGATGGACGCGCCGCCGCGGCGACGGTTCTGCTCGGTTTCCTGAGGTAGCGGATGCCAGTCTTCAGCCTGTTCGACCAAGCCCCCGATATGGCGCCTCCCGACCAGTGCTACGTGGCGGAAACCGCGATTGTGATCGGGAGAGTGCGGATCAAGGCCGGCGTGAGCCTCTGGTTCGGCGCCGTTCTGCGCGGCGACAATGAATGGATCGAAATCGGCGAGCGGACCAACATCCAGGACAATTGCACGCTCCACACCGACCCCGGCTTTCCGCTCACGGTCGGGAGCGGCGTCACCGTCGGGCACAATGCCATCCTCCACGGCTGCCTGATCGGCAACAACACGCTCATCGGCATGGGCGCAGTCGTGATGAACGGCGCGCAGGTCGGCTCCAATTGCATTGTCGGCGCCGGCGCGCTGGTCGCGGAGAAGGCGGTCGTGCCGGACAATGCCCTCGTCGTCGGTTCGCCGGCCCGCAAGATCCGCGACAACGACGACGCCACGATGAGGCTGATTGAATATTCCGCGGAAGTTTATTTCAAACGCTGGCAGGCTTACGCCGAAAGCTTCAAACGCATTGGTTAGCACCTGGTCTATCGGCAAGTCCGCTCTTCTGCCGCAGGCGTTGCCCGCACGCGGTCGAGCGCCTACTTTGGCGTGGTGACGCACGCGGCAGCGCCTGTTCATGTCATTGGCGGCGGTCTCGCCGGCTCCGAGGCCGCATGGCAGATCGCGCGCCTCGGCGTGCCGACGGTCCTGCACGAGATGCGGCCGCTGCGCTCGACCGCCGTGCACAAGACCGATCTGCTCGCCGAACTGGTGTGCTCGAACTCATTCCGATCTGACGATGCGGACGGGAGCGCCATCGGTCTCTTGCATGCGGAGATGCGCCGGCTCGGCTCGCTGGTGATGCGCGCAGCCGACGCCCACAAGCTGCCGGCCGGCGGGGCGCTCGCCGTCGATCGCGAGGGATTTTCCGCCGCCGTCACTGGGGCGCTCGAAGGCGATCCGCTGATCGACATCAGGCGCGAAGAGGTTTTGGCGCCGCCAGCCGAGTGGGACAATGTCATCGTCGCCACCGGTCCCCTCACCTCGCCGGCGCTGACCGAGGCAGTCCGCGCCCACACCGGCGAAGACGCACTCGCTTTCTTCGACGCTATCGCGCCGATCGTGCATCGCGAGACCATCGACTTCGATATCGCCTGGTTCCAGTCACGCTACGACAAGGCCGGGCCGGCGGGATCCGGCGCCGACTACATCAACTGCCCGCTGAGGCGTCCGCAGTACGAGGCCTTCGTCGACGCGCTGCTGGGCGGCGAGAAGATGGCATTCCACGAATTCGAAGCCACGCCGTATTTCGACGGCTGCCTGCCGATCGAGGTGATGGCCGAACGCGGGCGGGAAACGCTGCGCCATGGGCCGATGAAGCCTTTCGGCCTCACCGATCCGCGCCGGCCGCAAGAAAAGCCCTACGCGGTCGTGCAATTGCGCCAGGACAACAAGCTCGGCACGCTGTTCAACATGGTCGGATTCCAGACCAAGCTGAAGCACGGCGAGCAGGTGCGCATCTTCCGCGGCATTCCGGCGCTCGCCAAGGCCGAGTTCGCCCGGCTCGGCGGCCTGCACCGCAACACCTTCCTTAATTCGCCCCAACTTCTCGATGCCACGCTGCGGCTCAAGGCGACGCCGCGGCTGCGCTTCGCGGGACAGATCACCGGGTGCGAGGGCTACGTGGAATCGGCCGCGATCGGGCTGCTCGCCGGCCGCTTTGCCGCCGCGGAACGGCGCGACCAGCCCCCGCTCTTGCCGCCGCTAACCACCGCCCACGGCGCGTTGCTCGGCCATATCACCGGCGGCCATATCGAGACGATCGATGCGGGCCCTCGCTCGTTTCAACCGATGAACGTCAATTTCGGCCTGTTCCCGCCGCTCGGCGGTGGCGTGGCGCGCGGCGCCAAGAAACGCGCGCTCTGCCTTCGCGCGCTCGCCGACCTCGAGGCGTGGATCGGCACCGCCGTGCCGCGGGCAGCCGAGTGAGCGGCAGCGCTTGCAATCGTCTCAGCGATCAAACGGGCTGCGGATCATCAACTTGTCGATCGTCTGGCCGTGCTGCAGGTTCTCCGAGTACAGTGTCGAACAACCCGCCTGCAGTGCCGCGGCCACAATGAGACTATCGTAGATCGAGAAGCGGTAGCGTTCGGCTATTTCCAAGCCGAATTCGTGCGTCTTGATATCAAGCGCGGCAACTGCGCAGATCCCGCGGATCGTCGATAGGATCTCCCTGGCCTCAGCAAAATTTTTCGTCCCATCCGGGGGAGCTTGAGGTTCCGCAGCAGGTTTGCGCTGCCGCGTGCCAACGCGATTGTCGGCGTTCGCATTCGCGCCTAAGATCGAAAACACTTGGCAAACGACCTGCGTAACAGTCCGCTTTTAACTCTGAGGCTACACATATACTTCCGCACCGCGGGATAAGAGATGGACTTTTCTTTGTCGCAACTCCGTCGTGATCTCACGCAACGGGCAATTCGGTCGGCCATTGCGGCTACGGCACGGGTTTCAATTGACCATCAGCGTCGGACTATTCGCTCCCTGACTAGGCTTCTCGGGGAAACTCCGATGCTGCGTCGAAGAGTTCGAACGAACATGCCATGGCGTTAGGCGATAACGTGCCGCCGGATGCGGAAATATGGTACTTCCGTCGACTAGGCTGGTTTTTAGCAAGTGCGCTGGCGGTTTTTCACCACGGAACGAAAGCGTCGGCTGTGTTCGACGAAATCAAGTTCGACCAATCGATTGCGGTACTTGACGCTGCTGTCGCGGAAGGACGCGGCGCTGTGATCATATCGCCCCACTGGTGCGGTCATGAGCTCGTTGCCGCGGAAGTCAATCGAAGACACCGGATGACATTACTGGTGCGGCAAGCATCGAGCTCCGAGCGAATGGCGCGAAAGCTCAGGTGGTATGGGGCTCTAGGGGTGGAAATCGTGCTGCGGCCCAAGCATACCTCAACGGTCAGGGACGCCGTCGCCTATCTGAACGTGCTCAGACGGGGCGGGGTGCTCGCTTTCACCCCTGACCTTTTGGTGGAAGCTCCGCAGGGGGTCGAAACGCAAGTCTTCGGGCGCCAAGCAAGCGTTCATGGTGGCGCGTTCGCAATTGCGATTGCCGCTGGAGCCCCGATGATCCTTCCCTATTTCAGATGGCAGCCCGATTCAACCTTACTGGTGTCATGCGAACGGGCTCCTGAGCCGCCAACGGGCTGTGAACGTGCGACGGCCAATCGTCTTGCCTTGGAGAACTGGTGGACCTGGTTTGAGCAGAAGTTGCGAAGCAATCCGGAGAATTGGCTATTTTGGCTTGATAAAAGCTGGTCGCGCTTCTTGCGGCGAAAGTCTCACGCGCTGCCATGAACGTTGTGGTGTTAGTCGGCGTCGCCGCCGTAGGCATTTGCGCCCTCTGGGTAGCTCAGACCGTCGCGCTCATTTATGTCGGCGAACGTTTGGCTTTGCCTTTGCAATACACCACGCGCTCGCCCGTCGTTCGCATGACCAGCCAGGTCATGATTCAGGCTGTTTGGATCATCATTGTCGTCGGAACGCCGATCGCGCTCGGGATAAATCCGCTCGATGCGCTGCAACGAGCCTTTCCACTACCGGTTCCTTGGCGCCGGATTGCGACTGCCTTCCTCATCATGTCCATTCCGTTGTGCCTTGGCTATGCTCTTTACATCAAGGCGCAATGGCTGCGCTTCGAGCCGAGGCACGACGCCGCGACCCGGCGAAGGAAGCTGTTTTCGCGGTTTTTGACGCCGGTGCCTTTGGCTGTGCTTGAGGAAGCCGTATTTCGCGGCACGCTACTCGAGCAGCTACTTCGATCATTGCCAGCAACGCTGTTTGGCTCGGCGCTAGCAGTGATTTTGAGCTCCGCCACGTTCGCGGCCGTGCACTTCATCAAGCCGGCCCGCGGCAAACCGGTGCTTCAGGGGCTTTATAGTTACTTCACCGCCGGGTGCCTATTTGGAATTGGCTACATCGCCAGCAGCCGTTCTCTGTGGGTACCGGTTACAATGCATGCGACTGCAATATTCATAATTGAGGTGATGCGGCTCCATACCCTACATCAAGCGCCGCGCTGGCTTGCAGGATTTCCAGAGGGTCCACACAGCGGAATCGTAGGCAGCATAGTCGTGGTTGGCATGGCGATAGCATTGGTCGTGCTGATCTGAGCCCGCAAGGGGTTTCCAATTGAGCTCACCGGCCCTGCCGAATTGGCGAGACGAGCCCGTGGTTGCAAAAAGGTCTATGAAAGGATTTCTGCTGCGAGCAAGTCGCGCAACTAGCCGGCGCCAGACACAATAACCTGCTGGAGAAGACGGCCAAAAGATGGGAGAGCAAGCTAGATGGAGCAAAACGTTCGTGTCGAAGAAAACGACGATCTGCCCGAGCTCGCCGGACGGTGGCGAAGCCAAGTCGTGCTCAAGCGCGACGTTTTTTCCACCATCGAGCGCGGCCGCTTCCGCACCGCCTCAGGCGAGGTCGAGGCGGTGCTGCGCCGACTCGACGACGTGCCGTGGTGGAGCCGCGCCCTCGCTCGCTTTCTGTTCCGGCGCGAGCGTCGGGCGCTGGCGGTCGCGGGCGGGCTCGGAATCGCGCCGCCGCTCCTTTTCGCCGGACGCGACGTTTTAGTGCGCGGCTGGATAGATGCCATCCCCCTGCATATCGCCAAGCCGCACGGCGATACTGCCTATTTCCGCTCGGCGAAAGCGGCTTTGCGCATGCTGCACCGTGCCGGCGTTGCTCACAACGATCTCGCCAAGGAGCAGAATTGGCTCTATGCCGACAGCTCCGCGTACATGATCGATTTCCAGCGCGCGTCCTGTTTCGGTCGCCGCAACGCCCGGTTCCGCATTGCCCGCTACGAGGATCTGCGCCATCTGCTCAAGCACAAACGTCGGTACGCTCCCGGCGCGCTGACTGCCATCGAGCACCGCGTGCTCGCGCGCAAGAGTCTCTATGCGCGGCTGTGGATGGCAACGGGAAAGAAGATCTATTATGCGATCACCCGCGGCCTCAATGTCACCGACCGGGAGGGCCGCGGCGTCCGGTTCACCCGCGAGGCGCCGGCAATCGCAGCGCGTCTCAAGGCGCATCCGCGGGTGCGCGACGTCGCCATCGTCGCCTTTCCCGACCGCCGCGCCGGCACCGGCCTCTACGCCTTCGTCGAGGGCTCGGCCGGCGATCGCGAGCTGCGCGACTTACTCGGCGGCGACACGCCGGAGCATCTCCAGGTGGTCGAGGCCTTTCCGCGCGATGCGCAGGGCGAGATCCGCAGCGAAATCCTCGAGCTCGTGGCCATGAATCAACTCGACCTCATCGACCCGCTGGTCAAGACCGAGGCCGATCGCGCCCTCGTCGGCCGCATCATCTCGGAGCGGCGCAACCTCCGCGACCGTTTCGCGTTCTAGAACGGGATCGTTTCAAGTTGAAACCATTGCGCTCCGGTTTTTTGTTGGAGCATGATCTTGTCGGAAAACCGGCTTCCACTTTTCCGGATCAAGCTCTAACGGCGATCACCCGGCGATCCGCGCCGGATTGCGCGCCGCGCGCCAGATGAGCCATTGCCGCCGCCAAGCCGGGATTTCGCGCGGCGCAAACGGATCGCTGCGCTCCAGGCGATCGAGCGAAGGCCGCACCAGTGCAACCGGAAGAAAAGCGGGGATCACGGAACGCCGCAGCGCCACGATCCGCGGGTGAGCCGCGCGCAGATGCTCGCGCGCGAGCGCGCGCAGATCGGAAAGCGCCGCTTTGACGCCGGCCGAGGACTTTTCCGCAAATATGTCTTGCTGGCGGACCTTATGCCGATCGAGGAGCTCGATCGGCACGTAGAACTGGCGCCGCCCGGCGTGAAGAGGAAAGGCACGCAAAAGGCCGGCGATGGCGTACGCCATGCCGGCGGGGCCGGCCGCGATCTCAGCTCCCATTCCGGCAAGGATTTGTGCCGCCAAAGCTAACAACACCGACGATCGGCTCTTGGCGTACGCTTCGAGATCACCGACAGTCGCCATCGGCTCGTCGTAGAGATCGAAGCGGGAGGCTTCGATAAGGGCCGTCAGCGTGCTGACGACGAGCCGATGGCGCGTGACCGTTGCCAGGAGCGCGGCCGCGACCGGATTGGCCTGCGCCTCCCCCTCGCGTTCGCCGTTGAGCACGTCGCTCCACCACTGCAGGCGGATCTCGCCGGGGAGCGGCTCGCGCGCCACTTCGCGCACGCGGGTGACTTCGATGTTGAAGGCGTAAAGTGCGTGGAGCGCATCGCGCCGATCAGCGGGCGCGAACAGCGAAGCGAGAAAGCGGTCGCGGTCCGCCGTCCGTACAAGCTCCGCACAATAGGCGAACGCGTCCTGCATCGACCTGATCCTAGCAGCATCAAGCGATGGCGATCAGGCCGGCGCCTACGCGGCGGTTCTCCATCAGCATGACGTTGTAGGTGCGTACCGCCGCTCCGGTGGTCATCGTGTCGAGCGAAACCTGCGCCGCCCGGAAGCGCGCGCGCAGAGGCTCCGGCATCATCCACGGTGCGGCACCCGTACCGAAAACGAAGAAGTCCAGTTCGCCGGTCTGGGCGAACACGCGGGCGAGCGTCTCCTCGGATGCCTGCGCGGGCTCGGTGACCGGCCATGCCCAGATGCCGTCCGGCAGGCAGAGGAGCGAGCCGCGATGCGACAGGCCGGCGAAGCGAAACCCGCCTCCACCATGGGCGTCGATCAGCGCCTGCCGCGGCAGATGCGGTGCGTCCACTAGCGGCGCGCCCTCGCGCGTTGCCGCGGCACGGACCCTTTCGGCGACGGTTCCGGCACTGTTGACGGCGGCGTCGGAGTCGCGGTCTCGGCATCCTCGGGTTCGCCCTGCCGCGTGCGGCCGACGCCGAGATAGATCAGGATCGGCGAGGCGATGAACACCGACGTGTAGGTGCCGACCAGCACGACGCCGAACATCATCGTCGCCGTGAAGCTGCGGATCGCCTGGCCGCCGAACAGGATCAGGGCCAGGAGCGACAGCGATACCGTGAGGTGGGTGACGATCGAGCGCGACAGCGTGGCGTTGATCGAGGCATTGAGCAGGTCCGGCATCGGCATGCGCTTGTAGCGGCGCAGCAGTTCGCGGATGCGGTCGTAGATCACCACGGTGTCGTTGAGCGAATAGCCTAGGATCGTCAGCAGCGCCGCGATGCTGGTGAGGTCGAAGTCGATCCGCGTCAGCGACATGAAGCCGACGGTGAGCACCAGGTCGTGGACATTGGCGATCATGGCGCCGAGCGCGAACTGCCATTCGAAGCGGAACCAGAGATAGATCAGGATGGCGCCGATCGCGAGCACCAGGCCGATGGTGCCGTAGGAGAGAAGCTCGGTGGAAACGCTCGGCCCGACCACCTCGACGCGGCGGTATTCGACGGTGCCGCCGAGCGCCTCGCGGACCTTCTGCACCGCGACCTGCTGCGCCGCGTCGCCGCCGGGCTGTTCCGACAGGCGGATAAGCACGTCGTTCGGCGCGCCGAATTGCTGGAGCTGGACCTCGCCTAGATTGAGCGCGCCGATCGTCGCCCGCATGGATGCGAGATCGGCCGGTCCGTTTTTCGTCTGGACCTCCATCAGGGTGCCGCCGACGAAATCGATGCCGAAATTGAGCCCGTGAAAGAAGTACAACAGGATCGCCGCGATCGACAGCGCCGCCGAGATAGGGAAGCTGATGCGCCGGAAGCGCATGAAGTCGAAACGAGTGTCGTCGGGGACGATGCGAAGCAGGCGCACTGTGTTTCTTTCAGGTGAGCTTTTTCAGTTCGAGCATTGACTTCTTCCGAAGGCCGATTTCGGCTTTCCTTGCGCTCGCCGGCTTCCGGGAGAGCCGTGGCAGGCAGGTGCTAGATCGGCACCGTGCGCGGCCGCCACATGCGCACCCAGTAGGCCACGATCAACCGGGTCAGGGTGAAGGCGGTGAACAGGCTGGTGAGGATACCGATGCCGAGCGTCACGGCAAAGCCGCGTACCGGCCCGGTGCCGATATAGAACAGGACCGCAGCGGCAATGAAGGTCGTGATGTTGGAGTCGAGGATGGTGGCGAGCGCACGGGAGAAGCCGGCGTCGATCGCGTTGATGGCAGTGCGGCCAGCGCGCACCTCCTCACGGATGCGCTCGTAAATGAGCACGTTCGAATCCACCGCGATACCGACGGTGAGCACGATGCCGGCGATGCCGGGCAAGCTCAGCGTCGCACTGAGCATCGACAGGACGCCAAAGATCATCGCGACATTGACGGCGACCGCGAGGTTGGCGAACAGCCCGAACAGGCCGTAAGTCACCAACATGAAGAGGATCACGAGCGCCGCGCCGAGATAGGCGGCGTGCTCGCCGGCGTTGATCGAATCCTGGCCGAGGCCGGGGCCGACGGTGCGCTCCTCGACCACGGTGAGCGCCACCGGCAGGGCACCGGCGCGCAGCAGGATGGCGAGATCGTTGGCCTGCTCGACGGTGAAATTGCCGGAAATCTGCCCGGTGCCACCCAGGATCGGTTCGCGGATCACCGGCGCCGAGATCACCTTGCCGTCGAGGATGATGGCGAACGGCTTGCCCACGTTCTGCTGCGTCGCTTCGGCGAATTTCCGCGCGCCGATCGAATTGAAGCGGAAGCTGACGATCGGCTCGCCGTTGCGCTGGTCGAAGCCCGGCTGCGCGTCGATCAAATCGCCGCCGGAGACGAGAATGCGCTTCTCGACGAGATATTTCCCCTGCCCTTTCTCGCCTTCGAGGATCTCGGAGTCCGCCGGCACCTGGCCGGCCATCGCCTGCTCCGCCGTCTCCGACAGGTCGAGCATGCGGAAATCGAGCTTCGCCGTCTTGCCGATGAGCTCCTTGAGCCGCGACGGGTCTGGCAGGCCCGGGACCTGGACGAGAATGCGGTCGGTCCCCTGGCGCTGGATCGTGGGTTCGACCAGGCCGAGCTGGTTCACGCGCCGCTCGATGATCTGGATCGACTGGTCGACCGTTTGGCGAATGCGTTCGATGACCGCCACGTCCGGAGGCGTAAGCGTGATCAGGCCGCCGCTCTCAGTAACCTGGACGCTGCGCTGTCCGGAGCCGCCGAGAATGCCGGACAGCGGCTGCGAAAGTTCGCGCAGCTTCTCGAGTGCAAGCGGAATGTCGCTTTCGCGCGTGATGCGCACCTCGACGCTGTTGCCGTGGATCGCCCGGCCGGTGAAGAGAATCCGCGACTGACGCAGAATGCGCAGCACGTCGTCGTTGAGGCTCAGCAGCCGGTCCTTGCGCACCGCATTGGTGTCGACCTCGAGGAGCAGGCTCGATCCACCCTGCAGGTCAAGACCGAGCACGATGTGGCGTTGCGCCCAGGCCGGCCACTTGCGGATCACGTTTTCAGGAAAGAAGTTCGGCACTGCGAACAGGCACACGACGAGCGCCGTGAGCAGGATACCCGCCGCCTTCCACCGCGTGAAAAACAACATGGATTCGGTCGTCCTCGCTTCCCCTCCCTTCCCTCCCGCGCCAGCGGCCGGGGGACGGAGGCGGCGACTAGCTGTCGTCCTTCACTGGCTCGCCCTTGGCCCTCACTTCGGAGACCATCGAGCGCATCTGTCGCACCCGCACGCCGTCGGCGATCTCGACCTCGATCTGGTCATCGTCGACCACCTTGGTGACCTTGCCGACGAGCCCGCCATTGGTCACCACGCTGTCTCCGCGGCGCAGCGCCTTGACCATGTCCCGATGCTGCTTCGCCCGCTGCTGCTGCGGCCGCAGCACTAGGAAGTACATGATCACGACGATGAGAATCAGCGGCAGGAGTGACGTGATCATGCCGCTGCTGTCGGCGCCGCCGAACAGGCTGCCTTGCGCGAATGCGGGCGTGATCAGCATTGCTCCTCCGGGCCCATACGGGACGCGCCGGCCAGAAGAGAAACGGCCGATTTTGCGCGGGAAATCGGCGCGGACTATAGCGGCCGTTGGCCCAATTGCAATGTTGCGCCAGGGATGCGGCGCGCTTGCGAGGGTTTTAGCGCCCCGCTAAGGGGGAGGAGGAACGGTGCGGAAAGCGATGTCAAATTCCCCTTCGAGCTTCAGGAACAAGGCGGCGAGCGCCGCCGTCGCCGGAGCGCCGAAAGCGCGCCCGGCGCGCGATGGAGTCGACGAGGTCCTCGAGCGGATCGCCGACGCGCTCGAACGTCTGGCTCCGCCACCGCCGCCCGCGCCCGATTTCTCCGCGGCCGCGGCCTTTGTCTGGCATCCGGAAGGGCGACGGCTCGCCGCCGTGCGCCGCATCAACCGTGTCGAGATGTCGCTCCTCAAGGGCATCGATCGCGTGCGCGATCTTCTGCTGGAGAACACTGAGCGATTTGCGCGCGGCCTGCCCGCCAACAACGCCCTGCTGTGGGGCGCGCGGGGCATGGGCAAATCCTCGCTGGTCAAGGCCGCTCACGCCGCCGTCGGCGCCGCGCACCCGGACGCCGGGCTCAAGCTCGTTGAAATTCACCGCGAAGATATCGAGACGCTGCCCGAGCTAATGGGGCTTTTGCGCTCCGCATCGCAGCGTTTCATCGTCTTCTGCGACGACCTCTCCTTCGACGCGGATGACACCTCGTACAAGTCGCTTAAGACGATGCTCGAAGGCGGCATCGAGGGGCGGCCGGAGAACGTCATCTTCTACGCCACTTCCAACCGCCGCCACATGATGGCGCGCGACATGATCGAGAACGAACGCTCGACCGCGATCAATCCGGGCGAGGCGGTGGAGGAGAAGGTCTCGCTTTCAGACCGCTTCGGATTGTGGCTCGGCTTCCATCGCTGCAGCCAGGACGAATACCTGGCTATGGTCGAGGGCTATGTCGTCCGCTACCGCGTCCCGATCAAAGGCGAGGAATTGCGCGGCGAAGCGCTCGAATGGGCGACGACGCGTGGTGCCCGCTCCGGCCGCGTCGCCTGGCAATACGTGCAGGACCTCGCGGGTCGGCTTGGGGTGAGAACGGATGACGCAGGAGCGGATGACCGAAACCTGACGACGGACGACAGATAGGATCATCCGTCGCGGTCCGTCGTCTGTCCTCTGGCGTCCGTTTATCCCTCTGCTGTTCCGTTGTCCGAAATCAGGCGCCGTTGAGATATTGCGCCGGATCGACCGGGGTCGCCCCTTTGCGGATCTCGAAGTGCAGTTGCGGCGCGGTGACACTGCCGGTCTGCCCGGACTTGGCAATGACCTGGCCGCGCTTGACCGTTTCCCCGCGCTTCACCATCAGCTCGCTCGCGTGCGCATAGGCGGTGACGAAGCCGTTGCTGTGGCGAACCAGCACGAGATTGCCGTAACCCTTCAGCTCATTGCCGGCATAGGCGACGACGCCGTCTTCCGAGGCCTTGACCGGGGTTCCTTCCGGCACGGCGAGATTGATGCCGTCGTTCTGCAGGCCGTTGGACTTCGGTCCGAAGCCGGCAATGACGCGGCCGCGCACCGGCCAGCGGAATCCCGCAACCGCTCCTGCAGGCTCTGCAGCCTTGACCGCAGTCTCCTGGACGGGCGGCGCAGCGGCGGGGCTCGCAACCCGCGCGCTGCGCGGCGCTTCCGCGGTAGCGACATTCTGGGTCTTGGGCAGGGCCGAGGTGGCGGCGGGAGCCTCCGCGCGGGGCGCAGCCGGTGCGACCGCGGCGGCCGGCGCGGCCGCTATTGCCGGCCCCCGGACGCCCGGAATCACGATGCGCTCGCCGACCTTCACCATGGTGTTCGGCGGGATGTTGTTCGCCTTGGCGAGCATCATCACCGGCTTGCCGTAGAGCCGCGCGATGCTGTGGAGGGTCTCGCCCGGCGCCACGACGTGGGTGCCGGAACCCGCCGCCAGCGCATTGCGCGGCGGACCGACCGGCACGGTCGAGGGAATCGCATGCGCGTTCGTCGCGATCCGGGTCTGCGGTGCCGAAGCGGTGGCCGCCGGCCCTTGGCGACGCGGGATCACGAGATGCTCGCCGGGATGCACCATCGCCGGGCTGGTGATGCTGTTCGCCTCCATGATGGCGGCGACAGGCACGCCATGGCGCCGCGAGATGCTCTCCAGCGTCTCGCCCCGCGCCACGACGATCGGTTTGCCGCCCTCCCAGGTCCAGGTCGGCGGCGGCGACGCCGATGTGAGCGACCCGGTAGTTTCCGCGTTGCCCGGCTGGTATGAGCCCATGCCGCGGCCGCCACCCGAGGTGCCTTCGCCGTTGGGGCCGGCAAGATGCGGCATCGGTCGGCTCTCGACGCCGCCGTTGGCGCCCTGCGGGATCGAGCCGGTCGCTTCGCGGGAGGAATTGTTATCGGAACCGAAGATATCCGACAGGCGACCGGAGTCGCTGCTGCAACTGGCGGTACCCAATGCGATTAACGCAATGGCAACTACCCGTGGGCCGAGGGCCGAACAACGCGACGCGTACATGGTTACTCGCTCGCACGCAACTTTAGCTTCGAGCGAATAAACATCGTTGGGGTAAACAGGCCTTTAAGGACCCCGGAGGTGTTCGAGTATTTGGTGGACTGTGACCGAATAGCTACAATTCGCGGGCCTGTCCCGGCAGCAGCGGCACAAATCTCACGGCAATGAGATTTTCGCGTTCCAGGGCGCCGCCCGCTGTTCTGTTCAGCTTGACAATGTGCTGCGTTCCATTGCGCGGACCGAGCGGCAGCACGATCTTGCCGTTCGCGCCAAGCTGCTCGACGAGCGCAGGCGGTATGTTCTCGGCTGCCGCGGTGACGATGATACGGTCGAACGGCGCTTGCTCCGGCGCTCCTGCAAACCCGTCGCCGACGATGATCGTGACGTTGGCGTAGCCGAGCGTCCTGAGGCGCTGGCGCGCGGTCTCGGCCAGCGTGCGATAGCGCTCGACGCTCACTACCTCGCGCGCGAGCCGCGACAGAATGGCGGCCTGGTAGCCGGAGCCGGTGCCGACTTCAAGGACACGATGCTGCGGTCCGACTTGAAGCTGCTCGGTCATGTAGGCGACGACGTAGGGCTGGCTGATGGTCTGCCCGCACGCGATCGGCAGCGCGTGGTCGGCGTAGGCGCTTTCGATGAACTCGGGCGCCACGAAGTGTTCGCGCGGCACCTCGTCCATGGCGCGCAGCACCGCCTGGTCGCTGATCCCGCGCCGGCGCAGCGCGAGCTGAAACTCCATGCGTTCCACGTCGGCTGCTTCGAGTCCGCCCACGACGACCTCGCCTCGGGTGTGGCCGGTTTTACCACTTTGCGGCGGATTCTGGCACTGGTCCCGCGCTTGCGGCGGGTTCGGCTGTTCGCGACGGGCAAGACCCCAGGGTATCGGAGGAACCAACTGCCGTGTCGCGGCGTTGAACCTCTCGCGCAGGGAGCGGCGCCGATCCCCGGTCGGCAATTGATACACCAAGACGAATCGCGGAAGTTCCGGCGCCCCTCTTCCGCCGCAGGCGAAGGGCAGAAGAGCCGCCGCAAGCACGGGGTCCTCCATGACGTTTGAGGGGAAGTCGGCCGAGAGCAAGCGCGTCCTCGTGGTCGAGGATGAGTTGATGATCCGCATGTTGCTGCAAGACATGCTGACTGATCTCGGTCACGCGATTGCAGCGGAAACCGGACGGATCGAGGAGGCGCTGGCCCTTGCGAAGCAGGCCGAATTCGATGTCGCCATTCTCGACGTTAACCTCAACGGCCAGCCAGTCACGCCAGTAGTCGAAGTCCTACTCGAGCGCGGCGTGCCGTTCGTGTTCGCGACCGGCTATGGCCAGCGCGGCGTCCCGGAACCGTACCGGCAGACCCCGACGCTGCAGAAGCCGTTCCAAGCCGACGCGCTGGCCGAGGCAATCAAAACGGTCACGGCCCGCGCCAGAAACTGATCCGCGGACCTGGTGCGGACTCGGTGCGGACTTGGCGCGACCTTGTGCGCGTTGGCGCGGCATGTGCACCGGGAAGCGCCACGACCGACGCTATCCGGCGTTTCCCCGAGTGCCGGATTGCTTGGTCGTTTTGCTCGTCGCCGGCGGCGACGATCGGTGGGTCGTACTCACTCGAATAGCCCGGCGAGCTTCGTCATGTACGGCTCGTCGGTCATGTCGAGCTTGAGCGGCGTCACCGCGATGCAATGCTCGTCGAGCGCGGCGAGATCGGTCCCGTCCGGCGCCGCCTTGACGGCGCTCAGGCGCGCATAGGTGATCCAGTAGTACGGATTGCCGCGGCCGTCGCGGCGTTCGTCGATGTGCAGCCGCTCCTGGCGGCGCCGCCCCTGCGGCGCAACCGCGATGCGCTTGACCTCGTCAGGTGCGCAATCGGGAAAGTTGACGTTGATGAGCACGTCGCGCGGGATGCCCTCGGCCACGACGCGGCGGATGATGTCGGGCGCATGCTGCAGGCTCGTCTCCCAGTAGGGCGGCCGGCCGCTGCGCGATGCATAGGCCTGCGACAGAGCGAACGAGGGGACGCCGATGACGGTGCCTTCCACCGCGCCGGCCACGGTGCCGGAATAGATCACGTCCTCGCCGGCGTTGCGCCCGCGGTTGACGCCGGAGAGCACGAGATCGGGTCCCTTGCCGTTGAGAACGTGGCGCGCGCCCATGATGACGCAATCGGTCGGCGTGCCGCGCACCGCAAAGCGCCGCTCGGCGACCTGGCGCAGGCGGAGCGGATCGTTGAGCGACAGCGAATGAGCGACGCCCGACTGGTCGTATTCCGGCGCGATCACCCAGACGTCGTCGGAAAGGGCGCGCGCGATCTTTTCGCAGACGTCGAGCCCCTCGGCGTGGATGCCGTCGTCGTTGGTGACCAGGATGCGCATGGCCTATTGCTTCTCGATCTTCTTGATGCCGCCCATGTATGGCGCAAGCGCATCCGGCACTGCAATCGAGCCGTCCTCCTGCTGATAGGTCTCCATCACCGCAATAAGCGCCCGGCCGACGGCGACACCGGAGCCGTTGAGCGTATGCACGTGACGCAATTGGCGGCTTTCCTTGGTGCGATAGCGCGCATTCATGCGCCGCGCCTGGAATTCGCCGCAGACCGAGCAGGAGGAAATCTCGCGATACATGTTCTGCCCCGGCAGCCATACTTCGATGTCGTATGTCTTTTGTGACGCAAAGCCGAGATCCCCCGCGCACA
>Ga0210397_10001155_pt1 | contig 17017 bp, 11 predicted proteins | sample IncBWH2OmetaG_FD_160126 | JGI IMG/M metagenome (GOLD analysis project Ga0210397, IMG submission 160126) | Forest soil microbial communities from Barre Woods Harvard Forest LTER site, Petersham, Massachusetts, United States - Inc-BW-H-2-O ...
CTAAGCGGGTAGGAGAAGCCGGTTGTCCATGAGTCTTGGCAAGCATAGGTATTGACTCCCAGCTTTTGGCAAGGGTTTCAATTTGTTTTATAGAAGCCGATAATTCAGGATAGATGCAGGTATTTAATACATCTTTTAATAACAATGGAATAGAAGTATTATTGATATCCTGAGAAGTTAATCCAAAATGAATAAACTCTAAATAATTACCGAGGTCGTATTTTTTAAGTTTTTCTTTGATGAAGTATTCAACCGCTTTTACATCGTGATTGGTTACTTTTTCAATGTCTTTAATCCGTTGCGCATCTTCCGGAGTAAATTCTAAATAGATTGCTCTTAAAGCCGGGTATATTTTTTTATCAAACTGTTTAAGCTGCGGAACAGGTTTTTCGCAAAGTGCTATAAAGTACTCAATTTCAATTCGGACACGGTAGTGAATTAAACCAAATTCGGACAAGTAAGGAGCCAGTGAAGCAACCTGATTTCTATATCTGCCATCAATAGGGCTTATGGCTGTTAGTGCGTGTAATTCCATTCTATTTACTTTAGGAAACATCAAATATACCAAAAAATACCTGAAATTTAACTTACCCGTAACCATTCGGAGTGCTAAACTTTATGCACATCCGTGCCTGAAAAAAAAGGAAAATAGTATATTCGTGAAATTATTACCGTTTATGAGTTCCAATAACCAAGTACTTATTGAAGAGAAAGTAATGGAAACAGCCGATGCTGTGACATTAATTTTAAAGCAGCATGATTTAATAAAGAATTATAAATCAGGACAGTTTATAACATTGCTGTTTACAATTGGTGGAGAGAAAGTGAGACGCTCGTATTCTTTTTCATCTTCTCCGGAAGTAGATTCGAGGCCAAGTATTACAATTAAAAAGATACAGGATGGTAAAGTATCGGGCTATTTATTTGACAATCTGAAAGCAGGTGATTCAGTCGACTTTATTCAGCCGGCAGGAATATTTACCTTAGATAAGGCAACATCCGAAAACCTTGTTTTTATAGGGGCCGGTAGTGGTATAACACCTTTGATGAGTATGATTAAGACTGCTCTTCATAAAAAAACATATAAGAGTGTTAGCTTAATTTATTCAAACAGGAATGAAGATGCTGTTATTTTTAAAAAACAATTGAATGAACTTCAGGCGAAGTATTCAAACTTTGCAGTGATTTATACATATAGCCAGCCGCACGATTCGGCCCTGCTTACAGGCCGTTTAAATCAAAGTAAATTCATGAAAATCATGGAAGGTCTGAAAGATATTTCTGCATCAAATGCTGATTATTTTCTTTGCGGGCCGGATGGAATGCTCGAAGAAGTAAAACACGGCTTAGAAATATTAAAAGTTGCTTCTTCGAAGATTCATAAAGAAAGTTTTGTATCTGTTAACGAAAACGATTCAGTATTTGTGAGTGTTCCGGAACATGCCGGTGATGTGAATGAAATAACAGTGATGTATCAGGGTAGTGAATATAAATTTACGGTAAAGCCTGGTAAATCTATATTGCAAAGTGCGCTCGATGAAGATATTGATTTGCCGTATTCCTGCATGAGTGGTTTATGCACAGCTTGTATGGGCAAATGCCTGTCAGGTAAAGTAGAAATGGGCGATCAGGATGGCTTGTCAGAGAAAGAAGTTAAGAGTGGTTATGTGTTAACCTGTGTAGGCAGACCTGCGGTTGCAGGTACTGTTATTGAAATTGATTAGTATCATACGTTATGAAAAGAACATATCTGCCAGCAGATTTTAAGGTTACTACCTGGGAAACACTTCAACCGTATTTTGAAGAATTAGTTGCCCGTAAAATTACTTCGGCAAAAGAATTGTATACCTGGTATCTCGACAGAAGCGAGTTTGAGTCAGCCATTTCAGAAGATATGGGCTGGCGCTACATCAAAATGACCTGCGATACAACAAATGAAGAAATTAAAAACGCCTTCAATTATTTTGTGTCCGAACTGCAGCCTGCTATGGCACCGTATTCAAACCAGTTGGATACAAAAGCGCTGGAAGATCCGTTTTTAAAGGAGTTGAAAGATAAAGAAGGCTTTGATATTGTTATCAAACTGTTAGAAAAAGATAAAAATATTTATCGCGAAGAGAATATTCCATTGTTCTCAGAAATAGAACAGACGGCACATCAGTTCGGTACCATCTCTGGTGCCATGACCGTTACCATTGATGATAAAGAAATCACGATGCAGCAGGCATCAGATTATCTGTTGCAGTTAGATCGTTCAAAAAGAGAAGAGGCATGGAAGAAAATAAATGAAAGAAGGTATCAGGAAAAAGATACGTTAAATAATTTGTATTCAACCCTGATTGCATTAAGACATAAAGTAGCATTGAATGCCGGTTATGCAAACTTCAGAGATTATATGTTTGCATCCATGGGGCGCTTTGATTATACACCTGCAGATTGCTATGCATTTCACGATGCCATTAAATCAGAAGTTGTACCGATCTTAAATAATCTTGCGGAAGAACGTAAGGCAGCATTAAAGCTGGATGCGCTGAAGCCGTGGGATCTGTCTGTAAATTATTTTGGTAGCACTCCTCTAAAGCCCTTTAAAGATGCTGATGATCTGACGGAGAAAACAATTGAATGTTTTGCAACATTGGATAGCTATACCGCTGATTGCATTGCTACCATGAAAAAAATGGGACACCTGGATCTTATGTCCAGAAAGGGTAAAGCACCGGGCGGATACAATTATCCCTTAGATGAAACCGGTGTGCCGTTTATTTTTATGAATGCAACACAATCGCTGCGCGATTTAGTAACAATGGTGCACGAAGGTGGCCATGCCTTACATTCATTTCTTACGGCAGATTTAGAACTGAATGTATTCAAACACCCTACCTCTGAAGTGGCGGAGCTTGCTTCCATGTCAATGGAATTAATGAGTATGGAGCATTGGGATATATTCTTCTCTGATCCCAAAGATCTGAACAGAGCAAAAAGAGAACATCTGGAAAGCGTACTTCAGACCATGCCCTGGGTAGCAACAATTGATTTGTTCCAGCATACGATCTATCAGAAACCGGTACATACACTGGAAGAGAGAGAACAGATCTGGAAAGAATCATTTTATCCTTTCTCTAACACAACTACAGACTGGAGCGGGCTGGAGCAATACCGTTTAACAGCATGGCAAAAACAATTACACTTGTTTGAAGTGCCGTTTTATTACATCGAATATGGAATGGCGCAGCTGGGTGCCATTGCTGTTTGGCGCAATTATAAAAAAGATCCTGAAAAAGGATATAAATTATATAAAGAAGCCTTATCTCTTGGGTATAAAAAATCAATCCCGGAAGTGTATAAAGCTGCCGGGATCAAATTTGATTTCAGTAAATCCTATATCAAAGAATTGATGGATTTTGTAAAAGAAGAATTGGCTAAGATCAGTTTATAATACTACTGAAAAAAGCTTTTTCTTTTTGTTGTCTTTTAATACGGAGTCTGCTGCAATAGCTTCCTTATGTACGTCAAGGAAGCTGTTGTATGCGCCCGCAATCTGGTCGTATTTTTTTCTGTATAGAAGCAAATCATCTCCGTCAGCCTTCATGATTTCATTCTCTAATTGATCTGCCAGCGGGTGTTGCATAATCTCCGGGGTTTTTGATTTTAAATTGCGCACTTTATTAATCAGGTCAGAAGTTTTGCTGTCATACAGGTCAATAAGTGAGTCTGAAACAGTTGCTTGGGTATAGCGCATACCATCTACTTCTTTTGTTAATTTCAGCAGATTTTCAACTGCTTTTTCGTCGTATTTTTTGCAGTAAGAAATTTCTTCAATCAAACGTTTAATATCTGCAAATTTTTGACTGTCGGCCGCCATCATTCTGTCCCATGCAGCATCGACCGAATCATTTAAAACCGTTAATTCATCCGAAATAGAATTTTCTTTTTGCGTTTCTTCTGTTTTCGTTTCTGTTACAGGTTTGGTTTTTGAACATGCAGCAGACATTAAAGCGATGATAAAAGCAAATGCGATTAATTGGTTTCTTCTCATATATTGAATTAATTGAATTACTGATGAATTACTGAGATATAAAAGTATAAAAAATAGATGATTCTTTACTTTTTTCGTAATATCGTATAAATAAACAAAATATGCGACGTATTTAAGCGTTGAATCAGTATGTCATCAAAAAATAAGACAGTAGTATTACTTTTATTGTTTGTTTTTCAAGTATTTACCGCTTTCTCTCAGATTTATACACCAAAATACAGTAATGAATTTCTTGCCATAGGAGTTGGTGCAAGGGCATTTGGTATGTCTAATGTACAATCGGCTCTTGTGAATGATGTAACAGCTGCATACTGGAATCCTGCTGGCTTACAACGCATCAAAACAAAATACGATGTAAGCTTAATGCATGCCGAATATTTTGCCGGTATTGCAAAATACGATTACGCAGGCTTTGCTGTGCGCCTCGATACGCAGAGTGTAATTGCAGCGTCTATCATCCGCTTCGGGATTGATGACATACCTGATACCCGATATTTATTTGATGGAAACGGAAATGCAAACGGTCAGATCAATTACAATAACGTTAAATTTTTCTCGGCAGCAGATTATGCTTTTTTAGTTTCTTATGCACGCAAAAGTCATTTGATAGAAGGATTAAATCTTGGTGTAAACCTTAAAATAATTAACCGCACAGTAGGTTCCTTTGCAACTGCCTGGGGCTTTGGTTTTGATGTAGGCGCGCAGTATAGAGCAGGGAAGTGGGATCTGGGTGTAGTAGCTAAAGATGTTACGGGGACTTTCAATGCATGGTCATATAATACAGCCTTGTTGAAAGATGCATACGCACAGACAAATAATTTATTGCCGAGTAATTCCATAGAAGTTACATTGCCAAGATTAATTCCCGGCATTGCCAGAAATTTTAAGATTACAAAAAAAATAGGATTGCTTGCAGCCTCTGATCTGATTATTACGTTTGATGGAAAAAGGAATACTGCCGTTCGTACAGGTGTCTTTTCTATTGATCCTGCTATTGGTATTGAGGCTGATTATATGAAGATCGTGTATCTGCGGTTTGGAGTAGGGAATGTACAGCGTATCAAAACATTTGAAGGGAATAATTCCACAACTGTACAGCCCAACTTCGGCTTAGGAATCAAGATCAGCAAGTTTACCATCGACTATGCGTTAACCAATCTTGGTAATGTTTCGGAATCGTTATATTCCAATGTGTTTTCATTAAAGTTCTCTTTTGATAAGATTAAATGATGTATGCATTTTCTTAAATACATAAAAAAAACAATCGTTAGCGTAATATTAACGCTATTGTTTTTTAATGCATTTACGCAGAATGGTACCGAATGGATTGTGCCGAATCAATCCTATTACAAACTCAAGACATTTCAGACAGGAGTATATGCTGTGCCGTTTCAACAGCTTCAGGCAGCAGGCGTTAATACGTTTAACAGCGCCAATCTGCAGCTTTGGTACAGAGGTAAAGAGCAGGCCGTTTATCTCAATAACGATAGCCTCTTTTTTTATGGTAAGAGAAACGATGGTGCCTTAGATTCTTTGTTGTATCTGAATAATTATCAGGCGCACCAATATTATAATCTGTTATCCGACACCTCGGCTTATTTTGTAACGATCGGCTCTGCTCCCGGAAAGCGGATCACTGCAAACAGTGCACCGGCTGTTAATTCTGTATCATCCTGGTATTTTGAAGAATATTTAACTGTATACATTGATCAGTATTACAGAGGTAAATACTATTCTATTGAAACAGTAAAAAGCGATTACGATCAGGGAGAAGGTTGGTTCGGGGCTAAGTTTGTACAGGGTAATGCAACGCCGGTGTTTAGAAATATTCCTGTACCCATAAGTAATCCCGTTACCAGCGGCAGCGCGAATGTTTCTATAGAGGTTCAGGTGTCCGGTGCATACCTCAACTCAACCAGGAATGTATCGTTATGGATCGGCAGTCAGACAGCGCCTGATTTCACATTCGACTTTCCGGTCTTTTCAGATTACGCCTACAGTACAGTAGTAGCTTCTATTCCTTCTTCTTATCTGGACGGCAAATCTGTTCTGCAATGTAATATCCGGTTGAATAGCAACAGTGTTGATGTTATTGCACCTGCCTATATTAAAGTGTTGTATCCGCGGCAGTATGTATTAACCGATCAGGCCAATCAGCAGATTATTTTGGATAACAGCGGCAGTAAAAGCATTAGTCTTGCCAATGTTAATCGTCCCGTCTTCATTCTTAACAATACCGACCCGCTCAATCAGCAGTTGATTAATTACTCCGTAAACAATGCTGTTGCATCGTTTAATCTTTCGTCTGATGTAACAAACCTGTATATACAGAATAATAATTACAACACCATTCCGGTTATTGAACAGGTTGATCTTTCTATACCTGTGTATACAAACGAGTATAATATTATTTATCCGGAAGTGTTTGCCTCCTCTGCCGGAAGCTACAGGCAGTACAGAAGTTCACTTTACGGCGGTTCTTTTTCAGTAGAAATGTATTCGTTTGAAAAATTATGTAATATGTTCAGCTATGGAGAATTTTCTCCAATCAGTATTAAAAGATTCTGTACGGAAATAATTAATGCCAATCCGGGAGAAAAATATTTAATGATTCTGGGAAAAGGAGTCGTACCCTCTATGACGGATTATTTTCCTGCAGTAGGTGGCAATGTTGACTACAGAAAAAATCCGTCGTACTATTGGAACAATACAGATTTTAAAGACCACCTCGCTAATTTTGTTCCTACCTATGGCGAACCCGGCTCTGATCTCATGTTCAGCATCGATGCGAATTATGCTGCACAGATTCATACAGGCAGAGTTCCGGCACGATCCAATGAGGAGATTAATGGGTATCTGGCAAAGGTTCAGATACACGAATCGTTAGATTCAAATCTGATCTGGCGCAAAGATCTCGTTCACTTAAGCGGTGGTGCAGATGCACCGCAGATTGCTCTGTATAAGAAATTTGTAGATACCTATAAAGCCTATGCCGAAAGTCCGCACTTTGGTGGCGACGTAATTAAGTCTTATGTTAAAAATTTACAAAATGGTTCTATCGACGATCAGTTGATAGCCAATGTTGCTACCAGTGTAAATGCAGGCCTTTCGTTGATGACATTCTTCGGACACTCTTCCGCAGAAATAAATGATGTTGACGTGGGCTTTGTTTCTAACCCCATATATGGATACAACAATACCGGTAAGTACCCCATGCTGTTGGTAAACGGATGTACCTCTGCAAACATTTTTACGAATTATTCCTTTGCCGAAGACTGGATCAACACTCCTGGGTTGGGTGCAATAAATGTATTGGGCCATACCGATATTGGTTATGGGAACAACCTCAATCAATTCTCTACGTATTTTTATGAATTTGAATTTAACGATAACCGATACAGAAACAGATCCATCGGGTTTATTCATAAAAAAATAATTGATTCCATAAACTCGGTTAATTCCCCGCTTGATATAGCTTCTCAGGCACAGTGCACACAAATGAATTTGTCAGGAGATCCTGCATTGAGATTATATAGCCCGCAGAATCCGGATTATGCCATCTACGGCGATAACCAGACGGCTGAAAGAAGCTGTGCCTTACAAGCAGCGACTACAACGTTTATTACAGCAAAGGATCCGTTCAATATTATTATTCCCGTAGATAATTATGGTAGTACAACCAATAAAACAGTTGAAATTACCATTAAACGGTATGTGAATAATGCATTAGTGCGTACCTATCAACTGCCTTTACCGCCGGTGTATTACAGAGATTCCATTGTGTATTATGTAACGAACGACGATGCAGATTATTCCGGAGATAACAGATTTGAAATATCTGTTGATGCGATAGATTCTTTAACAGAAATCAGAAAGGATAACAATGTTGCTTATCTGGAATACTTCATGCCGTCCAGTGCAGTAAAATGTTTGTATCCCCTTAATTACAGTGTTGTTTCAACACAACCGGTTGCTTTAATTGCGCAGCCTACCAATTTACTGATCAACGAAACAGATTATTATTTCGAACTCGATACCAATAAAACATTCAGTACCCCCTTTAAACAGACCGGTGTGGTTACGGCAAGTACGCTGCCGTCCTGGACGCCACAGCTCTTGAGTACACCACAGTCAGATAGTCTGGTGTATTTCTGGCGGGTACGGTTTAAAGCGGCTCAGGGCAACGATACACTCTGGGACAACAGCTCTTTCATTTACATCAAAGGCAGCAACCCGGGCTGGTCTCAGACACACATCGATCAGCACCTCGAAGATAAACTGGTGGGTTTAACCTATTCATCGACATTGCATCGATGGAATTTTTTAACCACGTCAGTTAATTTAAAGATAACCGCAGTAGGAGGGCGCTTTACAGGCGACCCGAATGAAACGCTGCTAAGTTTGGATAATCTTCCTATTCTGCAACGTTCAACTTATTACAATTGTGTTGGTAATGGAGGGTTGTTTCTGTTTATTCTGGATAAATCATCGCTGCTTCCTAAAGTATATCAACCCAACTCGCAGGGCTGGTATTATTGCGGACAAAATTTTGATACCCGCTATGTGCAGGAAATATCCTATCCTTTCCAGACAAATACTCCTCCAAGCACTTTTTGGATTCATGGCAGAGATTCTGAGGGTATGATAAGTGCGATACAGAATTCAAGTAAAAATGATTTTATTATTGCATTCAATGATGGCTATAGTTATAAAAGTTATTGGACAGATGATTTACTCTCCTATATGAACGATAGTTTAAAAGCTCCCGCCATAGCAAACTTAACAAATGGTCAGCAGCCTTTTTTATTGATCACCAAACGCAGTGCAGCAGCGCCTATATCACAGAAAGTAAATCTGAATTCAGATTCATCTTCCTTCGTTTCAATTGACACCTTGCTTACAAGTTTTTATTCAGATGGTATCATTACTACGCCGCTTATCGGTCCTTCAAGCAAATGGGGTAAAATGTATTTTGCCATAGATACCTCGGCAAACGATATTACAATATTAAAACTGATCCGCTATAATGTATCCGGCGCAGCTCTCGATACACTCATACTTCCCAAAGCCGATTCGCTGGATATGAACGGCATCTATCTGGTTGACGGGGTTCACACGTATTGTAAGTTAATGCTCAATGTGGAAGATACCGTAACCTTAACACCGGCGCGGCTAAAAAAATGGCAGATCATCTATAACGGTGTGCCCGAAGGTTCTTTGAACCCCTATGCTATAGGTTTGGATCAATATGTGGCACAGACAAGATCAGAAGGAGATACCATTGTGATGAAATACCGTTTTGACAACATCTCCGATTTTGATTTTTCAAAACCTATTAAAGTAGTATTTACAGTTCGCAACGAATCGGGTTATTTAAAATCAGATACGGTTACGTATACAATATTGCCTTCCAAGCAGAACCTGAGCTTTACCTATAAGATTCCTACAAGAGGTTTAATAGGTAAAAATTATTTTCAGGTGTATGTAAATCCGCAGATTCAGCCCGAGCAGTATTACACCAATAATGTAATTGAAACAATTTTTACCATAGATGCTGATAAGACACAACCTGTGCTGGAAGTAGCATTTGACGGGGTGCGTATATTTGACGGCGACCTGGTGTCTGCAAGTCCCTTGATTAACGTGTCCTTGAGAGATAATAATAAATATTTACTGATGCAGGACCCTTCCAGCATTGAAGTGTTTCTTACATACCCGAATCAATCGACACCGGTACAAATTACATCCAGCAATCCCATGGTGCGTAGCTGGAGCCTGGATAATGCGAAAACCAATACCTTTATTGCAGAACTGAAACCTACCGGGTTGCCGGATGGTACGTACACGTTACAGGTGCAAGGGAAAGATGCATCCGGAAATGCTGCCGGCAGCAATAGTCTGTACAGAATTACGTTTCAGGTAGAGAACAAACCTACTATATCGTATTTCTATCCATACCCCAATCCATTCTCAACCAGTACACGCTTTGTATTTACATTAAGCGGAACAACACCGCCAAGCGATCTTAAAATTCAGATCATGACGGTGGCCGGAACCATTGTAAAAGAAATATTCAAAGAGCAGCTTGGAGTCATTCATATTGGTAATAACATTTCCGATTATGCCTGGGATGGCACAGATGAATACGGAGACCGTTTGGCAAATGGCGTGTACCTGTATCGTGTAGTTATTAAAGACGACGGACAGAATTTTGAACACCGCAGTACTGCCGGCGATAAAGCCTTCAAGCACGATTGGGGCAAGCTCTATATTTTGAGATGATTGGTATGGTTTATTCTTGGGGCGACGCCCCAGATTATACTATATCAGACTTGCAGCCGATGTTTTTTCATAGCAACAATTTACTAATTATTTATGGGGTGCTAATTGATATTATCTTTTGCGTTCCTTGTGCAACCATAGCTATTATAAATACTGAAATACTGTTAGCTATCGAACTGGTTGTTGTGCCATTCGGCCAACAACCTCATCCTATTATAGCAGATTTGGTTTTCTTCGTGGTTAAAAAAATCTTCTGCTATGGTTGGTGTTTAGCCCGCCAGAAATTTTCCTGTATAAATAAATCTTGACCGGGCGTCACCAACCATTTGCAAGCGTTAGGCATTAAGCCTGACGCGTTAAGCTTTCTCCTCATCGCATCAGCAATATTCCAATCACCACACCCAAAACCAATCCGGCCAATCCAAAGCGCAATTTGTTTTTAGTGTTCTGTGATTTCATTGTCTGTAAGTCTGTTTTCAAATGTGCATTCTGATCCGAGATTACCTGCAGCGATTGACTTAATGTATCCAGTGTGTTTTTACTGATTTTAATCGAAGCTTCTGTCTGATCAATAGAAGAACTGAGCAGGCTATTCATTTTGTAGTACTCATGAAATAAAACCGTATAGGCCGAATCCTTTGTTTTAATAATTCCTTCATAGCTGTCAATCAATCCTTGTACTTCCGTGTCGCCTTTGCTTACACGTTGGTGATATACCTGATACAGGTTGATAAATGTTTTACAGGATTCTTTGTCCTGCATCAGCTTCCAGTATAGGCGGCTCGGAATAACAATAACAGAATCTCTTCCCGACGTATCTGCCGGTATAAAAAAATACAATTTGTTTTCAGCAGAAAGCAATACCGGTTGCTTGTCTATGGTTTTAATCGTATCCTGTGCAAAAGTGCGGATGCCTGAAACCAACAGGCAGATAAAAATAAAATATTTCATAATAAAGAAATTAAAGAGATTAATAAGTGTCGTTTTGAATACGTTGGGCAATACTGTCGAGCTCAGTAGATAAGATATTTTTTTCTTTCTGAATCTCATCGTATTGCTGTGTCAGGTTTTTCAGCTTAGCTTCCTGAATATTCAGTTTGCGTTGCATGGCGTCATTATTTGCAGTAACGGCAGCCACACTGCTATCCCGGGCAACTTTTATAAATTCAATATGACTTTGAATAGAATCCAGTTGCGACTGTGTTTTTTGAATGAGAGACTGCGATTTTACAATTTCACCGTGTATAATGTCCAGCCGTTTGTTTGCATCCTTAAAAGCTTCTTTAAAAGTTTCATCCGGTTTTTTAAAGATTACAAAAAGATTTACTGCAACAACAGCAATAAGAATTACGATCAGCAGAAAAAGATGTGCTTTGTTTTTTTCTTCCATAGCTAAAAAGAATAATTATGAATTATGAATTATGAATTATGAATTATGAATTATGAATTATGAATTATGAATTATGAATTATGAATTCGCCGTTGTTGGTGTTCCTGCATGATCGAATGCTTTGATAGTGAACAAATAGTTATGCAGGTCACCAACAACTTGCTTGCCATGTCCACCGCTGCGAACTAATCTGGTGCCAGTCTTTAGCGTAGCGTGACTGGTGCTCATTATTTCGTAGTCTTTGACTACATTCGTCACCAATCATCTGGATAATGAACAATCCTTATGTATTCGCCACAACTGCTCAATCATTAACATACTAAAAGATGCCCCACTATTATAGTCTGTGATATACAAACTAATAGAATATTGTGATTATTTTTTTTCAAATACATAAGTTGTTTGATAAAAATTTGTTCCAACACTATTGGAGGCAGTGATAGAATACCCGTTATTTTTAAGTTCGTTGAATTCTGTTGCAATTTTTAGCAGGTTGCTTTCCACACCTTTGCCTTTTGTAGATTCTAATTCTACCGTTTTAATGATTTTTGTTCCATCTGAGATAATAATGCTGGGGTTTGAAGTTGGAGAAGTACTTGTATGGACTTCGAAAATCTGTACTACAAGGAGGTTGTTGTTGTGAGATGAATTTTTAAACGAACTGAAAAATAATACACTGCCGGTACATATAAATAAGAATAGAAGGCTTGCCCAAATAGTTTTTTTCATAATTGTAATTGTTTAGTTGATTTTGCTGTAGTTAAATTATAATGTATTTGTTTTAGCTGTTTATCTAGCGTAAACCGTTCGCCGCCGCGATTCATAATTCATAATTTATAATTATAAATCATGATCACCGGTGTTTCGTACACAATATATCAAAATTGCAGCTGCACGATGAGCTGCTGCAATACACAGCATGAATTGGAAACCGGATCTGACGGTCTGCAATATTACCTATAATCCCCCCGTTCATGCACCAGCCACGGTAAACATTGCCATCCTGCGCAATAACCAATTGTTCCATACCTGCCATACAGCTCCATCCGCGCCAGTTATTTTCAAACGAAGAGATATAGTGATGGCAAGGATAACTTTCCCTTTTCCCGTCAGTGTATGCTTTTACCATTTCTCCGCGGTAATGATCTGCCTGTAGCAGGGAAGGAACAGACGGGCTGAGAACTGTTTTATTTAAGATATCCAGCTGTGCAGTTGAGTAAGGATAAATCTGTCCTTTTAAATTATAAAGCAGAGGTTGCATGGAAACCGATACACTGAATGTATCCGATATTTCCTGTGCCAGTTGATGACAGCTATCGAAATGAGAAGGCAGCATCATAATATTTACATGCGTATGTACCGATTGATGCAGCAATTCAACAATAGATATAAAATGAAGTGAGTCGGCAGACTGCGGATGAAAGCTAAGATTAACCCTGTCTAGATAGGGAAGAGCTTCCTTCCACCAGCGCTCCGTGCGCGAACCATTTGATATAACACTGATGCGTACATTTTCTTCATGCAGAAAACGGCAGAGCGTTAGAAAGTCTTTCCACATGGTTACCTCGCCGCCGGTAAATTCCATTACTATTTTTTTTGAATGGTAATGCAGAATCAGTTTTTTACAGAAGTCAATAGCCTGTTCAATATTGATCCATGCGTGTGAACCGTCGTGCAGGTAGGAGGGGCAGTACGAGCAGCTGTAATTGCAGGTATTGCCCAGCATCCAGTTAACAATAAAAACATCCTGATGCTCCGGATTACTGTGTACTAAACTTGCATACGATTGATTGCGCCTGCGCATAAAATAAAAAAGTAAAAGCTGATTGACTGAATATGAAAATTAAATATAAGTCATTTGTAACGTATATTTAAAAAAGACGGAAATATTATTTATTTAGTAATATACTCTTCGGGATTTGTATTCACCATTCTGTCCCAACATGGAATCAACCTGCTGTTGTGCCATCGGCCAACAGCTCACTACTCTATGATGCTGTTCTCGCCTTATTCGCCGAGGTGGATATATTGAAAGATAGAGAATAGTCCGTTTGATCATTGATATTTAATATGAGACCTTAAGTTTTAAGCATTGGGCTTTTTGCTTATCTCTATGAAATTCTCACACAAGCTTCCAGCATATCTGCTTGTAGATATAATAAACACATAATTTGTAATACTCTTTTGAAAAGACCAACACCTATAAAACAAGAGTATTCAACAGAATAGGTAGTTATTCTAAATTTTGAATTGATTTCAGATTTTTCACTTTTTGTTTAATAATAATAAAAACTTAATATTATTATTTCTTTATTATCCTTACCTTCATAGGGTTTGCAAAAATGTAATTTAATTCAAAATAAAATTCAATTTCTGATTTTTAGTGAATATTTCAGACAATTAACTTGATGAAAAAAACGATCTATCATATCCAATATTTCCGCTTAGGAGAATTGTATCGAAAGCTAAACAGCCGGTTAAATAAACACTTTTCTCTTGGGCGTTTTTATAAATTCACAAAACGGCAGCAATACAAGCTCCTGAAACGTCTTGAAAAGGTTAAAATAAAATTACTTCGTCTTGAGCAAATTTTAAAACTCTCTGGTTCAGCTATGGCTGTCGGATTATTTATTGATAGTACAGACATTCAAGCTCAAACCCCGAAAGCAGGTAATGAGTTTCGGGTTGATAAGAGTACTCCGAGTTATTCCACAAGAAGCTCTGCAATGGATAGTAACGGAGATTTTGTTATTGTTTGGCAAGGAGCATATAATAATGTTTATGCCCAGCTTTATGATTTCAATGGAACTCCACAGGGAACACAAATTACAATTCCTTTAGCTGACGGAGATTATCCTTCTATTGCGGTTGCAATGGATAGAGACGGTGATTTTGTAATTACATATGGAAAAATGAATGGGACTAGTCCTGATGTATACGCTCGCCGATACAACGCGGCTGGGTTGATTCAGGGATCAGAATTCAGAGTCAATACATATACATCCTATAATCAATACTTTGCATCAGTTGCAATGGATAGTGATGGTGATTTTGTCATTACCTGGGTAAGCCCCCGCAACAACGGAACACATTATGGCATATATGCGCAGCGCTATAATTCATCAGGAATAGCACAAGGTACAGAGTTTCAGGTGAACACGTATACATCTGATACAGATAGGCCGGATATTGCTATGGATGATATTGGCAACTTTGTGATCACATGGGAATCCACCGGTCAGGATTGGGTTAACAGTACAGTTCTGGATGCCGATGCAGGAATTTATGCACAACGATTTGATGCAGCAGGAACTTTTCAGGGGGCGGAATTTCGTGTTAATACACTTGTTCAGGATAATCAAACTGAACCTTCTATAGCAATGGATGGTGATGGAGATTTTGTAATTGCATGGGGTACATACTCGAATGCTGCTACTCCAACTACCGTAAATGCTATTAAATCACAACGTTTTAATGCATCAGGAATACCTCAGGGAACAGAATTTCAGGTAAACAACACTACTACATTTGGTTATGCATACGCAGATGTTGCTGCAGATAATGATGGTGACTTTGTAGTGACATGGACATCTTATAACGGGCAGGATGGGAATAAGGAGGGTGTGTATGCTAAACGATTTAATTCAGCAGGAGCCGTTCTGGACAATGAATTTCAGGTAAATACATTCACTTATAGCGAGCAAGCTTATTCGTCTATTGCAATGGATAGTTTAGGTGAATATGTTATTTCATGGCAATCCAGAAGCCAGGACGTATCTGGATCTTATAGTGTTTATGCCAAACGTTATGTACTTAATCAGACTCCCGTTATTTCCAAGCAGGTATTTTCTATAGCTGAAGACAGTAATAACGGAACATCTTTAGGTACTATAACAGCAAGTGATCCGGATGTAGGACAAACACTTACGTATACAATTATTGCAGGCAATACAGCCGGGAAATTTGCTATTAATAGCAGTACCGGAGAAATTAAAGTTACTGGTTTGTTAGATTATGAAACAGTATTTACGTATGCTTTAACTGTACAGGTCACAGATAATGGCAATCCGTCCAGAAGAAATAGCGCCATAGTTATTGTGAATATTACCAATGTGCGTGAAGCACCTGTTGCCACACCTCAAAATTTTTCAGTAACAGAAAATTCGGCCACCGGAACAGTCGTAGGAACATTGCACTTTCCTGTTGATTCAGGTCTTATAGGTACGTATGCCATTATAGGTGGAAATACAGGCAATGCATTTGCGATTAACAGTACTACAGGAGTTATTACAGTAACAGGTCCATTGGATTATGAAACCCTTGCTTCATATGCCCTTAGCGTTCAGATAACCGATAATGGAAGTCCGGCTTTAAATGCAAGCACCGTAATTAATATTGCTATTATAGATGCTAATGAGGCGCCACTTATTTCTCCTCAAACATTTTCCATAGCAGAGAATAGTGCTAATGGAATATCAATAGGAACTGTACTTGCCACTGATCCGGATCTCGGACAGACTCTCACTTATTCTATTACAGGTGGCAATACAGGCAATGCTTTTGCAATTGATAATACTACAGGAGTTATTACACTAACAGGTTCGTTAGATTATGAAACTTTGGCATCATATGTTCTCACCATTAAGGTAATGGATAATGGTTCCCCTGTAAAGAGTACAAGTGCAATTATTGCAGTGAATATAGTCAATGTAAATGAAGCACCTGTCATTACATCTAAAACATATTCTATTGCTGAAAATAGCCAGGATCATACTTTTTTAGGTAAAATAATAGCGAGTGATCCTGATCTTGGACAAACTCTCAATTATAGCATCCTTTCGGGGAATATTGGAAATGTGTTTAATATAGATAATTCGGGATCAGTTAATACGGGGTACATCGAAGTTGTTGGGCTATTAGATTACGAAACAATTTCTTCCTATACGTTGATTGTTCAAGTGACTGATAATGGTATTCCATCTATGAATGCGAGCGCAGTTATCACCATCAATATTACTGATGTAATTGAAACACCTGTTATAATCGAAGAATTTAAAGTTAATACAACTACTTATGAAGCTCAGATTGCTCCTGTAATAGCTATGGATGATAATGGAGATTTTGTTATTGCTTGGTCCAGTAAGGATCAAGATGGAAATGGTTATGGTATTTACGCCCAACGATACACTGCCGGTGCAGTAGCTGTTGGTCCGGAATTTCAAGTGAATACATATACTATGGGGGATCAAAATGATCCGTTCATAGCTATGAATAGTACGGGAGAATTTGTCATTACTTGGTCTAGTTTC
>Ga0210397_10001164_pt1 | contig 16955 bp, 8 predicted proteins | sample IncBWH2OmetaG_FD_160126 | JGI IMG/M metagenome (GOLD analysis project Ga0210397, IMG submission 160126) | Forest soil microbial communities from Barre Woods Harvard Forest LTER site, Petersham, Massachusetts, United States - Inc-BW-H-2-O ...
GGATCGCTCACCGTCAGCACATTGCCGAAGGCGTCGTAGGTGTAGGATGTGGTGTGGCTCGCCGCGTCCTCGACCGAGGCGGTCAGGCCCTGCGCGTTGCGCGTGGTGACGTTGCTCTGGCTGTGGGCGTTGGCGGTGGTGACCACCAGGCCGTTATAGCTCGCGGTCTCGGACCCGCCATTGGGGAAGTCGGTCTCGGTGACGCGGCCGAGGTCGTCATAGGTGAACGACGTCCAGCACGGAAGCGACGAGGCGCAGGGCGGCGAGGCGGTGAAATACGGCCGGCTGGTCTGCTGCACGCGGCCCTTGGCGTCGTACTGCACCGCGCTGCGGATGGTGCTGGCGTCGAAGCCCTGTAGGTCCGTGGCGATGACGCGGTTCAGCGCATCGTAATAGGTCGTGACGATGGGCCCGATCTGGGCGCTCGCCGACGACAGCGCCTCGACCGATTTGAGGTAGGCGCCATAGGTCGGGCAGCTCGCCGAGCCGCCATTGACGCCCGAGCAGAAGGCATAGGTGACCGAGACCTTGGTGCCGTCCGGGTTGGTGGCGAGGCTGGCGCGGCCGAGCGTGTCGTAGCTCCAGGCGAAGACCCGACTGTCGATGTCGGTGTGGCCGGTGGGGCCGCCGAACGCGGCGCTGAAGGCCCAGCTGTCGGCCTGGCTCAGCGCGTTGGTGGTCGAGGTCGCGAAGGTGCCGTCGGCGTCGTAGCCGGCATGGGAGGTGCGCGTCGCGATGGCGCGGGTGTCGCCGCCCGAGCAGCCGGCGCCGCTCACCGCCGCCGCGGTGCGGTTGCCGAAGGCGTCGAGCGTGTAGTCGGTCTGCAGCAGGTTCTCGCAATGCGACGGCTCGACGATCGTCTGCTTCAGGATGCCGGTCGTGGTGTCGTAGGCGAAGGACAGGCTGCGCGTCACGTCCGAGGCGCCGATGATGTGGCTCTCCGTCGCGGTGGTCAGGAGCTGGCCGATGAACCAGTTCGTCGGGTCATTGTTGTAGGTGTTGCTCGTGGTGACGGTCTGGGTGGTCGAGCCGCCGAGCGACGTGGTCGCGACGATGGTCTGCGGGTTGCCGTAGGCGTCGAAGCTGGAATAGGCCGTCGTCGTCGTCGGCAGCGCCGCGCCGGAGAGGTCGTGGCTGGCCGTCGTCGCGCTCTGCGTCAGGCAGACGAAATAGACGCCGCTCGCTTCGGTGACGCCGCAATTCGTCGCGTCGTCATGGTAGGTGTTGGCGACCGATTTGAGGACCGTCGAGCCGCTATGGGTGACCGTCTGGCCGGTGACCAGGCCGGCATAGGGGAAAGTGGTGCTGTAATCGGTCTCCTGCACGAGGTTGGTCTGCGAATCGCTGACCGTGACGCTGGAAAAGCCGAGGAAGCCGCGGCCGGCGAGGTCCTTGCGCAGGCCGGCATAGGCATAGGTCGTGGCGTAGAAGCTGCCGATGCCGTTGCTGGCGTCGACCTCCTTGACCGTATAGATCGGGCCGTCGACGTCCTGCACCGGGTAGCTGGCGCCGGCGCCCTTGCCGTAGAACGTGCCGTTCTGGTTCAGCCGGTCGTAGGTGATCGTGGTCGTGGCGCCGATGCCGTTGTGGACCGCGGTCATCAGCTCGGGCACGTAGGCGAAGGTGTACAGCGCATCGCCCGAGGCGCGCTGCAGCCAGATGTCCTCGGCGCCGTCATTGTTCCAGTCCGCGACCACCGCCGTGCTGCCCGTGTCGCTGTTGGAGATCGTCGTCGCCGAGGCGAAGCCCGTGCCCGTCGAGAGCCAGATCTGATGCGCCGAGGCGCCCGGCGCGATCAGGGCGATGTCGTCCTTGCCGTCGCCGTTCCAGTCGCCGACCACGATGGTGTAGCTGCCCCAGCCGCTGGGCACGGAAAAGGCGGTCGCGACCGTGCCGGTTCCAGTCGACAGGTACAGCGTTCCGGCGCTCGAGGCGTAGGTGACGAGGATGTCGCTGAGGCCGTCGCCGTTGAAATCGCCGATCGTGAGCTGGGCGCCGGACGAGGTGGTGACGGTCGAGGAGCTGGTCGCGGGATGGCAGGAATAGTCGATCGTCCAGGGCGCGCTGGAGCGCAGCACGTCGGCGCAGCCGTCGCCGTCGAAATCGCCCGTCAGGAAGGAGAGCGTTCCGGTGTACGTCGCGCCGACCGTGGGGAAGGTGCCGTCGCCGGCGCCGAAATCGACCTGGTAGGTCGGCGTCCCGGTCGGGCTGAGCCGCGCCAGGAGGTCGGCGCGGCCGTCGCCGTTGAAATCGGTGATCGCCAGGGGCAGTTCCGACGGGAACACGCCGCTGCCCGCCTCGGTGAGGTTGCCGGCGGTGTCGTTCAGCAAGGGATGCAGATAGGGCGTGTTCGCCGCGTGGTTCTGCGAGATCACCAGATCGGTGTAGCCGTCGCCGTTGAAGTCGCTGGGGGTGTTCCTGCCCCGCGTGTAGCTGGCGAGGAAGCAGGGCTGCTGATCTTCGACATAGGTGCCCGAATAATGGCCGGACTCCACCGTCCATTCGGTGTAGTTGGCGAGGATCGAGCTGGCGGGGAACATCCCCGTATTCGTGCCCAGCGAAATGCCGCAATTGCTGCCGCCATGGACCAGCACGTCGGTCAGGCCGTCGCCGTTGAAATCGCCCGGCACCAGCGTGGTGCCCTGCGCCAGGCCGAGCGGGGTCCCCGTCATCGTCGGCAAGCCCGCGACGCCCTGCCAGTCGAAGGTCGTCGGCGCGAAGCAGTTGCTCGATGCGTCGCACTGCGTGACCGATTTCACCTGCGAATGCGTCGTCGAGGTCCCGGTGTTGTAGGCGATCGCGTAATCGTAGACCGTATTGGCGCCCTGCATCGTCGTGATGTGCGTCAGGATCATCGTCGGCTGCAGCAGCGAGCCGGCCTGGTAGCGCGGCGTGATGTCCGCGCGCGTGGCATAGCTGAATTGCACGGAGTTGAACGGGCTGACGCTGGCCGCGGCGTTGCCGGTGTAGTCGACATGCAGCGGGTAGACCTCGCCGTTGCTCACCCGATCGCTGTCGCTACAGGCCGACGATACGACCGGCGCGCAATTGTAGGTGACGGTCAGGTAGTTGCCCGTCGTGTCGGTGATCTTGTCCACCGCCCAGGCGCGCACCGTCGTCGTGCCGACCGCGAAGACGCGCGAATCCGCCGCGCTGGCGCCCGTCAGCAGGTTGCCGAACTCAAGCACCTGCCCGGAGCGGAGGTGGACCTCGAACCAGGCCGGGCCGGTCACGCCGCTCGCGGTGTGGGCGATGATCTTGGTGAAATTGTCGATTTCGGTGCGGTACTCCGAAAGGTCCGCGCCATAGGTTCCGCTGATGACGATCAGCCGCTGGCCGTCCAGGCAGAAGCGGTCGTCGGAATTGTAGTTCACGCCGCCATGGACCGAGTCCTGCGCCAAGGTCCGCGGGCAGCGCGTGATCGACGGCAATCCCGCGAGCGACCAGCCAAGCCCGACAATTCCGTCGCCAGCCTGACTGGAGTAACGCAGCGACAGGTTGGGCACCATGCCGGCCGTGCCCGGCGGCACGACGATCGGGATGGTGTAGGTTGCCGCGCCCGTGGCGCTGACGCCGAACTGACCCGGAACGATCATCTGCGGCGGCGCCTCGGCGGCTCGCGCAGCGCTTGCCAGGAGAAGGCCGCCCCACAGCGCCAGTCCGAGCGCCAGTCTCCCGACGATGAAGCGGCTGTTGCTTTCACTGCCGGGGCGCTGGGTCTGTCGCGTGAGCACGAGTAAGCCTCCCAACAACGTGGTGGTTGCTCATGTCTGCGCAGCACTTGCGCGAGCGCAAAGATAGTTTGCCGAAGGCCGTAGTCGGTCAAGCGGTCAAGCCGTCATTCGGCAAACGCCCCCGTTCTATTTTCAGCCGCCTTTGAGCGATTTGCATTTCAATTTTCCAGTTCGCAAGCGCAGCAAGACATACGATTGGCTCATTGCTTATTGAAGCGAGAGCGGCGGGTCGTGCAGCGAAATGCTATGACCCGCCAGCGTCCGGTGTCGAAAAGTGAGCGGCACCTTCACCGCTGCTACGCCGAGCATGCTTCATCGCGTAGTCGGAAGCAGAATGGTAGAGTGGAGTGGCCGCAACGGACTCTGCTGCCGCATCGCACCGGCTTCGGAGCCACTATGTGAACTGGGGCGACTTGAGATTTGTTCCTATCTCATGCCGGTGAGATTTTGCCGACCTAGAAGTTCTCGCTACGGGGCAAGACCCACGGAAACCTCGCGTCTCGGTCGCGGCGTAGGGCGGGGCCGAAGGACTCAGAAGCAGGGCGCGCGGTCCACAACGGCTCCCTTTAACCGTCGTTACCGCGTTGGGGACTTGCGTCGAGGTGAACCTTCCGCAAGTTCGCCATGAAGCGCGCCCAAGCTCTCGGTCCGCCTTTAAGGATCGCCTGGCCTCTTTCGTTGAGCACGCTTTCGCTGATGTTGGAATGACCCCAGAGGCCGATCTCGGCAAGCACAGGAAACAGCGAAATGCCCTTTTCTGTGAGGCTGTAGATAGCCTTCTGCTTGTGTGTGGGGTGGTCCCGGCGGGTCACTAACCCCTCGGCTATGAGCATCTTCAGGCGATCAGCCAGCACATTGGAGGCGATACGCTCCTCCGAAACAAGCAACTGGCCAAAGTGCCGCCGATTGTCGAACATCATGTCTCTAAGGATCAGAAGCGTCCACCGGTCGCCAATGATTTCGATCGACATGCTAATCGAGCAAAGAGATCTAGGCTCAATTACCTTCGTCATGCGACCCCGCAACCAAGCGCCGGCTCTGGAGGGCTCAATCAAAAGCACCTCAAAGCCAGGTTGGTGCCCTCATGGACCCATCTTCGCGGATTTGCAAGTGCTTGCTATTTGCAACCATAATCCGGGCGACATTTTCCCTAATGCGCGATTTCGCATCACAATGGCGGCGCGGGCGGCGGGGCGGGACGCGGTCGATGACCCTTACGCCGATTTTCGAAATGAGGCCCGATTCCGCAGCGAGGCGCTACGCGCAATGGCTTGGGATGGCTGGTAAATAGGCGGTTCATCGGTCTCACACCGCACCGGCGCTGGAGATAGCCGCGGTACCCACCTGTGACAACCACCCCTCCACGGGGAACCACATGGCGATCAAATCCAGAACGAGTTGCACTTTGCAAGTGGTTGCTATATGCAATTATAAAGCAGCTTGTGAGGGAGCGCGCCGTGCCAAAAACAGACATGCCGCACCGAGGCCAATTCGGGGGCAGCGCCGCTGCCACCGCGCCGAAGCAATAGTTCAGGCTTGTGAAGAGTGCTGCCTGAATGTCTTCCATCGGCGCCGTACAATCGCATGGTCGGGTCGAGACCGGTGCACCGGTTTTCGACAGCGTGCGTGTCAGCAACGAATTCCTAGCCTACCGGCTCTCGACTGAGACGTTCCTGCGCGGGCTCGACCTGCTGAACGATGCCGTCGACGGCAATATCGCCCACGGCATGCTGCTCAACGCCCTATGGTGCCTTGAACTGGCCCCGGGCGTCCCGCCGAAGCGCAGCCTGATCCTGCCCGGCGAGTGGAGCGGCCCGATGAGCATCCACGATCTTGCGCGCGCGCTGGCCCTTCCCTACTCCACAGTCCATCGCCAGCTGCGGCAGTTAACGGAGAGCGGCCTGGCGGTGCGCACCGGCGGTGGCGCCACGGTGATCGCGCCGGATTTCTTGCAAAGCGCGGCCGGCAGGACTTTTCGCCAGCGGTCGATCGCCAGCTTCGTGCGACTGATGCTGAACCTGCACCGCATCGGATACCTGACGGGCAATGTCGGAATCCTCGAGCGCGAAAACGGCATGACGACGCAGCAGGAGGACGTCGTGTTCCGAACCGGGATGGAGACGCTGCTTTCCTGCCTGCTGCTCACTGCGCGCTTTTTCGACGATCTCGTCACCGGCCTGGTGTTCAAGCTGGTCGCGACGGCGAACGTCAAGCAATTGACCAACGCGCCACACACGCTGGCGATGATGTCGTCCGGCGTGCCCGACGAATTGCGCCGCCCGATCTCGGTGTACAACGTGGCTCGCGCCCTGCACATGCCCTATGAGACGACGCGGCGCATCGCCAAGCATCTCATCCAGCGGAACATCTTCAAGCAGGCAAACGGCTGCGGCGTTTTCGTACCGTGCGAAGTTCACCGCCAGACCGACGACGCCGATGCGCAGCGGGCCAGCTTCCAGGCCCTGGCCGCCGGCGTGGCGCAGATGGAGTACGCCGGGTTGAAGCTCCGGCTGCAGATCTAGGCCAACGGCCCGGAGCAACGGTTCGCGGCGCTCTGCGTCGGGTTATTCATCCGTTCTGGAAGTAGCCCTTCAGAACGTCGTTCGACAGGTTCGGGTTACGCATAACCAAACCTCTCGACCCAAGGAGCGATAATCGGCAGCACCGTAGCCAGCTGCTTCTCATAAGAGCGCCAGTGGCCGATGCTGTCACGCGCGATGCCGCGGCCCATCTGTAGTGAGCTCGGTGTCGAAATCCTCCGGCCTCGCGCAGATTCTCCAAAAGAGGCCATCTTTGGGTCGTATGACATGCCTATGAAGTCGCACATAACACGCGTTTGACCCTCAAAGTCGGCAATCAAGTCCTCGTTCCGGATCTCAGCGATTGCAAAATCGATTGCCGCTCGATAGCGATCGGCAAGCCGCATCGTTTCGTCGTAAAAACGCGCGGTATCGCCGAGTGAAAGAAACTCAATGGTATACGGATTCAGAGCGAACAGCCGGCGAAAACAGCTCACAACAACGTCACGCGGATCACGCGCGGCGAAAATCACTTTAGACTCGGGAAAGAGCCGTGCGATCACGGGCAAGTGAATGGTGTTCAATGGTGTTTGGTCGACAATAAACTTGTCGGTCTTTGGCCCGATCTCGTTTGCCACACGGTCCCAGAAAATCTCGCGATGGCGCGCGAGTTCGCTGGCGGACAGGGATGCCAGCTGTTCCAAGCCGCCAGGCTTATTGATGAATTCTCGGAGCGCCTCACCCAGAAGTGGTTTCTCTTCGATTGTTTCAACACGGGGATGGGCCGTAAGGATCTGACCTAGCAGAGTGGTACCTGAGCGCGGAAAGCCCATCAGAAAAATCAGCTTAGCCCCGCTTCCCGATGCCGATCGCCAGCGAGACCGCTCTATCGGCGCAACCTCCCTGGAGAGTCGCCGCACAAGCGCCCGCCCACGCTCGACTCCGGCGAAGCGGTTCTTGAATTCCCTTGCCAATTCTTCGTTGACGCGTCGATACAGCTCAAACGCTTCAGCCGTGCGGCCCAGGCCGTCTAACGCATCTGCGAGATAGCTGGAGGCAGTGGAATGTTCCTGACCGGTCGTCGACCGATTTGTTGCGACAGCGCGGGCGCGGATTTCTGCCGCCTCAAAATTCCTCTCGGCAAGGTCCACCAATATAAGAGCAAAGCTTGCAGGTACGTTTCCAGGCTGCAGGTCGAGCGCGCGGTTCGCCAGGTCTCGCGCCTCTGAGTTATCGCCTCTACGTGCAGCCAGCCCTGCCAATCGGGCGCTTGCATCTGCCATCGTCGGAGCAAGCTGTAGAGCTCGGTTGTAAGAACGCCACGCCTCGTCCAACTCAGCCAACTGTTCCAGGGCGAATCCCTCATTGTAGTGAGCGGCGGCAAATGAAGGATCAGCAGCAATAGATGCTCGGCAAGCTGCAATCCCCTCGATGAGTTCACCGTTGGCCGCTCGGCACCGCCCGAGCAAATTCAGCAGCAGCGCGTTGCCCGGTGCCAGGACGAGCGCGTTCTGAAGATCCGCACAGGCCGCGGCATAGCGACCTTCGCTTTCATGCCAAAAGGCGCGCAGGTCCAACAACATTGGATGGGCTAGCCCCGCGTCCAGCGCTTTACGGGCAAGTGCTGTCGCGGCTTTAATATCGCCACGCGCCAGAGCGGCCTCAATATCGCGTTGGATGGTCGTCGCGTTTAAAGGCTGCCCGGCCGGCACTGGCGCGCGTGTCATGTCGGTCGACGTTCGATTCGGCATCTGCTTGTGAATGGCCATAGTCCGCCTGTCAATCACGCTTGAAACCGCTCGCTGCGAAAAGGAAACGGCGGCCTTGCGGGCCGCCGTTCCGATGTTTGCCATGAAAGCTACAATCAGAGCTTGATCGTCGCGCCCACGAAGATGACGCGTCCCAGAGCGTCGTAAGTGTTCGGGAACGTGTTGTTGTTGATGTCGCTCGCCGGCGCGGTGTTGTTGTCCGTGAGCGGCGGGTCCTTGCCGAGGATGTTGCGGACACCGGCACGCAGGTCGATGGCGTCGGCAACCGACCAGGTACCTGACAGGTCGAAGTAGTCATAGGCCGGGAACTGGAGGGTCGGATTGTTGGCGAAGCCGAAGCCCGGCGCGATCGCAGCCGGCAGATTGCCTTCGAATTCGACGCCCGACAGGTGGCGCCAGCGCAAGGACAGCGAGAAGTCGCTTTTGTTGTCGGTCCAGGTCAGACGAACATTCGACTTGAAGCGGTTCTGCGGTTCGCCGCAATTGGTTCCCCATACGCCGGCGCAGTGCAGGATGGTGCCATCCGCCAGCGTCGAGTTGTTGACCGTCACGAGGGTACCCACGACGTTCATCGACAGCGAGCCAGCGCCGCTCCAACCAAGGTCGGACAAATCCTTGTCATAGTTCAGCTCGACGTCGAAGCCCTGCACCTTGTCCTCGCCGATATTGCCTTCGGCTGAAACGACAAAGCCGGAATTGGCCGTGTCAATCTGGCCGAGCGCGTCGCGATGAATAAAGGAGCAACTCGGGTTCGCCGCGCTTTGTGTCGGATTCAACGTCGTGCTGTAGCAGGCCGCCAAGATCGAGGAGATTGGGGTGGCCTCGATGAAGCCACCGATCTTGATGTTATAGTAGTCGATCGTTGTCGTGAGACCTGGGATGAAGGTGGGTGTGAGCACCAGACCCAAAGTCCAGGAATCCGACGTTTCCGGTTTCAGGAAGGGGTTGCCGCCGGTAGCCGCCTGGCACTGGTTTGTCGGGCAGTTCAGCGACGACGAGAACACTGAAGCGACAGGAACGCCCGTCGCTTCGCAAAGCGCTGCGGTGGTCACAACGCCGCCGCCATTCGCCGAGCATGGGTCGCGACCCGCATTGGCCGATGAGCCACCGGCCGGTGTGAACAACTCCGACACGTTCGGGGCACGGACGGCGCGCTGGAAGCTGCCGCGGAAGCGGAGGTCATCGATCGGCTGCCATTGGAGGCCGATATTGTACGAGTCGGCATCACCCGCGGTGTTGTAGTGGTCGTAGCGGTAGGCGAGGTTGGCCTCCAGGCTCTCGAAAAATGGCGCGTCCTCGATCAACGGAACGCGGAACTCGAGATAGCCTTCCCCGACATCGAACCCGCCCGACGTCGCAGCTACGGACTGATTGCCGACGAGATTTCCGGTCTGCAGGTTATTGTCCGGAAGGTCGTTCGAATGTTCCTGGCGATATTCGACACCGATCGCCGCACCGACAGGCTCCTTCGCCCACGGGCTCTGGATTCCTGCGAAGCCAAGATCGCCGGTCGCCGTGGCTTGGACGTCCATCTGCTCCACGGCGCCGATCCTCACCAGGTCTTCACGGATGTAATTGATGTTCGCTGGCGTCAACGCGCCCGCCGAGAAGAAGTTGAGCGGGCTGCAACTGCCGCCGGAAATGCAGTTACCGGTGGTGGGATCGACGAGCAGGCCGTTCTGGAAGTTCTGCTTGAGGGCGTCGTTCAGTGCATCTCCGCTTCGCGTGTTGCGGCCGTACTGAGCGGAGATGTCGTAGTTCCAGCCATACCCCAAGCCGCCGCGGGCACCCAAAACGATCTGATAAGCGTCGTACTCGTTGTCGCCAATGCGAGGGCCGACCTGCGTCAAGCGCAGCGCGGTGCTGACCAGCCGCGTATTGAAAATGCCGATCGGGTTGGTCGCACTGACCAATGTCGGCGATTCCGTCGCGCACTGCGCGGTGATGCCCGCGAGGTCGTTCGGGCCGGGCGTCGTGCCAAATATGGCCTGACGAACCGCCGCTGACATGAGTGGATTGCCGCAGTTGACGTTGAAGTTGGCCGTCAAAGGCGACGCGGCCAGCTGCGAGGTGGCAGTGTTATTCGAGAACGTCAGGCGCGAGTAGAAGTCGATGCCCGGCGTGATCTGGTAATGGGCATTGCCCCCGAAAGCGTAACGCTGGCCCTGGGTCTGCAGGTACTGGAACGGCGCGAAATTGAACGTACGCTTGTCGTACGTCGCGATGCCGCCGCCCGAGGTGAACATCGTCGTGGTGCCCGCCGTGGGTCCGGCGAGCGACTTCGACTTGATGCGGCCTTCAGAAATGGTGCCCGAACCCGAGAAGCAGAAGCCGCCGAAATGCGTCGCCGGCTGGGTGGCGGCGCAGCCGGTGTAATTGGTCGCGGCCAGGGCGTGGGTGGAGAAGTCGCGCGCTGCGCCTTGCACGCCGTCACGATGGGCGTATTCGCCGTAGATCGTGATGTTGCCTTTGCCGTCGCCCGAGTTGACGCCCAACATGAAGCTGGAGTCGTTCGTCGCGCCGTCGCTGTGATCGGTCGACGAGAACTGGCTGTCCAGCGTCATACCCTCAAAGTCTTTCTTGAGGATGATGTTCACGACGCCGGCGACCGCGTCCGAACCGTACACGGCCGAGGCGCCGCCGGTCAGGACTTCGATACGCTCGACCATCGCGGCCGGGATCTGGTTGGTGTCGACGTCGAGCGAGGCGTCGGCGGCGACGAGGCGCTTGCCGTCCACCAGGACCAGCGTGCGCTTGGTGCCGAGGTTGCGCAGGTCGACGGTGGCGATGCCGGCGGTGCCGTTATTCACGGTGTTGCCGTCGCCGTCGTTGACGACCGAGGGAAGGGTCTGCAAGGCACCCGAGATGTTCGTCGTGCCTTCGAGCTTCAGTTCGTGGTCGCCGAGCGCGGTGACCGGGCTCGAGGAGTAGATGCCGACTTGCGGAATGCGCGAGCCGGTGACCACCACGGTTTCCGTCGCGGTGTCAGCTCTGGCAGGTGCCGAGAGGCTGAGCGCCGAGGCGGTAGCCGCACCGAGCATCAGCGCGGCGCGTAGATTGGAGTTTGAGACTTGAAACACTTGTGGAACCCCCTTGGTTCTGTCGAAACGACGTTGCCCTGAAGCGAACGTTCGGCTGGAGATCAGCCCTGCCCCGGTGCGCCGTACGGTTCGGCGACGCGGTTTTGCCTCAATTGCGGGAAAGCTACGTCCGGGCGGCCTGAGGGTCAAAACGGAATTGCTGTATTGCGCAATTCGCGCGACGCATGTTGCATTTAGGTGTCAATAAAATGCCGTTCCCCAGGCGACTCGCGGGGGGCAAACTATACTTTGGAATAAAAGTACATTCGGCGGCTCGGAGTCAGGGGAATATTGCCCTGCAATAAACTATGTCCCGCAGTGCAAACGAAGAATCCCGGAAGCATTTGAGCCCGTCCGACTCAAAAGCTAACCTGCCGGCCGATCTTTTCACCCGACTTGGAGCATTCCTGGATGGCCCTTGGCACCCCCGGCCAGCCGATTTTCGGCGCCGCGCCTCAAAATCCCGGTGCCGTCCTGGCCCAGGTGGACCAGTTACGCCTGGCCGGGCGGCTCGCCGACGCCGAGCGTCTGTGCCGTTCGCTGGTTGAGGGACAGCCGAATTTACCCAATGCGCTCAATGTCTTGGGTCTTCTGGTGCGGGCCCGCGGCGATTATGTCGAGGCCGAATCCCTGATGCGCCGGGCGATCGCTGCGGCCCCGCGCGAGCCCGCGCTGCACAACAACCTGGGCAACATCCTCTATGCCCGGGGCGATCAGGCCGGCGCCGAATCGGCCTACCGCAAGGCCATCGCGCTGAAAGCGGATTATCCCGACGCCTACTACCATCTGGGACTTGTCCTGCGCGAACAGGGACGCAGCGAGGAAGCGCTGGCGGCGCAGCGCCGCGCGCTCGCGCTGCGTCCGGCGTATATCCAGGCCCAGGTGCAGATCGGCGCCATCCTCGGCGAAACCGGCGCCGCCGCCGACGCCCTCGCCCTCTTGGATGGCGCCGCCGCCGCGGCGCCCGGCTATTACGATGCGCATTACTATCGCGGTATCGCGCTCAGCGCGCTGGAGCGTCACGCCGAAGCGATTCCGGTTTTGCAGGCCGCCGTCGCGCTCGCACCCGGCCGCCACGAAGCGCGCTACGTGCTCGCCAAGGCGTTCGCGCAGGCCGGGCGCGAGAGCGATGCGCTGCTCGCCTATCAAAGGACGTTCGAAGCCGCACCCGATTTTCTTCCGGCGCTCTACGATTTCACCGCGCTCGCCTGGAGCATGGGCAACGACGTGCGCAGCCTGCAGTCTTATGCGTATGCCCGCGGCAAGATCGGCGACACGCCCGACCTGCTGCTCGCCGAAGCCAATCTGCGCATGCGCTTCACCGATTCCATCGAGGCCGAGGCGCTGCTCCGCCTGGCGCGCAACAAGGCGCCCGAGCGTGCCGACATCGCCAATGCGCTGGGCCGCGCGCTGGTGCTGCAAACGCGTTTGGATGAGAGTTTTCCGCTGTTTCAGGAGGCCATCGCCGCCGAGCCCGGGAGCGTTCGCCATCGCCAGGATTTCGGCGAAGCGCTGCTCAAGCGCGGCGAATCCGGCGAGGCTTTGCGCGTTCTGGACGAAGCGCTGGCGCTGGCGCCGCACGATCAGATCACGCTCGCCTATCTTGCGCTCGCCGCCCGCGAGCGCGGCGACAGCCGCTACGATGCGCTGATCGATCCCAGCTTCGTGCGCGAATACGAGATCGCGCCGCCACCCGGATTCTCCGACGTCGCCGCGTTCAATCGCGCCCTTGCCGAAGAACTCGAGCGCCTGCACACGCGCAAGATCGCGCCGCTCGACCAGACACTGAACAACGGCACGCAGACCGCCGGCAGTCTGTTCACGCAGAAGAGCCGCGCCATCGAAGCGGTGCGCGAGCAGATCCGCGCCGCCGTCGCCGATTACATCGCCAGTCTTCCCGGCGATGCCGCGCATCCCCTGCTGGCGCGCAAGAGCGCCGATTTCGCGTTCGCCGGCTCGTGGTCCTGCCGCCTGCGCCCGTCCGGTTTCCACACCAACCACGTCCACGACCAGGGCTGGATCAGCTCGGCCTACTATGTCGCGCTGCCGGACGAGATCGCGGTCGGCGGGCAGGGCGGCCTGAAATTCGGCGAGTCCAAGTTCCGCCTGGGCGAGCGCGACCGCCCGGGCCGGGTCATCCAGCCGGCGGTCGGCAAGCTGGTCCTGTTTCCGTCCTATTTCTGGCACGGCACGGTGCCGTTCCAGGCCGCCGACAACCGCCTGGCGATCGCCTTCGACGTCGTTCCCGGCACACCGGACGGCAAGCGGTCATAGACAGCAAGCCTTTGAAGTAGCTATATTTTGTTTCACCTTTGAGTGCGTTGGAGATTGCCATGGCCGCCAAGACCAAGCCCGATTCAAGCCCGGTGGACGACCTCAGCTTCGAGGTCGCGCTGAAGGAACTCGAGCAGATCGTGGCCCGCCTGGAGCAGGGCGATGTCGACCTGGAAGATTCGATCGCCCATTACGAACGCGGCCAGGCGCTCAAGGCGCATTGTGAGAAAAAGCTCAAAGCGGCGGAAAACCGGCTGGAGAAGATCGTCCACGGCGCCGGCGGCGCCACCGGCGCGGAGCCCATGGACCTCGCTTCGTCTTGATTTGCGCCACGAAAAGGTCGAACTTTTTCGCACTGCAACAGGAACGCGCAGGACTGGCGCGCCAAAGATAGATCAGACATGGCCCTGCCCACAAAAACGCCACTCCTCGACACCGTCAGCGAGCCGCATCAGCTGCGCGGCCTCGACAAGCGCGACCTGCGCCAGTTCGCGGACGAATTGCGCAAGGAGACGATCGATGTCGTCTCCGTCACCGGCGGCCATCTCGGTGCCGGCCTCGGCGTCGTGGAACTCACCGTCGCGCTACACTACGTCTTCGACACGCCCAAGGACCGCATCATCTGGGACGTCGGCCATCAGGCCTATCCGCACAAGATCCTCACCGGCCGCCGCGACCGCATGCGCACGCTGCGCATGGGCAACGGGCTTTCGGGCTTCACCAAGCGCGCCGAGAGCCAATACGATCCGTTCGGCGCGGCGCATTCCTCGACCTCGATCTCCGCCGGTCTCGGCTTTGCGGTGGCACGCGACCTCAAAGGCGAGAGCAACAATGTCGTCGCGGTGATCGGCGACGGCGCGATGAGCGCCGGCATGGCCTATGAGGCGATGAACAATGCCGGCGCCATGGACGCGCGCCTGATCGTCATTCTCAACGACAACGACATGTCGATCGCGCCGCCGGTCGGCGCCATGAGCGCCTATCTGGCGCGCCTGGTCTCCAGCCGCTCCTATCGCGGCCTGCGCAACATCGGCAAGAAGATCGCCAGCGTCCTGCCGCGGCCGATGAAGGTCGGCGCTCAGCGCGCCGAGGAATACGCCCGCGGCATGGTGACGGGCGGCACGCTGTTCGAGGAACTCGGCTTCTACTACGTCGGTCCGATTGACGGCCACAATCTGGATCACCTGATCCCGGTGCTCGAGAACGTCCGCGACATGAAGACCGGTCCCATCCTCATCCATGTCGTGACCAAGAAGGGCAAGGGCTACGCGCCGGCCGAGGCCAGCGCCGACAAATATCACGGCGTCGTCAAATTCAACGTGCTGACCGGCGAGCAGAACAAGTCGAACGCCAAAGCGCCCTCGTACCAGAAGGTTTTCGGCGAGTCGCTGATCGCCGAGGCGAAGAAGGACAGCCGCATCGTCGGCATCACCGCCGCGATGCCGTCCGGCACCGGCATCGATCTTTTCCAGAAGGCGTTCCCGCACCGCACCTTCGACGTCGGCATCGCCGAGCAGCACGCCGTGACCTTCGCCGCCGGCCTCGCCGCCGACGGCATGAAGCCCTATTGCGCGATCTATTCGACCTTCCTGCAGCGCGCCTACGACCAGGTGGTGCATGACGTCGCGATCCAGTCGCTGCCCGTGCGCTTCGCCATGGACCGCGCCGGCCTCGTCGGCGCCGACGGCCCGACCCATGCCGGCTCCTTCGACATCGCCTATCTCGGCACGCTGCCGAACTTCGTGCTGATGGCGGCGGCCGACGAGGTCGAGCTGATGCACATGGTGGCGACCACCGCCGGGATCGACGACCGGCCGTCGGCGCTGCGCTATCCGCGCGGCGAGGGCTGGGGCCTGGAACGTCCGCCCGAAGGCGTCGCGCTCGCCATCGGCAAGGGCCGCATTCTGCGCGAAGGCACCTCGATCGCGATCCTGTCCTACGGCACGCGGCTGTTCGATGCGATGCTGGCGGCCGAGAAATTGTCCGGCTACGGACTATCGGTCACGGTCGCCGACGCCCGTTTCTGCAAGCCGCTCGACACCGATCTCGTCGGACGCCTTGCCCGCGAGCACGAAATGCTGGTCACCATCGAAGAGGGCGCCGTCGGCGGCTTCGGCAGCCACGTCATGCAGTACCTGGCCTGGGAAGGCCTGCTCGACCGCGGCCTCAAGGTGCGGCCCATGGTCCTGCCCGACCGCTTCATCGACCAGGACACGCCCGAGCGGATGTACGAGGCCGCCGGCCTCGACGCCAAGGCGATCGTGCGGACCGTGCTGAATGCGCTGGGCCGCGAAAATGAAGCGGCGGCGGTCGAAAAAATAGCGTAAGCTCCGCCATGGCCTGGAGGTTGGCGCGATGCGCGATCTTCGCGCGCCCCGCTCCGTTTTGAAAAAGAAGAAGAAATGGCAACGACCACCGCAGTCGAATCCCTTCGCGCCGACGTCTTCCTCGTCGAGCACGGCTACGCCAAGAGCCGCACCGAGGCGCAGTCCGCGATCCGCATGGGCCGCGTACGCGCCGACGGCGACGTCATCGTGCGCCCGTCGCAGACGCTGCGGCCCGACGCCGCCATTTCCTACGAGAAGCCGCATCCCTACGTCTCGCGCGGCGCGCTCAAGCTGAACGCGGCGCTGGACCGCTTCACGCTCTCGCCCGAGGGGCGCGTCTGCCTCGACATCGGCGCCTCGACCGGCGGCTTCACCGAAGTCCTGCTCGAGCGCGGCGCGGCCCGCGTCTACGCCATCGACGTCGGCCACGGCCAGCTTGCCGGCAAGCTCAAGCGCGACGCCCGCGTCGTCTCCAAGGAAGGCATCAACGCGCGCGATCTCGGCGCCGAGCACGTGCCCGAGCCGCTGCAGGCCATCGTCGCCGACGTCAGCTTCATCGGCCTGCGTCTCGCGCTGCCGCCGGCGCTCGCCATGGCCGGCTCGGGCGCCTTCCTGGTGGCGCTGGTCAAGCCGCAATTCGAGGTCGGACGCTTCGCCGTCGGCAAGGGCGGCATCGTGCGCGACGCCGAGGCGCAGGACGCGGCGCTGTCCGATCTCGCCAAATGGCTGGGCGCGCAGAGCGGCTGGTCGGTGCTCGGCAACATGGCGAGCCCGATCGACGGCGCCGACGGCAATCGCGAATTCCTGCTGGCCGCGCAGAAGGCGTGAGCGCGGGCGCGCCTGCGGGCCGGCGCGCTCTCGTCGCCAAAGCGCTGGCGCGCTATGGCGTCGCCGCCGCAATCGCCGAGGTCGTCGCCGTGCCGCCGCGCAGCCGCCGGCGCGCGGTCTTCAAGATCGTGAAGAACGGTGACGGCACCTTGGTCGGCTTTCATGCGCCGGGCTCGCACGTCGTCGTCGACATGACGGAATCCGAACTGCTGACGCCGGCGCTGCTGGCGCTCGTGCCGGGCCTGCGCGCGACGATGAACGCCCTGTTCGCCCCCGGCCAGCACGCCGAAGCCCATGTCACCGAGGCCGACAACGGCCTCGATATCGCATTTCGCGCCAGCACCCGGCTGACGCCGGCGCTGACCGCGGCGCTGGCCAGGGCCGCACCGTCGCTGCGTGCCATCCGCATCATCTGGAACGGAGC
>Ga0210397_10001165_pt1 | contig 16953 bp, 17 predicted proteins | sample IncBWH2OmetaG_FD_160126 | JGI IMG/M metagenome (GOLD analysis project Ga0210397, IMG submission 160126) | Forest soil microbial communities from Barre Woods Harvard Forest LTER site, Petersham, Massachusetts, United States - Inc-BW-H-2-O ...
TTCCGCCAAACCTTAAATCCACGTTCGGCGGCGCCTATGGCATCATTCAGATCGCCTATCGTGGCGGTCGGAACCGTTCCCAGCACCGCCTCATCGGCCGGATTAACCACAGGCTGCCCATCTGCGCGTTTCCAGTGGCCGTCTATATAAAGTTCAAGGCTCGGATAGGCGGTCATGGGCATTCCCTCGCGGATGCGGCAATGGCATCGTTATATTTGTTTGGATATAAAGCGCATGTGCGGCACGACAGTCAATTTTGTAGGCAGACGGGCTGATATCGGTTTGTTGCATGGCGTAACGAACCTTCGTATCGCAACGAAGGATCAGGAAATGGCCGGCGTGAGATTTGGAAACCGACCTCCCTCACCCGTCTGGTATGAAGCAACAGTTAAGGTGAGCTGCCCATGATTCTCTTTCTCCTCGCCTATCTCGGCGGCGTCCTGACCATCGTGAGTCCGTGCATCCTGCCCGTGATCCCCTTTGTACTGGCGCGAGCGGATCGACCTTTCCTGAGGAATGGCCTGCCCATGCTGATCGGCATGACGCTGGCCTTCGCGGTGGTTGCGAGTTTCGCATCGGTCGCCGGCGGCTGGGTGGTCTCTGCCAACCAGTATGGCCGCCTGGCGGCGCTGGTCCTGCTTGCCGTCTTTGGGTTGACGCTGTTGTTTCCCGCGGTGGCCGATCGTCTGATGCAGCCGCTGGTATCCGTAGGCGCGCGGCTGTCACAATCCGCGGAGGGAAATGAAACGCTGCTGGCGCCGCTGGTGCTGGGCATCGCTACCGGCTTTCTCTGGGCGCCATGTGCCGGTCCGGTTCTCGGCCTCATCCTCACCGGCGCGGCGCTGCAGGGCGCGAATTTTGGCACCGCGCTGCTGCTGCTCACTTATGCGGCCGGAGCGGCGACGTCGTTAGCGCTGGCGTTGCTGGTCGGCGGTCGCGTTTTCGCTGCGATGAAGAAGTCGATCGGCGCCGGCGAGTGGGTCCGCCGCGGGCTGGGGGCGGCAGTACTGGTTGCGGTCGTTGCAATCGCGCTCGGGGCTGATACCGGCTTCCTCACTAATATCTCGATTGGTGGCACGACGACGCTCGAGCAGAGCCTCCTCGACAAGCTCCGCCCCAACCAAAAGACGGCATCCGGACCGTCGATGACCAAGCAAGCCGACGCCGAGTTGCCGGTCGAAGACCTGATGCCGTCGCTGGCCGGCGCGCAGGAGTGGCTGAACTCGCCGCCGCTCAGCCTCGAAGCACTGAAGGGCAAGGTCGTGCTGGTCGACTTCTGGACTTACTCCTGCATCAACTGCCTGCGCTCGATTCCCTATGTGCGGGCCTGGGCGGAGAAGTATCGCGATCACGGACTGGTCGTGATCGGCGTGCACGCACCTGAGTTTGCGTTCGAGCGCAATGTCGCGAACGTCAAGAATGCAATTGCCACGCTCAAGATCGGTTACCCCGTTGCGATCGACAACGAGTACAAGATCTGGCGTTCCTTCGAGAACGAATACTGGCCGGCGCACTATTTCATCGATGGCAACGGCAAGGTTCGCCATCACCATTTCGGCGAAGGCGACTACGATGAATCGGAAGAGATCATCCAAAAGATGCTGCAGGACGCCGGCAACAAGAACGTGCCTACCGGACTTGTCTCCGTGAATGCATCGGGTGCGGAAGCGGCCTCTGATGCGGGCGATGTCAAGTCGCCCGAAACCTATGTCGGCTATGACCGCGGCAATCACTTTGTATCACCGGGCGGCGTTGTGGCGGACAAGGACCATGCCTATGCCGCGGGCGAACCGCAGCTCAATGAGTGGTCATTGACCGGAAACTGGACGGTAGGGCCCGAGCGCGCGCAACTCGACGAAAAGGACGGCAGCATCGTCTACCGCTTCCATGCCCGCGACCTGCACCTCGTGCTCGGCCCGTCAGCGGAGGGCAGCCAAATCCGTTTCCGCGTCACCATCGACGGCAAGGCACCGGGCGATGCCCGCGGCATGGACACTGACGCGGAAGGAAACGGTGTCGTGACGACGCAGCGGCTATATCAGCTCGTTCGTGCCCCCGGAACAGTGGTTGATCATACTTTCGAGATTCGCTTTCTCGACCCAGGCGTTCAGGCCTACGCCTTCACGTTTGGCTGACCGAGGAAATCGATTCGGTCTAGCTCACGGAGCCAATTGCCGAACACGTCGCTCGCGCGAAGCGAAAGGCCATCGGCGTGACGGCGCGCGCCAGCCCGTAAAGCCGCGATCGAAACCTGCGCGGCGGCGAGTTCGACGGCATGGCCGACATACCATTCCTCAAGCTGCCTCGGGTCGGCCTCCAGGTGGAACTGAAGCGCAAGCGCGTTGCGTCCATAGGCGAACGCCTGATTCTCGTAGTTTTGGTTCGATGCCAGTCTGGTGGCTTCGCGCGGCAGATCGAACGTATCCCCGTGCCAATGCAGAACGACGGCGTCGTCGCCCTGCAACGCCTGCAGACAGGACGATCTGCCCTCCCCGGTCAAATCCACCGTGCCCCAGCCGATTTCCTTGATGGGGCCCTTGAAAACCCGGCTACCGAGCGCTCTGGCCATCAGCTGGCTACCCAGACAAATTCCAAGCGTCGGAAGATCGCGTGACAATCTGTATTCGATCAGTGAAATCTCCGACGTCAGAAACGGATAATCATCCGTTTCATAGACGCCGATCGGGCCGCCCAAAATGATCAGGAGTTCAGTGTTCTTGATCGAATGGTGGTGGAGATCATCGACCGCGGCCTCGCAGAATGCGACATCCCAGCCCTCACGTTCCATGACGGGAGCGAGCAGTCCGAGATCCTCGAAGGCCACATGCCGCAGAGCCACGGCGGATCGTCGAGATCGGGTCAATGGAAATGGCCTTGCAGAGAGGAGACTACCTGAAGAGCAGAACCTAGTTCACGACCGCAGCCGGCTCGCTCGGACTGTCAGATGCCAGCGCCTCTGCCAGCGTATACTGCATCTCGCGTTCCATGGCGAAACAAACGCTGAAACCATCGGTGGTCGACAGAGTCATCATTCCCGTACCGGGTTCAGATGACCGCTCCAGGGTCCAGGAAGCCAACGGGTAAGCGTATCTCAGCGTGTGATCGCCATAACGCGACTGCAGCGCTTTGCTAATCAAATCGGGCAACGTCATCGCAAGCGCGCCAAGCTGGCTTAGCGGCAGCCTTATTCTGGCGGGCGCTCCGCGGGAGTCGGTAAAGCCCAGAACAACCGTGTTGCCGTCGGGGGCGACTTCGCACGTCGAGAGCGATTGCGACTCAATGTCCATTCGTGGCCCTTCTTCGTTATATTCCAACAAATATAGCGATACCGGGTACCGGCGTCCAGCCTGTCCTCGGACACCGTTACCTCATGCCCCGGGGTGGGAAATATGCACTGCTTTTCACTTGAACCCGGCCGCGTCCTTTGTTCTAACAAACCCAAGCGGATCGTCTGCGTCGAGCCGATTCCAAGGCGTCACAGACTTCCCCCTATCCCCCTCATATTAAGGTCTCCAAGATGGCTAAGATGACGAAAAACCAGTTGATTGATGCGATTGCCGAGGGGACGCAAGTTTCCAAAAGTGACGTCAAGACCGTCATCGAACATCTGGTGACGGTGGGTTACAAGGAACTCAACGAAACCGGCGAGTTCGTGATCCCCGGCTTTGCAAAGATGTCCGTGGTGAACAAGCCGGCGACTGAAGCCCGTAGCGGCATCAATCCCTTTACCAAAGAGCCGATGCAGTTTGCAGCCAAACCTGCCAGCAAATCCGTCAAGGCATCGCCGTTGAAGGTCGCGAAGGACGCGGTAGGCAATCAAACGAGCGGCTAAAGCCTCAATTGAAGGCCATTCCACTGCTCAATGCGATGGTTTGGCCAGATCAAAATCAGACATCAGGCTGCGGGCTGTCGAACCGATCGAGAAACTCTTTCACGGAGTGCACGATGCCGGTGTCGGTGGCCTTGTATCCCGGGAGTGCCGCGACGGCCGTTTGAAATTCCAGGCCCTTCATGATGTCGAGTACCCGCCGCATCGGCTCGGTTTCCAGAAAAGTCTGCCGGCAGGCAAAGACATAGTCCTCTGTCAGAAGGCGGATGAAGTCGAGGCCGAATTGCCGCGCCGCGGCTTCGACGCCGAAGGCAACGTCGGCCATGCCGCTCGCGACGTAGGCGGCAACGGCGGCGTGCGTGAATTCGATCTGCTGCGCGCCGCTGATCTGCGCCTCCTCGATTCCGTGCAACGACAGAAGCTGATCGAACAACAGGCGCGTTCCCGAATCATGGTCGCGGTTGACGAAACGCGCCTTCGTGTCGGCGATGTCCTTCACGGAGGCAATCTTGAGCGGATTGCCGCGCTTCACCATCAGCCCCATCTCGCGCGTGACAAAGCTGATAATTCGATCCTGGCGCGGATCGAGCCATTCCTTGCAAGCCTGGACGCCCTGCGCGCGCAATTCGCCACGCGGCAGATGCACCCCGGATAGATCGCAGGCACCTTGCGCCAATGAGACCAGCGAGTGCTGGTTACTGACGTAGCGCAGGTCGACGCCGATACCGGGTTCGCGGTCCAACAACTCCCGAAGCTTTGACACGGCAAAGCCGTGGCTGGCATGAACGCGAATGACGGATGGCCGTTGGTGCAGAAACGGCTTGATCTCGGTCGCGAGTTCCTGCGCGAGATTTTCGAGCTGTGGACCGAGGCGAGCCTGCATCCGCTCTCCGGCCCAGACCAGCCTCTCTCCGAATGCGGTGAGCCTCGAGCCCTTGCCGCGCTGGGTTTCGACCAGTGGCACACCGAAAAACTTCGACCACTGCTCGATCAAGTTCCAGACATGGCGATAGGACAGATGCGCATCCTTCGCGGCGCTGGTGAGCTTCCCGGTTTTGCGGATTTCATTGAGGACACCCAGCATCACCACGACGGTTTGCGGGCTGTCTTCCTTGTGGAACCGCCAGACCGGTTCGATCTCGATGTGCAACACGTTCTTCTGCCTTATGAACTGTAATGCATATATGGAGGCGCCATAGGTAATCAATATCATATTTACTACAGGAAATATCCTCCTACCTTTAGTTACAAGCTACGGAGGAAATATGATGTCTATTGCATATGACTTTACCCCGGAGACGGCCGCTGGCGAATTCCTGCGGAAACCGCACCAGCTCCTGATCGATGGCCATCGCGTTCCGTCCTCTTCGGGACGGACCTTCCAATCCCTCAATCCCGCGACCGAAGAGGTCATCGCCACGATTGCCGAGGGCAACGAGGCCGATGTCGACCGGGCCGTCGCTGCAGCCCGCCGCGCCTTCGAAGGCCCCTGGCGCACCATGCGCGCCGCCGAACGCGGCAATCTTTTGCTGAAATGGGCAGAGCTTCTGAAACGGCATGCCGACGAAATCATCGAGATCGAGAGCCTCGATGGCGGCAAGCCGATCTCGGCCACGACGCGCCAGGACTTTCCGGCGGCCATCGATACGCTGACTTATTATGCCGGATGGGCCGACAAGATCAGCGGCGATGTGGTTCCGACACGCGATGATGCGCTGACCTACACCGTGCGTGAGCCGGTCGGCGTAGTTGCGGCGATCGTACCGTGGAACTTCCCGCTGATGATCGGGATGTGGAAGCTCGCCCCTGCCCTTGCCTGCGGCTGCACCGTGGTGATGAAGCCGGCCGAACTGACTTCGCTATCGGCGCTGCGGATCGGCGAACTGGCGCTCGAAGCCGGCATTCCGCCCGGCGTGTTCAACATCGTGACCGGTCCAGGCCGGATCGTTGGCGACGCGCTGGTCAATCATCCCGACGTCGACAAGGTGACTTTCACGGGTTCGCCGGGCGTCGGCCGCGGCATCATGAAGGGCGCCGCCAGCAACTTCAAACGCGTCTCGCTCGAGCTCGGCGGCAAGTCGGCCAACGTGATCTTCGATGATGCCAATCTCGATGCTGCCGCCAGGGCTGCGGCCGCCGGAATCTTCTTCAACGCAGGCCAGGTGTGCTCGGCAGGCTCGCGCGTGCTGGTTCAGGAAGGCGCTTACGACGAAGTCGTGGAACGGCTCGCAACGCGCGCCAAATCGCTTCGCATGGGCGATCTGCTCGATCGCAACACGTCGTTGGGCCCGGTGATCTCGGAAAAGCAGATGAAGTCGATTCTCGATTATGTCGATATCGGCCAGAAGGAAGGCGCTTCGCTGGTCACTGGCGGTGAGAGGATCGGCAAGCGCGGTTATTTCATCAGCCCGGCGGTGTTTGCCGATGTGAGACACGAGATGCGAATCTCGCAGGAGGAAATCTTCGGCCCCGTGGTCAGCGTCATCAAGTTCAAGGACGAAGCCGACGCGCTGCGGATCGCCAACGGCACGGCCTATAGCCTCGCGGCAGGCGTCTGGAGCCGCGATATGGGCCGGGTCCAGCGCTTCGCCAAGCGTGCGCGGGCCGGAACGGTCTGGATCAACACCTACGGCTATACCGATGTCCGGTTGCCGTGGGGCGGTGAGCGCGACTCCGGCCTTGGCCGCGAACACGGCACGGCCGCGATCGAGAACTTCACCGAGCCGAAGGCGATTTGGATGAACCTCAGCGCCTGAGGACCATCAAAGCGGCAATGCGCGGACCGCAAAGTCCGCACATTGCGCTGCGACAGGTATAGCGGCCGATACTCAATTCCGTAGATCCTACTGCGACGTTTGCTTCCTCAACTCCGCCACGTCCTGGGCGGTGATCCGAGATGCCTTGCTGCCAAAGCGCGAGGTGACGTAATTGGCAACCGCAGCGATCTCGGCATCGGAATAAGCATTGCCAAACGCAGGCATTGAGACGGCATCCGCTGGGGTTTGCCGCTTGGTCCCGGAAATGACGATCTGGGCGACATTGGTCGCGCCGGGATCGTTGACCGCCCAGGCTCCGGTGAACGTGGCGAAAGGTGCAATCGGACTCTCGCCACTCCAGCCGTGGCAACTGACGCAGGCGCCTTCGAACACCATCTTGCCACGCGGATCCGACGTGCCGCCGCCATCGCGGTGCGAGGCCGGCGCTGGTGGCGCCACCGTCGCCGGCAGATCGGATGAGGCCGTCGCCGGTACCGTGCGCAGATAGGCAACTAACGCGCGGATGTCTTCCGGCGCCAACTGGCTGAAGCTTTGATCCACTGCCTCACCCATCGGTCCGGAAGCGGTGCCATGACCGGCCGCATGTCCGATCGACAGGTAGGATGTCAGATCGCCATCGCTCCACGAGCCGACACCGGTGGCTTTGTCCGAGCTGATATTGAAAGCGCGCCAGCCTGCCGTCAGCGCGCCGGCGAATTTCTTGCGGTTGTTCAGCGCGAATGCCAAGTTTCGCGGCGTATGGCATTCGCCGCAATGGGCTAGCGCCTCCGCAAGATATGCGCCTCTGTTCCAGTCCGGACTTTTCGACGTGTCAGGCTCGAAACGAGTGTCCGGATTGAACAGTACTGACCAGAAATTCATGGCCCAGCGCTGATTGAACGGAAACATCAGCGTGTTCTCGGGGACGACCGCACGTACCGCCGGCAAGCTGAACAGATAGGCCTTGATCGCCAACGCATCAGCATCCGATATGTAGGTGTAGGACGTGAACGGCATCGCTGGATAAAGCCGCGCACCGTCGTGGCGGATTCCGCGATGGACCGTGTTTAGGAAGTCCTGATCGGTATAATTGCCGATGCCCGTCTCCTTGTCCGGGGTGATGTTGGTCGAGTAAAGCGTACCGAACGGCAGTTTGAAGCCCAGGCCGCCCGCATATTGCTTGCCGCCCTGCGTGGTGTGACAGACCATGCAATCCGCCGCCCGCGCCAGATAAGCCCCGCGTTCGACCAGGCTTGCCTTGGCCAGCGAAGCCGGGACCCCGGTGGGGTCGCCGGCCTTATAGTCCGCCAGCGCGACTTTCGGGCCATCGGCGAATGCCATCGGGCCGGGGCCGCGAACGATCCAGATTGCCACTGCCGCCGCAACCACGGCGATCGCGACAACGCTGAAGAAAATGCGGCGGCCGGCGCTCATGATTTGCTCCCCGCTGCGATCAAGGACCGATCGATCGGAAGCTTGCGTAAGGCGACGCCGGTCGCGGCATAAATCGCGTTGCGCAACGCGGGTGGCCCCGCCGTCGCGCCGGTCTCGCCGATGCCGCCGGGCGCCTCACCGCTCTTCATGACGTGAATGTCGATCTTCGGCGCCTGGTCGATGCGCAGCATCCGATAGTCGTTGAAGTTGGATTGCTGCACCCGCCCCTTGTCGATGGTGATCTCGCCGTAGAGTGCCGCGGTCAGGCCGAAGATCAGCCCTCCTTCGAGCTGAGCCATGACCGTATCGGGATTGACGGCAATCCCGGTATCGACCGCTGACGTGACGCGGCGCAGATGAACCTCACCCTGTTCGTCAACTTCCGCTTCCACTACGGTTGCGATGAAGCTCGCGAACGATGGCTGCACGCAAACTCCGCGTCCGACGCGCGCCGGCAGCGGCTGGCCCCAATTGGATTTTTCCGCCGCCAGATTGAGCGCGGCGAGAAAGCGCGGCTGGTTTCCAAGCATCGACCGGCGGAAGTCCACCGGATCCTTGCCGGCCTTGCGCGCCAGTTCGTCCATAAAGCATTCAATCGCAAACACGTTGTTGTTGGGACCGACACCGCGCCAGAACCCGGTCGGCACCGCCGGCGGCTCGGCCCGGACAAACTCGACGTGCAGGTTGGGGATGTCGTAGGGGATGTCGATCGCGCTATCGACGCCGTCGATGTCGACGCCATTCTGGAACCCCGGCGGAAACCAGCGCGCCATGACCGACGAGCCGCTGACCTTGTACTTCCAGCCGACGATTTTGCCGTCAGACAGGGTCGCGGCGATGGTGTCGCGATAGACTGGACGAAAAATATCATGCTGGATGTCTTCTTCGCGGGTCCACACGACCTTGACGGGGCCATCGACCTGCTTGGCCACGCGCACGGCCGCGATCACCATGTCGGGCTCGAGCTTGCGGCCAAAACCGCCGCCGAGCAGGTGGTTGTTGACGATTACCTTCTCGATCGGCAGCCCCGCCGCCTTCGCCGCCTCCGACTGTACGCGGGTCATGACCTGCGTGCCGGTCCAGATCTCGCAAGCGTCGGGCGTGACGTGAACCGTGGCGTTGACCGGCTCCATCGTCGCGTGCGCGAGAAACGGCAACTCGTAAGCCGCCTCCAGCCGGTCGCCGGTGGCGAGGCCTTTCTTGATATCGCCTACCGACTTGGCGACCCCGCCGTCCTTTTCGCTGGCCGCGCGCAGATCCCGCCAGATGTCGTTCGAACTGACGCCGGCGTTCGGGCCTTCGTCCCAGTCGATCACGAGCGCATCGACGCCTTTCTTGGCCGCCCACATGTGATCGCCGACCACCGCGACCATGTCGTCGAGCACCACGACCTTGCGCACGCCCGAAATTTTTCTGGCGGCGCTGTCGTCGACCCTGGCGACCTTGCCGCCGAACACCGGACAGGTTTTGACGGTTGCGAATTTCATATCCGGCAGCATCGCGTCGATCCCGTACACGACCTTGCCGTTGACCTTGTCGGGGGTGTCGAGCCGCTTCAACGGCTTGCCGATCAGCACGAAATCCTTGGGGTCCTTGAGCGGGACGTCCTTCGGCGGCACTTCGCTGCTCGCCGCAAGCGCCAGCGCGCCATAGGAAAGCCGCCGCCCGCTCGCTTTGTGCATGACCTCGCTATTCGCCGTGGTGCAGCTTGCAACATCGACCTGCCATTGCTGCGCGGCAGCCTGGACGAGCATGGCACGGGCATTGGCGGCGGCCGTCCGCAACGGCTTCCACCACGCCCGAACCGAATTGGAATTGCCGGTGGCCTGAATGCCGAACATCGGATTGCCATAGAGCTTGTCGCTCGGCGGCGCATGCTCGAGCGTCACCTGCGAAAAATCGGCGTCGAGCTCTTCGGCCAGAATCATTGAAATCGAGGTATAGACGCCCTGCCCCATCTCGACCTGCGGCATCACCAGCGTGGTCTTGCCGGAAGGATCGATGCGGACGAAGGCATTAGGCGCAAACTTGCCGCTCGTATCATCCGGCGGCTGCACCGGCTCGTTGACCGCGCGCACGGGAAGATGGAACGAGAGCAGAAACCCGCCAGCCAACCCTCCGGTCAGCAAGGAGCGGCGCGAGACACTTCTGGAAATGACCTCGGCAACAGCCATGATGATCTCCTAAGACTGGCGCTGGGAAGCGGCTTGCTTGATCGCCGCGCGAATCCGCACATAGGTGCCACAGCGGCAGATGTTTCCCGCCATCGCGGCGTCGATGTCGGAATCATCGGGATTGGGCGTGGCCGCAAGCAGTGCTGCCGCCGACATGATCTGGCCCGACTGGCAATAGCCGCACTGGATCACTTCGAGATCGAGCCACGCTTTCTGCACCTTCGCGCCGATCGGCGACGCTCCAATGCCCTCTATGGTGGTGACCGCGCGATCGCGCACTGCGCCAACCGTCAGCATGCAGGATCGCACCGGCTTGCCGTCGATATGCACGGTACAAGCGCCGCACTGAGCGATGCCGCAGCCGAATTTCGTTCCGGTCATGCCGAGTACATCGCGCAGAACCCACAACAGCGGCATGTCGGAAGGCGCATCAAAGGATTTCTGTTCGCCGTTGATCGTCAGGGTCGTGGCCATTGCAACTCCTCCAATACAGCGATCACGGGCATCGCCCGTTGTTAAACTCTCCAAGGCGTCGGCGATTGGTATGATCGTGATACTATAACACGCCGCTGTCCGTTAGGATCGGGCATAATTTCGGCACGCTTGACTTGCGTTCCGGTCGAGACCGACCATCTACCGGCCCGGACGCGCTCGCCGACCGGCCCCATAATGGCCCGGCGGACCGCGGCCGTCTGCCATAAAAACGGCTGCGCGGGGGCCAATTCGAGCGTCACGACAGCTTCCCTGGCGTTCGATGAAGTCTGTGCTGACGTTAGCTCCACTTTTAAGGCCATGGAGGATACGCGGAGTGACGATTTCCGCGCCGCCGCTGCACGCGTGCCATCGTGCCGCTTTTCGGGCTCATCTAAGAGGCTGCCCAGGCGAACCTATTTCGACGGCTCACCGAAGACACGCCCCGAGACAGCCATGTTGTGTTCGGGATGCTCATGCAGGATCACATTGATTATCTTCGGATCCGAACCGATCGATTGATGGGTTACCTTCACGATATCCCGGATCAGTTTCGCTTTTTGAGGCTGGGAAAGACCGGTTGCGATATGGCATTCGATGAACGGCATGTGTCTTCTCCTTCACTTCAGACTTGCGACCAGGTCCTTGTCATTGGCGTTGCCTTCAACAAATTCGGGAAGATGCTTGCCGTGTTCGACAAAATTGATCCCACGGCCCTCGCGAATCACGAAGAAGATATTGTCCGCCGGCTCGCCCGTCGCCTCGCTGACGACGCGAATCAGGCCGGCCGATAGCGCGCGTTTCTGCTCGTCAGTCCGGCCGTAGCGCATATCGCATGAAATCATTGGCATGTTTGTCATCCTCTCCGGTGCGATCGAATTTATTGGAATGTGTGGCGAGTGGTCAGGAAGACGGCCCTGGGACTGACCTTCGTGAGAAGGTCCATTAGGTCCTCGATCGAATGTTGGTCGAGCTCGGCGACCAGTTCGACGATATCATTTCGAAGCATCGCATCAGCAAAGGGCTCGCTCAACCAGTTGAATTTCTCGACCTCTCGCTCCCACGAGAGCGGGTTCCCAAGGCCACCTTCGTAGTCGGACTGCTCGCGCTCAAGGATCTTCCCGGTCTTGGTCTGGATGGTGATGCGGGCGCCAAGTTCGCCCGGATATCTTGCCGAGAGGATTTCGTCCGGGTAGATCTCGACTTTGCCCAGCAACGCCTGTGCGTCGTCGGCCCGGATCCGCGATTGCTCGAGCTGCGCCGGTCCGACCGCATCGTCCAGAAGCGCAGCTGCGATCAAATATTTCAGATTATAGTCCGCCTGCTCTTTGGTCTGCGGTCTGTCCTTGGGTCCGAAGGCGCCGCCACCGGCAATGTCGAACCCGGATTGAAAGATATCGCACATGACGCCTTCGACGTCGTCTGCCGTCAAGCCGTTATCGCGTTTGAGCTTGAGGACGGCTTCGAGCACCGGCTGACCGTGGATGAGCGAACAGTACTTCTTCAGGACAGTCTGCTCGATGATCTCCAGAGAATCGTCGGACCAATCGACCTCGACGTTCTGGTTAAACATCCTCTGCAGCCCATTAGGACCTTCGAACAATCCCGATGGTCCGGTGAAGCCGCGTTTGGCGAGCGACGCCGAATAAATCGCGCGCATGCCCGTCATCCCCGGCGAAAACCCTTTCCACTGGGAGACCGGCTCGACATGGACGCAAGCGAGCGAGACGTTGTCGACGGTTGCGATCGAGATCGCATGCGCGATTTGTTCTTCCGACAATCCAAACAACTTTCCCGCCCCGGCGGCGGTCGAGATCGCAAGCTGGATCGCGTGATTGAAGCCTTTCGCCATCACAGGCACCTTGGCGGTGAACCTGCACTGGATCTCGAACGCGACGGCGAGCGCGAGCATGAATTCCTCGCCCGAGGCTCGCGCATGTTCCGCAGCGGCGAGGATGGTGCCGAAATTGTCTCCGGGATGGCACAGTCCTCCCGGAGACATGTAGCTGTCGAGCAGATCGACGTAACGGACCAATCCGGAATTGAACAGCGCGGCCTGGTCGGGCGACGTCTTTCCGCCACCGATTAGCGAGCACGATCCGACGGAACGATATTCCGCGAATTGTTCGCGCAACGCAGCGAATGGAGCACCGGGCAACGCGGCGATTGCGCAACCGAGGCTATCGAGAATATTGCGCTTGAAGAGTTTGCGGATGTCCGGCTTCAACGCCCCGGCCGAAGCACGATTTGCAAAAGCAGCGATCGCGTTGACTGCCGGAGCCGTAATATTGGCGTTCATGTTCATGCCGGCGCCCCGCTACGGGCTTTGGCTTGCAGGCCTGTCGACAGCTCTCCGGTGAGAAACTGTGCGCGACCAGCGCCAAACGACCAATCTTCATCGGCATTCGTGACAAAATTCACGATGACGTCGTCCGGAGCAATTCCGCAGCGCGAGTCAAGTCTTTCAACCAGCAAGCGATAGAAGTTTTCCTTCATCTCGCGGTTTCGCGGACGGCTGGTGATTTGAAGCAGGAGCACGTTGTCCGACCGGACAAATCCCAAACCGGTGTCTTCCACGATCACGCAAGACCGCTTGTGTTCGTGTACGACCTGGTAGCGGTCGCGCTGCGGCACCTTGAGAGTCTCGAGCAGGACCTCATGGGTCACATCGAGAATCTTCCTGATTTCCAGCTCCGAACGGCCCTCGATAAGGTCAAAACGCAAGAGCGGCATGGCAGGCCTTCCCTGTTTGAAGATGGCCGATCTTACTACTCGGTACCGCCGCCCCTTCCATTCAACGCTGGTCTCACCTCTCCCATACGTTGGTGTTAGAAAACGCGGCTATCCAGGTCGTGGCGGGAAGCAGAGCAGATCCACCATTGCGACGCCGGCGCACTCATACCTTGATATGACCCGCTCTTTCCGAAGGCTGGATGGCGGACGGGCCGATCGCGTCACAAAGTCCCCGATCAGAACCTGTCAACCTCCGCTACCGCGAAGGCGATCCGGGTTATCTCAATGGAGAAGACAATGAGCTCGGAAAAGACCAATGCGCAGAAAACAGTGATCGTGACCGGCGGCTCGCAGGGTATTGGAGCCGGTCTAGTGAGGACCTTTCTGGATCGCGGCTACAGGGTGGTGGCGAATTCCAGAAATATCAGCAGGTCGGAGAGCTTCGCGCCGTCAGACAGACTCGCGCTGGTCGACGGAAACATCGCCGAATTCGCCACCGCGCAGAAGATCGTCGAAGTCGCCACGAGTAAATTTGGCTCGATCGACGCACTCGTGAACAACGCCGGCATTTTCTTCTCAAAGCCCTTCACCGAATACTCGATCGAAGACCTGCGGTCTCTTCTCTCCGTCAATATCGAGGGCTTTCTCTTCATCAGCCAGCTTGCTGTCAAGCAGATGCTGACCCAGAAGTCAGGCGGCAGCATCGTCAACATCACCTCGACGATGGTGGAACACCCGATCGCCGGCGTAAACGCCGCTGTTCCGATGATCACCAAGGGCGGACTTCAGGCCGTCACGCGAAGTCTGGCGATGGAATACGTGAAGCAGGGCATTCGTGTGAACGCCGTCGCGCCGGGTATCGTCGACACCCCGATGCACGAGGGCGGTCCAAAAGAGTTCCTTAAGACGCTGCAGCCAATGGGACAGATTTCCAGCGTGAAGGACATCGTGGACGCGATCGTCTATCTTACGGAAGCAGATCAAGTAACGGGGGAGGTGCTACACGTAGACGGCGGTTCGCACGTCGGAAAATGGTAACCCGCGAAGACTCCCGGCCAGTTCGAGCCGAGCAACGGCTGAAGGAACTCGGCATCAAGCTCCCGGCACCGCCGGAGCCGTTCGGTGTTTATGTGGAAGCGGTGCAAACCGGGAATCTGCTGTTTCTGACTGGAATGCTGCCCACCGAAGGCCGCCAGGCGAGATTTATGGGACGCGTTGGCGCGGAGCTCGACGTTGAAACCGGACAAAGAGCGGCCCGCCTCTCAGCATTCAACGCTCTCGCCGTTGCAAGACAGCATTTGGGATCGCTTGACCGGGTGGCTCGGATCGTTCGGCTTGGCGTGTCGGTGGCCACATCGGGAGATGTGCGCGATCAGCCAAAAGTCGCCGATGGCGCCTCGAAGTTGTTGCAGGACGTCTTCGGAAAGGACAAGAACCCTTCTAGATTGGTGGTGGGCGTCGCAAGCCTTCCGCTAGGCACCCCGGTCGCGCTCGAACTCATTTTTGAGGTGACGGACTAGAGGCTCTAGTCAGCCCAAGTGAATGTCCATTGCGCGCCGCTGCGGGAAAGCCCGCTACGAGCTCTTGCTCCGCGGATCGTCGTGCGCATCCATATATTCGAGGCCAAGCGGTCCGATCGCCGTGACCTGCGTGACGTACTCTCCTGATTTGGCCCAATGGAAATGAGGGGTATCGCCAGGCAGCACAACCACAGAGCCGGGCGGATAGGCTTTAACCTTGTCGCCATCGAATTTTTCGCCAAGCCCGATGTAGAAAACGCCTGACATCACCGTATAGATGCGGTCCTCGGGATGCCTGTGCGGCATCAGCTTCACACCGGACGGTACCTTGACCCGCACGACATAGGGCCCGGGCTCGCTCGGCTCTCCAACGAGCACCGCCAGCCGAACATTCGGCGGGAACGCCGCGAACGGCTTCCAGTCGATGTCTTCTGGCAAGATGGATCTGAAAGCGGATTCACCTGGCTGGTGAGTGCGAACCATCGCGATTCTCCTAATATGAGCGTGCTGCTCGACAATGACCCAGGACATCGACGCGCGAGTCTGCTTTGCCCGATCAACTGAGAACTGACTTGATCTTGTGGAAACTTCCGGATGCTTTGCTATCCAACCTTCGGAAGGCGCTCGTCATATCAATGTATGAGACGGCTCGGACAGCTGCAAGGAACCGGTAAGCGCTTTCAGCGAGCTTGCTAACGATCAGATCCTCAGGGCTCTTTCGAGGTGGTCGATCAAAGCATCTGCTTCGAATGGCTTCATCAGCAGGCAGACGGCGCCAACGGCCGCGGCCTTGACTTCCAGCCCTGGCTCCGGACGCCCGGTGACCATGATGACCGGGACCGTCGAGCCGCGCGCGGCGAGTTGCTGAATGAGGTCAAGCCCGCTCATCTTGGGCATGAAAAAATCAGTGATGATGCAGTCGCATGACCCCTCCTCACCGCTGTCGATAAATTCTACGGCAGACGTGAATCCGTGAGCTGCATATCCATGCGAATGAAGCAATCCAACGAGCGCAGTCCGGAAGGATTCGTCATCGTCAATGACCGAGATTATGAACTCTCTTGACACGCATCATCCTTTTCCGGATCGAATCCCCCGGCCCGCAGCCAGTTGGTCAAATCGAGAACGCCGATGTTCTCATGGGACGGGGTATCAAGAAACTATACACCAGTGTTATCGAGGACCGAGGTTACGGCTCGGCCTGATGCTTCTACCATCCGAACAAGATCGGCGACCGCAAGCCGAGGTGTGCCAGGCGCTGCTACAACCGGGGCGGAAGCGATCCCGATCGATTGCCCGGATGCTGTGATCGTTTCGACAGATAGCCGCGATCACATCTACAGATAACTCTCCTCGTTTTCCGAAGGCCCGCGCTGTGCACCATCGGAATTGCTCGCGTCCGACCGTTGCGCGTCATCTCAGGTTCATTAAATTATGAGCGGCCAGCCGGCTTGCCGGCCCGGGTCGCTGCTGAAGTGCCTGGCCTGATCGATTTCCGTTCCAAATCAATTTCCGTGCCGCCGATCTCCTTCATCTCCCGGCAGCCCGGTGGAGCAATTAGCATGTCCACGTCCACTCTTTCGTCACGGCTCAAATGGCCCGTGATCCTGGACTATGGGATCGCGTGTGTGACACCGGCCCTGGCCGTTGTGCTGGATGCTTCGTTAAGGCGGCTCTGGGGCATCGATCTGCCGCCCTCGGTGTTTCTTTGCGGGATCATGATTGTCGCGTGGATGTCCGGCCCTGGTCCAGCCCTGCTCGCCACAGCGCTGACCGTTCTGGCTTTCGATTATTTCCTGACGCAGCCGATCTACTCATCCACCCCTGAGTTCACGGAATCCCCGCGGCTCGCGTTGCTGGCGATCGCGGCGCTGTTTGTGGTTTTGTTGAGTGCCGCACAGGGACGGGCGACAGCTTCGCTCCGGCGCGTGCGCGACGAACAACAGGAGACGGTCCGGGAGCTACAAAGGCTCAACGAAGCCCTGCGCCTAGAGAATACCGAGCGCAGCCGCGCGGAGGAGAACGTGCGGAGGGCC
>Ga0210397_10001167_pt1 | contig 16946 bp, 9 predicted proteins | sample IncBWH2OmetaG_FD_160126 | JGI IMG/M metagenome (GOLD analysis project Ga0210397, IMG submission 160126) | Forest soil microbial communities from Barre Woods Harvard Forest LTER site, Petersham, Massachusetts, United States - Inc-BW-H-2-O ...
CCCCTTCGGCGACGCCCTCACCTGTGCGGGCGGCAGCCAAAGCACCCTCCACTTCACCGGCAAAGAACGCGACTCCGAATCCGGCCTCGACAACTTCGGCGCCCGCTTCGACTCCTCCTCCATGGGCCGCTTCATGTCCCCCGACCCGATCAATCTGACGGCGCGCCGCTTAGTGAATCCTTCAAACACACTTAACAAATATGCGTACGCCGCCAACAATCCGATCAAGTATGTCGATCCAAACGGAAAGGACATTACAATCTTCTATTCGAATACTGGCTTTTCTCACATCTATTTCACTGCTTTCAATCAAGCGACCGGCGAGGTGCGGTCGCTAGACTCAAATCCACAAATGAGGGGATTTTGGTCGGACGTGGGAACACTCTCGGGGAGCTCCTCAACGCCAAACTTTGCACCTCCTAAAGACCCTTCAATTATCAGTACGGACAATTACGCCAGCCTGACTATAAGGACCTCACCGGAAGAGGCACAAAGGGTCATTGAGTGGATCGACCAGTACGAAAAGCACGCGGCGGACTATAACTTCTATTCAAACAACTGCACGACAGTCTGCGCCGAAGGACTCCAAGTTCTTGGAATCAAGCTTGACCTCGGAGGCATACTTGACGATCCGGACGACGCTTGGGATCAGCTCTTCGATACCTTTGCGAATCCCAATGTGACCGGATTTCACCCGTGGCATGCTCCGGCTCAGCCCGGAAAGGAATATGGCTTTCAACGGTACCCAGAAATCAATACTAACCAACTTGCGGACCTTTATTTTCGCCTTTTTTTATACCAAAATCAAAAACGCCCAAGAGCGTGCGTTGAGGCCGCTGGCGTGAAAACATGCGAGGATTAGGTGGAACGGGCATCCGCACATCACGCGACAACGCTCGAAACGATTTGGCTTATGATTCCTGTCTTGGATGACGGAAGGTAGGCTCTTGATGTTAATCCATGCGCTACGCGGCTCGCTCGTCGCTTTTGCACTATGTTTTCTATCTCTGGTCTGCTTGACGCTTATACATTTAATGGTACCACCAATCTATTTTGCCCTCGCTCTCGGAGTTTGGGCCGTATATTCCGCTTATCGATTGCTCGAATCATTTCGGAGCGGCACCAACGATTCGAATGCCACGCGCGACAGAGCCGCGCTAGCGTACTGGTCAGGAGCGCTAGCCTCTTCGCTCGTCGCTCCTTTAATCTGGGTTCTTATGGTCGGGTTGTTTTCTTCGACCGTAAGGACTCTTCCTTGAAATCGGGAAATCGGGGGCAGGAGCGCGTGAAGAAATTGGTTTTTGGGGCGAAACCAGCCGCGTGCAACAGTACGGAAACAGGGAAACCGGGGACAGGAACTGAGCTGGGGGCGGGCGGGTGGCCCGGATACATTTTCCTAACTTCTTGACTTACGAAATGGATCAAGCGGGTGCCCCGGAGATACTTTCCCGTCATTTTCTGCTCACATTAGAAAAAGGCGGAGGGTGCCCCAGGTTCGTTTTTTGAACCTGGGTCTTGGGTTGGCTGTTGCTGTCCTGTCTCACCAAACTTACAAAATCCCGCCAACTCCTTCCATACCCTTAACTTCCGCCCGTCTCATTCGAATGATACTTCTTCAATAATAGTAATTGACAGTAATAGAAAACCGTGCTAACATTCCCTATGGTTTCCTCGCCGCTGGCACCCAGTTCAATTCCTGTCCGCCACAAAATCGCGCGCCCGCTCCTATTCCACGCAACCTCCCTGGAATCAACACTTCTGCAAGTGTTCATTTCGCTCCACTTAAAGTCCCCCAGAATCAGCGTTTACAAAAAACCCGGGGGAGGGTCCGCATTATCGTTAACCAGACACCCGATGAAGGGTGTCTGTCCCGAACCACCATCGGGTGTGCGGACGATTGCCGCAATGCTTACCGAATCCGAGATGCGAGCTCTCGCGCACGCATACGCAAAAGAGAACGGCAAGGAACCATGAAAAGAACATTAGCTGAGCCACGGCCATACGATCCAGGAACGGAAGGGACACTCCGATGGGAAAGTTGATGGCCTGCTTGCTTGTAACTACCTTGCCGCTGTTTTCCGCGCCCACGGAAAAGTCCGGCCAGACTCCAGTCGGCGCTGAACTGGTCCCGGCTAACGCGCTCTACAGTCCGGGGTTCTTGGCTGGTGGAACTCTTTACGTCTCAGGTCTACAGGGGACGGACCCGGAAACCCATGTATTGCCAAGCGAGTTCGGCCGAGAGGTTAGAAATTGTTTAGACAATGTCGGATACGATTTGAAAGGTGCACACATGAACTACTTCGATGTCGTTTCAGTTCAGATCTATCTGGCCGATATGTCTCAGCTCGACCAAGTGAATTCCATCTACAAAGGCTACTTCACGATTCCTTATCCGGCGCGGACAACTGTGCAGGTCGCGAAACTCTCTCTGGGTGCGCGCATCGAGGTCGCGGCTATCGCGCACAAATGATGCTGAGAGTTGAGTCTGCTCGAACCACACCTTCTCAGTATTCGGGTAGAGACGAAGCATCCGCCTGCCCTAACGATCACCCTCGCAAATGAAACTGTCACTCACTCAATAAGGATGCCGCATAGCTTTCGGGTCCGACATCGGCAACCAGCTATTCAGTGACATCTACTACGAGTACTTGAAGTGAGCTCAGCCCTAAGCGGAAAGGTTCACTTTCCAGCTAGGCCGCGGTTCACCAACACCTTGACTTCGACACGCCGGTTCTCTGCACGCCCCTGTGCCGTTTCGTTTGTCGCTGTCGGATCGCTCGTGCCCATCGCTCCAGGCGCTACGATGTGCCGTACGGGCACGTTGCAGACCTGCATCAAGTACGCGATGACCGCCTGGGCTCGATCCATGCTCAGCGTCTGGTTCATCGCGGGATTGCCTGACGAGTCCGCATAGCCCTTCACCTCGATGATGTAGCCTGTGAGGTTCACCGCATCGTGCGCTAGCTTCGTGAGCGCATCCTTGTCGCTAGCTGAAATTATGGAGCTTGCAACTGCGAAGTTGACGGTAGCGTCGCCCTTAACCTCATACTCGCTCAGCTCGGTGAATCGCTTGGTGGTGTCCTCGATCTCCTTCATGTTGGCTGCAATCTGCTCTTGATTGGCTCCAATTTGTTGCGCGTTTTTTTGAACGCCCTGTTGGTTGGCCTGAATACCCTGTTGATTAGCCTGGATGTCCTTCTGGTTCGCTTTAATCTTCTGCTGGTTGCTCTGGACCTGCTGTTGGGTCGGCGTCAACCCAGCTTGAATCGTTTCTGCCAGCTGCAAGTCGTCCTGGTTGAAGTTAATCGTCGAGGCTGTCACCTGGCTCTGCGCATCCCCGACGCCGTCAACCGAAATTTGGAGGCCTGGGATGAGCACAGCAGCTGACATCTGCTTCTTGCGAAGACCGAGACCCTTTGGCTGTTGCACCTTGGTGTCATCTGTTAGAACGACGGTGACGGTGCTTCCTGCTTGGGTTTTCACGGTCAGAGTCTCTCCGGTTCGTGTGGTGATCAGTCCTTTGATCTTGACCTTATCGCCGTCGCCCCTGCCGTAGAGCGACCCGGCAGCGAGGCAGCACACCAGCACGAGGTACCCAGCAATCTTTCCATATTTTCGTGTCATGTCTTTCTCCGTTCCTTTTCCATCTTGAAATGTTGGGGCCAAACTGCAGAACCAATAAGGCCCGAATTTAGTTGTTTTGAATCGCTCCGGCTGGTTCACTGCGGCCGGATGGACAACAAACTGCTTCCCGACTGGATGCTAGGCCAGTGCCGGTCATTCTGGAACTGGCAAAAATACCAATCAGCGGGGATCGCATTCGGAATTAAGCCGCTTGTTTGTACGACGCGCTACTTATAGAAGTGCCACCCGCCTCCACAACATTTCTGGCATATCGTCGCCCACTCGAAACTCATAGCGGCTGGGATTTCACCATGAACATCTACACGCGTGCCGTCACTAGCAAGAAGCGGCGGGCACAGACGAAAGTTGTGGAAATGATCCTGCAGGAAGGGAACAAGGCTGTGGCCACAAAAGGGGTCGCTTAATGTGCATCTTCTTGTGTACCACGCCATTCTTTCAAAAGCGGAGCTAAGTCCTTTGAAAAGAATGGCGTGGACGACGAGACTCGAACTCGCGACCTCTGCCGTGACTGACTGTGCACCATCTTTGGCAACTGCTTGAAACTACGCGGGACGGATGGCTCCCAGAACCGCGGATTGGAACCCTAAGTAACAATTATTGGACCATGAATGGACCAAGAAATGGCTCTGCCGTCGAGCGGCAGAAGCCCACGAAACCGAGATGCGGCCGAACGACTTCGCTCAAGACCCTGCGTCAGGGCGTCTTGAGATAAATGTTGCTGATGTTATGCTCGCGCAGCATGGCGTTGAACGCTGCCAGGTCTTTCCCCACCAACTGCTGAAAGTCCTGCGATGCTTTGTCGCCGCGTTGCTTCAACTCATCTTGAACGGCGCTCTGCTGTGTGGTGGGCGGAAAATCGGCACTGCTGTCCAGTTGGCTGAAAAGATAGCCTACCTTCTGGAGCAGCATCGGCGACCAGCGGCAGTCGTCCTGGCCGCGGCCAGTCAGCTTGAGCTGCAGCAGGGTTGCCTCTATGCCAGCGAGCTTTTCTCCGAGGTCGTCCGCGGCTTTACGCGTTGGTTTCGACGTCTCGTCGGTGCCTAGCTCTCTCCCCAGAGCAACGAGTTGCGCACGGAGCGACTCGATCTGGTTCACGGTGGCCGCCACGCTGTTCATCTCATCGTACAGCGCGGTTTGCACGTGCGTTTGCGCCTGAATTTCGCTCTCCGAGCCGGCGGTGTGCGGATCCTTGAGCACCGTCAGCTTCTGCGTGAATTTTTCTTCTCCCACAGTCAGCGTGACTGTGTACGTTCCCGGCAGAGCCAGCACCGATAGTCGACCCACGGCGGGAGGCTTGCGCCAGCCTTCCGATCCAAAGGGAACGTCCGGCGCGTAGAGAGGCGTAGTTCTCAGACGAATTTGCGTGCTGCGTTCGGAACGCAGGTCCCACCACACGCGGTTGATGCCCGCCTTGGTTTCGCAAGGTGGCGGTTCAGCGTCGCCAGAATCATCATCCTCGCTGGGTTTTTTGGCTTCGGCGGCACCAGGTTTGGGGGCGCGGCATTCGATCTCGCGTACTTTCTTACCAGCGGCGTCCGTGATGGTCAGCTTGGCCACGTCCTTCTCTCCCAGATTGGATTTGAGATAGAAATTAATGGGCGCGCCGTACTGCGGATTTTTTCCCGTCGTTGGGTCGTACTCGACCGCGGCTGCCTGCACTACTTCCTTAAAGCGATAAGCATCCCGGGGCGCAAACAAATGCGCCTTGGCCGTGGCGACGTCCGTCGTCAACTGCTCGAGCGCGGTGATATCGTCCAGTATCCAGAAACCGCGACCGTAAGTGGCCACCGCCAGATCGTGGAACCGCTCCTGAACGGTCAGCCAGTAGACCGGCGCGTGCGGCAGGCCGGATTGTAGCGGCTGCCAGTTCTTCCCGTCGTCGAAGGAAACGTACAACCCGCCTTCCGTGCCCAGATAAAGGAGACCCTTGCGCACGGGATCTTCGCGCACGCAGTGCGCATAGCTGAGCATGTTGTGCGGAATCCCGGCGGTGATCAGCGTCCAAGTTTTGCCGTAGTCCGCGGTCTTGTACACATACGGATCGCGAAAGTTGACCTGATGGCCGTCCACTGTCAGGTAGGCCGTGCCTGCATCGAAGCGGGAAGCTTCGATATTGTCTACGGTTCCCCACTCGGGGAAGCCGGGAAGATTCTTCGTGACGTTCGTCCAGTTTTTTCCACCGTCGCGCGTCACCTGCACCTGCCCGTCGTTGGTGCCCACCCAGATCAGGCCCGCCTCTTTGGACGACTCGGTCAAAGCGAAAATTACTCCGGCATATTCCACGCCGATGTTGTCGGGAGTGAGGCCTCCGGAAATCTGTTGGCGGCTCGTGTCGTTACGCGTTAGGTCCGGACTGATGATCTGCCAGCTATTGCCGCCATCGGTGGTGACGTGTACAAACTGGCTGCCCACGTAAACCTTGTTGTGGTCGTGGGGAGAAATGGCGATGGGGAATTCCCAATTGAAGCGGTACTTGACCTCCGCCGCAGGCGCGCCAGCCACATAGTCGGGCCACACCTCGACTTCGCGGTCCTGGTGGGTTCGCTCGTCGAAGCGGGTAACCGTGCCGCCGATGCTGCCTGATCCGGTGCCCGTAGACCAAATGACGTTGTTGTCCACGGGATCCGGTACGGCGAAACCGCTCTCACCTCCGGCCACCGGATGCCACGCGCCGCGCGGAATGCTGTTACCCCCGAAGCCGCCGAACTGCAGGCTGTTGCTGGGGCCGCGCCACGAAGGGCCGTCCTGCCGGTTGCCGTAAACGAAGTAGGGGATCTGGTCGTCCACTGTAACGTGATAAATCTGCGCGATCGGCAAGTTGACGTGGTTCCATGTGTGCCCGCGATTCACGGAAATATTAACGCCGCCATCGTTAACCACGGCCATGCGGTCTCCGTCTGTGGGATCAATCCACATCTCGTGATTGTCGCCGCCGGGATTGGAAGGCATCTTGGTGAGTGTGTGGCCGCCATCGAGCGTCCGCGAAAAGGAAGCGGAGAAGAAAAAAACTTCGTTCTCGTTGTCCGGTGCAATCTCCGTGCGCGTGTAGTAGTGCGTGCGCCCGCGGAGCTGTCGGTCGGAGTTGACCATTTCCCAGCTCTCGCCGCCGTCGTCGGATCGCCAAAGTTGCCCGAGCTGCCCGGCGCTGTTCGGTTGCGGGACGCCGTCGCCAGTTTCAATCTCCGCATACACGCGGTTGGAATCTTTCTTGGCCACGCGCACGGCAATTCTGCCCACGGGAGAATGCGGCAGGCCATGACCTTCCAGGCGCTTCCAGGTGACGCCACCGTCAGTCGACTTGAACAATCCGCTGCCGGGCCCGCCGCTGGTGCGGCCCCAGGTGTGAATCTCGATTTGCCACATGCCGGCAAATAGGATGCGCGGATTGTTGGGATCCATTCCCATGTCCGAGCAGCCCGTGTTTTCGTCGACGAATAGCACTTTGTCCCACGTTTTTCCGCCGTCGCTGGTGCGGAAGACGCCGCGCTCCGGCTGCGGCCCGTAAGCGTGGCCCAGCGCGCACGCGAGCACGACGTCTGGATTGCGCGGGTCGATCTCCACGCGGCCGATACGGCCTGCCTTCTCCAATCCCATCAACGACCAGGTCTTGCCGGCGTCCACGGATTTGTAAATACCTTGTCCCACGGAGATGTGGCTGCGGATGAACGATTCGCCGGTCCCCGCCCATACGATATTCGGATCGCTCGCCGCTACTGCCAGCGAACCGATGGACGCCACCGGTTCCGAGTCAAAAATGGGATCCCAGTGGATCCCGCCATCGGTGCTTTTGAAAATGCCTCCGGAGGCCGCGCCCACATACCAGATGTTTGGTCTTCCCGGCACTCCGGAGACAGATGTGGCGCGGTTGCCTTCGGGGCCGATGTACCGATACTTGAGCTGGCCGTACACGTCAGGACTGATGGGTGGCTGCTGCGCCTGCAACAAAAAAGGAGCAACCAGCAGCGCAGCCACTGCGATCGCTACGGCATATATCGCGACAAGGTATCTCGCACGCTTCAACATGGTGAGCCTCTCCGATAGAAATGAAATTGGGATGCGCGGATGATACAGATGGAGCAACAGCAGGTCAATGGCGGCGCTCGGCAGGCGCGATTAGCGCTAAGTGAAACACCCGTAAGAATACGTCTCCATCTTGTTAACACGGGCGCGAAAAAAAACAGGCTACGGTTCCGAATCATCCGAGTCGTCTGACGCGGAAACATGGGCCGATGCGGGGGCTGAAAGAATTGCTTGCCAATTTAAAATAGCATTCCAAACGAGACGATGATCGCCGCGATTCATGTCGCGGTGAAAAGGATTGAAGTTGAACGAGACGACGTGGCCGCGGCCGACTGGCATGTCGAGAATTGCCGGGCGGCGCAGAAGATTTTCTTCGCCCCAGGCCTGGCCGCTGATGACAAATGGAGCGCCAGCGGAGTCGCCCCATTCGAGGACGATCCCAGAACGGTCTTCGGGCCCATCGAGGCAGGTAGTGCAATAGGCCATGCGCAGCCAGGCGCGGGGTGCGCTATAGAGCGGATAGTTCTGGCGGAAGACATGCGTGTGCGCCGGGTAACCATAGGCAATAGGGTGATCCGGCCGAGCGAAAGTGACACGCACGTGCGCGCCGGGAGTGCGTGTGACGGAATTCTGCGCGGCCGCGGCTGAAGCCGAACCACCGCCAGCGATGCTGCGCGGGACGCCGCCAGCGACAGAGCGCACGCCACGCACGATGCCGCCGTTGAGAGCGAGCATCGAACCGCTACCCAACGTTACCAGCAAACCGCCGTTGTCCACGAAGCGTTGTATTTCCGCGAGTCCCGCGTAACCGATACCGCCGGTGATGTCGTCGGACTCGGCGGGCGTGCCGAAGCTGGGGGTCTGCGGCGTTTTCTTGAAGGGCATCGGGCTCCAACGCTTGGGCAGGCCCTCAATTTGCTCAGCGAGTTCGAGATCGACGTGACCGTAGAGGAGCACATCAATGTGGTCCCGAAGATTACCGGCGCGAATGTCTTCGTCGCGAACATACGTATAGGGAACTCGGCGCTGATCGAGGATGTAGCGGATCCAGCCGATGGAGTCGGTGTCAGCCCAGGGCACCCAAACGCCGATGCGCGGAACGCTCGCAGCGTGATGCGCAACGCCGGGAGAAGCAGAAGTGCTGACGAAGTCCAAGCCAAGCTCGGTGGCGACAGAACGAATTGCGCCGACCAGGCCGTCCTTGGCGGGCAAAATCCAGGAACCGGCAGGAAAGTCGACGCCACCCACTTTGAATGGGTGCCCGGCGATTTCCACATCGAAGGCAGCGAGCCGATATCGGGCCGCGAAAAGGCTCTCCTGGCCGGTATCTTTCAGCAGAAACACGGGACCTTCCCCAGAAACGGTGCCCGCCGGCCGTGGCATCTCGTTCAGAGGTGTCAGTGTCGCGGATCGAATAGAGGCATCCGCGGTCGGGATGGCGGCAAGATGGAAATTCGCCGGTAACTCCCAGGAGACATCATCGTAGGGTTCGCCTTTGTCCTTGGGAAATACCTGAGGCGAGAGGAGATCGACGGCGTAATTGCGATAGGGCTGATCGAGACGGATGACGTAGGTGCCTGCAGGGAAGTTGCCCTCTTTAAGAGTGATGGCGTTTTGGGCGCGGGCAACTTCGATGCGTTGCGCAAGGAGACGGCCCACCATGTCGGCAACGCGTTTGCGATCTCCCTGATCTTCCGGGATGAGATAAGCGTAGGGAGGTTCGTCGAGTCCCTTGCGCCACGAGTCCCAGCCTTTCTTGTAAAAATTGCGAAGCATCTCTTTGGAGTTGCGAGCGGCAAAGTCGAGCGCGGCAAGTGCGCCGGTTTCGTTGTAGTTGAGGTTGTCGCGCTCGGACCAGTCAAATTCGGCGGGAGGAGGATCGGGGCGATACCACTCCATGGAGGTTTGCGAGGGGCGGAGCTTGTAATGCAGGGTTTCGGCCGTGCCGTTGCCCAGAGTTTCGTAGCCGCGACCGATGCTGTTGTGATTCATGGCCACGGAATCGAGATAGAGATGGCTGAAGGCTTCGCCGAAATTCCAGGTAGAAACGCCGGGCATTCCGAGGGCCGTCATGGTTTGGACTTCGTGAAAACTTAGCTCGAGAAATTCGGTATAGGTGATGGGATCGATGTTCGGATTGTAAGGACCGGTTCCGTTCCAGGTCATCAGGAGCGGCGAGCCTTCGTGGAGATCGTGGACGACGGTGGGATGCCATTCGTGAAACATGCGGTGAACGGCTTTAGTAGTTTCGTGGGTTTGCTGATGGGTGTCGCGATTGATGTCGACGAAAGCGTACTTGGACCAGTAGGGCGGAGACTCGCGGGGCATGGTGGCGCGATCGGTCTTGCCCTTGAGGTAGCGATAAAACCATTCCACCATTTTGTCGCGTCCATCGGGATTCGAAACGGGATTGATGAGAACGATGAGTTGTTCGCGGATGTGGCGGATGTTCGGTTGGTCGGAGACGGCGAGGCGATACGCGAGTTCAAGCACCGCCTCTGCGGAACCGGTTTCATCGGCATGCAAGCCAGCGTTGAAATAGTAGATCGGCCGTGAGGTGGCCATGAGTGCTTCTGCTGCGGCCGGTGAGAGAGTGCGAGGGTCAGCGAGTGATGCTGTGGCGGCCTTGAGGCGGTCGAGGTCGCGGATGCCGGCTTCGTCGGCGACGGCGACCATTAAGATATCGCGGCCCTCTTCGCTGCGACCGATTGAGAAAACGCGAACACGCGGTGACGCCGCAGCCAGGGCACGGCAATAGGCGTGCGCTTTCGCAGTGTCAACGAATTCACCGGGGGCCCCGGGGATGCGGCCAAAAAAGGCGAATGGCGAGGGAACACCGTGCGCTTGGGGAAGATAAGAAACCCAAGGGGAAAGGAAACGCGGATCGCCGGTAGCTTTCGCGATCGCTTCGACGGAACCGGGTTCAGGCGTGTCGGGGGCTGTTGTGTCGTTGGAAAGCGCCGCGGCCGCAAGGGTGCTTAGCAATGCCGCGATTCCCACTAGCCATCGAATCATCGTCCGTCTCCGTTTGGGAGTATTTGATTCGCCTTAAGCGAGCGCAGTGTACCACGGGCAGTCGGCGGGCGACCAAAGCGTCAGGCTTCAAAAGGTGACGTAAAAAAAGCATTTGTTTGCACGTTAAGAGGATACCGAGGGGTGCGGGGAACGCCGATTAAATCACGGCGATGGAGAAGCAGAGAAGCTGTCTGAAACGCGTGCTGTGATACGCTCGATGCTATGCGGATCTTTTTTGTTCTCATCTGCTGCCATTTAGCTGTTGGTGCTGGCCTCGCCCGCGAGCCCGCACCCGACAAGGGATCGCATCCTGGCGTTTTTCTCATTACCATCGATACGTTGCGCGCGGACCACGTTCATTGCTACGGATACGACCGCATCCAAACTCCGGCTATCGATCAGCTTGCGATGGAGGGGATTCGCTTCACGGAAGCATTCACACCCAGCCCGATCACAAATTCCTCCCATGCGAGTATTCTGACGGGACTGCTTCCCAGCTCGCACGGCGTGAGTGACTTTGGAATTCCTCTGGCCGCAGGGCACACCACGCTCGCGCAATTGCTTCAGAGGCAGGATTATCGGACTGCGGCATTTATCGGCGCCGTGATTTTGGACAGCAAGGCGCTCGCCCCAGGTTTCGATCGTGGGTTCGACTTCTACGACAATTTTCCTGCGAAGGCGGAAACTAAGTCACGCTGGGGACGAATCGAGCGCCGCGGGATGGAGGTCGTGCAACACGCGGAAACGTGGCTCAATGCCCATCCCACAGGGCCGCATTTCGTCTGGCTGCACCTTTATGACCCTCATGATCCGTACGAGCCGCCGCCACCTTACAGCGAGACTTACAAGGGCCGGCTCTACGACGGAGAAATTGCCTACGCCGATTCGGCGTTGGGGCACTTCCTTGCTTACCTCAAGAAACAGGGATGGTATGAGGGAGCAATGATTGTTGTGGTGGGAGATCACGGAGAAGGGCTCGGCGAGCACCACGAGGACACTCACGGCATCTTTCTCTACGATTCGACGACCCACGTTCCATTGATTGTGAAGCTGCCGAACGAACGCGAGGCGGGCAGGACCGTTGACGCGCAGGTTCGCACGACAGATATCATGCCGACGATTCTGGGCCTGCTTGGCATTGCTGCTCCCGCAAATCTGGATGGCGATTCTCTAGAGCCATTCCTTGCCGGCACCGAGGCGGCTCACCGTACTGTTTTCGGGCAAACCGACTATCCGTTGCGGTTTGGATGGGCCCCGCTTCGCTCGATTCGAACGGAAGGCTTCAAGTTTATCGAGGCGCCCAAGCCAGAGCTCTACGATCTCAACAACGACCCCGGCGAATCGCGCAACCATTACGAGCCATGGGATGGCACGGTTCAGAAATTGCGTAAAACGCTTGCGGAGTTGAGCGCCAAATCGCCGGCGTTTGGAAAAACTTCGCCCGCCTCCGTCTCCGCGAGCACTATCGATGAACTGCACGCGCTCGGATATTTGGGCTTAGCCGACGCTGGAAGTGCTACGGATGTTCCCGAACCCTCTTTGTTGCCCGATCCCAAGGACAAGATAGAGGAGCAGAATCTTCTGCACACGGCGATGATGGCGTCAGAAGACGGGGAGCAGGATAAGGCTCGGGTGGCGCTGGAGAAGGTGCTGCAACTGGATGAAAGTTCCACGCTCGCTCTGACGTACCTGGGCCGGATTGAAATGGCTACCGGGAATTACGCCAAAGCTGCCGGCTACCTGCGACGCGCGCGCGACTCCCACCCGAATGATGCGGCGGACGCGTTCGAATACGGGCGAGCTCTGGAATTGAGCGGCGATCTGTCCGGCGCGCGGGACGCCCTGCTGGCGAGCTTGAAACTTAACCCGCAACAGTTTGAAGCGCGACTCGCACTCGGGCGAGTTTATCTCGGTTTGAACAATTCGAACGCGGCGGAGGACCAATTCGAAGCTGCGGTACTTTTGCAACCTGGAAGTACTGAAGCGCAGCTCAATCTTGCGAAGGTGTTGATCCGCCAGAAAAAATTTGCTGAAGCCGTGGAGTTGCTGGAAGTGGTTGCCGAACCTTCGAGCAGCAATCCTGAAATATTTGAGTTACTCGAGCGGGCTTATGCCGGCCTCGGGCGGCGGCAAGATGCGCAGCGCGCTCAGTTGAGGGCAAAGTCGCTCCAAAAATCGCAACGGTCGCAGTGAGCGGCCGTCCGATAAGATCAAGGCAAGTGCCTGTGTCTCGCAGAAAGATTCAAACCGATTATTGCTTCGCCGCTACTTTATTGTCGGCGTTCTCGAAAATTTCCGTCAGAATGCGTCCCCGCATCTGCTTCGGCTGCTCAATGCCGTAAATGTGCAAGAGCGTCGGCGCCACGTCATACACGCTGGCTCCTAGACCCATCAGCCGCAAATCATGCTTTATGCCGGGCCCCATGGCGAAGAACGAGCCGGGGACGTCATCGCCATCGGCAAAATCGTGCTTGGCGATTACCGGCGTGGTTTTCTCATGGTCCATGTGCGCGTGCGGATCTTTCTCTTCGAATTCGCGCAGGGGCTTGATGCCGTGGTCGGAGAAGATGATTAAATACGTGTTTTCATCCACATGCTTCAAGATCGACCCAAGCACTTTATCGAAAGCGACGTACTGGTCCGGGAAGGCATCAATCCGGACGCTGTTGATGCTCGGATTGTAGCCAACATTGAACGGCGTGATGGGGTAGAGCCAATGCCCGGTGCGGTCTTCGCACGATTGCGCTAAGAATGTGAACTCCGTGGGGTGCGTAGTCAGCAGATAATCGAAAAGCTTGGTCTGCTGCTCGCGAATGAGCTGCACCTTGCCAAGCCACTTGTCGATGAGCTCCGTTTCGTGACCCTTCAGATCCGCCGCGGCTGGCATCCGCTCGCAGTCAATATAAAAGTCGCCGACATTTTTCAGCAGTTCGGCCTGCATGCTCTTGGGATAGACCGCGTCGCCGCCCATCACTTCGCTCAACTTGGGTGCGCAAAGCACGCCATCTTCGCAGTTCTTGCCGCGTGTCAGCATCCCGCTGATCATGTACCCGTTCACGGGCATGACCGGGAAAGTAGCCGGGACGTTGGCCATGCCCACGGTGATCCCGCCTTTCGATAGCATCGACCACACTGGCTCTTCCTTCAGCATGTTGGTGTTGGCAGTGATCCCGCCAACGATAAATCCCGTGACGCCGTGCTCCTCCGGATTCGTGCTCGTGAACAGCGTGCTGTACACCCGCGGACAGTTTGGCGCGGAAACCGTGCGGAGCTTTCCGTACGCTCCTCGTTCGATCACACTCGACAGATTCGGCATCAGGCCCTTTAGCAGCAGCGGACGAATAATGTCTAGCTCCATGCCATTGACGCCAAGGACGATGACCCGCGGTTTTGGTTTGGGAGCATTTTGTTCTTGCGCGAAGACCGGAAGGGACAGCAACAGAATAGATAGCAGCAAAGGAAGTCTTTTGAGAACCATAGAACACCCCGGAGTTTGAAAGGTTGAGTATAAGGTTGCGAATCGCGGCTGTCCAGCAAAGGCCCACTGGAACGGCGAGCAGGTGTCAGCGCGGAAGTGATTCGGACTCCAGAGGCAAGGCCCCTCACCCGCGGTTTCGTAACGATATCAACGACTTTTTTGTTGATCCTTCCGTTATCGAGTGGAGGTCTTCAGCCGGCCGGCTTCGGCGCGCTCGCGCTCGGCATCCGCGGTGCGGCCCAGCTTCTCGTATTCGTCCGCCAGGAAGGAATGCGCCTCGCCAGAATCCGTTTGTACCGCCGCTGCCTTTTCCAGGTAGGGCAGGGCCTCGGCGAAAGTGCCGTTCAGAAACAGCATGCGCCCCAGAAGCAGATTTGCGCGGTAATGATCAGGCTCTCCCTGGAGGACTACGAGCAGGTCTTTGGCTGCTTCCTCGGGCCGTCCAGTACGGGCATAAATGGAAGCCAAAGAATAGCGGGCGTCGCTCCAATCGGGCCGGTTTTCCACCAGGATTTCGAAATGCGCGGCAGCGGTATTCAGATCACCGGTTTCGTAGAGGCAGATGGCCAGTTCGTACTGCGCCATCAGCGCATCCGGCCGCAGCTCGACGGCTTTGCGCAGGGGAGGGATGGCTTTGGCAAAGTTGCCCTTCCGCGAGTAGGCGATGCCCAGATAATACTGCGCCGCCTGGACTTGCGGGTCTTTGGCCACCACGCGCAGAAGCAGCGGGATGACTGTGGCTTCCTTACCCTCCTCGATGGCTAGGCTGGCATCGTGCATATCGTTGGCCACGTCGATGCGGTCCTTGGGGTCAATGCGTGTGGGCGGGCTGGTTTTTCCAGAGGCCATGTAGCCAAGCGCGGAGAGCTTCTCCCTGCTCTTTTCGTCGAGTCCGTCCTGCAAGGCCTGAGGCGCCCCTGTGCTAATGCGCTTCAGGAAATTATCCAACTGGATTGCGAGGCGCACCGCGGCGGCGCGGTTGCCCGGATAGAGATTTATCTTCTCGCCAGGGTCTGAGGCCAGATCGTAAAGCTCGGGCGATGGCGCGCGCACGTAAAGCTGGTTGCCGATGCGCAAGGAAACAAGCGCGCTCCACCCGAACGAGCGTTCGGAGTGGTCCCCAGTGGCAAACGAAGGACGGTTTCCAGGGTGCGGGTTTCCAATCAGAGGGAGGAGCGAACGGCCCTGCATGGCCTCAGGCGGAGTCTGCCCCAGCGCTTCGAGAAGGGTTGGCGCCAGATCCACCAAGCTCGCCGCGGCATTGACTCGCTGCCCGTTAAAACGATTGCCGGGAAGTTTGAGGAGCAGGGGTACGTGGATGGTAGCGTCGTAAAGAAAAATACTGTGGGTCAGTTCGCCGTGCTCGCCCAGTGATTCGCCGTGATCGGCGGCGACGGCAATCAGCGCATTGTCATACAGCCCCTGGTTCCGCAAATAGTCGAGCAGCTTCCCCACAGTAGCATCCACGTAAGCGACACCCCCGTTATAAGGGGCGTTCGGAAAACGGCTGCGGAACGGTTCGGGTGGATTGTAGGGGTCGTGCGCGTCCCACAGGTGAAACCACAGGAAAAACGGTTTGCCCTTCTGCTGGCCGAGCCATTCGAGCACGAAGCCCAGGGTCACCTCGCCGCGGCGCTGCATGGAAGCCTCGCGGCGCTCCCCCGTTTTCTGCCGGTGAAAGCCTGCGTTGTAGACATCGAAACCGCGCTCGAATCCAGAGGCAAACCCGTTTTTCGGGTCCAGGATGATGCTGCCGACGAAGGCCCCCGTCTGGTAGCCCTGGGCGTGGAGAATTTCGGGTAGAAAGGGGACGCTTGGAGGCAGGCGATCGCCGAAGTTGCGAATGCCGTGGTACTGCGGAAAAGTCCCGGTGAGTATGGTCGCGTGAGAGACCGGCGTGATGGGCGCCTGGGAATATGCGTGCTCGAACACCACGCTCTGACTCGCCAGCGCGTCCAATTGCGGCGTCAAACCAAGCTTTGAGCCGAGAAAGCCCATGCGGTCAGCTCGGACCGTATCCAATGTGATTAGGATAACGCTGGGCTGGTCTGCGGCTGCCGCGGCGAGCGCGGGCAACAGAAAGAAAAGGCAAAGGATGCAAGCGCGCCGCATAAGAGAAAAGGGAGTCTGCATTGTAGCAGACTCCCTTTTCGGAACCAAAGCTTGGAGCCGAAGATCAGAAAATGATCTTCCCCCCGATCTGCATAGCTCGCGCGCCGCCTTGAGAAAGGTACGGGTTGCCGGCGGCGATGTCCGGCGTCTGCGAAAAGTTCGAGAAGTTAGCTGTCGGGTAGTTCGCAGGATCGAGCTTCTTCGCAGAGATCGTGGTGCTGCTCGGAATCGGATTGAAGTTAGGATGGTTCAACAGGTTGAAGACCTCAAAGCGGGCCTGGAAACTTATCCTTTCCGTGATCTTGGTTGTCTTTATGAGGTTAAAATCCCACTGCTTGAATTTGGGTCCGCGGAAAGAGTTGCGGCCGCAAGTCCCGATGGTGTTGGGGGCCGGAATAGAAAATATCGCGGTCCCATTCGTAATGCTGGGGACTGTGGGGTCACTGAACTGGTAAATGGGTTTTACTCCCGAACAGTCGGCCCTTTGGTAAACCAGATCCTGGCCGGATTGGTCGGAGAGACTGCCCAACAACGGGGTCCAAGGACGCCCGGTCAGCGCCGTCACGATAGACCCGATCTGCCAGCCCTCTCCCATGCGTCCCGCGGCGTGCCATCGAGGAAAGTCGTAGGTCACGCCGGAATTGAAGTTCAGCCGGACGTCCGTGTAGCACGGGCC
>Ga0210397_10001170_pt1 | contig 16913 bp, 10 predicted proteins | sample IncBWH2OmetaG_FD_160126 | JGI IMG/M metagenome (GOLD analysis project Ga0210397, IMG submission 160126) | Forest soil microbial communities from Barre Woods Harvard Forest LTER site, Petersham, Massachusetts, United States - Inc-BW-H-2-O ...
GCGGCGCGGGGCCCGGCTGGAGGCGCTCGGCGCACGCGAGACGCTGCAGACCAACTTCCGCAGCCGCCCGGAGATCCTGGACGCGGTCAACCCGGCCTTCGCGCAGGCGCTGGGGGAGCGGTTCCGGCCGCTGCTGCCCGGGCGGACCGGCGGGGCGGGCGCCGCCGAGCCCGCGGTCGAGCTCGTCCTCGTCGACAAGGCGGCTGACTGGGAGAACGAGGGAGTGGCCTCGCCGTGGCGGGTGGCCGAGGCGCGGACGCTCGCTGACCGCGTGGCGGAGCTGGTCGCCGCCGGCCATGCCCCCGCGGAGATCGTGGTGCTGATGCGCGCCACCACCGACATGCGCGTCTACGAGCGCGCGCTGGAGCGCCGCGAGCTGCCGACCTACGTCATCGGGGGCCGCGGCTATTGGTCACATCCCCAGGTCGTCGATTTCGTCGCCTACCTGCGGGCGCTGGCCAACCCGCGCGATGAGGAGTCGCTGTACGGGGTGCTGGCGTCGCCCATCGTGGGGGCGTCGCTCGACGCATTGGTGGTGCTGGCGGCGGCGAGCCGGGCGTCCGAGCGCGACCCGTGGTGGCTGCTGCGCGAGCCGCGCGGGGAGCTGGCCGGCCTCGACGACGCCGATCGGTCGCGGCTGGAGGCGTTCACGGCGTGGTTTGAGGCCGAGCGGTGGCGGGCCCGCCGATGCGGGATGGAGGAGCTGATCGACTCCGCGTTGGTGGCCAGCGGCTATGACCTCGTCATGCTGGCCATGCCCGGCGGGCGCCGGCGTCTGGCCAACGTGCGCAAGCTCATGCGCCTGGCCCGGGAGCACGAGGACGCCCATGGGCCCGACCTGCACGGCTTCCTCGACCTCGTCGCCGACCGCGAGGCCGGACGCTCGTCGGAGTCCCGGGAGAGCGAGGCGCCGATGGAGGGCGAGGGTCTGGACGCCATCCGCCTGATGACGATCCACCGGGCCAAGGGCCTCGAGTTCCCGGTGGTCGTGGTGGCCGATCTCGGGCGGGCGGTGCGCCCGCCTTCGGAGATGGTGCGAGTCACCCCCGACGGGCGCCTCGGCCTGCGGCTGGCGCGGGCCGGGGCCGGCGGGCGCGAGAACGCGCTCGACTACCGGGCCATCGGTGACGAGCAGCGCGAGGCGCAGGAGGCCGAGGAGCGCCGTCTGTTCTACGTCGCGGTGACCCGCGCCCAGGAGCGCCTGGTGCTGAGCGGCGCGTTGAAGTTCGAGGGCTTCATGGGGGCGGGCGGCGCCACGGGGGGCGGGCCGGCGGCCTGGCTGGCGCCCGCCTTCGTCCCAGACCTGGGCGAGGTGATGGAGCGCGGGGGAGGCGAGGTGGATCGCGACGGCGCGCGCATCGCCGTGCGGATCGGGCGCCCCGGGGATCGGCCGCGCGACGCGTCGGCGTCCGGGCCCGACGACGCCCCGGCGCCCACGCCGGTCCTCACCGTCCCGCCTGCGACCGACCCGCTCGACCCCGTGCCCGCCCGCCCCGGCTCGCCGGTGAGCGCCCTCAGCTACTCCTCACTGGGCGAGTACGCCCGCTGCGGCTACCGCTTCTACGCCGAGCGCGTCCTGCGGCTGCCTCCGGTGCCCGAGCCTCGCGGGGCCGCCGAGCCCGCCGAGGGCCCCCGCAACGCCGCCGATCGCGGCGTGCTCCTGCATGCGCTGCTCGAGGGCCTGGATTTCCGCCGCCCCTCGATCCCGGGCTCGGAGGCCGTGACGGCCGCGGCGGCGCAGGCGGGGCTGTACCCGCCGCCCGGTCCGGCCGAGGCCGACGAGCTGGCCGCGCTCGTGCGGCGCTTTGCCGACAGCGAGCTGTGTGCCCGCCTGGGCCGGGCGACCCAGACCCGTCGCGAGGAGCGCTTCGCCTTCCCGCTCTGCGCCGATCCCGCCCAGCCGCTGGTCGTGGGCGCGATCGACGTGCTCGCCCGTGAGACGTCGGGGCGGATGCTCGTGGTGGACTACAAGAGCGATCGGCTCCAGGGAGCCGACCCGGCCGCCGTCGTCGAGCGTCAGTACGGGAGCCAGCGACTGGTGTACGCGCTGGCGGCGCTGCACGCCGGCGCAGACGCCGTCGAGATCGCCCACTGCTTCCTCGAGCAGCCCGACGCGCCGGTCTCGGTCACCTTCGAGCGCGGCCAGATGGCCGATCTTCAGGCGCGGCTGGACGGGCTGGGCCGGGGCGTGGTGGAGCGGCGCTTTGAGGTGGCCCCGGCGCCGTATCGCGGCCTGTGCGCCGGTTGCCCGGCGCAGGGCGGCCTCTGCTCGTGGCCGCTCGAGATGACCCGGCGCGAGTCGCCGGACACGCTGTTCTAGGCGCGCGGCGGGGTCTCGGGCGCGCTGGCCTTGGGCGGCCTTTGGAATTCGACATCGATGTGCTGGTGGTCTGAGCGCTCCTCCACCTTGGCCAGCGCGCGCAGGGTCCGTTTGTCGGCGGGCTCGTCGGGCGGTCCGAAGAAGCTGCGCGGCCACAGCCGGCGGCTGACAACGACATTGACCTCGGCGCAGTACAGGAAGACCTGCGTGCCAAGCCGCAGCCAGATGAGCAGGGGGATGACGATCGCGAAGACTCCGTAGCCGTGGCCACCCGCGTGCTTGAGGTACAGGCCGCCGACCGACTGGAGGATCGTCCACAGCACCGCGGCCACCGCCGAGCCCCAGCGCAGATCCCGGCCCGGGATGTAGCTGGCGCTCATCAGGCGGTAGGCGGCGAAGAACAGCACGAAGTTGACGGCGAGCGAGATCAGGTAGCCGGCAACCTTGGCCAGGGCTCCGCCGAAGCCGGCGCTCACCGCTCCGGAGGCGATGGTGGAGACCAGGAACAGGACGCCCAGGAAGACCAGCAGGCCGAGGCCGCGCAAGCGGGACTTGAAGAAGTTCGGTCGGTTCTTGTAGGGGACCGCCCACACCGTGTCGAGCGCCGTCTGCGAGACGGTCGTCACGCCGAGGCCGGCCCACAGCGCCGTGAGCACGCCGATCACGAGCGCGAACGCCGAGCCGGAGATCGACTTCAGCGGCAACGAGCTGCCGATCGCCGGGAACTGGCTCTGCACGGCGTGCTCCACCGACTCGCGCGTGCTCGGATCGCCGGCGAGCACGTAGCCGAGGATCGTGGCGAACACGAGCAGGAGGGGGAACAGCGAGAAGAACCCGTACCAAGCAACGAGTGAGGCGAGGTTGCCGCCCTGATCGTCGCCAAACTTCTTGACCACGGCGACCGGGAGAGCCAGCCACTTGCGTTTCTGCTGGTAATCGTCGAACCGGTGGAGAGGTCCCGTTAGGTCCATACGGGGGACGCTACCCCGCCTCAGACGTTCGCAACTTCCGGGATTTCTCCGGTGCGTTGATGGTCCGTAGGATGGTGCGTCATGCCGCGCGGGCCACACCGCCGCGGGCTGGCGGTGCGTCAGGCCGCGCCGGCCACCGCCGCCGGCTCGGGCACCGTCGCCGGCACGCGCCGTCGCCGCAGCACGACCGTCGTCCCGCCGGCGGGGCTGAAGGTGATGCTCCGCCGCCGGGTCGCCTCCGGGCGCTGCGAGGCCGCCGAGAGCTCATAGCGGCGCAGCGTCGCCCGCAGGACCACCTTCATCTCCTGCAGGGCAAAGCTCGCGCCCAGGCAGCGCCGCCGCCCACCCCCGAACGGGATCCACGTGTACGTCCCGGGGGCGGCGCCCTCAAAGCGCTCGGGCCGGAACGCGTGCGGCTCGGGGTAGATGTCGGGATCGTGGTGGATGAGATAGGCGCTGGCCATCAGCACCACGCCCGGCGGGTAGCGGTGCCCGCCGATCTCCACCTCCCGCTTGGTCAGCCGAGGCTCGGCGTTGGGGAGAACCGGCCGCAGGCGCAGGATCTCGGTGATCGTGGCGCTGAGGTACTCGTCGGACTCGCCCGCGTCGAGCTCGTCGGTGAGGCGCGCGCGGACGGCAGGCTCCCGGGCCAGGCGCTCCAGCGCCCAGGCCAGCTGCGACGCGGTCGTCTCGTGGCCGGCCACGAGCGCCGTCATCAGCTCGTCGCGCAGCTCCTGCTCCGACATCGGGGTCTGGTCCTGATGGCGGGCGGCCAGCAGCATGGCCAGGATGTCGTCGCGCGGTGAGCCGTCGCCGTCGCGCTCCATCTCGCCGCGGCGCTCCTCGATGAGGGCGAAGATGATCTCGTCGGTCGCGCGCAGCTGATCCTGGAACCGCCGCTGGATCGGGGTCCAGCGCAGCAGTCGCTGCAACGGCGGGAGCACCGATAGCGGGCTCTCGGTGAAGCCGAGCACCTCGGTGAGCAGGTGGCGCAGGCGATCCAGCGTCGGGCCCTCCTCCAGGCCGAACACGACCTGCAGGATGATCTCGAGCGTCACGCGCTGCAGGCGTGGGTGCAGCGCCACGGGCTCATCGGTCGGCCACGACGCCACCTCGCGCTCGGCCAGCTCCGTCATCAGCCCGGTGAGGCGCTGCATTCGCTCACCGTGAAAGGCCGGCAGCAGCAGGCGGCGCTGCTCCAGATGGTCGTCCTCGTCGAGCAGGATCACGGAGTTGCGCCCGATCAGCGGCTCGAGGATGCGCGCGCCCTCTCCGGGGTGCAGCACGTCGGGTGGCGCCGTGAACACCTCCTTGATGTCGCCCGCGTCCCACAGCAGCACGAACGGCGGCTGGAACGGCAGCCGCACGGTGATCCGCTTGCCGTAGCGGCGCAGGCGCTCCAGCGACGCCGCGGGCCGCGTCCACGTTGCCATCATCTGCACCGCCTTGGGCACCGACGGCCCCGGCGGCAACTGCACTGTCTCGCTGCGTCTCATCCGTGCACAGCCTCTCAGATGCGCCCGGTGCCCGTGGGAGATCCGTCACTCTCAGCTCGCTCGGCCCTCGATGGTCAGCAGCGTCCGCTTGCGCTCCAGGCCGCCGGTGTAGCCGCCCAGCCCTCCGCCGCTGTGCAGCACGCGGTGGCAGGGGAGCACGATCGGCAGCGGATTGGAGCCCAGCGCGTTGCCCGCGGCCCGGAAGCCGCGGGGGCTGCCGGCGGCGGTGGCCACCTCCCTGTAGGTGGCGACCTCGCCGTAGGGGATCGCGGCGGTGGCGTTCAGCACCCGCCTGGTGAAGTCCGACAGCAGCGACAGGTCCAGGGTGAGGTCGAAGGTGCGCCGGCGCCCGGCGAAGTACTCGTCGAGCTCGCGGCGCGGTGCGTCGAGCCGGCGCGGAGCGGAGAGCATCCGCGGCGAGAGCCGGGCGGCGATCTCCTCCATCACCGCCTCCTCCTGGCCGTCGTCGACGTAGGCCAGCCGCGCCAGACCGTCCGGGGTGGACGCGAGCACCAGCGTTCCCACCGGGGAATCGAGGCGCGCGTAGGCGACGTCCAGCAGTCCGGCCGCCGCGGCGGCATCGATGATCGACGGGGGCGCCACGGCGTCGTGGGCGCCGCGCAGCGCAGCGCGCAGCGCGCGCTCCATCTCCTGGTCACCGTCGCCGGTGTGGTGGTTGACGTTGATCTGGCTCATCGGGTGCGTTCCTCTCTGAGGCGCTTGAGGCCCTCGTGCACGTTGCGCCGTGCCGCTGGCTCGGAAATCTCCATCGCGGTCGCGATCTCCGCATACGCCGAGTCGGCGATGAAGCGCAGTGCGACCGCGGTGCGTTGCTTGTCGGGGAGTGCCGCCACCGCGGTCCACAGATCCGCATGCGACACCGCCGTCACTGCGTCGAACCCGACCCCGCCCACCCCCGCCTCGGGCAGGTCGGCGGGCTCGGCCACCGGTGTCGCGCGGCGCGCGCGAGCGCGGACGTGATCGATCGCCTTGCGGTGGGCGATGGTGAACATCCAGCCCCTGAGGTTGGTGGCGTCGGTCAGCTGCGGATAGGCGCGCAGGGCCGCCAGCCACGTCTCCTGGTAGACGTCGTCGGCCTCGACCGGGCCGACGGTGGCGATCAGGAAGCGATGCACGTCGCGTGCATGCGCGTCGAGCAGGTTCTGGAACGGTGGCAGGCGCACTGTCAGATGAAACGCCCCGGCAGCGAGGGATGTGAGATCAAGGCTAAGCCTTGAGCGGCTAAGCCTGGGGCCGTTCGGAGGCTAAGCTGCCAGACGCCATGGATCAGCGTGCGCTCGGAAGCCAGGGCCTCACCGTCTCCGCCGAGGGACTGGGCTGCATGGGCATGTCGGAGTTCTACGGCAGCGCCGACGCGAGCGAGGCGATCGCCACGATCCGCGCGGCCCTCGACCTCGGCGTGACCCTCCTGGACACCGCCGACGTCTACGGCCCCTACACCAACGAGCAGCTCGTGGGCGAGGCCATCGCCGACCGGCGCGACGAGGTGATCCTGGCCACCAAGTTCGGCATCGTCCGCGACCCCGAGAATCCCGGCGCCCGCGGCGTCAACGGCCGTCCCGACTACGTGATGCGGTCCTGCGACGCCTCACTGCGTCGGCTCCAGTCAGATCACATCGACCTCTACTACCAGCACCGCGTCGATCCCGGCGTCCCCATCGAGGAGACCGTGGGGGCGATGGCCGAGCTCGTCGACGCCGGCAAGGTGCGCTTTCTGGGGCTCTCGGAGGCGGGGCCCGAGACGATCCGCCGCGCCCAGGACGTGCACCCCATCAGCGCGCTGCAGACCGAGTACTCGCTGTGGAGCCGCGACGTGGAGGATGAGATCCTGCCCACGCTCCGTGAGCTGGGCATCGGCCTGGTGGCCTACAGCCCGCTGGGGCGGGGCTTTCTCACCGGTCAGATCACTTCGCCCGACGACCTCGCCCCCGACGACTTTCGCCGGACCAGCCCGCGCTTCATGGGCGAGAATTTCTCACGCAACCTGGAGCTGGTCGAGCGGATCAGGGAGATCGCTGCCGAGCAGGACTGCACGCCCGGCCAGTTGGCGCTCGCGTGGGTCATGAGCCAGTCCCGCCCACCGCAGAACGTCGTCCCCATCCCGGGGACCAAGCGCCGGCGCTACCTGGAGGAGAACGTCCAGGCCGCCGAGCTCGAGCTCAGCGCGGAGGACCTGGCACGCATCGACGAGGTCGCCCCGGTGGGCGCGGCGGCGGGCGACCGTTACGCCGACATGTCGTCCATCGGGCGCTGAGCGCCCCCGCCGCACGCAGCTCGTCACACCGCGGACACGGCAAGTCCGCAATCACGCCTTGCCCATCCTCGGCCTGCGCTATACAAACTGCATATGCCACGTGCAATCTGGAGCGGTGCCATCAGCTTTGGCCTGGTCAACGTGCCGGTCAAGCTCTACAGCGCCACCTCGCCCAAGTCCGTGAGGTTTCATCAGCTCTCCCGTGAAACGGGAGCGCGCATCCGCCAGAAGCGGGTCGATCCCGCGACGGGGGACGAGGTCGCCTTCGAGGACATCGTCAAGGGCTATGAGCTGACCCCGGATCGGTACGTGATCATCGAGCCCGAGGAGCTGGACGCGCTCGATCCCAAGGCGACCAAGACCATCGACATCGAGGAGTTCGTCGACCTCGCCGAGATCGATCCGATCTACTACGACCACTCCTACTACCTGGCGCCCGCCACCGGCGGCGCCAAGGCCTACCGGCTGCTGCTGGAGGCCATGCGTGAGGCGGGCAAGGTGGCGATCGGCAAGATCGTCATCCGCTCCAAGCAGCAGCTGTGCGCGCTGCGGCCCTCCGGGGAGGCGATGGCCCTCTCCACGATGTTGTTCGGCGACGAGGTGCTGCCCCCGGATCGCATCGACGAGCTCGATGGGCTGGAGGAGGCCGACGCCAGCAAGCGCGAGCTGACGATGGCCCAGCAGCTCATCGACTCGCTGTCGGCGGAGTTCGATCCTGAGAAGTTCAAGGACGAGTATCGCGAGCGCGTGCTCGACCTCATCGAGCGCAAGGCAGCGGGCGAGGAGATCGCCGTCCAGCCCGAGGCCGAGGAGGACGTGCCCGCGCCGGACCTGATGGCAGCGCTGGAGGCCAGCCTGGCCGAGGTGCGCAGCGGCAGCTCGGACAAGGTGAGCGAGTCGAGCAAATCGAGCAAATCGAGCAAATCGAGCGGATCCTCGGCAAAGTCATCGAAGGGCTCGAGCTCGTCCAAGTCCTCGGGATCCAACGGGGCCAAGGGCTCGGGCGCCAAGAGCTCAAGCGCCAAGAGCTCGGGCTCCAGCCGCAGCCGGGCCAAGGCCAAGTCCTAGCCGACTCTCAGGCTGCGCCCTCGACTCCGGACTCCGGTCCGGTACGATTTTGCGGGCTGGCGTAGTGCCTTCCTGCCCACCCTCACGAACAGGCACCGCTGTATGTACCGATCTGGAGACGGCTCCCACCCGCCCACCGGCCTCTACGACCCCACAAACGAACATGACGGCTGCGGCATCGCCCTCGTCGCCAAGCTGTGGGGAGAGGCCAGCCACGCCGTGGTCGAGAAGGCGCTGGAGGCGCTGGAGAACATGGAGCACCGCGGCGCCGAGGGCGCCGATCCCAACACCGGGGACGGCGCCGGCATCCTGCTCCAGATCCCCGACGCGTTCATGCGCGGAGCGGTCTCCGGCATCGACCTGCCGCCCGCGGGCCGCTACGGCATCGGCGTCTGCTATCTGCCGGGCGATCCTGAGCGCCGGCGCGCCTTCGAGCAGCTGATCGACCAGACCGTCGCCGCCGAGGGCCAGAAGGTCCTGTGGTGGCGCGACGTGCCCGTCGACGACCGCCACGTCGGCGAGACCGCGCGGCTGTCGGCCCCGGTCATCCGCCAGGTCATCATCGAGGCCGGCGACGACATCGAGGATCAGGGCGCGTTCGAGCGCAAGCTGTACGTCATCCGCCGCGTGGTGGAGCGGGCCGCCGGCACGGAGCTCGCGCTGCCCAGCTTCTCCAGCCGCACGATCGTCTACAAGGGGATGCTCACCGCGCCGCAGCTGCCCCGGTTCTTCCCGGATCTGCGCGACCCGCGCGTCGCCTCGCGGCTCGCGCTGGTGCACTCGCGCTTCTCCACCAACACCTTCCCCAGCTGGGAGCTCGCCCACCCGTACCGAATGATCGCCCACAACGGCGAGGTCAACACGCTGCGCGGCAACGTCAACTGGATGCGCGCCCGGGAGTCCCAGCTCGCCTCCGAGCTCTTCGGCGATGACCTCGCCAAGGTGCTGCCGGTGGTGCGCAGCGGCGGCTCTGACTCGGCCACGCTGGACAACGTGCTCGAGCTGCTGGTGCTCAGCGGGCGCTCCATCGCCCACGCGATGATGATGATGATCCCCGAGGCCTACCGCACGCGCACCGACATCGACCCCGACGTCAAGGGCTTCTACGACTTCCACTCCTGTCTGATGGAGCCGTGGGACGGCCCGGCGGCGGTCGCCTTCACCGACGGCCGCCTGGCCGGCGCGGTGCTCGATCGCAACGGCCTGCGCCCGGGCCGCTGGGTCCAGGACACCGAGGGCTACGTGGTGCTGGCCTCCGAGACCGGGGTCATCACCGTCGCGCCCGAGCACGTGCAGCGCAAGGGGCGCCTGGCCCCCGGCAAGCTCTTCCTGCTGGACCTCGAGGAGGGCCGGATCGTCGAGGACGAGGAGGTCAAGCGCCGCGTCGCTCGCCGCAAGCCCTACGGCGAGTGGTACGAGCGCTCGGTGGTGGCCATCGACGACCTGCCCGAGCGCGAGCCGCGCGTCCCGCGCGTCGAACCGCTGCGCTCCAAGCAGCTGGCCTTCGGCTACTCGCAGGAGGACCTGCGGCTGATCATCGCGCCGATGGCCTCCATGGGCGAGGAGCCGGTGGCCAGCATGGGCAACGACGCCGCCCTGGCGGTGATGTCCGATCGCCAGCCGCCGCTGTTCTCCTACTTCAAGCAGCTGTTCGCCCAGGTGACCAACCCGCCGGTGGACCCGCTGCGCGAGAGCGTCGTGATGAGCCTCCAGACCGGAGTGGGCGCCGAGGTCAACCTCCTGGCCGAGACCCCCGAGCAGGCCCACCAGCTCGTCATGACCCAGCCGATCCTGCGCAACGAGCAGCTCGAGAAGCTCCGCCAGGTCTCGCATGAGATCTTCGACGCCGCCACCCTGGACATCACGTGGCCGATCGAGGACGGCCCCGACGGGATGGAGCGGCGGCTTGACGCGTTGTGCCAGGAGGCCTCCAACCAGGTCGAGCACCGGGCCAACATCCTCATCCTGTCGGACCGCAACCTCGGGCCCGAGCGGGTGGCGATGCCGTCGCTGCTGGCCGTCGCCGCTGTGCACCACCACCTCGTTCGCGCCGGCACCCGGTTGCGCACCGGTCTGGTGATCGAGTCCGGCGAGCCGCGTGACATCCACCACATGGCGACGCTGATCGGCTACGGCGCCTCCGGCATCAACCCCTACCTGATGTTCGAGTCCCTGGACGAGCTCGCCGACCGCTCGCTGCTGCCCGAGGACCTCGAGCGTGAGGAGGCCGAGCAGCGCATCGTCAAGGCCATCGGCAAGGGGCTGCTCAAGACGATCTCCAAAATGGGCATCTCCACCATCCAGTCCTACTGCGGCGCGCAGATCTTCGAGGCCGTAGGGCTCGAGCCCGAGCTCATCGACAAGTACTTCACCGGCACCGCCAGCCGGATCGGCGGGGTCGGCCTCGAGGTGCTCGCCGCCGAGGCCCTCGGCCGCCACTTCCGCGCCTACCCGCGCACCGAGCGCGAGGTGCTGCCGGTCGGCGGTGTCCTGCAGTGGCGCCGCGACGGCGAGCGCCACATCTGGAACCCGGACACCATCGCCAACCTCCAGCACGCGGTGCGCGCCAAGGCGGGCAACGGCAACGGCGGGCCGGGCGGTGCCGACATCGCCCGTGACCCGCAGGAGGCCTACGACCTGTTCGCCGAGCAGGCCAACGACCAGTCCACGCGGTCCGCCGCACTGCGGGGCCTCATGAAGTTCCGCTTCGCGCCGGAGCCCATCGCGTTGGAGGAGGTCGAGTCGGCGAGCGAGATCGTCAAGCGGTTCAGCACCGGCGCGATGAGCCTGGGGTCGCTGTCACGCGAGTCCCACGAGGCCCTGGCCATCGCCATGAACCGCATCGGCGCCAAGTCCAACACCGGCGAGGGGGGAGAGGACCCCTCGCGGTTCACCCGCGACGCCAACGGCGACCTGCGGCGCTCGGCGATCAAGCAGGTGGCCTCGGGCCGCTTCGGGGTCACGATCGACTATCTCGTCAACGCCGACCAGCTCCAGATCAAGATGGCCCAGGGCGCCAAGCCCGGCGAGGGCGGCCAGTTGCCCGGCCACAAGGTCGACGACTACATCGCCAAGATCCGCTACTCGACGCCCGGGGTGGGCCTGATCTCACCGCCCCCGCACCACGACATCTACTCCATCGAGGATCTCAAGCAGCTCATCTACGACCTGCGCTGCGCCAACCCCTCGAGCTCGGTGTCGGTCAAGCTCGTGTCCGAGGTGGGCGTCGGCACGGTGGCCGCCGGCGTGGCCAAGGCCAATGCGGACCATCTCACCGTCTCCGGGCACGACGGCGGCACCGGGGCCTCGCCTCAGTCCTCCATCCAGTCCGCGGGGGTGCCGTGGGAGATCGGCCTGGCCGAGACTCAGCAGACCCTGCTGCTCAACGACCTGCGCAGCCGGATCACCGTCGAGGTCGACGGTCAGCTGAAGACCGGCCGCGACGTGGTCATCGGCGCGCTGCTCGGTGCCGACGAGTTCGGCTTCTCCACCGCGCCCCTGATCGCCATGGGCTGCATCATGATGCGCGTCTGCCATCTGAACACCTGCCCCGTGGGCATCGCCACGCAGAACCCCGAGCTGCGGGCGCGCTTCGAGGGCACTCCCGAGCACGTCGTCGCCTATCTCATGTTCGTGGCCGAAGAGGTCCGCGGGCTGATGGCCCGGCTCGGCGTGCGGCGCTTCGCGGACCTGATCGGCCGCGCCGAGCTGCTCGAGACCGACGACGCGGTCGAGCACTGGAAGTCCCGTGGCGTCGACCTGACGATGGTCCTGGCAACGATCGACCTCCCGCCCGAGGTGCCGCGCTCGCGCACCCGCAAGCAGGTGCCGGTGCTCGACGACGCGCTGGACTGGGAGCTGGTTCAGCTGTGCGCGCCCGCCATCGAGCGGGGCGAGAAGGTCCGCCAGGGCCCCATCCCGGTGCGCAACGTCAACCGCACGGTGGGCGGCATCCTGTCGGGTGAGATCGCTCGCCGGCGCGGTGCCCAGGGGCTGCCCGAGAGCACCATCGACATCTCCTTCTCGGGCTCGGCGGGGCAGAGCTTCGGGGCCTGGCTCGCGCCCGGGGTGACCTTCGCGCTGCGCGGTGAGACCAACGACTACACCGGCAAGGGCCTGTCGGGCGGCATCGTCTCGGTGCGCCCGCCCGAGTCGGCGCTGTTCCGGGCCGAGGAGAACATGATCGTCGGCAACACCGTGCTCTACGGCGCCACCGCCGGGCGGGCCTTCATCCGCGGCCTCGCCGGTGAGCGCTTCGCGGTGCGCAACTCCGGCGCGCACGCGGTGGTCGAGGGCGTCGGCGACCACGGCTGCGAGTACATGACCGGCGGGCGGGTGGTCGTGCTGGGGACGACGGGCCGCAACTTCGCCGCCGGCATGAGCGGGGGGATCGCCTACGTCTATGACCGCGACAACCGCTTCAAGGGCCGCTGCAACCTCGAGCTCGTCGATCTCGACGAGCTCGACGAGGCCGGCGCCGAGGAGGTCAAGATGCTCATCTCCGAGCACGCTCAGCGCACCGGTTCGCTGCGCGCCCGCAACATCCTGGCGTCCTGGGAGCGCGAGTGTCTGCGCTTCGTCAAGGTGATGCCCCGCGATTACAAACGGGTGCTGCAGGAGCGCGCCTCCGAACAGTCCCAGGAGGGTGAACCAGTCGGGGCCTGAAGAGGCCCTCGGCTACTCTCCGTCGCTCCATGGGCGAGCTCGGCGCATTCCTCAAGATCCACCGGGTCGGCTTTGACAAGCGCGACCCGCGCGGCCGCGTGGGCGACTACAAGCAGTACTTCTCGCTCCAGCCCGAGCCCGAGCTGCGCCGCCAGGGCGCGCGCTGCATGGACTGCGGGGTGCCGTTCTGCCACGAGGGGTGCCCGCTGGGCAACCTCATCCCCGACTGGAACGACCTCGTCTACCGCGACAAGTGGCACGACGCCATCGAGCAGCTGCACGCGACCAACAACTTCCCGGAGTTCACCGGGCTGATCTGCCCTGCGCCGTGCGAGTCGGCCTGCGTGCTGGCCATCAACGACGACCCGGTGACGATCGAGCAGATCGAGCTGGCGATCATCGAACGCGCCTACTCCGAGGGTTGGGTGGTGCCCCACGCGCCCGACCGCCGCTCGGGCCGGACGGTGGCCGTGGTGGGATCCGGTCCGGCGGGCCTGGCCGTCGCCGCCGAGCTCAACCAGTGCGGCCACGCGGTCACCGTGTTCGAGCGCGACGAGGGCCCGGGCGGCCTGTTGCGCTTCGGCGTGCCCGACGCCAAGCTCGAGAAGTGGATCATCGACCGGCGGGTGGCCGTGCTCGAGCAGGAGGGCATCGAGTTTCGCTACGACACCGAGATCGGCACCGACATCACCGCGGCTGAGCTCGATGAGCGCTTCGACGCCGTCGTGATCGCCATCGGCAGCCGCGTCTCGCGTGACCTCGACGTCCCCGGACGCGAGCTGGCCTCGATCCACCCGGCGATGGACTACCTCTACCAGCGCAACCGCTGGGTCGCGGCCCAGCAGGGCCGCCCCTCGCGCGCGCCGCAGGGTGGGTGGGGATCGGAGTCCCAGATCAGCGCGGCGGGCAAGAAGGTGATCGTGATCGGCGGGGGCGACACGGGGATGGACTGCATCTCCAACTCCCATCGCGAGGGTGCGCGCAGCGTGGTGATGCTCGACGTCTATGCCCAGCTGGGCGACCCCAAGCGTGACCCCCGCGCGCCATGGCCGCTGCCGCCCAAGCGCACCGCCACCACGTATGCCCTGGACGAGGGCGGCAAGCGGCGCTGGGGCACCGAGGTCACCGGCTTCGGCGGCACCGGGCAGGGCTCGGTCAGCCACGTCTACGCGCGCCAGGTGACCGGCAGCTCGTCGCGCGATCTCACGCCGGTGCCCGGCAGCGAGTTCGTCCTGGAGGCCGACCTCGTGCTCATCGCCATCGGCTTTGAGCACCCCGAGCACGAGGGCCTGCTGGACCAGGCCGGCATCGGGTTCGACCACCGCGGGAACATCGAGACCAACCTGACCTACCGCACCAACCAGGGACGCGTGTACGCCTGCGGAGACGCGCGCGTCGGGCAGTCTTTGGTGGTGACCGCGATCGCCGAGGGCCGCAAGTGCGCGCGGGTGGTCAACGCCGATCTCGGGGGCAGCCCGATGGACGCTGACCGCGAGCGACTGGCCGTCGGAGCCTGGAGCGGAGACCCCGATCAGACCCTGCGCCACCAGGCCGAGGCGGCCGGAACGGTGCGCCCCGGCGAGGAGTTCTTCACGGGGCCGGCGACGCGTGATCGGTGATCGGATTCTTATCCACGAACGCGTTGGAAGCTGATACGTTAACTCGCGGTGGTGCGGCCCGTCCGCTGCGCCTAGCCAAAATTGTTTGGGGCATTGAGGTTTACTCAAGGCTTGGGACGGGGAAACTCGCCCCTGTCGGTCAGGGAACTGCGCCCCCACTTCCCTGACTCTCCGGGGGGCCCAGATGGATCTGGGCCCCCCGGTCCTTTTAACCGGCGTGCGCGGCGCTGCGGCACAACGCACCGCCGTCCGTAGCGTCGGGATCCGGCCGCTCCGGCCGACTGCCGCGTGTGCGACCGTGTGTACATGGGATCTCCCGTGCTCGCGCCCTTCCTCGCAGCGGCGACCGGTGGACAGCAGGTGGTCCACCACCACGCCACCTCGATCGGCGACACGATCAGCAGCCTGCTCGCCTCGGCGGGGACGTTCTTCTCCCAGTTGGCGAGCCTGAGCTGGCCGGCACTGCTGCTCGGACTGGCGCTGTACGCGGGCTATCTCCTGCTCCGCTCACGCGCGCTGTTCAACGCCGTGCGTGCCGCGTATCCCGGCGAGCCCGTCCGCTGGCGCGACGTGTGGGGCGCCTACATGGTCGGCTACGCGGTCAACAACGTGTTCCCGCTGGGCGGCGGAAACGTGGCGCAGCTATTCCTCACCCGGATCTCGATCCCGGCGTCGAGTTACCCCACGCTGGCCAGCGCGCTCTCGACCGGCGTCCTCTTCGACTGGTTCATGGGGCTGCTGATCATGTGCTTCGCCTTCACCCAGGGCGTGTTTCCCAAGCCGCCGGACTTCTCCAAGCTGCCGGCCTTCGACATCAGCTTCTTTGCCTCGAACATGCGCTTCACCCTGTTTTTCCTCACGGTGCTGGGGATCGCCTTCGTCACCGCGTTTGCCCTGCTGTCGGCGAGGGTGCGTGCGTTCTGGCAGCGCATCCGCCAGGGCCTGGCGATCCTGTCTGACCGGCGCCGCTACCAGCGCGAGATGTGCCGGTGGCAGTTCGCGAGCTGGATCGCGCGGTTTGCCGCCTATTGGGCGCTGCTCGACGCCTTCCACATCGGCGGCTCGGTCCGCAACGCGCTGCTCGTGCTGGCCGTGCAGGTGGTCGCCTCGGTGTTCCCGTTCACGCCCGGCGGCGCCGGGGTCCAGCAGGCGCTGCTGTTGCAGATCTTCGCCCACAACCCGTACGTGGCGGCCTTCTCCGTCGGCCAGCAGATCGCCACCGCCGTGCTCAGCTCCGCGCTGGGGTTCGGGGCCCTCGTGTTCATCTTCCGCCTGCGGAGCTTCAAGGAGGTCATGACGCGGGCCCGCGCGCATCGCCGGGCCGAGGGTGGCGCGGCCCCGGAGCCGCCAGACCCGCACTCGCCCGAGCCCGAGCGGCTGAGCCGGACCGCCTGACGCGCCCCGGCCCGCGTCAGCCGGCGCTGTGGCTGGCGGTGACCCGCAGCGGGCCGCCCTTGCAGCCGCTGGCCGAGAGCGTCCCGGTGGCCTTCCCGTTGGCGAAGCGCAGCCTGAGGCTCACTCCCGACTGGGTGATCGACGAGCCGCCCCGGTTGCCGATGAACACGTCCAGGGTTCCCTCGAGCCCGTTGCACGCGGCGATCGCCGCCGGCAGCCGGATCGCGGTGGCCAGTCGTCCGCCGGCCTGCACGTGGAAGGTGGAGTGCTCGCCGTTGGAGTAGCGCAGCATCCAGCTCCCATTGGCGACGGTCCGCCGCACCGCGGGGTGCATGTGCCAGGTCAGCGTGCCCCGGCACGAGGGGAGGGAGTAGCGGCCCTCCAGCGTGGCGGCGCGCCTGCCGGTGAACCCGCCGCCCAGGCCGAATCGCGACAGGCCGAGCGCGCCGTGACCACCGAGCACCGCGGGCAGCCGGCCCCCGATGATCGATTCCCCGTAGTGGACTGGGTCGGGCGGGCACGCAAGCGGGCGCAGCATGACGAGATCCTGGATCCCGTACTGGGGCACCCCCGCGCGCTGCTGGCGGACGGCGTCCAGGACGAGGTTGAAACTGGCGGTGAACCCATTGGCGGTCCCCTCCCAGTCGCCCTGGACGGGGACGAACGGCCGGCCGTGGCTGGGCACGATGGCGGGCGGCGTCGGCTTGGCCGGATGTGTTGCGGACGCCGGCGACGACGGCGCCGGGTTGGGCGTCGGCTGCGCCGAGCTCGGGCTGGCCGTGGTGGCGGCGAGCGCCGCCACCATCATGATCAGGACGGCGGGCGACAGTATCCGGGGTCTGGTGCGACGAGCGAGCATGGGTGGGTGGGTCCGGTCTTCGCGATGGCGTCGACACTGCGCCAAAACTTGGCCAATCCTATCCATACCTCACGGTCGGGGGCGGCCCACCCCCGGTGACCGGGGGGCCGGGGCGCCTCCGGAGTGGCGGACCTATAGTGGACATCGCCCCTCGAGTCGCCCCTCAAGTCGCCCCCCGCCCGTCCGATGCCGACCTTCTGCCGCCACAACCGCCTCGTCCAGAACTGCCCGATCTGCTCTAAGGA
>Ga0210397_10001173_pt1 | contig 16895 bp, 15 predicted proteins | sample IncBWH2OmetaG_FD_160126 | JGI IMG/M metagenome (GOLD analysis project Ga0210397, IMG submission 160126) | Forest soil microbial communities from Barre Woods Harvard Forest LTER site, Petersham, Massachusetts, United States - Inc-BW-H-2-O ...
CTGCTGAGGGGTGGACAAGGCAGACATCCCAGGAGCTTGAATGTCAAGCGGCGAGCTTGTTTTCGTGGCTGGGCCAGGCGGTTGCCTCGTCGTAGAGGGTCCGGGTCTTGAGGCATCCGTGCAGGATGCCGACGAGCCGGTTGGCGACCTTGCGCAGGGCGGGGTTGTGCTCGGTGCCGCGGGCGCGTTCGGCGTCGTAGAGGGCCCGGGCGCCGGGCGAGGCGCTGAGGGCGGTGAAGGCCTGGGCCATGAGCGCGTCGGTGAGCCGGTCGTTGCGGATGAACCGGGCGACGACGACCTTCTTCTTGCCCGAGGCACGGGTGAGCGGAGAGGTGGCGGCGTAGTTCTTGCGGGCCTTGCCGCTGGCGTACCGGTGCGGGTCGTCGCCGAACTCGCCTAGGACCCGGGCGCCGAGGATCTGTCCCAGGCCGGGCTGGGACAGGTAGATCTCAGCGTCCGGGTGGCGGCCAAAATCCGCCTCTACCTGCCCTTGCAGGGTCTTGACCTGCTCATTCAGGACGGTGATCACCGCGGTCAGGGACCGGGCGGTGACCGCGTAGGCGGCGGTGACAGCCTCGGGCTGACCCAGCTGGGCGCCGCGCAGCGCCGCCAGGATCGCGGTCGCCTTGGCGGGGATGTCGCGGCGGCGGGCGCGCTTGAGCGCCGCGGACACCTGCGCGCGAGTCAGCCTCCGTGCCCGGGCCGGGTCCGGCGCCCGTGTCAGCAGCTCCAGCGCGTCGGGGGCGTCCAGGTCCTCAAAGGCCGCCAGCGCGGCCGGGAAATACTCCCGCAGCTGATACCGCAGCCGCTGGACCTGCCGGGTCCGTTCCCAGATCAGCGTCTTGTGGGTCCGGGCCACCACCTTGACCGCGGCGGCGTCCGGACTGTCGCCGGCCACTGCGCGGAGCTGGTGGGAGTCGGTGCGCACCATGTCGGCCAGCATGTGCGCGTCGCCGCGATCGCTCTTGGCGCCGGACACCCCGTGGCGTTCCCGGTACCGGGAGGCCTGCAGCGGGTTCACCGCGCACACCACATACCCGGCCGCGACCAGCGCGGCCACCCACGGACCGCGGTCGGTCTCTATCCCGATCACCACCTCCGCATCCTCAGCGTCCTCGCCCAGCTGCTGCCCGATCAGGGCGTGCAGCCGGGCGATCCCGGCCACCCCCTCGGGCAGCCGCGCTTTAGCCAGCACCCGGCCCGACACGTCCATCAGCTCCACGTCGTGATGGTCCTCGGCCCAGTCATCGCCGACGAACAATCGCATCTGCTCTCCCGTCCCAGGGTTCCGGATCTGGCCAGCAGCCCGCGGGAGAACAATCAGCGCCCTAATGAAACAGTGCTCACGCCCCCGGACCAGGCGGGCGTGCACGACATCCCAGCAGCGATCGACTCTCCCGGCCACCGGCAGGGGCACGGTCTGTCTTCAGGGCTCCCGAAGGGTGCCCAGGGAAGGGCAGTGCTCACCTGCCGGCGGCTACCAGGCACCGAGTCTGCCGTACGGCGACCCGGCTAGCTCTCATTAGGGACGGGCCGCTCCAGGCGGAGCGCGCAAGCTCTTATCAGGTCACGCGCAGCAGGTCAGGGATGAGGCCGGGGACGGCCGACGGATCGTTCGAAGGCCAGCAGGTTCGCGGCAGCCGAATATCGGGTCAGGCCGCCCCCGGAGCTTGGGTATTACCCGACGGCCGGGCGCAGCTGGCGGTAGACCTCGCGGGCGACGTAGCGCTTGAGGCAGCGGATGATCTCCGCCTTGGACTTTCCTTCCGCTGTGCGGCGCTCAGCGTAGGCGCGTGTGGCCGCATCAGAGCCCAGGCGGGTGAACACGATCCGCCACAGGGCGTGGTTGGCCTGGCGGTCACCGCCGGGGTTGAGGCGGTGGCGTGTGACTTTCCCGGATGACGCGGGGATCGGGGCGGCGCCGCACAGGTGCGCCCAGGCCGCCTCGGAGCGGAGCCGTCCGGGGTGATCCCCGGCCGCGATGAGCAGCAGCGCCGCGGTGCGCGGGCCGGCCCCGTAGACAGCGAGCAGGCCCGGGGCACAGGCGGTCACCAGCGGGACGATGAGCTCGTCCATGCGCTGGAGCTGGCCGTCGAGGAACTGCGCGCGCCGTCCCAGTTCCCGCAGCGCGACGCGGACGGCGTAGCCGGCGACGTCGCCGGGGCGGGGCCGCAGCGATGCGAGCCCGGATACCAGGGCAGCCGGCGTGTGCCGGGTGAACCGGGCTCGCAGGTCATCGGGGCCGGTCAGGATCAGGGCCCTGGCCTGGTTGATCGTCCGGGTGCGCTCTCCTGCGGCGCTGCGCCGGGCGACCATCAGCGCCCGGATCGCTACCACCGCGCCGTCCCGGCCCTTCGGCGCGCCGCGGGCCCGGCCGGACTGCGCTGCCCGCGCGGCGCTGACCGCGTCCAGCGGATCGGACTTGCCCTGCCGGCGCCGGTCCTGCCGGTCCGAGCGGTCCACCTCGACCACCCGGATGCCAGCTGCGGCCACATGGCGGGCCAGTCCGGCGCCGTAGCTGCCGGTCCCTTCGATGCCGACCAGGGCGACGGTCCCGAACCCGCCCAGCCAGCCCAGCAGGCCGGCGTAGCCAGCCGCGGTGGCCGGGAACTCGGCGACGCCGAGCAGCCCGCCGACGGGATCGAGCGCGGCGGCGACATGGGTATCTGCGTGAGTGTCCACGCCGCCGGTAATGGCGGTGCGGCAGGTAACGGGGCGTGCTTCTTCTACGATGGTCACTGCCATCCCTTTCTCAGGTTGAGGGGTGGCGCGCACCCGCTGGCCCGTCGGACCTGTGAGCCCCGGCCTCTTGCACAGGCCAGGCAGATCAGACCGGCACCGCCGGTGGGTGCCTAAAACCTGGGGCCCGGCCGACAGATCGTCTCGCAGGCCAGCCCGGACGGCGTCAGCCGAATCGGAGGTCAGGCCGGGACCCAGGCTGCCGACCCTACGCCCGCACCCAGTCAAAACGGGGAAGCCGGGCCGGAAGCGTTACCCACACTCTCCCTGCCGAATATGCGCGGGTGCCCAGCCGCCTGTTGGGCGATGGCAGGGCGTTCAGATCGACCGGTTCTGCGCGCCGTCGGCTCGGTCGTGCGGGACGACCGGACTCGGCACGCGCCGCTCGTCAGGAGGTACGCCGACCGCGCTGAGCACTCGGGTGCCTGGCCAGGCCGTCGCTGCATGACGACCTTTGGGGACACGCTGGCCAGCGGGCACGCCTGACTACCCGGGCGGCCCGGTTTCGGGTGCACCGCCCTCGCCGGGACGGACAAGCCCGGTCTCATACCCGTAGATCACGGCGTGCGCGCGATCGCGCAGCTGGAGTTTGGTCAGGATCCGGGTGACATGCGTCTTGGCTGTCGTCTCGCCGATCACCAGGGTGCGGGCGATCGCGGCGTTGGACAGCCCGCGGACCATCAGGACGAACACCTCGCGTTCCCGGTCGGTGAGCCGATCCAGGGCAGCTGACTGACGTGGCCGGCCACGGACGAAATGCTCGACGAGCCGCCGCATCGGCCCGGGGGAGACCAGGGCATCGCCAGCGGCCGCAGCCCGCACCGCGAGCAAGATCTCCTCGGGCGGGGCGTGCTTCAGCAGGAATCCGCTGGCACCAGCGAGCAGGCCGTCGAAAACGTACTCGTCCAGGTCGAAGGTCGTGAGCAGCACGACCCGCGGCGGCTTCGGCGTTAGCGCGGCCACCCGCTTGGTGGCCTCGATCCCGTTGAGCCGCGGCATGCGTACGTCCATCACCACGACATCGGGCCTGAGCTCGGCGGCCTTGCTGACTGCCGCCACCCCGTCGGGCGCCTCGCCGACCACCTCGAGGTCCGGCTGCGTGCCGATCATCATGGCCACGCCTGCCCGGACCACCGGCTGGTCGTCGACCACCAGGATGCGGATGGTCACGGCGGGCCCGGCAGGAACGCGCGTACCGCGAAGCCCCGTTCTGCGGCGCTCCCGGCCTCAAGCTGGCCGCCGAGCAGCCGGGCTCGTTCCCTGAGCCCGGCCAGTCCGGTGCCGCCACCACGAATTGCGGCCGCAGGGTCCGCCGCACCAGGCCCGTCGTCGGTCACCGCGACCATGATCCCGTCGGCACGGTAGGCCAGGTGGACCGTTGCCGCGCCGCCCGCCGCGTACCGGATCGCGTTGGTCAGGCTTTCCTGCACCACCCGGTAGCCAGCCAGCTCGACGGCAGCCGGCAGCGGGCGGGGCTCGCCGTCTACGCGCAACTCAGCTCGCATACCCGCTTCCCCGGCCCGCTTGACCAGGGCGGGAATGTCGCCGAGTCGCGGCTGTGGTGACGTATCCGGATCGGTATCCCCGGTCGGCTGCAGTTCGCGGACGAGCTGGTTGAGTTCGGTCAGGCCGCCGCGGGCCTGCTGCTCGATGGCGGCTATCGCGGCCGCCGCCGCCTGCGGGTCACCGGCCGCTGCGAGCCGGGCTGCCCCGGCCTGGACGGCGATGGCGCTGAGCTCGTGGGCTACGACGTCGTGCAGTTCCCGCGCTAGCCTGGCCCGTTCCATATCCTGTGCGTGCCGGGCCGCGGTCGCGGCCGTATCGCGATGCGCACTGGTGATCTCGCCCATGCCCAGCGCGATGGCCAGGAGCGCGCAGGCGATGGCCGGATCGTGGCTGCCGTGGTCGGCCGGCAACGTGATGAAGACCGCGAGCAGCGCGCATGCCGCCAGTGCCCGGCCGGCCCGGCGGACCGTATTGCTGCCGTAGGCGCCCAGGCCGTAGGCGGCGGCGAGAACCGCGGCGCTAGCCGACCATATGTTCAGGCCCGCCGCGTGCTTGACCGCCAGGGCTGCGCCGGCCAGGGCTAGCACGGCGGCCGGCTGTTGCCGCCGCCGCAAGAATGGCACCGACTGCGCAGCGGCCAGCGCGATGACACCGACGATGACGAGCGGGGAACCCCCGTGCCCTGGCGGCCGCCACCACCAGGGCACATCGAACAGCGCCCAGGCCAGCAGCACCGCCGCCAGCAGCCGGTCTACGGTCTCGGCCCGCAGCCGCCACTGCGACCATGCTCTCCACACGGCTCGACCCTATGCCGCTCGTCCGGCGGTCACACCGTTACGTCGGCGGAGAATCGCCAGCGGGCGATGACCGCCGCGACAGCGCCGGTGACCACGATGCCGAGCAGCCCGGCCAGCTGGCCGGACTGCTGGCCACCGCTGACGAACCTGCTCCAGAAGTTGGTGGGCAGGTAGCCCGCAGCGTCAAAGTTCATCCAGGCTTGCACGAACGACGCCGGAGACAGCCGCCCGATGCTGGCGATGCCAGCGACCAGCAGCGCGAGCAGCATCGAGCCCGCCGTGATCGCCGTCGTGGCGAGCTGTCCCCGGGCGATCGCGCCGGCTGCGGTCCCGACGGCGGCGAACAGCCCGAGTACGATCACCGCGCGCCCGGCGGCTGATGCCGACGAGCCCAGGCCAGCCCACATCGGGGCATGAGCCGCCGGGAGGCCGGCGCCGGCCACGATCAGCGGGGCGGCTACGGCCAGGACCAGCCAGCAGCACACCAGGGCCGCCACTCCCGCAGCCCAGATCGTCAGCCATTTGACGGTGAGTACCCGGGTCCGGCGGCCCTGCCTGGCGAGCAGCTGCCTGATGGTCCTGATCCCCCACTCGCCGCCCCAGTGCCCGCCAGCGACCAGCGCGATCAGCAGCAGGCCAGGCACCGAGGCGAGCATGCCGGCCGCGACGTGCCCTATCTCGCCGGGTTGGGCGAGCAGGCTCGTCGCGGCTGCGGCGGTCCGGGCCGCGGCGTGCGCGTGCGCGGTGACCTGCCTGCATTGCGCAGTCACAGCCCGCACGCAGACATCGGGAATCCGGGGACTGGCGAGCGCGCTGCGGGCGTTGTTCGCGCCACCCCAGGTGATGAGCAGGCAGAAACCGGTGATGGCCAGCCCGGTTCCCCACACCAGGGGCCTGATCAGTTTGCGGAGTTCAGCGGCCAGCAGCCACAGCACGTGCGTCCTCCTTCCCGGTGATCTCCAGGAACCTGTGTTCCAGCCCGGGCCGCTCGACGGTCACCGCTTCGGCGATCACCCCGCCCGCCACCAGGACGCCGTTCACGTCCCGGCCGCTGTCGTGCTCGACGAGAAACTGCCCGTCCGCGTGCCTAGCCGTCCACCGGGCTAGCAGCCGGGCGGCTGCTCCGCTGTCCGCGGCACGGACCTCGACGCGAACCCGCCGCTTGATCGCGCCGAGCATCGCGGGCGCGCCTTCCTCGACGAGCCGGCCACCGACGATCACCGCTACCCGGTCGCATACCTGCTCGACCTCGGCGAGCAGGTGACTGGACAGGAATACCGTCGTCCCCTCCGCGGCCAGGCCGCGCAGCAGCTCCCGGATGTCCCTGATGCCAGCCGGGTCGAGCCCGTTAGTCGGCTCGTCGATGATCAGCAATGCCGGGCGGCCGAGCATCGCCGCGGCTATCCCGAGCCGCTGGCGCATGCCCTGGGAGTAGGTCTTGACCTTCCGGACATCAACATCGGCCAGGCCGGCCAGGCGAAGGACCCGGGCGACCTCGCCGCGACCGCAGCCACCGCCCGTAGCACCGAGCACCTCGAGGTTGGCCCGCCCCGTCATCCACGGGTAGAAGGCAGGCTCCTCGATCATCGAGCCGGCCTGCGCCACGACCCGGGGGTCGGGAAGGCGCCGGCCAAGCAGGAAGACCTGGCCCGCAGACGGCGCGATCAGGCCCAGCAGCATCCGGATAGTCGTGGTCTTGCCCGCGCCGTTCGGGCCGAGAAAACCATAGACCTGACCGGACGAGACTGCCAGATCAAGCCCGTTCACCACGATCGCCGGCCCGAACCTCTTGGTCAGGCCCACGCAGCTGATCACATCCATGGGCCAGACCGTACGGGCGCAGCGCCCCAGCCGCGTCCCCCGCCAGGACGATCCGGCCTCGCCTTTTCGACGACTCGCGGGACACACCGGCCCCGACGGCGGTACCGGCCGACGAGCGGCCGGGAAATAGCAGCCCGAAAATCCAGGCTGGCCGACGTAAGGATCTGGCGATGCCATAGGCACGGACGGGTTGGTCTCCTGGCACACACCACGCCGGTGATATGGCTCGGAACGACAGAACACCCCCATCTGCACGGTCACGGACCTGTCCGAGCTTGAACGCGACGCCGTCCAGATCGGCGGCTCCGCGCGCGTTATCTCGGCCGACGTCTGTCACTCGGCGTCACAGCGCCGACGGCGCTATCTCCGTGATGACCTCGGACCCAGCACTGACCAGGCCGGCCACCCCCCCGCGCAGGCGGCAGGCCAGGGCAGCATCCCCGGCGGCACGGACCCGTCATGCCAGTTTGGCGGCGGCGGTACCGCCCGACGTGGAAGCGGCGCTGGCCGGCGCCGGGCCGGCGCCGGCGATGTCGGAGCAGGAACGCGCGGTGTTCGACGCGCTGAGCGCCTACCGCAAGAGCGGGAGCTCGGGCTACTTCGCGGCGCTGACCTCGCGGCCGCAGGCCGTCGGGTACGGCCTCACGGACTCCCCGGCCGGCCTCGCGGCCTTCTTCCTGTGGCATCCGGGGTTCGCGCAGTGGACGTTCGGCGAGGATCCCGGCGAGCCGAAGACGAAAGACGAGGTGCTGGATGACATCACGCTGTACTGGCTGACGAACACCGCAGCCTCGTCGGGACGGCTGTACTGGGAGAACCGCGGCGCCAGCCCCACGAGCGCGACCGCGATGAAGACCGCCGAGATCACGGTCCCGGTGGGCGTCACGGTCTTCCCGGATGACGTCTACCGGCCCCCGCAGACGTGGGCCCGGCGCGCCTATCCCAACCTCATCTACTTCCACGAAGTCGATAAGGGCGGCCACTTCGCCGCCTGGGAACAGCCAGACCTGTTCGCCGCCGAGGTCCAGGCCGCGTTCAGGTCACTCCGCTAGCTGACCGCACCCGGGCGCTACTGGGAAGAAGCAGCAGGCGCGCACGCGGTCGCTACGCTGGCTGGGCGTTTCGCCCTTGTTGCGCAAGCGCGGCAGGCAACTCCCGGCGGGAGCCGATGTCGAGCTTCGCAAAGATCTTTCGCAGATGCCATTCGACCGTGCGCGCGGACAGGAACAGCTGCGCGCCGATCTCCGAGTTGGTCTGGCCGTCGCGGGCCAGCCGAGCGATATGGGCCTCCTGGGCGGTCAGCGTGGTGATGGTCTCGACGCTGCGCCTCCGCACCGTCTCGCCGGTGGCGATCAGTTCCAGGCGCGCCCGCTCGGCGAACGCCTCCATCCCGATTGCGGCGAGCATGTCGTGGGCCGTGCGCAACTGCTCGCGCGCATCGAGGCGCCGTGCCTCGCGGCGGAGCCACTCCCCGTACAGCAGGTGCGCGCGGGCCAGTTCGGTGCGGATTCCCGCGCGGCCGAGCCGCTCGATCGCCTCGCGGTACAAGCCCTCGGCGGCCTGCCCCTGCCCCAGCAGGGCGCGGCAGCGCACCTCGATGCCCAGCCCGAAGTCGGTCCCGCCGGCCTGAGTCCGCTCTGCTAGCCGCTCCAGCGCGTCGGCCGCATCCTGGTCGAGGCCGCTGCGCATAGCGGCCTCGACCAGCTCGGGCAGCACCCAAATGGAGACGAACAAGTGGCTGTCATCCCTGGCTTGCCCGGCCGCGGCGAGGGCGTCGGCGTAGCGGCCAAGGCCGTTGTTCAAGATGGCGGCCGACCAGTGCGCGTTGGTCACCGCAACTCCCTGTCCCTCGGCTTCGGCCGCAGCGAGGGCGGCCTCGACCAGCGGAGTGAGCTCGCCCTGGTGGCCGCGGAGAGCAGCGAGGAACATGGGGATATACGGCGCGATACGGCTCCCGGTCGCCTCGGCGATCGCGTCGGTCTCCACGACCAGGGAGGCGGCCGCGTCGAAGTCGCCTCGCCAGGCGTCATCGTAGGCCAGCGCGATCAGATTGACCGGCAGCTCTTCGAGCGCGCCGACGGCCCGGCCGAGCTGGATCTGCCGCACCATGATCGCGCGCGCGGCATCGGCGTCCCACAAGACGATGGCAGCCATCCAGCCCGACCAGAGTCCTTCTTCCCTGGAGACGGCTCCTGCGGCAAAGACGTGCACGGCCTGCCGCAGCAACGGCCCGGCCGCGGCCGGGCCGTCGGTCACCAGCCGCGCCAGGCCGTCCAGGATCAGGTCGATCGGCCGAGGAGGACCCGCGGGCGGGGGAAGGGACCTGGCGGCGCGGGAGACCTCGAGCATGTCACCAGCCCCCGCCAGGCGGCCGGCTAGCGATGCCGCTCTCCACGCGTTCAGGTAGGTCTCACGTGCCAAGTCCATATCCAGCGGCTCGAGCCGTTTGGCCGCCTTGAGCAGCAGCGAGGGAGCATCGCTGCCCAGGCTTGTGGCGAACGCGATCAGCCCGCGCAGCAGGTCCACCCGGGCGCTTTGCACCTCGCTCAGCGCACAGGCCTCCGCCGTGGCCAGTAGTTCCAGGGCCTTGCCGAAGGCGCCGGCCTGCACGCTGGCTGTGGCCGCCGCCAGGATGCGTTCAGCGTGCCGCGCCGGATCGGCGGTCAGCGCCACGGATCTCTCCAGGAACGCCGCGGCCGCGGCCAGCCCGCCGCGGGCCTGCGCCCGTCCGGCCGACCGGTCCAGCTCTGCAGCGACCTCCTCATCTGGCCCGGCCGCGGCCTGGGCCCGGTGCCAGGCCCGCCGGTCTGGATCGGCGATCGGGTCGGTCGCTTCGGCCAGCACCTCGTGCAGCTGCTGCCGCTTGGAGAATGACGCTGACCGGTAGGCCGCTGAGCGGGCCAGCGGATGGCAGAACCGGACCCGAACGCCGAACTCGGCCAGCCCCGCATCCACCGCCGGCCCGGCCGCCTGAGCACTGATGCCCAGACGCCCGGCTGCCCGCCAGACCAGCGCCCCGTCCCCGGATGAATCAGCCGCGGCCAGCTGCACCAGCCGCCGGGTCGGGTCCGGCAGGGCCTCTAGCTGGCGGGCGAAGCTGTCCTCGATCCGGCCAGTCAGCGGCGCGGCGGCAGGCAGGCCAAACCCGCCGGCCAGCTCGGCGGGGCTCAGCCCGCGCGGAAGTTCGAGCAGCGCCAGCGGGTTCCCTCGGGTCTCGGCGATGATCAAGTCCCGCACCCGAGCGTCCAGCGGCCCGGCCAGCGCCGCCTCCAGCAGCGCCCGCGCGTCATCCTCCCGGAGCCCCCCGACTTCCAGCTCGGGCAGCCCGGTTACCTCCGGGCCCGGTTCGCGGGCCGCGAACACCACCCCGACCGGGTCAGCGGCCAGCCGCCGCGCAGCGAACCCCAGCGCCTGGGCCGAGGCCCGGTCCAGCCACTGCTCGTCATCGACCAGGCAGATCAACGGCCGCTCCGCAGCCACCTCCGACAGCAGGCTCAGTACGGCCAACCCGACCAGGAAACGGTCCGGCGGCGGCCCCGCGGCCAGGCCGAACGCGATCCGCAGCGCGTCCTGCTGCGGCACCGGCAACCGCTCCGCGTGGCCCAGCATCGGCGCGCACAGCTGATGCAGCCCGGCGAAGGCTAGTTCCATCTCCGACTGCACGCCCACCGCGCGCGCCACCCGGCATCCGCGTGCCTGCCCGGCCAGGTACTCCAGTAGGGCCGTCTTGCCCACCCCCGGGTCACCGCGCACCACCAGCACCCGGCTTTCACCGGTCCGCACCGCCTCGACCAGCCGGCCGAGCGTCTCCCGCTCACTGGTCCGGTCTGTCAGCCCCGTCACGCGGGCCTGCCGCCTGGAATCTGCAACCATCGGCCCGCAGCTATGCCGTGTCCGGGTCGCCCGGCCGGGCGTACTTGCTCACACGGCCTCCCTGGTGCTCCAAATCCGGCCCGATGAAGCCAAGAGCGGCCGCCACCAGCACCACCCCCGGCGGCTACTGCTCCGACCACACCCGGCGCATGTGGTGGGTTATGGCGACCAACTCCGAGCTGCCGGAGCTGCGCCATCGCTTCAGCCGAAGCGTAACCTGCCAGGAACGTACCGGGAAGCCCCGGTGAACGCGCCAGCGGATGCTCCCTGCTCTCGGACAGCGGGCAGGATCGCCGCCACCGCTCGCAGCGTCCACGCCCCGCACTTGCCGTCCCCGCCATGTACAGGCCAGGTGGCGGACGGAACAGCGAACACGCCGCCGGATATCCGAGCGCGCCCACCCGGCTCGTGTTACTTTTATTGCATGATTTCCCCGATCCGGGGAGATCGCACCGGTTTCCGTGTTCAAGTCCCCCCTCGGACACATAAATTCCCCATATCCGCCTGTTTCCGGGCAGGCTGGGTCGTCACCTGGGACGTAGGCTGCTGCCAGCGCCAGGCGATCGGCGTTTCGAACCTTCTCCTCCCTTCTTTACGGGGCTTTCTTGGCTCTCCGGTTAGCTTGCTTTCACGGTGACGGGCTTGGCGTCCCCGGTGGCGCGCGCTTGCAGCGCCGCGGCGGCCGGGGTCCCAGGTCAGGGTGATCCCATGCTCGCGCAGGTACGTGAGCACCTCGTCCGGGCTCACAGCAGGCCTGACATCGGCACCGGTGCCGGACCCGCGTAGCGGGGGTGGTGAGAAGCAGGTGCAGGGCAGGCAGGTGCGTCAGGAGCTTGTCCTCGCGGATGTAGGTGTTCTTCGCCCGGCCCGGGTCTGGTGCCATCGCGCTGGTACGGCCGTGCCGGCACCGGTACACGGGCTTGCTGTTGGACCAGGCCGACTCCATCCGCCGCCCGCACACGCCGCAGGCCAGCAGCCCGGCTAGCAGGTACTGCCGCAGCACCGGACTGGCCTGCGGGGCCGGGCCGCGCGCGGCGTTCACGTCCTGGGCAGCGACAAAGTCGGCTTCGCTGACCAGCGGCGGGTGCGCGGGCCGGTTCGATATCACCCACCCGTCCGGCAGGTTCCACCGCTGGACGCTCTTATGTCCCAGGGTCACGTTGCCGGGTCGGCCAGCTCAGCGTCGGTGCGCTGCCGGTTCCACAGCTGCCGGCCCGTGTACCGGGGGTTCTGAAGGATCGTGGTGACCGTGCCGAGCGTCCACCCGGCAGCGTCGCGGTGCGGGTTCCTGGCCGGGTCGGCAGCCGATGGGCACGGCACCCTGGCCTCGTTCAAGGCGCGGGCGATCCGCGCGACGCTATGCCCGGCCAGCCGCTGCGCGAACATCCACCGCACCACATGCGCGGTCTACGGGTCAGGATCCAGCCGGTGGGCCCGCCTTCCCCAGGCGGCGTGTGCCTTGTTCGGGTGCGGCCCGGCATCAGCCAGCCGGTACCCGTACGGCGGGCGGCCGCCGAGGTACCGACCCTGGTCCCGGGTCTGGGCGGCCATCGCGGTGCGGACCCGGATGCTGGCCCGGGTGACCTCCCGCTTGGACGACAGTCCCAGCATCGTCATCGTCTTCTCGTCATGCTCGGATGCGAAGTCGACCCGGCCGCCTGCCTCGGGCATCCACAGCTGCACTCCGTAGTGCTCGAACAGCGGCGCCATCGCCGCGTACTGGCTGCCGTAGAAAGCCCGCTCGTACTCCCCGATCACGATCGCGTCCCAGCCCCGGTCCGGATCAGCCAGCTGGGCGACCAAGGCGGCGGCCTGCGGACGGCGGCCCCACGCCACCGTCCGGCTCTCCCCCTCGTCGAAGAACTCCGCTACAACCTGGCCATGTCCGCGGACGAGCGCCCCGGCCTGATCGAGTTGCCGGGCCCGTGATGACTCAGGGTCCTGCCAGTCTTCTGTCGAGACCCGCCCGTAGAACGCGAACCGCTGGCTCCCTCCTGCCGGGTCTGAATCGCGGCGGCCCAACCGCGCGGCCCACGCCATGAGGCCGCCATCTCCTGGAACGGGGCTGGCCTCACAGATTCCCTCGCGCCCGGTAGCCACGGCTGCCACCTCCCGCCGCTAACCCCACGCCACCCGCCTGAGGACAGGCACCACAGAGAATCTGAATCTCATGAGACCCACCCGTCCAAGCCGGTACCCCTGCTGGTGGTGACCGGGCTAGATCCGTTCGTCCTCAGCGCCGGCCAGCCCGCGGGACGTATTCCGCGTGACAGCCGATCCGGGGGCTGGGCAGACTGGCGCGGTGATCCGTCTCATCGAACCGCCGGGGCTGGTGTGGCCAACCCGGGAAGTCAGGGTGTCGTACCTGGTGGGAGAGCAGGCCGACTGCCTGCTGCGCGGCACCCCGACGCAGTGGCTGGAAGCTGCCAGCGACGACTTCGAGGGCTTCGTCGCCGTCCGGCGCGGAGTGCAGGTCCGCTGGGACGTGCCGTCCACCGTCTTCTGGTACGTCTCCGGCGAGTACTACCTGGGCACCCTGGTCATCCGCCATCAGCTCACCCCGGAACTGGTCAAGGTGGGCGGCCACATCGGGTACCACGTCGTGGCGCCGTGGCGCCGGCAGGGCCACGCCACCCGGATGCTGGCCGCCGGGCTGGCGCAGTGCCGCGACCTGGGCCTGGCCCGGGTCCTGCTGACATGCGCCGCCGACAACGAGCCATCGCGCCGGGTGATCCTGGCCAACGGCGGCATACCGGACGGCCAGACAGCCGGCGAAGACCGGTTCTGGATCAACCTCGGCAGCAACCACCATCCATAAGCCCTCGGCCGCCGCGAGAGCCAACACATCAGGGTGAACTGTTACTTATACGGCAAAAGGCTCCGAGCTGGCAGCAGGTGGGGCGTGTGCGAGCGAACGCCCGAGTGCAGGCGGGAACATCGGAGGCCGCCGGCGCGCTGACCTAGTAGCGCAGGACTTCGACCTCTACGGCTGGCGGTGCGCCTGCTGCGGCTTGGGGGACGTGGCGGCGGCTCAGCACACCGCGAGAAGCTGTTCGGCCGAGATGCCGAGACGTGTGGCATGTACCGCTGGCTTCGGGACAATGGCCTCCCGAGGGATTCCAGATCTTGTGCTTGTCCTGCAACGAGTCCAAGGGCACGGGCGAACGGTGCACGCTCGCATATCGACAGCAAGAAGCGCTGCTATGCCTGTAACGAGATCAAGCTGCTGGTGAAGGAGTTCAGCACTGACCGAACCGCCCATGACGGGCACGCTCGCGCTGCAAGGTGTGCGACGCCGCAGCCAGAACAATGAGGAGGATCGCTAAATGCCGAAGAGCGACATGATCGGGACCGAGGGCGAGATCACTGCCATTTACCGGGGCGGGGTGTGCCATGCCGAGGGCTGACTTCATCGAGACCGAGGGCACGGTCATCCGGATGCGCGGGCACGGCTTCTACACCGTGGTACTCGCCAACGGGCACGAGGTGCTCGCGAGGATGTCGGGGCGGATGTCGAAGAACCACATCCGCGTAATCCAGGACGATCGCGTGCTGCTGGAGATCAGCCCGGCAGACTGGTCGAAGGGGCGCATCGTTTACCGCTATAAGTGATCCGCGTTACGACTTCTGACTAACGGGCCGGCGCGCCAGGGCCGGCCCGGGCTCGCGGACTGCAGTCGATGACGCTCTCCAACGGGCAGGCGCTGGTCGGCGCGCATATCCCTACGCTGGTTCCTCTCCGGGAAACCGCGAAACTGCCGCTGGATCAGCGACGGCGAGCTGGCGTTCTACCGCGCCCACGCCCCTCACCCGGTGCCCCTTGCCCTGCTCGTGCAGGTCGCCGGGTCGCGGTGGAAGGCCGGGGACGGTTTTGCTGGCGGCAAGGAACTGGCCGCCCTGGACGAGCACCAGGTCCGGTCCTGGACCTCCTGGCACCGGTGGACCATCCTGGCCCTGCTCGCCCACGCCTTCTTGTCTGTCCTGGCCGGCCAGGCCGCCGCCAGCCACCCGGACGACGAGCAGCTGATCCCGCTCACCCGCCACGAGATCCGCCGCCTGCTCACCGGCCTGTCCCGGCAACTGGCCGCACCAGCGGCACAGCTGCACTGGTCCCGGTGGCGACGCCGGCACCAGGCCACCGCCCGGAACTGTCACTACCGCCGACGAGCCAAACACCCGCATGATCACGAACTGTCGCTGGAGTATTAGCCGACCTCGATCATGGACCGCCGCCACTAAAGGCTCCGCCGTCAGTCCAGGATGCATATATGTCGACCCGCCGGACCCGGAAGGCCGCATCCGCATCAGCGCGGCCGTCACCGCAGAGCTCCTGGGCGAGGCTCTTCGCGTCGTCTTCGCAGTCCGCCCCGACGATGAGGTGCCTGCGGTACGGGCGGACCCGCCATCCCCGGGCGGCAAGATACCCGGCCAGCGCAACCACATCGTCGTGTGACGGCAACTCGACCCGCACCTCCCGGGCGGCGCGCCCGGGCGTCACCGACGCCAGCCGCTCTCGCTCCTGACGGGCATCGTGCAGAGCCTGCTCGACCGAGTCCAGCACCGCTGGCCCGGATGGTCCACTCTTCCTGGATCACTGCGGACCCGGCAGAGCGTTAAGTGCGAAATCGCTTGTCAGGAGCACTGCTCCATATTGGCTTTTTGGTGCGTTCGCTCCTCGGACACCGTGTTTTCCCAGGTCAAAGCCTTAGAGAAGCCCCCGAAAAGGCCCCGTGATACTAGTTTGATACTTCGGGGCATCACGCCACCTCCACTAGCTGAGCGAACCGACTGGCGGTGCGCTTCTGGTCTCCGGGCATCACGTGCGCGTAGACGGTCAGCGTGGCCACCACGCTGGCATGGCCGAGGCGGCGGCTGACGATGTGCACGGGCTCGCCAGCGGACAGCAGGATTGTGGCCGTGGGTGTGCCTCAGATCATGAAGCCGGCTCACCGGCACGTCGAGCCCCTGGCGGACGGCGCGGTCTACCGTCTGGAGCCAGGTGCGGCTGAAGTGCTCGGGCTGGCGGTGGCCGCCCTCCAGGTCCCCGAACACCAGCGCGTTGGCCGGGGCCGCGGGCCAGCTTTTTCTGCGAGGGCAGCTACCTGCCGGCGGTAGCCGGCGATGTCGCCCGCGATTACCCGGCGGACCGGGCTGATCAGTCGTGCTGCCAGGTGATGGTGAAGTGGTCGATCTGTCGGATGGGGACGCTGGCGGTAATGTCGGGCGGGGTGCGGGCGGCCAGGCCGGGCAGACGGGTGAACAGGGTGCTTAGCGCGATTTCGCCGTGCATTCTCGCAAGGGGGGCGCCCAGGCAGAAGTGGCCTCCGGCGGAGAAGCTGAGGTGCGGGTTGGGGTTGCGGCTGATGTCGAACCGGTCGGGGTCGGCGAAGGTGGAGGAGTCGCGGTTGGCGGCGGCCAGGAACAGCAGGCGCGGCTGCCCGGCTGGGCAGGTGACGCCGTCGATGTCGGCGTCGGCCCGGGGGGTTGCCCCGGTGAAGGTGGTCGGGGTGATCAGCCGCAGCATTTCCTCCACCGCGGCGGGCCAGCGCTCCGGGTCTTCCCGCAGGGCGGCCAGCACCTCGGGATGGGTACAGAGCAGATGGGTACCCAAGGTGAGCAGGGTGGTGGTGGTCTGGTGCCCGGCGAGGACGAAGAAGATGCAGTTCGCGAGTAGGTCCTGGCGGTCCTCGCCGTCTGCGTGCCGGGCAGCCAGGGCGCTCATCAGGTCATCAGCTGGCGCTGCGGTGCGCTGGTCGAGCAGCCCGGTGAAATAGGACAGCAGCTGTCGGGCCGCGTCGTTGGCGGCCTGGACCGCGGTGCGGTCGGCGTCGCGCTGGCTGGCGAACCCCTGGTTCAGGATGGCCAGCGCCTCGCCGAGCCAGGCCCGGTTTCCGGGCGGGACGCCGAGCACGTCGTTGATCACGGTGAACGGCAGCGGCCGGGCGAAGTCGGCGACCAGGTCCATACGGCCCGCGGAGAAGGCCTGGTCGATCAGCGCGGCGGCGCGCTCGGCGATGATCGCCCGGTAACGCTCGACCCGGCGGGCGGTGAACAGGCCGCCGAACGCATTCCGGACGCGGCGGTGCCGGTCGCCGTCCAGCCGGATCATCCACCGCGCCAGCAGCTGGAATACCGGATCCGGGGAGGGCGGGATGGTGG
>Ga0210397_10001175_pt1 | contig 16862 bp, 13 predicted proteins | sample IncBWH2OmetaG_FD_160126 | JGI IMG/M metagenome (GOLD analysis project Ga0210397, IMG submission 160126) | Forest soil microbial communities from Barre Woods Harvard Forest LTER site, Petersham, Massachusetts, United States - Inc-BW-H-2-O ...
CGCTATCCTGCCCGTTTGGACGAGGTTTTTTGGCCGGCCCAACCTGCCGCCGGCCGTCGTCGCGGCCGCCCTGATGAGCGCGGCGGTGTTCGGCGGCCTCCTGCTTAACGCGCGCGCCGTCCATCCGCCGCACCGCGCCGCGCCGAAACCGGCGGTCCATCGCGCCGCGCCGACCAAACGCGTCGCGAGCCGCAAGCCTGCGGTCGTCAGGCCCGCGGCCAAGGCCAAGCCCATGCCGTCGGTGTTCGCGCTGGAGGAGGCGATGAGCTACCGCGAACGCATGGACCGCTGGAATCCGCTGATCCGGGAAGCCTCGCGACGTTTCGCGGTCTCGGGCCTGTGGATCCGCGCGGTGATGATGCTGGAGAGCGGTGGCCGCACCATGCTGAGCGAGAAGCAACGCATCACCTCCAGCGCCGGCGCCATGGGGCTGATGCAACTGATGCCGAACACCTACGCGCAGATGCGCCGCGCCTACGGCCTCGGCGCCGATCCCTACGATCCGCACGACAACGTCGTCGCCGGCGCGGCGGTGCTGCACGAACTCTACCTGACCTACGGCTATCCCACGATGTTCGCCGCCTACAACGATGGGCCGGGGATGCTGGAGGCGCATCGCCGACTCAACCAATTGCTGCCGGTCGAGACCACCGACTATGTCCGTAACATCGCCAGCATCCTCAGCACCGGCGCGCCGCATCGCCACGGCTCGGCGCGCGACCTGGCGCGGCTGACGCGGCCGGACGGCACCGCTGTGTTGATCGACGCCGGCGCCGTCCTCTCGATCCGCGCCGCGCTGCCCGGCGAATATGCGCCCAGCGTGCGCGCCGTGATCGGAATCGGGCGCCTGCGCCAGGGTGTGCGTGAGACAGTGGCGGCGGCGACCGCCGTCATCCGCGGCCATGGCGGTCTGATCTGAGTGGCGCCCCGTCTTCGCCCCAATGCAGCCGCAAAACCCACCTAGCGTCATGGCCGTTGTTGCTCTAAACTTTTTGTCACTCGCAACGGGCCGAGTCCCTGCCACGTGCCACTCAAGGGGGTTATCCAATGCTTTCGAAGATCAAGATTGTAAGCGTCGCCATGCTTGCCGGCCTGGCCGCGATGGCGATGGCCGCGCCGGCCCAGGCGAAGGGCGGCAGCACGATCACGCTGCGGGCCTGCAATCACACGGACAGCATGGTGCTGGTCGCCTCCAGCTTCATCCCGGTCGGTTCCGATGACTGGCGCAACAAGGGCTGGACCAAGGTGCAGCGCGGTGCCTGCGAGGATATCTTCAAGACCGCCAACCGCACCTTCTACGCCCGCGCCGAAGTGAAGGGCGACAGCGACCAGTACTGGGGCAGCGACATCAAGCAGTGCGTCGAATATCCCGGCCCGTACGATTTCTTCACCAAGTCCGACGACACGACCTGCCCCGAAGGCGAGCCGGCCGAGTTCACGACCTTCCACTCCGACGGCAAGCCGGTTTACGTCTGGAATCTCAATCCCTGATTGCCGGCCGTTTCGGCCAGCGCCGGAACCGGCGCAAAAAAAGGGCGCATCCCGGCTCAAACGAGCCGCGATGCGCCTTTTGCGTTCCTGGCGGCGCCTGGCGGGCGGTCCTTTCGGTTCAGCTTGGGTTCATCTGGCGGACGTCATGGTCCGGCCCGCAATCGAAGGGCCTGACCATCATGAAAAAGATCATTTGTGCCGTCCTCGCGCTCACCTTGCTCGGTTCGACTGCCGCCGAGGCCCGCGGCTGGGGCCATGGCGGCTGGCGCGGCGACGGCGGTGCGGTGCTCGGCATCGGCCTGGGCCTTCTCGCGCTCGGCGCGATCGCCTCGGAAAGCGATCATGCCCGCTATTACCGCGATCGCGAGCGCGCCCGCGAACGCGACGAATATTATCGCGAGCGCCACGACGACCAGGGCGGTGCCTACGACCGCGGCGATGACGGCTATCGCGACGGCGACCGCGACGCGCGGCACGATCGCGACGACGGCGACGAATAGTCCGCGCCGGTTATGACTGCGAAACCCGGCGCGGGTCGCCGGGTTTCCATCAGCTCTTGCTGCGGCCGTACAGGATGCAGTCGCGCCGCGCCCCGTCGCGCACGACATGGCCGCGCAGCGTGCCTTCCAGGGAAAAGCCGAGCCGCTCCAGCAATCTCTGGGACGGCGCGTTGCCGGCATGGCAGCGCGCCTGCAGCCGCTCCAGCCCCAGCTCCTCGAAGCCGTAGCGCAGGACGCGCTCCATCGCTTCGCGCGCATAGCCCTTGCCCCAGGCATCGCGCCGGAACAGGAAGCCGATTTCGGCGCGCTTGTGGTGCAGGTCGATGGCGCTGAGGTCGCATTCGCCGATCGCGGGCCCACGCGGGCTCAGCGCCACAACCCACCACATCACCGTCCCGCTCTCGATCTCGGCGACGTGTCCCGCGACGATGGAGCGGACCTCGTCGACGCAGCTCTGCGCCGGCCAGTCCCAATAGCGCATGACCTCGGCGTCGCCGCGCGCCGCGAACAGGTCGGCGGCGTCGTGCAGCTGGATCGGCCGCAGGAACAGGCGCTTGGTCTCGAGGTTCATGGCGCGGCGCAGGGCTGGCTGTCAGAGATGGCCGTCGAAGGCGAAGTTCGCGAAGGCGCCGCTGGCCGGATCGTACTCGACGCCGAAGGCCAGCGCGCCGCCGTCGCAGATCGAGATCGGGCTTGTCCGCCAGTCCGCCGGCGTCACCGCGTTGCGCGCGCCGTTCACATAGACGATGTGCCGCCCGCCCACGACCAGGCCGCCATATTGCCGGTAATAGGCGCCGGGCTGGACCTTGGCATCGGCCAGGACCCGCGCCAGCCCCGGTTCCAGCCGGGCTATGTCGGCCGGGGTCGGCAGCCACACCCCTTCCGCCCGCGGTGCCGCGCGCGAGCATTGCCGCGCCAGCGTCGGCGCCTGGGCGGCCGGGAAGATGACGCCCCAGCTCGGATTGAGGCCCGACGCGGCCGAGGCCGCCGCCGGACACAGGATGGCCGCCACCAGGAGAGCCCAGACAAAGCGCATGCGGATGTCACCTCGGGTTCGCGCGCAAGCTTTAGCGCAAGCCTGCCGGGGATATACGACCGAAATGGCAGGGGAGGGGTAGAAAATCATGAGGCGGCCGGCACTTTCGCGCCGTAGCCGCCTCACGCTGCCCCCTTCAATGCGGACCCTAGTAACCGCGAGGCTTAGCCCCCAAAGCCGTTCGGACCCGCGGCGCGCTAACTGTGCTGGGAAGCCTGTATGACGCAACGGCCATGCAGGGCTGTTATGCGCATAAAAGCTGGCTGTTGATTTACAGCAACAATATTCGTGACGGTGTAGTCACGGAACTGTCTTTTTAAGGCAGTTTGAAGTGCTTGGAGAGCTTGAGCCCTTGGTGCTGGTAGTGCGAACCGATGCCTTGACCGTACATCTCGGGCGGCGGGTCGGTCAGCCGCTCGAACACCAGCCGGCCGATGACCTGGCCGTGCTCCAGGATGAAGGGAACCTCGCGGGAGCGCACTTCCAGGACGCCGCGCGACGCCGGCGGCCGGCCGGGCTCATAGCCGAAGCCCGGATCGAAGAATCCGGCATAGTGGACGCGGAACTCGCCGACCAGAGGGTTGAACGGCACCATCTCGGCGGCGTGGTCGGGCGGGATGGCGACCGCCTCGCGAGAAACCAGGATGTAGAATTCGTCCGGGTCCAGCACCAGGTTGCCCGCGCTGTTGGCCTCGATCGAGTCCCAGAATTCGTGCGCGGCGAGGGCGCCGCGCTTGTCGACGTCGATGATTCCGGTGTGCCGCTTGGCGCGCCAGCCGATGCGGCCGCCGCCCCCACGTCCGAAATCGGAGCCCTTGAGGTCGATCGAGAGCGCCAACCCGTTGTCGATGTCGGCCTCGCCGCTGACCAGCGGGCTTTCGGCATGCAGCCGGCGCAGCTGGGTGTCGGTGAATTGCGGCGTGCCCTTGCGGACGCGCAATTGATTGAGCTTGCTGCCCTTGCGCACCAGCACCGGGAAGGTGCGCGGGCTGATTTCGGCAAACAGCGGCCCGCGATAGCCCGGCTCGATGCGGTCGAAGGCCTGGGCCCGGTCGGTGATCAGACGCGTGAAGACGTCGATGCGCCCGGTTGAGCTCTTGGGATTGGCGGTGCCCGACACGCGCGCCGAGAAATCGGCGACTTCCAGCAGCGGCACGATATAGACGCAGCCGGTCTCCAGCACCGCGCCGCGCGTCAGGTCGATCTCGTGCATGAACACCGAAGGCAGGCGGTCCGCCACCGTCGCGCCCGGTCCCGGCAGGAAGCTCGCCCGCACCCGCCACGCCACCGGCCCCAGCCGGAGATCGACGCTGGCCGGCTGGATCTGCGCCTCTTCGATGTCTTCGGTGGCGAGGACCTCGCGCCGTGCCCGGATCAGCCGTCTCAGCACATGGCTTGGCAGGATGCCGGTCGAATGGCGGCCATAGCCGTCGCCCTCCGCCTCGCCGAGCAGGGTGTCGTCGGGTTGGGTCATGGGCGTCTCTTACCCTCCCCCGTCGTTACGGGCTTGGTAGCGACAGCGTACCAAGGCCGTAACGACGGGGGAGGAAAATGCTGTGCTCGGTTCGACATGCTCGAACTATAGAGCAGATCGCGCGCCCTTCACGCATCCGCCCCCAAAAACGCGCGGATATCCCCAGCGCCTTCTCCCGCCGGATGGCGGAATTTGCGCGAAGATTGTCGGGCGGCGTGCCCCATGTTCGCGCTAGGCTGAAGACGGGAAATCGCCGAAGGGGCCAGGGGCCATGACATCACGTTCCATCTTCACCGTCGCCATCGCTGCCGTGCTTGCTGCGACGCTGCTGGGCGCCGCCGCCGAGGTCGGCGCGCCCGCCGGCACGCCGCAGTACGACGCGGACGGCCATCTGGTCTTTCCCGCCGACTACCGCGAATGGGTGTTCCTGAGTTCGGGCCTCGACATGAGCTACAGCGCTACGCCGGCGATGCCGGGGGCGCACATGTTCAACAACGTGTTCGCGCCGCGCGCCGCCTATCGCGCTTTCCTGAAGACGGGCGTATGGCCGGACAAGACGATGCTCATGCTGGAGGGCCGCAGCGGCGGCTCGAACGTCTCGATCGCGCGGCAGGGCGTCGTCCAGACCGGCGAGATCATGGGCCTTGAAGTGCATGTGAAGGACACCGCGCGCTTCAAGGGTGGCTGGGCGTTCTTCGCCTTCGACGGCGACAAGCCGGCCGAGCAGATCGCCTACACCGCGAGCTGCTATTCCTGTCACCAGGCGCACGCCGCGGCCGACACCACCTTCGTGCAATTCTATCCGACACTCCTGCCCGCCGCGACCGCGCTGGGAACGCTCAATCCGGCCTATGTGCGCGAGACGAAGCAAGGCAAGTAACCGCCGACCCACTCATGCCCGCTCGACCGTCAGTTTGACCGACTTCGACTTGAAACAATCGCCCGGCAGCCTATGGAGGACGTTAGGCCAGAAACGCCTTGATATCCCCAATCGTTTCGGCGAGGCCGCTTCGCCGGCGCGTCGGGCGGAAAGGCGCCGAGCAGCCGCGTCGGCACACGCCGAGCGCCACATATCCCCAGTTGGAACCGCGCGGCGGCATGTCTCGCCTGCGCGCCCCGCACGCGGAGAAAATAGTGCGGCCCGCTTAGCCTGCTGACGCCCTGGGGAAGCCGCCATGACCGTCATCCGTCCCGCCATCGTCGCATTTGTGGTGCTGGCTGCCGCCGTCTCGCCCGTTCGGGCCGCGCCCTGCGGCGGCGTAACCGGCCTGTATACCGGAACGGCGCAGACGCCGGACGGCGTCAGGGCCGACATCACGCTCAATCTGTTCTGCGACAAGAACGACTATGCGGCGCAGCTTTTCACCTCCATGGGGGATTTCGCCGTCAAGGCGGCGAGCGCCACGCAAAGCCGCGTCCAGGTCAGCTTCGACAGCGGCGCTTCGCTCGGCACGTTCGATCTCACCGCGAACGGAACGGTCCTGGCCGGCGGTTTCACCCTCGCCGACGACAAGGGAACGGTAGCGCTGACCCGCACGGGCGAGGCGCTGGCCGCTGACGCGATGACACCCAGGCTGGACCTGACGCCGGCGCAATGGCGCGAGGATCTGCACGTCCTGGCGGCGGAATTGCCCCGGCGTCACGCCAATGCGTTCTTCCTGCTGCCGCGCGCGAAATTCGACGCGGAGATCGCGGCCCTCGACGCCCGGCTCGACACGGCGAACAGCGACGAAATCTTCGTCGGCCTGCAGCAAATCGTGAAATCCATCGGCGACGGACACACCGGCTTGGGCTCGCCGCCGCCCGACCGCCGCGTGATGCCGATCGCCATCGCTCGGTTTGGCGAGGACTTCCGCATCGTGGCGACGGGCCCCGGCCTCGACAAGGCGCTCGGCGCGCGGATCGTGGCGATAGGCGGCGTGCCGATCGGCGATGTCTGGCGGCGCGTCCTCACGCTGACGCCGCAGGGCGAATTGATGCAATTGCGGGAAAGCGATGCGCTCATCTATCTCGCACGCGGCTATGCGCTGCACGGGCTGGACGTCATCGCCGACCGCAATCATGCCGTTTACACGCTCATGGACGATGCAGGGCGGACCTTCGCCATGGACGTCGCCGGGCTCAAGCCGGGGGAAACCGTGGCCATGAAGTCGGGCTATTCGGACACGGCGTTGCGTTTCCAGAATGCGGACGACCCGTTCTGGTGCAAGAACCTTCCCGATCGGCGCGCGGTCTATTGCGGCTGGCATTCCTATCAGGACCTCAAGGCGAAGGCCGCCGCCATGTTCGCGTTGATCGCGCGCGTGAAACCGCAAAAGCTCATCATCGACATGCGCGACAATGGCGGCGGCGACAATACGGTGGGCGACGGCGAACTCGTCGAGCCGATCCGGGCGCGCGCCGATCTGAACGCGCATGGCCATCTCTTCGTGTTGATCGGGCCGCTGACCTTTTCGGCCGCCATGAACAATGCCGCGCAGTTCCAGGACGAGACCAACGCCATCCTGGCCGGCGAAACGATCGGCGAGAAGCCGAATTCCTACCAGGAGCCGCGCCAGTTCCGCCTGCCGAATTCCCATCTCGTCGTGCGCGCCTCGACGCTCTACTACACGTTCCGCAAGACGGGTGAGAACGCCGTGCGACCCGGTGCGGAAATCATCCCGACCTGGGACGACGTGCGAAGCGGCCGCGACCCGGTGCTGGACTGGGTGCTGGCGCAGCCTGTCAACTGAGAAACGCTTTGATATCCCCAATCGTCTCCGCCAATCCGCAACGTTTCACCGGCGCGTCGGGCGGAAAGGCGCTGAGCAGCCGCGTCGGCGTCGCCGGCTCCAGGATCACGAAGCAGCCCTTGTCGCCGTCGCCGCGGATCAGCCGGCCGAACGCCTGCTTGAGGCGGAAGCGCGTCAGGAGGTCGTCGTACCCCTTGCCGAAGCGCGCGCGGCGCGCCTTGTGCAGGAGCGTCGGCTTGGGCCACGGCACTTTGTCGAACACGGCGAGCCTGAGCGAGCGTCCCGGCACGTCGACGCCGTCGCGCAAGGCATCGGTGCCGAGCAGGCAGGCATTCTCCTCGGCGCGGAACAGATCGACCAGCGCGCCGGTGTCCAGCTTGTCGACATGCTGCGCATAGAGCGTGAGGCCGGCTTCGGCGAGCGGGGCCGCGATGCGGCTCTCCACCGCGCGCAAGCTGCGCACCGCCGTGAACAGGCCGAGCGCGCCGCCGCCCGAGGCCAGGAACAGCTCGCGGAACGCCGCCGCGACCTGGTCGGCGTCGCGCCGGTTGACGTCTTTCACGATGAAGATGCGGGCCTGCTCGGCATAGCGGAACGGCGAGCCGAAGCTGGCGCGCCGCGCCGGCTCGGGCAGGTGGCCGGCGCCGGTGCGCACCTCGGCGCTCGCCCAGTCGTCGACGCCGTCACCCGTATCGCGAAGCGTGGCAGACGTTATCAGCGCGCCGTGCGCGGGGCTAAGCACGTCGCGCGCCAGGGGAATCGTCGGATCGACCCAGTGGCGCTCCAGCCCGACATCGGCGTCGCGCCCGTCCTCGCGCGCGATCTCGAACCAGTCGACGAATTCCGCCGGCCGCGGTCCTTCGAGCGCGTCGAGCATCGAGATCCAGGTCGGCACCACGAATTTGCCGCGCCAGGTCAGGCCGCGCGCCGCCGCCTCGATGCGCGCCCGGCTGAAGCTCTCCAGCTCCTCGGACTTCGCGTCCATCTGTTTGCGCAGGATCGCCGCCAGCCGCATCAGCGGCGCCGCCAGCCGCTTCAGCCCGCGCGACAGCTCGCGCGCCGCCGCCGCCAGTTCGTCGCCGAGCGGCTGGGTGTCGGCTTCCAGCGTGTAGAAGCCGTCCGCGTCTTCGCTGCGCGCCCGCACATGCTGGTAGGCGGCGGCGAGGAAAATCTCCGCCGGCCCGCGAGGGCCCCCGCCCTGCAGCCGCGACATCCAACCTTCGGCGGCGAGCATGCCTGCGGCGGCGATGCATTCGTCCAGGGCGCGCTCGGCCTCCGGATCGTCCTGTGTGAGATCGCGCAAGCGTTCCTGAAGGCCGCGCATCCGCGACCGCGCGCGCCCTTCCGGCCCGCGGATCCAGCGCCTGAGATCCTGCATCTCGGCACCCGAGACCAGTGGCGCAAACCCTGAATCCGCCGCGTCGAACAGGTGATGGCCCTCGTCGAAGACATAGCGCACGCGCCGTTCCGGCGGCGCATCCGTGGTCTCGTCGTCGCTGAGCCAATCCTGCGACGCCTGGGCGATGACCAGCGCGTGGTTCGCCACCACGATCGGCGCATGCCGCGCCCGCCGGATCGCGCGCTCGATGAAACAGGTGCGGTAATGCGGGCACGCGGCGTAGACGCATTCGCCGCGCCGGTCGGTGACTTCGCCGAGGCTCATCGAGGCGCCGAGAAACGCGGGAAAGCCCGCCCCCGAGACATCGCCGTCGCGCGTCGTGCCGACCCAGCGCGCGATCAGCCCCAGCGCAACGCTGCGCTGCCCCGGCGCCAGCGCACTGCGCTTGGCGGCCTCCTCGAAGTTCAGCAGGCAGAGATAGTTCTCGCGTCCCTTGCGCACCACGGCCTTCTCGGCCCGCTCCTCCGGGTCGGGATAGAGATGGCCGATCTCCTGCACGATCTGGCGCTGCAGATTGCGCGTGTAGGTCGAGATCCAAAGCCCCGGCCCGTTTTTCTCGGCCCACAGCGATGCCGGCGCGAGGTAGCCCAGCGTCTTGCCGACGCCGGTGCCGGCCTCGACCAGCGCGACGCGCGGGCTCCCTGCCGTCTCGCGCGCGCTGAACGCATAAGCCGCGGCGGCGGTGTAGGATTCCTGCTCGGGGCGTAGCTCGCCCATCCGCTGCACCAGTTGCGCGAGGCGCGCCTGCGCGTCTTCGGCGGACACCGGCAGCGAGCCGGGTTTGTCGGGCGCCTGCGTATCCTCCCATTCGGGCAGGCCGCGCCAGGTCTCCAGCCCCGCCAGCAGCGGCGAATTGCCGTCCGCTTCGCCGAGCGTGCCCAGGATCGCGTCCGCCCAGCGCCAGCCGGCGCGCCGCAAGGTCGTCGCCAGCGCCCGCATGTTCGCGCGCGCCGCTTCGGGGGCATGCTGCAGCAGGTCGATCAGCGCGGTCGCCGTCTCGCGCAGCGCCGCCGCCTGCTCTTCGGCCGTGTGCGGCTGGGCGAGCCCCATCGCCCGCGCCATGCCCAGCGCGCTCGGCACGAACGGCGCCCCCGGCCGCACGAAGGCAAAGAGCTCGAGCACGTCGAACAGTGCCGCCGCCGGCGGCGTCTTCAGCCGGCCCGAGACGAACGCCGCATGCGCGATCAGGACATTGCCCGAGCGGAACAGCCGCCGCGCTTCGTCGATCCCGAGTCGCGCGCACGCGCCGTCGCGGTCGCACACCACCGCCCCTCCCGGCGCGGGCACGAGCGCGGGCAAGTCGCGAAAGGGAATCGGGGGAGAAGACATGTCCGGCACTTTATCTGCAATCGCAAACCGCTGCCGAAAATCTGCGGATGCGGGAAACAAAAAAACTGTCATGGCCCGCGAATGCGGGCCACCCAGGTGACGCTTGCGCTTTCTTTCGAAGGAGGACCTCGCAAACCTGGCTTCGACGTGCAGAACCCACCTGGGTGGCCCGCATTCGCGGGCCATGACACTGAAGTTTTGGTGCTTCAAATTTGAAGGCAGCGTAGGCAATGCAATCGGCTCGACAACAGCCGCCCGCGATCTATATTGCGCCCTACGGAGAGCCGTCATGAATCCGCTCGCGTTCATGATCTATTTCGTCACGCTGCCTGTTTTTCTGGCGGGCCTGTACACTGCATGGGTCGTCTGGCGCGAAGAACACAAGCGCACGCCGCCGGCGGAATAGCCGTGCGCTACCGCCCGAACCAGCTGCGGCGCCGGGGCAGGGGCCCGTCCCGCGTTACGCCGGCGCGGTCCAGATAGGCCTCCAGCGCCGCAACATTTTGCGACGACACCATCGCCCCGATATAGCCGTCCGGCCGCACCAGCACCCAGTCGCCGGGCGCCACGCCATAGGCGGCGCGGACGTGGCCGCCGTCGTCCTCGACATCGCCGCGCGGGCCGATGGCATGGATGTGCAGCCCGGCGCGCGGCTGGACGGCGCCGAGCCGCTCCACGCCATAGCCAAGCAATGTCCAGTGCGTGCCCTGGAACAGCTTGAACAGCCGCGTCGGCAAGCCGCCCGCGCCGCGCACCGGCGCATCGGGCGCGCGATCGCCGGCGAGCACGCCGCCGCTCCGTTCCGGTGCTTCCAGCGCCAGCGGCGAGCCCGGATAGCCGATGTCGAGCTGATGCACCTCGCGGCCGCGGCGCATCGAACCGCGCTTGGCCGCTTCGAGCAGGCCCGTAGCGAGGCCGAGCATCGCCGCGGCGACGGGGCGGCGCTCGGTTTCATAGCTGTCCAGCACGGCGTCCGGCGCGCCGCGCAGCACCGCCGCCAGCTTCCAGCCGAGATTGTAGGCGTCCTGCACGCTGGTATTGAGGCCCTGGCCGCCGGTCGGCGGGTGGATATGAGCAGCATCGCCGGCCAGGAAGACGCGCCCTACGCGGTAACGCGCGGCGAGCCGCGCATTCATGTGGAACGCCGATGCCCACGACACCGCCCGCACGACGATGTCCTTGCGGCCGCTGCGCGCCGCGAGCAGCGCCGTCAGCCCGGCCGGCGACAGATCGATCTCGCCGTCCAGCGGCACCGGCCCCTGCAGCTGGAACAGTTCGGTGCCCGCCAGCGGACAGAGCGAAATCTGCGCCGGCGTGCCTTCGCCCCAGCGATGCCAGGCATCCCGCCCGACGCCCGTCACGGCGATGTCCGCGACGACGGCGCGCACGCCCAGCGTTTGGCCGGGGAAATCGATGCCCAGCGCGTGGCGCACGAAGCTGCGCCCGCCGTCGGTTCCGATCAGATAGCGCGCCCGGATCGTCTGCTTGCCGCCGGCGCTGGCGGTGCGCGCGGTGACGCCGGCCGCGTCCTGCTGGAAGCCCGTCAATTCGCAGCCGAATTGCGGGCGGTGACCGAGCTCGGCGAGGCGCTCGCGCAGCACCGCTTCGGTCAGGAATTGCGGCACCATCAGCGCGATCTTGTACGGCTCCGCGGCCGTCGGCGCGCCCGGGTCGACGACGACCTCGTCCTCGAACGTGCCGTCGGCGCGCCACGAGCGCTGCGGCGGATAGAGGCCGCCGGCGGCGACCAGCCGGTCTATGACGCCCATGTCTTCGAACACTTCCTGGCTGCGCGGCTGGATGCCCTTGCCGCGCGAGCCGGCGAACGGCTGCTGCGCCTTCTCGATCAGCCGGAAGGCGACGTTGCGCTGCGCCAGTGCGATGGCCAGCGTCAGCCCGGCCGCGCCGGCGCCGCAGATCAGGATATCGGTGGTAAAAGGCTTGGGCATCGAGTCTCGCCTTTATGTGTATTATGCACATAATAGCCGGGCCGGCCGGAGTCAAGGAAAAGCGTGCAAAATACACATATCAAGGCGCAGTTGCGCGAACTCCATCGCGCCATGCTCGGGCTCGCCGCCTTCATGAACCGGCCGCAGCGCGACGCGGCGCTGATCCGCGAAGCCGGTATCGCGCTGGACCGGGCGCTCTTTCCGCTGCTGTCGGGCATCGAGCGCTTCGGTCCCATCGGCGTCGTCGAGCTGGCGGATCGCGCCGGCCGCGATCACACCACCGTCAGCCGGCAGGTGGCCAAGCTGGTGAGTCTCGGCCTCGTCGAGCGCCGTGCGGCTGTCGCCGACCGCCGCGTCCACGAAGCGGCGATCACCGCCAAGGGCCGGGTCATGACCGATGCGCTGGATGCCGCCCGTCGCCGGATCGCGGGTCCGATCGTCGCGCGCTGGAGCAAAAAGGACTTCGCCGACCTGATCCGTCTCATGACCCGCCTGGCCGACGAACTGGCGGCGCTGCCGGACGATGACGACGCGGCGTGAGCCTTACGCCACCAGATCCGGATACAAATTCCCCAGCGCCTGCTTGGCGCGGACCTGTTCGCCGACCACCATCTGCGCCGCGTTGCGCAATTCGTGGCGGCTTTCGCCGGCGCGCGTCTTCTGCGTGAAGCCGCGGGCCGCGGCCGTCACCGCGATCAGGCCGAGGCCGCCCGCGGCGCCGGCGATGTCCTGCGCCAGCCGCCCGGCATCGTCCCAGCGCTCCGCCGTGCAGGCCTCGGCCAGGCCGCTGCACAGAAGCTCGGCGTTCTCGATATAGGATTGCAGGATCTCGAGCAGCGCCTTCAGCCCGACCGATTTCTCCAGCGCCGCAAAAGCGTCGGCGTCGATCGGTGCCAGCGCGACCGCCTCGGGCTCGGCGCTCTTCTGCGTGTCCGCCTTGCGCCGCTCATGCAGCAAGGCCAGCACGGCATAGAGGTCCTGCGCGCTCGCCGGCCAGCGCAGCACTTCGCTCGCCGTCACCGGCGCCCGCTCGCCGCGCGCCAGCAGCGCCAGCACCGGCGCGCTGATGCCCGGCGCCGCGGCCCAGTTGTCGGCGTCGCCGGCGCCGACGATGATCGCGTCATAGGGCGCGCGGCCCGATTGCGCGATGGCCTCGGCGAGGTTCGCCGCGCCCTGGATGTGATTGCCGAAGGGCTCCAGATAGCGCGCGATCTGCGCGTCGACGCTGCCGTCGCGCGTGAACACCAGGAAGGAATGCTTCGACGGCGGCACCGCGCTGTCGGACGGCGCCGCATCGGCGGCCGGGTATTCGGCCGCGCCCGAGCGCGGGATGGTGAACCAGAAGGTCGAGCCTTCGCCGGGCGTGCTCTCGAAGCCGACTTCGCCGCGCGCCGTCTCGACGATGCGCTTGACCACGGCAAGGCCGAGCCCCATGCCCTGCTGCCGCCGCGCATAGGAGACGTCGCCGGGCGTGAACGGCTTGAACAGCGTCGGCGCGATCTCGCCGAGCACGCCCTGGCCGGTGTCGCTGACCAGGAAGCGAACGCTGTCGGCGCATTCCTCGGCGCGGATCTCGACGCCGCCGCGCTCGGTGAATTTCAGCGCATTGTCGACCAGCTTGAGCAGCGCTTGGCGCAGCCGGCGCCCGTCGATGGCGACATGCGGCAGGTTGGATGGCGCCGTCACGGTGAGCCGGAGGCGCTTCTCCCACGCCCGGGGCTGCTGCAGCCGTCCCACGGCGCGCGCCGCCTGGGCCGCGTCGCTGTCCTCGAACGCGGTCTCGTCGGCATTGTCGCGCGCCAGCGCGATGACGTCGTCGAGCAGCATCTGCAGGCCACGGCCGGCTTCCAGCATCACTTTCACATGGTCGCGATGCGGCCGCTCCAGCTCGGCGCGGTCCAGGAGCTGCGTCATGCCGAGCAGCGCGTTGAGCGGCGTGCGCAATTCGTGGCTGATATTGGCGAGGAAGGAGGATTTCACCCGCCCGCTCGCCTGCGCCGCGTCGCGCGCGGCTTCCGCCGCCTGCTTCTCGCGGCTCAGCCGCGTCACCAGTCCGACATTCTCCAGCTTGAGGAAGATGCTTTCGTCGAGCAGCCGGCCCATGCCGTTGCAATAGGTGAACAGCACGCCGCCGAACAGCGTCACCAGCACCGCGGTCAGCGCCTGGTACAGTCCGCCGGCCAGCAGCAGCACCGCCACCAGCGGTCCCAGCGAGAACAGCGCGTGCATCAGATAGGCGGGGCGGTAGGCGGAGCGGGCGATGAACTCGGTCGCCGTCATGCCGAGGAAGGCGAGGGCGAGATAGGCCTCGGCCGCGAACGAGCCCGGCACGAACCAGAACAGCACGCCGACGCCCCAGGTCGCGCCGGCGATCGCCGACACGAAGGTGTAGCGCCAGGCCCAGAACCTCGGATCGTCGCTGCGGTTGCGGCGCTTGTAGGCGGTGGTGAGCTGCTCGGCGGCGATCACCACGGTGATCTGCAGGACCAGCGGCATCAGCGGCAGCCAGCCGGGCTCGCGCCCCGCGAACAGCGTCGCCGGAATGCACAGCGCTGCGAATGGCAGCGACAGGTAGTGGCGGCCGAGCGCAAACAGGATGTCGATGCGGCCTGCGAAAACCGCGCCCCTGTCCCGCCCCGGCTCCGTGGTTCCGGTCATTGACGCCTTCCTGGTGTCAGCCTAGCTTCGGCGCCCTTTCCCAACGATTAAGCGTGAGCGATTCCAATGCCTTCCGGCGTGTCCCCTGCGTTGCGGCCCGATCTCGGCGAGGCGGCGCGCGCCTGGCCGTTCGAGGAGGCGCGCAAGCTGGTGGCCCGCATCGAAAAGCGCGAGAAGGCTGGGCAAAAGGTCGAGGAGATCGTCTTCGAGACCGGCTACGGCCCGTCCGGCCTGCCCCATATCGGCACATTCGGCGAGGTGGCGCGCACCACCTGGGTGCGCAACGCCTTCAAGACGCTGTCGCCCGTTAAGACGCGATTAATCGCGATGTCGGACGACATGGACGGCCTGCGCAAGGTGCCCGACAACCTGCCCAATCCCGAGATGCTGGCCGCCAATCTCGGCAAGCCGCTGACCGCGGTGCCCGATCCCTACGGCACGCATGAGAGCTTCGGCCATCACATGAACGCGCGGCTGCGCGCCTTCCTCGACACCTTCGGCTTCGACTACGATTTCCGCAGTTCGACGCAGATGTACAAGGCCGGCGCCTTCGATGCGGCGCTGCTGCGCGTGCTCGCCAATTACGACGCGGTGATGAAGGTCATGCTGCCGACGCTCGGCGAGGAGCGCCAGCAGACCTATTCGCCGTTCCTCCCCGTCAGCCCGCGCTCGGGCAAGGTGCTGCTCGCCCGCGTCGTGGCGCACGATGCCGCGAACGGCACCATCACCTACATCGAGGAAGACGGCAGCGAAGAGACCGTCCCCGTCACCGGCGGCCATTGCAAGCTGCAATGGAAGCCCGATTTCGGCATGCGCTGGGCCGCGCTCGGCGTCGACTACGAGATGTACGGCAAGGAGCACCTGCCCTCGGCGCCTCTTTACAACGCGGTGTGCAGAATCGCCGGCGGCACTCCGCCCGAGCAGTTCATGTTCGAGCTCTTCCTCGACCAGACCGGCCAGAAGATCTCCAAGTCGAAGGGCAACGGCCTGACCATCGACGAGTGGCTGACCTATGCGCCGCGCGAGAGCCTGGCGCTCTACATGTTCCAGAAGCCGCGTGTCGCCAAGCGGCTCTATTTCGACGTCATCCCCAAGGCGGTCGACGATTACATCGCGCTGCTCGAGGCCTATCATTCCAATGAAATGAGCGAGGCCGAGCGGCTGGAAAGCCCGATCTGGCATATCCATGCCGGCGCCCCGCCGGCCGAGCGCTATCCGGTCAGCTTCGCGCTGCTCCTGACGCTCGTCACCGCGTCGAACGCGCACAATCACGACGTCCTGTGGGGTTTCATCCGCGCTTACGCGCCGCATGCCTCGCCCGCGCACAATCCGGGCCTCGCGCATCTCGTCGACTACGCGCTGCGCTACTACGAAGACTTCGTGAAGCCGACCAAGCAGTACCGCGCGCCCAGCGACAAGGAACGCGCCGCGTTCGCCGAGCTTGCCACCCGGTTCGAGGCCATGGCCGGCGAGCGCGATGCCGAGACGGTGCAGAACGTGGTCTACGAGATCGGCAAGGCGCACGGCTTCGAGCCGCTGCGCGACTGGTTCAAGGCGCTCTATGAAGTGCTGTTCGGCCAGAGCGCCGGCCCGCGCTTCGGCTCCTTCGCGGCGCTCTATGGCTGCGCCGAGACCGCCGCCCTGATCCGCCGGGCACTGGCGGGTGAATTCGTGGCAGCTGCGGGATGAGGCATCGAACACGACTGTCATCCCCGGCGAGCCGCGCACTTCGCGCGGCGAGGGAAGGGGACCCAGGCTTACCCGCATCTCAGATGTTTCCAATCCTGGGTCCCCTTCCCTCGCTTCGCTCGCCGGGGATGACAGCGGTGATGGTGTTTGTACTTACGCTCATTATCGCGTCTCCCGCGCTCGCCGCCGCCACGCCCTACGATCTCTACGCCGCCGGCCGCTACGCGGACGCCATGAAGGCCGGTGCCGCCGCGGCCACGGCGCAGGGCTATGTCGTCGCGGCGCGCGCCGCGCTCGCCGACGCGACGACGCGCCCGGCGCCCTGCCTCGACTGCCTGCGCCATGCCGAGGAGCTGGCGCGCAAGGCCACCGCCGCCGATCCGCATCTCGCCGACGCGCATGTCTATCTCGCCGTGGCGATGGGCTACGAGGCGCGCATCGTCGGTCCGGTCTGGGCCCGCGCCCACGACTATCCCGGCAAGGCGAAGGAAGAGCTCGATGCCGCGCTTGCCATCGATGCCAGGAGCCCCTGGGCGCTCGGCGCGCTCGGCGGCTGGAACGTCGAGATCGTGCGCACCGGCGGCGACACGCTGGCGAGCTGGCTT
>Ga0210397_10001176_pt1 | contig 16831 bp, 19 predicted proteins | sample IncBWH2OmetaG_FD_160126 | JGI IMG/M metagenome (GOLD analysis project Ga0210397, IMG submission 160126) | Forest soil microbial communities from Barre Woods Harvard Forest LTER site, Petersham, Massachusetts, United States - Inc-BW-H-2-O ...
AATACCTGCTGCCTTATTCTTCATCTTTCTCTTTGTTCAGTCGCATGCGCAAAATCTTACGTTCAACGGTGTACTGCCTGCTATTTCTCAAACAGGGCGGATAAGCGAAAGGATTGATTACAATTTTTTTGCTTCGTCAACGATAGATGCATTTAAAAGTATGCAGCACGACGTAAATTATCCAGCTAAAGATTTTCAATTGTATATTCAGCCAAGTATTATTTATAAATTTTCACAAAATGTAAATGTTGCTGTAAGTTATACCTATCAACGAAATAACCCACTCACAGACGACTATAGTAACGAACATCGCTTGTGGCAACAATGTATTGTGGGACACAATTTTTCTAAAGTAAGAATGACAAATCGTTTTCGCTTTGAAGAACGTTTTATACAAAACCGTACAACAGGCGATTATCCATTGAGTACACGCTTACGTTATCAGATGGGCTTTAATATGCCTTTACAAGGAAAAACCTTAGATGAAAAGGAATTTTATCTGAACACGTATAATGAATTCTATTTTAGCTTAACAGGTACTAAGAATGCTACTTACAGCGAAAACTGGACCTATGCCGGCATTGGCTATACATACAGCAAAACCAGTAGAATAGAACTGGGTTACTTGCTGCAAATCTCTGCGCGAAATCAACAAAGAGATCTGCGCATATTAAATCTTGCTCAAATAACGTGGATCACAAATTTCAATTTCAAAAAGAAATCAGCCAACTGAGTTAACTAAAATTCGTTGCCAAATACGTATTTTTGTAATACATAATAGTACACATTTACATGAACTGGATCATATTAATTATTGCAGGTTTATTTGAAGTAATCTTTGCTTTTTGTTTAGGGAAGGCAAAAGAAACAACTGGCACAACATCTTATCTATGGCTGTTTGCATTTGCTGTTACATCAACAATCAGTATGTACTTACTATATCGTGCGATACAAAGCCTGCCGATCGGAACTTCTTATGCTGTATGGACGGGAATCGGTGCAGTTGGTACTGTAATTGTAGGTATCGTATTTTTTAAAGAACCGGCAGAATTCTGGAGACTTTTTTTTCTTACCACATTAATAGCATCCATTGTAGGTTTGAAATTTATAGCTCATTAATAAATAACAAATTTTGAATACAAGTTGTTTGAATATTATTTTGTCTATTCAGCGTTTACACAAGATATAACAACAGTTTCTAAATTCTACTAAGCCATTAATTATCAAAAAAATAAGTTCTCAAAAGAGTTTAAAATACTTAAATTTTAGTAGACGATACCTGATACTGAAAATCTATTCACAATGCACATCTTTTATTTTTAATTTTTAAGGTATTTTTTTGTAAGTTTAGTAAACAGGAAAATGTCTCAACATGCCTGTATTCAACATAATTAAATACCAATTTCTCTGCCAGGTAATGCTCCTTATATCTCATCAGCATTATCAAATACTCAATCAAAATAAGCTATGAAAAAACATTTACTCTTAGTACTCTTTATTACATTCTGTTTTTCAGAATTAGTATCTGCACAAACCACTGGAACATACGTTGTATGTAATAACGGAAACAGAATGGGATCGTGCAGCGACACATCCATTACCTTGGCTGATATTTTTCAATATACCGGAATTCAGGACTTAAATGACCCTACTGACAATGTAAGTATGTATAAAATGTTTCGTCTTGATGGCCCTGTTATTACTTCAGATGAACTTACATCGATTACATACAGCGAGTATACTCAAGTATACATTCAAAAAATGAACCCTACTGTTGGCGGGCATGAAGGAATCGCGGTATTCATAGACTACATCCACCCCCCAACATCGATGTTTGCTGTTGATACATTAAAATATACCGTTGATAAAGGAGCAACTGTAAGTTATGTAAATGATTTTTTTTCAAATCTAAATCTATTCAGCAGTGCTAAAGATGTGTTGCCTCTTGATCAGCGCATATTATTTACAGATGAATCCATCGGTACTGAAACACCTATGGGAACTAACGGACCATGGATCGTTGGAAAAGGTAAATATAAAATCAGAATAATGGTATCCGTTTGTACAGCAACAGACTATTATTACGATAGCATCTATGTAATCGTAAATGAAACACCTTGCCTCCCTGTTGAAATTAAAAATATGCCATCGGTTTGCAGAGATGAGGTCATTGATATTACACCTTATGTATATGTTGATGGAACATTGGCCACTTCTACACAATTAGGAGAAATGACTTTTACCAACAAAAGCGACTTGTCAAACCCTACGGGAACACCTCTTGATCCTACAAGTGTTGATATGACTCAAATGATTAACAAACTGCTTCTTTTTCCTAAGCTTGAAATTGCATATCAGCCCAACGTTGATTTTGGTGTTTGTACAAATTATACTTTCTTACCTACAACAAAAGTACCTTCAAAGATTTCTACTTCGTCTACCGTTATTTCTAAAGATAATTACGGAAAAGAAATTGTTTATACGTTAGACGGTGAATATTACAGTTTTAATAATACGTTTAATAAAAACACATTTAAAAAATTATATCTGGATAATTATAGCAACGTGGTTGGCGGTACGGTGTTTAATTTTTATACAGATGCCCTCTATCAATCACCTGTTATAGGTAGCAATCTAGCGCCGGGTAGCTATTATATTGTCGCAACCAATCCGGATTGCAGTAACGACAGTACCATTTTTGACATTACTATTACAAACAGCGACTTTGATATTGTTTGGCAAGCAAACACCAATGAAGGTAAAGGATATTACACATTCACTGCCCCTACTTATGATGGTGCTACTTATTCCTGGTTTGTCTGGGGAGGATCTATCGTAGCCGGGCAGACTGCAAGCCAGGCTACTGTTTATTATTCAGAAGATGCAGCTTCTTCTGTGCTTGTCAGTTGCACAATTACACTACCCGCACCTGCTAATGCACGCACCACCGCTACAGACAATTCACTTAACTCAGCTGTGTATCTAGGTACATCAGCAGATGGCAGTAAAGAAGCGATGGACTTTACCACTGTTGTAACAGCAACGCAAACAGCATATACAGAAAATGCATGTAGTGTTTATCCAAACCCGGCATCAGAAATGTTCGCAATATCCGGTAGCGGAGTATATGATGTAAAAGTATATAATACACTTGGACAACTGATGCACACAAACAATTCATATATGGCCAATACACCTATTTCTATAAACAGTAAAGGCATGCATGTTATTTATATGAGTCAAAATGGAAATACACAAACAATGAAAATAATATTGCAATAGTAATTTCACAGACACAAAGGGCAGCTATATTTTTAGTTGCCCTTTGTGTTTAAATCAAACAACGTTCAGAATAAAATTAAAAGCTTACAATCCCAACAATAAGGTCTATATTATAAGAACCAGGGTCTCCGTTTTTTTTCGGTGTGGAATTTCAAATTAAATTTTATACCATTATGTCACACTTAGAAGATATTTCCATTAACGTAGAACATTTTTACGCTGGTTTAGATGCAGACCTTGCAACTTTTCAGCAACAGGCAGGATATTCATGTATTAGCGGCTGCTCAAAATGTTGCAATTCGCCCAATGTTGAAACGAGTATTTTAGAACTACTTCCCTATGCTTTTTATCTCTATAAAAACAATCAGGCAGAAACTATTTACGATAACTTATTGCTGAATAAGTCGCCTGTCTGCTCTTTGTATCAGCCTGTACAAACAGATATAAGAAAAGGCGGCTGTTTGGATTATCCGCATCGTGCCTTAATCTGCAGATTGTTCGGATTTTCATTTACACGCGACAAAATCGGTAAGCCTGTATTGTTAACCTGTAAAGATATCAAAGCACAACACCCTGACGCCCATGAAGCCATTACAATAAAAGCACAAGAAGGATTAAGAGTGCCTATAGCAAATAATTATTACAATCAGCTCACAGATATTGATTACAATTTAAGTCAACAATTATACCCCATTAATGAAGCCATGCGGCTTGCTATTGAGATGGTTTTAAACCATTTTCATTATAGCGAACCTTATGGGGAAGATCAAAAAAATGCTTCGTAAAAATTATTTATTCTCTTTTTTTAATTCATTAAAAAAAATTGCCAGGTCTGTATCAAAATAGGTACAAAGATTGTCCAGCGTGCTTATCGTGATGTTTGCATTACCTGCCTCAATTCTTCCGATATGAATACCTGTATCATGATAAACAATTTCCTGACTTAAGCGTTTTTCTTCACGAATTGCTTTCAATTTTCGAGCTACCTGCTCTACCAATTTTTGATTTTTTATCTGGCTCACATCGAAATCTCTGCAAATTGCAAATAATTATTAATTACTTATTTGTCATTAATAAATTTTATTAATAGTATTGCCTATCTGACAACATGTTTTTTAGACTAATAATTATGGCTATGATAGCAAACAAAAAAACAATTATCCTGAATCTGATTGTAGAAGATTTTTGTATGCAGCAACTGCTGCACGGCATGGAAAATATCGGTTTCACAACTCTTCATGAAAATAACCTGTACAAAATTGTAGCGGGTTTAATGGAACTGGATCCGGAAGAAATTCCTGATAGCTGGCTCAATACATATTACAGCTACTATGAAAAAGCCTGCAATGTAAAATACTACGACCGAAAAGACTTATTCATTTTAGCAAACAGATGTCTGAAAGAGCTGATCATCATTAATATTTTCAGTGTGTAAACTACATAACTAAACTTATGAAACAATTAAATATTGATTAAGAAGATTTGTCAGTGTCTTTGCCAAAGGAACTGTTTATTGACAAGCTAGCAATTACATTCTTATAAGCTTCAATTTGTCCCTTCAAATTTATGACTTCTTTTTCTAATAAAGCTTCTCTATTTAATCTTCCATATTCAGGAGCATTTTCTTCAATCATTGAAGGATGCTGTGAAGATGTGGTATACTTGTTTCCTTTACCTGTCAATAGCCATCTGGCTTCAATATTGTCAAATGTCAATATAATTTTTTCAAGTACAGTAAAAGATGGGTGGCTCTTTCGACCAGCAACAATATTATGTATGATAGTAGGATCAATACCCAATTTCAAAGCAAAACTTCTGTTATTAAGATTGAGCTCTTCAATAAGTATTTTAATCCGTTCATTTATAATAAGAATATTCATGATAAATTATTGCTAAAATAATTGGCAAACGGAATAATAATGTTTACATTTGACAATATAAATAAGAAATACGTTGACAATATAAGAAAAAAATATTGACAAAAGGAAACACACCTTATTAAAAAGCAGTTATTCAACCATTTTACTATAACTCATCAGGCTATGGATGAAACAATAGGGCATCAACATGATTCGATGCATTTAAACGAAAAAGAAGACCTTTTAAAAAAACTCGATGATCTGTTTGTATCTGCACCTCCGCAGCAACTCAGGCAAAGCATTCATGAAATCTACCTCACATATATCATTCAAAACCATGAAATGCTACCGGTAAATTTTACCCGCATTGCCACGGATATTTATTTCTTATTAGATTTTTTAGAAAAGATAGAGCAGAAAAAAGGGTCTGTTATTTAAATAGCAGACCCTTTTTGTAATAAAGAAGTTTAGTCATTCCCTATCCCTCATACTTGCGCAAGGTACGCACACACAGATACACACTGACAGCAATCATTATAGCGCCCGCAAGAAATGGTGCACCGGGTAACTCTATTGGTGCATCAGCACCAGTGAAATACGAGAATAAATTATTCATCAGCAATGGACCTAAGATTGTGGTTACACTCATTAACGATGTTAATGCACCTTGCAATTCTCCCTGCTCTGTTGCAGGTACTTGTGCAGATGTGATGCTTTGTATCGAAGGTCCTGCAATACCTCCAAGCGCATAAGGAATCAAGATCGCAAACATCATCCAGCCCTGGTTCGCAAAAGCAAATAAGAGCAAAGCTGCCGCTTCCAATACCAATCCAATATACAAAGCCCACTTTTGTCCGATCTTTGGAATAATCAACCGAATCAAACCGCCTTGTACAACGGCAACCAGCACGCCAACGAAGCCAAGCGAATAACCAACAATTTCATTATTCCAGTCAAATTTATATTCGGTAAAGAAAGCCCAATTCGATTGTACAGCGTGCGATGCAAGAAAGAATAATGTCATCGACCAGATTAAACCTGCTACAACAGGATATTTTTTCAAATGAAACAACGAGCCGATCGGGTTCGCACGTTTCCATTCAAACGCTCTCCGATCTTCTTTCGGTAATGATTCAGGTACAAACAAATATCCAAACAGGAAATTTAATAACGTAAAAGCTGCCGCAACCATAAACGGTACACGCGGGCCCCAGTTGCCGGCAATGCCACCAATCACCGGACCAATAATAAAGCCCACACCAAAAGCAACACCAACAAGTCCGAAATTTTGTGCACGTTTTTCGGGTGTGCTAATATCGGCTATGTATGCAGTAGCTGTGGTAAAGCTTGCGCCACTGATACCGGCCAGAATGCGTCCCACAAATAACCAGCCAATCGTTGGTGCAAAAGCAGAAAAGATATAATCAAAACCCAGCCCTAGTAATGCAATTAACAGTATCGGCCTTCTTCCATATCTGTCACTCAATGCACCCAATACCGGTGAAAAAAGAAATTGCATAATCGCATACGCAAAGGTTAGCCAGCCATTATACTGTGCAGCTTCGCTCAAACCTTCTCCTGTAAGTTCTTTGATTAGATCCGGAATAACCGGAATAATAATTCCGATACCGATAACATCAATTAGTAGTGTAACAAAAACAAATCCGAGTCCGGCTTTTTTATTGGTATTCATAAAATTAAATAATACTTATATTACATGTTAAACATATATAATATGTTGTCACTGTATTTATTTTTTAGTGTTGTATTGGCGAAGTTCGTCTTCAGAAATTACTCTAAACGAAAATTTATATCCTTCATAAGCAGCCAAACCATAAAAAAATAAATCCATCGGATTAAAGTTTTTTTTCATCAGTTCCGGAATTGCCTGATAGTCTAATAAGAAAAAAGTCTCCATATATCCTGTACCAGTAAAGTGTGCAATAAAACCAACAAGACTGAAAAAATTGCCTAGCAAACAACTTAAAATTGCTATTGCAGCACCGCTATATCCGAATATTTTATCCAGACCTTTTCCAAAATATCTTACCGCAAAACCTACGCCAGCACCGATGGCTACTGCCATATAACCGATCTGATATTCCGTTATTACAGTTATAACTCCCCATAATACAGCTCCGATTAAACCTGCAGCAATACCGGCAATAAGACCTGAGATTAAATTTTGATCTAATCGTAATTTTTCATAAGCAACTTGTTCTTCTGCATTCATATTTTTTTGAAATTTATACGTTGTAACTTTTTTATTTTTTAAGTTTCTTCTTCACTAGTTTAACAAGAGCTCTTGCTAAAAGCCAAACAATAGCTATTGGAATCAAAATCCAGAATATCAGAATTAAAATTAAATCTCCGAAACCTGCAGGCCCACTTAAAAAGATGTATTGAAATAACATATTTGTTGAATGTTTGGTGTTTAATTATTCAATCACCTTCATCGGATAGAAAGGTTTACTCTGATCGAAAATATATTTGTACGTGATATGTACTTTCCGGATCTTACCACCAGCGGCTTCTGCAACTTTTATCATCTTGGGGTTAAAATTTCCGATCCAGTTCATTTCAAATTCTGTATAGCGACCCATCGGCTGGACCACTTTAGCAGCCGCCATTACAATAGCACCTTCTAAACCTTTACTTTGAAATTCCGGCACTACACCAAACACTACACCAAACATTTTTTTACAACTGCCGGTATATTTATGATACAGGAATTTTAATTTAGCAATGATATCCCACTTCCCTTTCAGCTTTCCGTTCAAGTGTTTAAAGATCTGATTCAATTCCGGAATCATGATAAAAAATGCAATGGGTTCATTGTTGTAATATGCAAACCAAATAATCTCTTCATCTAAAATAGGTTTCAGTTGATTCATCATTGCCATGGCTTGCGCCTTCGGCATTTCACGCACACCTGCATGCTTCGTCCATGCTTTATTGTATATGGTTCTGAAATCTTCTCCGTATTGTTCTAATTTATTTTTTTCAATGTGCTTGAAAGTATATGCAGGGTCGCGTGCCAAACGATCGGCCTTCTCCTGATAAATTGGCGGCAGATCACCTTCTACAAAACGATGAAATGTATATTGCTGATAGTATTCTTTAAATCCGTAGTTTTCAAACAAGGGTCTGTAATACGCCAGGTGATACGGCATGCCATACACCGGTTCGTAAAAACCATCTACCAATAACCCCCACCAGTTTAAACGTTCGCCAAAATTAACCGGCCCTTCCATGGCTTCCATGCCACGCTCCATCAGCCAGCTTTTAGCTGTATCAAATAACAGATTAGCAGCAGCCTGATCATTTATACATTCAAAAAATCCGCAGCCTCCTGTTTTATATTCCGAAGTCTTAGCTGTTTTATTGTCAATGAATGCGGCAATTCTTCCGATCATTTGATTCATCATTGTATAACAACCAACGCGTGGCTTCACCGTGACGAAAATATTTATTTACTTCTTTATCAAAAATTCCTTCAATGTCGGAATCCAACGGACGGATCCAGTTTTTTTCAGTTTTATATAATGCAACGGGAAATTCTAAAAAGGCTTTCTTCTGTGCCTTATCTTTTATTTCAACAATCTTCATAACATTAAAAATACGCATAAAAGTTATAAGTGCGAAGCTTTCTTAACAGCTAAAAAGTTCGCACTCTTATGCACATATAATTAATGAGTTTTTGAAACAGAAAATCGGTTTGATAAACCAACTGCTACATAATAATCCGGGGATACTTTACTCAAACCTACACCTCCGCTAACATCAATTTGTACATCTTTTGTAAACAGATACCAAAAGCCGCCATTTAATCTGTGGTCGTTAATAAAAGTGCCGTTGAAGCGATTATCGTTGCCATTGTTTTCTGTAAATGAACCATATATTTCGGCAAACAAATTAAACTTCTGCGTAATCATAAATTCATTATTCAGCGCATAGGTATAGGCTGCCTGCCTATTATCCCCACTCCACTCAATCCCGACATTATACTCAAATTCATAATGATGTGTAATTTCATTTAAGAATAAAAATTCAATAAAACCTCCTGTATTAGCAGGCCGATAAGCTCTTGAGCCAATGTACGGAAGCGACAATCCATACAGCAAAGTACCCTTAGGTCGAAACCCTTTTTCATCAAATAAAAAAACTTTGGACGCCACATTTAAACCTGAAAAACCATTGGTACAAACAACGCTGCTATCGTTGGTATTCTTAAGAGATCGACTTCCCTGATATGCCATTTCAAAACGGGCCTCAAAACGCCTGCTCAAACCCAATCGCACCAACGTAGTATTATAGGTTATGTCTTTTATTCTGGCAAAAGAATTATTTGTACGGCTTATCTGAAACCCCGATTCCCACTGCAAAACTCCTTTTGCTACCAGAATCGGACTTTCAGCAATATGCGGCCGATCAGTCACCATCCATTTTTTAGAATAATCTGGAACAAGGTCATTTTTGATTTCTTTACTATCAGGATATTCAGCTGCTAGCCTTCGGGCAAGCTCTTTATTTATTACAATTATCGTATCCTGTTCATTTATCTCTTGTGGATTTGTTTGTGCCGACACTGTCATAATATTGCCCCAGATTGCCAAAAAAACCATGTTTTTGCTTATAAAATTCATTGAGTCAAACTTTTTTTTATCAAATGTAGACTTAATAATTTTGCATGAACAAATTAAATATTTAGCTTAACCTAAATTTAAGCTCTATTATGGCAAGTATACTAGAAGAAAATTATCTAAAAGTGATTCACCGTTTAGGTGAAAAAAATGAGGCGGGTGCCTACACAAATGACATAGCAAATGAGTTAAATATTAAGGCAGCGAGTGTCTCTGAAAGTCTGAAAAAATTATCGGAAAAAAATCTCATAAATTATACCAAATACAAAGCTGTAACCCTTACGAAAGAAGGGCAACAGATCGCGTTGAAAACAATCCGCAAGCACCGTTTATGGAAGTTTTTTTGGTAGAAAAATTAGGTTTTCGTTGGGATGAAATTCACCCGATGGCAGAAGAGCTGGAGCATATCAGTTTTGATGTATTGATTGAACGCCTGGCAACATTTTTAGGCGACCCTCAATTTGATCCGCATGGAGATCCGATTCCGGATAAGAATGGGAAAATAAAAGCTCCCAAATCCATTAAATTATCTTCGGCAGAGAAAAACGTTGCCTTAACCATGACAGGAATTGAAAATGATTCAACGGCATTTCTTCAACACCTGAATAAGCTTGGCTTAAGCCTGGGTACAAAATTGGTTATTCTGGAAGCTGTTGATTTTGATAAATCAATTCTTGTTCAGGTAAATGATACAAATGAATTTTACTTAAGTCATGATATTGCATCCAATATTTTATGCCGGTGATCTTACCCGAATCCTGTTAAAACAAAGAATATTTTGTACTTAAAAAGAAATAATCTGTACAATTCGCAGATATTGAAAAATAATTGAACGTTATTTTGTACCAAACGGTACAATTTGCGTTATTGGAAGTATAAGAACTTTATATGTCGGGCAGACCAAAGATATTTGACGAAGAAGAAGTGATTGATAAAGCGATTCAGGTATTCTGGAAAAACGGATACGAAGCTTCATCAACCGAAATGTTACTGGATGCAATGAATATCGGAAAGAGCAGTTTTTATCTGGCTTTTAAAGGTGGTAAAAGAGAATTGTTTGAACGTGCAATGGATCAGCGAAGTGCAAAGTCGATGGAAAATCTGGAAAAAGGATTGCGTGAAAGTGAAGACAAAATTGAATTTGTAAAAAACCTGTTCCGTAATATCATCGATGCTAAATCACCACGTATGCAGAACGGCTGTCTGCTTGGTAATACTATAGCAGAGCTTACAAATACGGATAGCATGCTGAAAGAAAAAGCAGCGGGTCTTTTATTAAGGCTTGAACAGGTTTTTCTGAAAGTAATTAAAGAAGCTCAGAAAAACGGAACATTGAAATCAAAAGAACAACCGGATATGCTGGCAAAATATTTATTATCTGTTTGGAATGGGTTGAATATATCTGTTCGGGTATATCCGAATAAAAAGGTATTAAAACCACTCATCGAAAAACAACTGGAAATACTTCAGTAGTTTTTTTATTCAATATTGTACCAAATAGTACAATATTTATTATTTAAAAGTACTTATTCAATAATTAAAACAAATACATCTATGAAAGTAGCTATTAATGGATTCGGGAGAATCGGGAGAATTTCTTACCGCGCATTATTACAGAAAAAAAATATCGAGGTTGTTGCCATCAACGACCTGACGGATACAAAAACACTCGCTCATTTATTTAAGTTTGATTCGTCTCACGGAACCTTCAACGGGGAAGTAAGTTATGATGCAGAGAATTTAATTATCAATGGAAAAAAAGTAAAAGTATTATCTGTTAAAAATCCGGCAGAACTTCCGTGGAAAGCATTGGGCGTTGATGTAGTATTAGAGTCTACGGGCTTCTTCACAGAAAAAGAAAAGGCGGAAGCACATATTATCGCAGGAGCAAAAAAAGTAATTATCTCTGCTCCTGCCACGGGTGATTTAAAAACAATTGTGTTAGGTGTTAACGAACATACATTGGACGGTAGTGAAACAGTTATTTCAAATGCTTCCTGTACCACCAACTGTCTGGCGCCAATGGTAAAAGTACTGGAAGATAATTTCGGTATTGAAAGTGGTTATATGACAACGATACATGCTTATACGTCTGATCAACGTCTGCAGGATGCACCGCATAAGGACTTGAGACGCGCACGCTCTGCAGCACTGTCTATTATTCCAACAAGTACCGGTGCTGCAAAAGCAATGGGGCTGGTAATACCATCTGTTCAGGGGAAATTAAATGGTCATTCGCTGCGTGTTCCAGTACCCGTTGGTTCTATTACAGATTTCACGGCAACATTAAAGAAATCTACAACAAAAGATGAAGTGAATGCTATCTTTAAAAAAGCTGCGAACGAAGGTAGTCTTAAAGGGTATTTAACCTATTCCGAAGACCCATTGGTTTCTGCAGATATTGTTGGTAATCCGGCATCAAGTATTTTTGATAGTGAACTTACTATGGTAAACGGCACCAATGTTAAAATTTTCGGTTGGTATGATAATGAGTTTGGCTACTCAAACCGTACGGCTGATCTGATTGAATTTGTAGGGAAACAGATTAAATAATTATGAATTATGGGTTATAAAGTATGAATTTACATCTCATAAGTTATAACCCATAATTAAAATATAACCTTCATAAAATAACTTAAAAACGAAAATAGATTTTCATAATTCATAATTCATAATTCATAATTATTTACCTTTTTGAGTCAATATCAATCTTAACGATGTATCTTTTGTAAAATATGCCCAGGCCCAGTTAATAAAAATAATCAGTTTGTTTTTTACACTTAAGATCAGCATCAAATGTACAAACATCCACACATACCAAGCTAACGTGCCTTTGAATTTTATGAATGGCAAATCGACCACAGCTTTGTTTTTACCAATAGTAGCCATTGAACCCAGATCTTTGTATTCAAATTCATTTAACGTTTTTTTATTTAAAGCTGCCTTGAAATTATTTGCTAAGTTTTTAGCCTGATTGATAGCAACGTTTGCCAGTTGCGGATGTCCTTTAGGATATTTGGGCGTTTCCATATAAGCAATATCTCCGATAGCATATACATTGGAATATCCTTCAACAAGATTTGTCCTGTTTACTTTCATGCGTTTCGCCGGACCATAAACAGAATCATTCAAGCCTTCAAAGGTATTAGTTGTTACACCGGCCGCCCAAATCAGATTCGCTGTTTTGATTACTTCGCCATTGCTCAGCTCAACAACTTTACCGTCATAGTTTTTTACAACAAGTTGTGTCTGTACCTGCACACCCATTGCTTCTAAATATTTTCTGGAAGCACTGTGCGCAAGATCACTCATGCTATTCAAAGTATTCGGACTGCCTTCCACCAGAACTATTTTTAATTTGGAAAAATCAATGCCCGGATAATCTTTCGGAAGAATATCTTTTTTGATTTCTGCAAAAGCACCGGCAAGCTCCACACCGGTTGGCCCGCCCCCAACAATAACGATATTATACAACGATTCCTGGTCTACCTCATTGGCATCAATGATTTTTTCGAAATTGATCAGAATATGATTTCTTAATGCAATAGCATCGCTGGTAGATTTCAATGTGAATGCTTTGTCTGCAATGGCTGCGTTACCAAAAAAATTTGTTTTGCAGCCTGCCGCAATCACCAGATAATCGTATGGAAAACTTCCGATATCCGTCTTAACTGTATTCGCTGCTGCATCAATAGATGAAACTTCTGCCAGACGAATCTGGACGTTTTTATGTTTCTGAAAAATCTTTCGAAAAGGGAAAGATATACTTGAAGGTTCGAGCTGCGATGTTGCAACCTGATAAAATAATGGCTGAAACTGATGGTGATTGATCTTATCCAACAACAATACATTAAAAAGATTTGTATCTAAATTTTTAATCAATTGAACGCCTGCAAAGCCTCCGCCAATCACAACAATATTCTTTTTATTTTCCATGCTCTTTTATCTGTTGATTTTTTGTAAACAGAATCAATATAAAAGATAAAAGATAAAACCCGTTACAGATTTTATCTTTTTTATTGTAGAAAACAACTTAGTTTATTTCATTCCCATGCCACAGCTTTTACCTGAACAGGCTGTACCTAAAACACCACCAATGGTAAATTTCGCATAGTATGCTGTGTTGTTTGCAGAACCAAACGATGAAACAGATTCTCTTGAACCATCATAGATAAAATCTCTGTTCGTAGGTGTTAAATGCACACCAAAATCAAACCCAAGTTGCATCTGTCTTCCACTGGATATTGTATGTATGGTCTTTTTTAATCCGATACCAAGATTAAAACTTACCGCCGCATTAGAAAAATAACCGTGTTGGCCTGCTTTGATCGTATAATCCGGATCAACCCAATCTGTTGTTGTTTTATTTTTCAATGTTACACCGCTATATACACCGCCAACACCAGCAAATGGATAAGCCATAAAACCTGGTTTGTCTATTACCAGATATCCGAAATTAAAATAAGCCGATCCCTGCATCACTTTAGCAGACATATTATCATCATTAGAAGGAGTGCTTTGCAAAACACTCAGATCTCCCCCAAACATTAATCTATGGCAGATTAAATAATCTGAAACGCCAAAAACAAAGGCTCCGGAATTGATGTTAAAATTACTGCCATAATTCGTCTGCATCTTATCAGACAGGCCATTGAACTGTGTGTATTGATAACCAAATGTAATGGATCGCATAATACGAATGGAATCCTGCGCCTGCGTTAATAAGCTAGCAGAAAGAAATGTAATTACTATAAATAATTTTTTCATACGGTTGCCTGTTTGTGGTGTATATATAAATTAAGAAACTATTTCCATAAATCAATCTTTGATTGTACATTTAATTATCATGTTTAAAATCATCCTCATAACACCCGAAACGAACCATCCTAAGGAAGACGCCATTCTTCATGAATTGGTTGCGTCTTATAACAATGTCACAATACATGTTCGTAAACCTGCTTTTGACGAAAAGGAATATGAAAAGTATCTGGGCAGATATACGAAAATCTTGCCGCACCTGGTTTTGCACGAACATCACTGGCTGGCAAAAGTACTTCCGGTAAACGGGGTTCATTTGAAAGAAAACGATCGCAAAGCAGCGCTGCAAATTGACCCAAACATATCGGTCGTTTCTACCTCATTGCATACTATTATCGATGCCAAAGAATTGAAACAGTCCTTCGAATATATTTTTTATGGCCCTTTACTGGAAAGTATTTCGAAAGAACGTTATGGAAAAAATGTCGACGATCACACCTTAAGAACCATTCGCATGGATCTGCATGATGCTACAGCATTGCCGGTAATCGGCATAGGAGGTGTTGATGAAAATACTATTGTACGAGTTAAGAACAGCGGGTTCGACGGAGCAGCACTATTGGGGGCTGTGTGGCTGAGTGAAGATCCGGTGGAAGCTTTCGGTAAGATATATAAAGCTATTTTATAAATTCCAAATAGCAAAGAACAAATTCCAAACGGCTTTAGAATACATTCTGGGCTAATTATTATTTATTCGTTTGGTTTTTAAATATTTTGTTTTTTGAAATTTCTACTTCGCAGTAGTTTGGAATTTGTTTTTTTGGAATTTGGAATTTTGTTTTTTTAAGAAATTACTTAAAATTCCCTCAATCCACCTTTCAGATTATAAACATTCTTAAATCCCTTGCTATACAAAAAATCAACGGCCTTTCTGCTGCGACCGCCCATCTGGCAATGCACAATGACGGGTATATCTTCACGGATTTTTGCAAGATTATCTTTAACTGTATTCAATGGAATCAATTCTCCGCCGATATTTTTCTGTTCGTATTCATGCGGTTCACGCACATCAATCAACTGAAACACGACACCTTTATTTTTCCAGTCTTCGAATGTTTTCTTATCAATATCCGGTGATGTTTCACACACTTCTTCGTAGTCGCCAAGTTTCGTAACAACACTGGCAACCGGATCTTTAACTATTTTTAATTTCTGAACATCGTTTGTAAGCGCATCATACATATATAGTACGCCACTCATCACATCTCCTGTTTCAAGAATAATTTTGATTACTTCATTTGCCTGCAATGTTCCAATAATGCCCGGCAATACACCAATCACACCAATCTCTGAACAGTTCGGCACTTCGCCAGCTGCAGGAGGTTCAGGAAACAGACAACGATACGTAGGACCATTTTTATAATTAAAGATACTTACTTGCCCTTCGAATTTGAATATAGAACCGAATACCAACGGCTTATTTAAAATCACACAGGCATCGTTCACCAGATACCGCGTAGAAAAATTATCTGAACCATCTACAATAATATCGTATGAAGAAAAAATTTCCAGCGCATTATCCTTCGACAGCCAAACAGGATACGTATCAATATTTATTTCTGGGTTCAACGCCATCAAACGTTCTGCCGCAACTTCTGCCTTCAACTTGCCTTCATCGGCTGTTGTGTACAAAACCTGCCGATGAAGATTTGTAACATCTACTTTATCTGCATCAATAATACCGATTCTGCCGACACCAGCCGCTGCTAAATACAACAACACCGGACAACCCAAGCCACCTGCGCCTACAACAAGTACAGATGCATTAGTCAGTTTGGTTTGGCCGATTAACCCAACCTCCGGTAGTATAATTTGTCTTGAGTATCGCATTTTAAGAAGTGTAAAGTGTAGTTGTTTGTAATTTTTAATAGTACAGCAAACAGTTAGATTTTAAAATTAAAGTATCTGTAATGTAAAGATTACACTATGCACTTTCAACTTCTTATTTGAAACGATTACACTTTACACTCTACACTTTTAACTAGTCAGTTAAAGATGTCATCTAACCATTAGCAACAGTACTATCGATCAAAACTCGGCTCCCAATCCTTCCACACCGGTTCATAGCCTGAAATCTTTAGCATGTCAGCAATCTCTTGCGGTGTGCGTTCGTCGGAGATTTCGAATTGTTCCAGCGACTCTTTCTCTACCACATATCCACCAGGATTGGTTTTGGAACCCGCACTAATAGATGTAATGCCTAATTTTATAATGTTATTGCGGAAGGTT
>Ga0210397_10001180_pt1 | contig 16805 bp, 16 predicted proteins | sample IncBWH2OmetaG_FD_160126 | JGI IMG/M metagenome (GOLD analysis project Ga0210397, IMG submission 160126) | Forest soil microbial communities from Barre Woods Harvard Forest LTER site, Petersham, Massachusetts, United States - Inc-BW-H-2-O ...
CGCGAAGGGACGCGTGCTGAATTACGGCGCCGCCACCAACTGGGCGTTTGCACGCATCGGCGCGATGACCGGCTCCAACTCGGAGAGCTCGCTCGAGGCGTTCGGCAATGCCATGCGCGATCGCCGCTGGATCGAGAACGTGGCGAGCGAGGCGGAGGTCGCCGGCATCCTCGACCGCCTCGCGGGCGGGCTGAACGAGGGCGGCATCGGCATCGGTATTCTCAACGCCTATGCGCCGGGTGCCGGCGTGCAGGAGCTGACCGCGGTGTGCCAGCTCGCAGTGGCGCATGACGTGCCGACCTTCACCCACGTCGCCTACATGTCCCGCGTCGATCCGGAAAGCGCCGCCGAGGCCTATGTCCGCCTGATCGGCTATGCCGGCGCCACCGGCGCGCACATGCACATCTGCCATTTCAACTCCTCCAGCAAGACCGACGTCGAGCGCTGTGCCGTGCTGGTGAAAAAGGCGCAGGCGCAGGGCCTGCCGATCACGGTGGAGGCCTATCCCTACGGCACCGGCTCGACGGTGCTGGCGGCGGCGTTCTTCAGCGATCCCGAATTCGAGGCGCGCAATGGCACCGGTTACGATTCGGTGCAGCGGGTGACCGATGGGCGGCGCTTTCGCGACCGCGAGGAGATTTTGGCGGCGCAGGCGGAAGAGCCCTCCACGCTGGTGCTGTGGCACATCCTGGATATCGACAACAACCCGCACCATCGCGACTTGCTCGACATCTCGGTGCTGTATCCCGGCGGCGCGATCGCCTCCGACGCGATGCCGTGGACCTTGTCGGACGGCCGCCCCTACACCGGCGACGCCTGGCCGTTGCCGGACGACGCCACCTCGCATCCGCGCTCGGCCGCGTGCTTTACCCGCTTCATCCGCGAATGGGTGCGCGAGCGGAAGGCGCTATCGCTCCTCGAAGGCGTGCGCAAATGTGCGTTGATCCCCGCGGAGATTTTGTCCGCGAGCACGCCGGCGATGCGGGCCAAGGGCAGGCTGCAGGCGGGCGCGGATGCCGACATCGTGGTGTTCGATTTCGAGCGGCTCGCCGACCGCGCGACGTTCTCGGCGATGAACCGCGCCTCGGAGGGCGTGCGACATCTCGTCGTCTCGGGCCAGCCCCTGATCTCGGACGGCGTGCTCGACGCGACGGCGAGGCCGGGTAAGCCGGTGCGCCGGCCCGTCGCCCAAGCCTGACGATACGAGGCTGATCGTGCCCGTCCCGATCCTTTTGATCACCGGCTTCTTGGGAGCGGGCAAGACCACGGTCGTGAACCACCTGCTGGCGCAGGCGCAGGGGCGGCGGATCGCCGCCGTGGTCAATGATTTCGGCGCTATCAACATCGATGCGGAGCTGATCATGGGCGCCAGCGACGGCGTGACGAGTCTCAGCAACGGCTGCATCTGCTGCTCGCTGGAAGGCGATCTGCTGCGGACGCTCGCCGCGCTGCTGCGGCGCGAGCCGCGGCCGGAGCTCATCGTGATCGAAACCAGCGGTGTGGCCGATCCCGCCGATATCGTGCGCAACCTGATGGACCCGGTGATCTCTCGCGAGGCGCTCCTGGAAACGGTGCTGTGCGTGGTCGATGCAACGACACCCCCGGTCACATTGAACGATGACGCGCTATTGCGTTCTCAGCTGCGCGCCGCCGATCTGGTGGCGCTGAGCAAGGTGGACCTGGTGGATGCGGCCGCTTGCACGGAGCTGCGCGCCGCGATCCGCGCGCTGCGTCCGGCGGCGGTGATGGTCGATGCCATCAATGGCGAGGTGCCCACGGCGCTGCTGTTTTCCCCGGACCTGGATCATGTGCCGCTTCAGCGCGAGGTGAGGGCGCGAGCGCCGGTGGCCGACCGGTTCGAGACGCTGAGCTGGGCCTCGGAGCGGCCGCTGTCGCTGCCGCTGTTCCAGAGCGCGATCGGCCGGCTGGCGCCAAGACTCGCCCGGGCGAAGGGATTGTTCGAGACCGTCGAGCAGCCCGGACGGCTGATGGTGTTTCAACTCGCCAGCGGACGGGCGACCTTGGCGCCGGGCGGACTGCCGGCGCCCGGCGTGCCGCGGGCGCGGATCGTCTTCATCGCCGAGCTCGGCGTTTTGTCGCGCGCCGAGATCGACCGGATCATGCAACGATGCGTCGAGGTTCAGGTGAAATGAGACGCTATTCCTCAACCAGCAATCCGTCGCCATGGACGTACCAATCCGCACGCGACGCCCACTGCACATGGCGGTCCGGTGCGGTACCGAGCGGCGCGTCGAAGCCGCCGGCCGGAATGATCGCCTCGCGCCCGCTTCGCGTCAGATGTGGCATGGGACAGCCGCATTTCCTGCAGAACGCGGTCGCAAAGCTTCGCGCCTGGGCCAGGTCGAAACGCGCGACCGAGGCCTCGCCGCGCAGCCATCGCAGGCCAGAGGCCTTGACGATCACCTCGCAGGAATGCGCGGTCCCGCTCGCCTTCCGGCAGCGCGAGCAGTGGCAGTTCAGGAAGGAATCGAATCGCCCCTCGACCTCGAACGCAACCTCGCCACAGAGGCAGCTTCCCCGGACGGCTGTCATGCTGGTCTCCTCACGCCGCGCTGAAATGTCCGACCGCCACGCGCTGGATGGTAGCCTTCATGGGGTCTCCCAAGGGTGCGGATCTGCTATCATGGTCTCGCAATCGCACAATGGGTGAAACCATGGCAGATCCACGCGAGACGATGCCGTTCGCCGCATTCGAATGGATGCTGTCGGGGCGTTATTTGCGTGCGCGGCGCCGGGAAGGGTTCATTTCGGTCATCGCCGGCTTTTCCTTCCTCGGCATCATGCTCGGCGTTGCGACGCTGATCATCGTGATGGCCGTGATGAACGGCTTTCGCAAGGAATTGCTCGACAAGATCCTCGGATTGAACGGCCACCTCCTGGTGCAGCCGCAGGAATCCCCGTTGACCGACTGGAAAGACGTGGCTGATCGGATCCGCCAGGTCAAAGGCATCAGGCTTGCGGCGCCGGTCGTCGACGGCCCGGCGCTGGCGTCGTCGCCGCTCAACGCATCGGGCATCATGGTCCGCGGCATCCGGTCCGAGGACCTGAACAATCTCACCTCGATCGCCAGCCACCTCAAGGACGGCACGCTGGACGATTTCGACCAGGGCCATGGCGTCGCGATCGGGCGGCGGCTTGCCGAACAACTGTCATTGCATGTCGGTGACAAGATCACCCTGGTCTCCCGGCAAGGCGCGGTCGCCCCGATGGGGATCGCGCCGCGCATCAAGCCGTATCGCGTGGCAGCCGTTTTCGAGATCGGCATGTCGGAATACGACGCCAGCCTGGTGTTCATGCCGCTGCCCGAGGCTCAGGCCTATTTCGACCGCGACCGCGACGTTACGGCGATCGAAGTCTTCACCGGCAGTCCCGACCGCATCGAGGCCTTCCGCAAGAGTGTGACCGAGGCGGCCGGGCGGCCGATCTTCCTGGTGGACTGGCGGCAGCGCAACGCGACCTTCTTCAGCGCGCTGCAGGTCGAACGCAACGTGATGTTTCTGGTCCTCACCTTGATCGTGCTGGTGGCGGCACTCAACATCGTGTCCGGCCTGATCATGCTGGTCAAGGACAAGGGCAGCGATATCGCCATCCTGCGGACCATGGGCGCTTCGCAGGGAACCATCATGCGGGTCTTCCTCATCACCGGCGCGTCGATCGGCGTGGCCGGCACCATCGCCGGATTGCTGCTCGGGCTCGTGGTCTGCTTCAACATCGAGGCGATCCGGCAGTTGCTGTCGTGGCTGAGCAACACCGACATCTTCAACTCGGAGATCTATTTTCTGTCCCGCCTGCCGGCGGAAATCGATGCGGGCGAAACCGGCGCGGTCGTGATCCTGGCGCTGACCCTGTCTTTCCTGGCCACGCTTTATCCGTCGTGGCGGGCTGCGCGCCTCGATCCGATCGAAGCGCTGCGGAACGCCTGAGTGGGGGCGGCGCTCTTGTTTTGCGATCCACTCCTCCCTTGCTGGCTCTCAATCGACGACGGCAACGGCCTCGATCTCGACGAGCCACTCCGGCAGCGCGAGCGCGGCGACCCCGACGAGCGTGCTTGCTGGTGGGGCTCCGCCCGCGAAGAACGGCGCCCGCGCCTGGCCGACGATGGTGCGATGCTCGGGCTTGTAATCCACCACGTAGGTGGTGATCTTCACGACGTCGCCGAAGCCAGCGCCGGCCGCCGCCAGCGCCAGACCGACATTGCGCATCGCCTGCGTGGTTTGCGCCGCCAGGTCGGCGGCTCCGACCAGCGCTCCCTGTTCGTCGATGGCGACCTGCCCCGCCGTGTAGATCGTCCGCGCGCCCCGCGCGACGACCACCTGCGAGAATCGCGGATTTTCCAGAAGTCCTTCGGGTCGTGGGTGTTCCAACGTGCTCACTCTTTTGCTCCATCACCCGGTCGGTCGCGGGATGTTCGCGTTTCCTGATCTTGCCGGATGTCTCGATCTGTGGTCCGGCGGCGTCGAACCGGGTCATCCTAGCTTCGGAAGCGACCAATACCTAGCGCGCCGATCCGCGTCTGGGTGCCGCCACCCGCGATCAATTCGGCCATCACGGCGCCGGCGGCGGGGCCGAGCTGAAAGCCGTGCGCGGAGAAGCCGAATTGATGGAAGAGGCCTTCGTGCAACGCGCTGGGTCCAACGATGGGGATCTCATCGCGCATGCACGCCTCGATGCCGGCCCAGGCCCGGACGATGGACGCACCGCGCATCACGGCAAACAGCTCGGACACGGTCCGCGTGCTCTCGGCGAGCTTGCGCCAGTCGAGCACGGTTTCGTTGCGGTCCTGGTCGGCCGTCGCCCGATGGCCGCCGCCAATCAGCACCGTGCCATTGGCGAACTGCTTGAAGGAGAGTTTTCGGCCGCGCAGGATCACCACGGGATCGATGAAGTGCGGAACGGGCGAGGTGATCATGAGCATCGGCGCAATCGTCTCGACCGGCACTGGCTCGCCGAGGTTTTCTGCGATACGTCCGGCCCAGGCGCCCGCGGCGTTGACCAGCACCGGCGCGGCATAGTCTTCAGCGCCGACATCGACGCGCCAGAGGCCGCCGTCCTTCCGAATATTGCGCGCGGCCACGCCCTCGCGGATGGTCGTGCCGAGCGCCTCGGCCTTGCGGCGGAAGGCGGTTGTGGTACGCGCCGGCTGCGCCGCGCCGTCGCGCCGCGAGACGATGCCGCCGGGACAGGTTTCTGCGACCGCCGGCACGAGCCTGCGCAACTCGGCGGCGTCGATCAGCTTTTCATGAATGAAGCCGCGCGCATTCAGGTCGGCGACGCGGGCGCGGCAGACGGCCAACTCCGTATCGTTCTCGGCGACCAGCACCTGGCCGTGGCTCTCGAAGCCGCAGGTATCGTCGACGAGATCGGCGATCTTTTCCCAAATCGCCATCGACCGGATCGAGAGCGGGATTTCCGCGACATCGCGGGCAAGCTGGCGGACGCCCCCGGCATTCACGCCCGAGGCGTGACGGCCGGCATAGTCCTTCTCGATCAGCACCGGCTTCAGCCCGGCAAGACAGAGATGCAGCGCGGTGGAACAGCCATGGATGCCGCCACCCACGATGATGGCATCCGCAAGTCTGGTCATCCGCGCACCACCGCTTGCGTCGCGGCATCGGTCTGCGGCAGGCTCGCGAGCTCCGACAGCATGATCGGCTTCACCGGCGCGCGCAGGCGGTAGTAGCCGATCTCGTCTCGCGTCTTGCCGCGCGCCTCCGCCATCAGCTCGGTGACGGTGAGGCCGCACAGCCGCCCCTGGCATGGGCCCATGCCGGTGCGGCGATAGGCCTTCAGCTGGTTCGGACCGGTCGCACCGATCTTGACCGAATCCAGAATCTCCTGGGCCGTGACCTCCTCGCAGCGGCAGACGATGGTGTCATCAGCGGGAATCCGGAACTGTTTGGCCGGCTGAAACAGCACGTCGAGGAAGGCGCGGCCACGCTCGGCACAAGCGAGTTTTTGGCGTAACCCTGCCATCGGCTCGAGCTTCACAGCCGTCGTCGGCGCAAGCTTCGCGGTCGCGGCGCGCGCGGCGATGTGGCCGCGATAGACGGCGGCTTGCGCGCCGCCGATGCCGGCGCCGTCGCCGGCGATCGCGATGCCCGCAACGGATGTGTTGCCGTCGGCGTCGAGCACCGGCGACCAGCACAATTGCAGCTCGTCCCAGCGATGGTCGACACCGGCGGCCATCGCGAGATTGACGTTCGGCACCACGCCCTGGTGCAGCAGCAGCAGATCGGCCGGCACGGTCTCGCGTTGGCCTCCGGCCACGTAGCTGACGCTTGCGAGCTTGCCGTTGCCGGCCGCGGCCAACTCGGTCACGCCGCTGATCACTGGCACTTTGGCGCGGACCTCGCGCATCAGGGCGAGCCCCTTCGCAAAGTAAGGCGAGGTCATGAAGGCAAAGGCGTGGGGCAGGGCGGCAAGATAATTGCTGCGCGCCGTGGTGTCGAGCACACGATCGATGCGGCCGCCGAGGCGCAGGATCTGGGCTGCGAGCAGCCACAGCAGCGGGCCCTGGCCGGCGATGACGGTGCGGCCGTCCGGCACCAGCCCTGAGGATTTCAGCATTGTCTGCGCGGCGCCCGCGGTCATCACGCCGGGCAGCGTCCAGCCGGGAATCGGAAACGGCCGTTCCTGCGCGCCGGTGGCGATGATCACGTGGTCAGCGCCAATGAAGGCCGAGCCGCCGCCGATCGACACGCCGATTTCGAGATTGCGGTCGAGGCTCCAGACCGTGGCGCGATGGATGATCTCGGCGCCGCTTGTCCGCGCAGCCTGCACGGTCTCCGCGCCGGACCAGTAGTCGGCGCCAAGCAGCGCGCGGGTCGTGACCGGCGTCGAATCGATGGCGCGCCAGACCTGGCCGCCGGGGCCGGCATTCTCGTCGAGCAGCAGCGTCGACAGGCCGGCGCCGGCTGCGGTGGCGGTGGCGGCGAGCCCGGCCGGGCCGGCGCCGATCACGACGACGTCGTAATGGTCGCGCTTCGGGGCTGTCATCGGCCGATCTCCCGCTTGCCCTTCTGAATCTCGATCTGCATGCCCTCAGTGACGGGGACGAGACAGCCCTGCCGGCTGCCGACGCCGTCGATCGTGACGAGGCAATCGAAGCACACGCCCATCATGCAATAAGGTAGCCGCCGCGCGCCGCTGACCGCCGTCGTGCGGCGCACGTCGAGGCCGGAGGCGAGCAGCGCAGCCGATACGCTGTCGCCTTCGCGCGCCTCGACCGCGATCCCCTCGACATGGATCGTCACCGGTCGTCTCGCATCTTCATCTGCTCGTTTGAACATTCGCGTCGTCTCCGTGGCCTCGTCAGGCCGTGGCAATGTCAGTAATAGCCGCTGCCGTTTGGCGTGGCGTCGCCGTCGAAGCGGCGCGCCGAGAACGCGCCGACAAGCTCGCTCTCGAGCGCGCCGCGCGCGATCATTCCGGCAATGTCGAAGGCATGGTTCGAGGCGAGCGTCACGCCGGAATGGCAACAGGCGACGAATGCGCCGGGATGCGTTTCCGACTGGTCGTAGACCGGAAAGCCGTCACGCGGCATCACGCGGATACCCGACCAGCTGCGCACCACGTTGAGCCGGGCGAGATGCGGGAACATGCGCAGCGCGCGATCCGCCATGACCGCATTGATCGGCTGGTTCAGCACGCGGTCGTCGAGCTCATCCTCCTTGCTGTCGCCGATCATGACCGTGCCCTCGTCGGTCTGGCGGATCGTGGTCAGGGGATGCGGCAGGAACGGCATCGTCCGCTCGGTCACGACGATCTGCCCCCGCGTCGGGCCCATCGGTGCCGACAGGCCGACCATCGGCGCCAGCGTCTGGTTGGCGTTGCCGGCTGCCAGCACGACTTTTGCGGCGCGGATCTCGCCACGTGCCGTCGCGAGGCGGAATTCGCCGCCCTCGCGCGCAATCGAAGAGACGGGCTGCTCCGGGAAGTAGTCGACACCCAATTGCTTCATCGCCGTGTGGAAGGCGCGAAACGTGCGCAGCGAGTTCACATGGCCGTCGAACGGACAGAAGCTGCCGCCTGAGACCTCCGGGCCGATCAGCGGCAGCATCTTCTTGACCTCTGCCGCGGTGAGCATCTCCATGCGATAATCCGCGGCACCGACCTGGTTATGCATGCGGGCCACGAGCTCGGTGCGCTGCGCATACTCCACTTCGCCAAGGGTGAGATGAAAGCCGCCATTCTGCTGGAGCGCGACGTCGAGCCCGGTCTGCTCCTTCAATTCGGCGTTGAGTGTCGGCCAGGCTTTCGACGCGCGCACGGTCCAGCCCGTGTAGGCCGGCATGCCCAAGCCTTTGCTCTGCACCCAGACCAGCGCGAAATTGGCCCGCGACGCGCGCTTGGCAATGTCGCCTTCATCGAGCACGGCGACGCTCTGGCCGAGCCGGCCGAGGCCCCAGGCAATGGCGGAGCCGAGCAGGCCGCCGCCGACAATGGCGACGTCGTAATCCCCGATCATGGTTTCTCCTATCGCCCTGCGTCGCCTTTTGCGGTGAGCACGCGGCCGAGCCCGTAAAAGCGATCGAGCAGGACGAGGACGGTCATGGTGATGGCGATGACGCTGGCCGACACCGAGGTCACCAGCGGATCGATGTTGTCCTGGATGTAAAGGAACATGCGCACCGGCAAGGTCTCGGTGCCGGGCGTCGCCAGGAATACGGTCATGGTCAGGTCGTCGAAGGACTGGATGAACGCCAGCGCCCAGCCGCTGACGATGCCCGGCAGGATCGCGGGCAAGGTCACGCGGCGAAACAGCGTAAAACCGTCGGCGCCGAGCGAGATCGCCGCCATCTCGGTCGCGCGGTCCATGCCAGTGGCCGCAGCCAATGTCAGGCGCAGCGCGAAGGGGAAAACGACGATGATATGCGCGATCAGCAGCGCGAGGAAAGTGCCGCCGAAACCGATCAGGGTGAAGAAGCGCAGGAAGGCGATGCCGAGCACGACATGGGGGATCATCAGCGGCGAGAGAAACAAGGCCGACAGCGCGTCGCGGCCGCGAAAGCGATAGCGTGCCAGCGCCAGCGCCGCCGGCACCGCGACCAGCACGGTCACAAAGGAGGACAGTGCGCCGAGCCAGAGGCTCGTCCCGAACGCGCGAACGAATTCCGGATAATTCGCAATCGCCTTGAACCAGCGCAGCGAGAAGCTGGTGGTCGGGATCGACAGAAAACCCTCGGGCGTGAAGGCGACCAGGCACACCACGACGATCGGCGCCAGCATGACGACGACGAACAGCGTGTGGAAGGCGAGCGCGAGTGGGCCGTTCTTCTTCATCGGAACAACTCCGCATAGCGCCGTTCGATCAGCGCATTGCTGCCGACGACGATCAGCACGAGCGCGGCCAGCAGCAGCACCGCGACGGCTGCGCCGAGCGGCCAGTTCAGCGTGTTGAGAAACTCGTCATAGGCCAGCGTCGATGCAACCTTGAGCCGCCGGCCGCCGATGATCGCGGGCGTGGCGAAGGCGCTCGCAGACAGCGAGAACACGATGATCGCCCCCGACAGCACGCCCGGCATGATCTGCGGCAGGATGATGCGGCGGACCACGGTGAATGGGCTTGCGCCGAGCGAGGTGGCCGCGTTCTCGATCTGCGGATCGATGCGCTGCAACGCGGTCCAGACCGCGAGCACCATGAAGGGCATCATGGCGTGCGCGAGCGCCACCACCATGCCGGTCTCGGTGAACATGAAACGGATGGGCGATGCGATCAGCCCGAGCGACATCATCAGCTTGTTGGCGAGCCCGTTGTTGCCGCCGAACAGCAGCGCCCAGCCGAGCGTGCGCGCCACCACCGAGATCAGAAGCGGGCCCAGGATGACGAGCAGGAAAAAGCCCTTCCACGGGCTGTTCATGCGGTTGAGGATGTAGGCTTCGGGCACGCCGAGCACGGCCGTGATCAGGGTGGCGAGCGCTGCCACGCGAAAAGTGCGCGAAAACATCTCGGCGTAATAGGGATCGCTTGCGATCTCGCGCCAGTTTTTCAGGATGAAGACGGGCTCGATGCCCTTGTACTGGCCCCAATCGTGAAACGAGAGCATCACCGTCATTGCGAGCGGGATCACGACGACGCCGGTGAACAGCATCAAAGCCGGCAGCGCCAGCGCCCAGGCCGCGCGCGTTTCGCGCGACGGCGCCGCGCTCGCGGGAAGGCTGTCGATGGCTGCGCTCATGATGCGCCTCCCGCAGCACGAAGCGACATGTCTTGGGCGAGCCAGGCGAGATGCACCGGCTCGCCCTGAGCGGGCTGCGGCTGGCCGTTGTTCGGGCGGATCACGATGACGGGGCCGCATTCGGTCTCGCACTGGAACAGCCACTGATTGCCCTGAAAGATGCGGCTTGCGATCCGCCCCGACAGGCCGCTCTCGCCAAAGCCGATCCGTTCCGGACGGACGCTGATCGTGACGGTGCCTGAGACACCGGCCGGCGCGGACGCGCTCCATGAGCCGGCGACCAGCCTGGCCGGAGAGGATGTGCGATCGACGGTCGCGGCAAATTCGTTGGTCTTGCCGAGGAATTGCGCGACGAAGGCGGAGGCCGGGCGCTCGTAGACCTCCTGCGGCGTGCCGATCTGTTCGATGCGGCCTTTGCTCATCACCACGATGCGGTCGGACAGCGACATCGCCTCGATCTGGTCGTGGGTCACCAATATGGTCGTGGTGCCGAGATTGCGCTGGATCTGGCGCAGTTCGATCTGCATGTCCTCGCGCAGCCGTGCATCGAGATTCGAGAGCGGCTCGTCGAGCAAGAGCACGCTGGGCCGGATCACCAGCGCCCGCGCCAGCGCAACGCGCTGCTGCTGGCCGCCGGACATCCGCCTTGGATGGCGGTCTTCGTAGCCGGCGAGCCCGACCATCGCGAGGGCGGCGCGAACCCGGGCCTCGCGCTCGGTCCGCGAAACCCTGCGCATCTCCAGGCCGAACGACACGTTCTCCGCCGCGGTCATGTGCGGAAACAGCGCGTAGCTCTGGAACACGATGCCCAGCCCGCGCCTGGATGGAGGAACGGCGAGCAGGTCGCGGCCTTCGAGGCGAATGGCGCCGTGCGATGGATCGAGGAAGCCCGCGATCATCTGCAAGGTCGTGGTCTTGCCACAGCCGGACGGGCCGAGAAACGAGATGAACTCGCCCTTGCCCACCGTGAGGCTGAACGCATCGACGGCGACAGTCGGACCAAAATGTTTGCCGACGTGGTCGAGTTCGAGAAAGGACATGGCGGATTTCCCGGAGCCCGTTCCAATCACTCCGGCCCGCTCAACGCTCGACCTCGCGATTCCAGCGCTTGGTCCACTCCTCGCGCTTGTCGTTGATGACAGTCCAGTCGGGCGCGTAGAGCGCGGCCGCGCGGGCGCCGACCGGAGCCATTTTGGCAAGCTCAGGCGGAGCCACGATCGACTTCACGACCGGGCCATAGCCATAGTCTTTCAGCATCAGGAGCTGGATCTTCGGATCAAGCAGCAGCTTGATGAAGTGTGAGGCGAGCGGCGAGGCGCCGGCTTTGGCAATCGGGCAGGCGGTGGTGAGCAGCGTGACGGCGCCCTCCTTGGGATAGACGAAGTCGACAGGGAAACCGGTGTTGGCAAAGCTCTGCACGCGGCCGGTGCCCCACACCGCGATCACGGCCTGACCCGACTGGAACAGCTCGGTCATCTTGCCCGGCGACGGCTCGTAGGCGAGCACGTTGGGGTTGATGTCATTCTTGAAGATGTTGAAGCCTGCATCGACATTGGTCTCGCTGCCGCCGTTCATCTTCGCGAGCATCAAGAGGGCGTGCAGGCCATAGGTGTTGTTGATCGGCGGGATGACGAGCTGCTGCCGGTATTTTGGATCCTGCAGGTCGTTCCACGAGGTCGGCGGCGCCCAGCCCTTCTCGGCAAACACCTTGGTGTTGTACATTAACCCGGTGGCGACCAGCCCGATCGCGACCGCGCGGTCGTCCTTGAAGTGGGCAACGTCGTAAAGGTCGCCGCCGGGCAGGCCCGCGATGCGGTCGCAGAAGCCGAGCTGGATCGCCTGATACATCGGGCCGTCGTCGAGGATCGCGACATCGATCTGCTGGTTGCCCTTCTGGGCCTGCAGCTTGGCGAGCGTGTCGGTGGAATTGCCGGCGACATATTCGACCTTGACCCCGTTGGCCTGTTCGAAGGGCGGAATCACCTCGTCACGGATCGTCTTCTCGAAGGAGCCGCCGTAGCCGGCGACATAGAGCGTCTTCTGCTGTGCCGTCACCGGTGAGGAGGAAAGCGCGAGCGCCAGAAAGCTGATCGCGCTCAGCCGGCCGAGGTGCTTCATGAGAACCGAACTCCGTTTACGGCTCCCGATCTGACACCCCCGAGGCGTGTCCGGGGCGGTCCGAGCGGATTTGCCTAGCCTTTCATCATGGCTAAAAAAATCTCAGTCGGAGCTTCCGCCGTCCAATGAATAATGGCACCCTCTCCATGCCGGAATGTTATGAAGTGAGAGCATGGCCCGGATCAATTCGCGGCAGGTCGAAGCCTTTCGGGCGATGATGTTGACCGGCAGCGTGACCGAGGCGGCCGCCGTCATGGCCGTCACCCAGCCGGCGGTGAGCCGGCTGCTGCGCGACTTCCAGGCACTGCTCAAGATGAAGCTGTTCGAAAAGCGTGGTACCGGCCTGGTCCCGACGGCCGCGGCAACCGCGCTTTATACCGAGGTCGAGCGCTCCTTTGTCGGGCTGGAGCGGATCACGGCGGCGGCCGAGGAGATCCGAACCCGACGCACCGGCACGCTGCGGGTGGCCGCGCTTCCGGCGCTGGCCAACGGCTTTCTGCCGAGGCTGATCGGCCACTTCTTGATGGAGCGCCCGAACCTCACTCTGTCCTGTGTCGGGGTGATCTCGCCGCTCGTGGTCGACTGGGTGCTCAACAACCAGTGCGACGTCGGCTTCGCGGAAGTGCCGATCGTGCACGCGGGTCTGCCGAGCGCGCGGCTGCCGGCGCTGCCGCGCGTGGCCATCATGCCCGACGGTCATCGGCTCACAGCCAAATCCGTGCTGGCGCCGCGCGATTTCGCAGGCGAGTCCTTCGTATCGCTGACGGTGGGCACGACGGGGCGGCACATGATCGACCAGGCGTTCAACCGCGACGAGGTCCGCCGCGAGCTCCGTGTCGAGACCAGCCTGTCGGAAATCATGTGCGGACTGGTGTCGTCAGGACTTGGCGTTGCGATCTGCGATCCGTTCACGGCGCGGGAATTTCGCGGGCGAGGCATCGTAACGCGCAGATTCGAACCGCGCCTCGACTTCGACGTCGGCGCGGTGTTCGCGCCGCAGCGCAGCCCGTCGGCGGTGGCGCTGGATCTGGTCGAAGCGGTTCGGCGGGCGATGCTGGAACTGGCGGAGGAATGATGACCTGAAGCTGCGGCTGGTCTCCCCAGGAAGGACCGTTGCGGGCGCTCATCGCGCGGCGGCGTTGCTGAGACTCCGCGATGGCTGGTTCAGCGTGTCGTCGAACGGATTGATTCTGCCGCTCAAGGCCTTTGCTTCCGCCTTGAGCATGTCGACCACGATCGGCAGGCGCTCGTCGCCGAGGCGCTCCCGCAAGGTGCCGACGCTCAACGCCGCCACCACCCGACCGCCGGCGTCGAACACCGGCACGGCAACGCCGGCCATGCCGGGAATCAATCCCATATTGAGGTCGGCCCGGCCCCGCTTCACCGTCGCGTCCAGCGCGACCCGAAGAGCCGCTTCATCGACAAAGCCGCGGTCGAGCAGGCGCGGCATGTTGAACGCGATCACGGCCTCGCGTTCCGCCTCGCCCAGATGTGCGAGGATCGCCAGGCTTCCCTGGCCGATGCCGAGCGGCACCTTGCCGCCGATCTCGCCCGTGAAGGTACGGATCGGGAAGGGGCCCTCCACGCGATCCAGGCACACCGCGTCATAGCCATGGCGGACCAGCAGGAAAATCGTGTCCGACAAGGTCGATGACAGGCGAAGCAAGCAGGGGCGGGCAAGATCCCGGAGACCTGCCGCCCGGCCCGCATTGGCCGCGAGGACGAAGACGTCGAGCGCCAGGCCGTAGCGGCTCGTGTCATCCACCCGCTCGACGAAGCCTTCCGCGACGAGATCCTGCAAGGCGCGATGCGCCGTCGACTGCCCGCAATTCGCGCGCTCCGCGAGATCCTTCAGGCGCATGCCGCCACGGGGGCCATCCCCCAGGACTCGAAGCAGATTCAGTGCGCGACGGACACTCGACATGCATTCATATTACAGGAAGCAAATCTCGCTCGACATCACATAATTCCACTATCTGGAAAAATTCTTGAAAAAATTCCGACATCTGGAATTCCATCTTGACGTCATCGGCGTGCCGCAGATGACTATGTCATTCGCAAGGTGGGAGATGCATGACGTTCCTGACCCTCGAGCGGCTGGGCAAGCAGTACGGCAATTCGCTTGCGGTCGAGACCATCAGCCTGACCGTCGAACGCGGCGAGTTCGTCTCGCTGCTCGGCCCCTCGGGATGCGGCAAGATCACCACGTTGCAGATGATCGCCGGCCTGGTGACGCCGACGACCGGCTCCATCATTCTCGACGGACGCGATATCACCCATGAGGCCGTGAACCGGCGCGGGCTCGGGATCGTGTTCCAGAGTTGTGCGCTGTTCCCGCACATGACCGTGGCGCAGAATGTCGCCTTCGGGCTCGAGATGCGCGGGATTGGGCGAGCGGAGCGCGACAAGCGCGTCGCGGACATCCTGGCGCTGGTGCAGTTGTCGGCCATGGCGGCGCGCTATCCGCGGCAACTTTCCGGCGGCCAGCGCCAGAGGGTCGCGATCGCCCGCGCATTGGTGATCCGCCCTCCGATCCTCTTGCTCGACGAGCCCCTGTCGAACCTCGATGCGAAGCTGCGCGAGGAGATGCAGTTCGAGCTGGCGCGGATCCAGCGCCAGGTCGGAACGACGACGATCATGGTCACGCATGACCAGGCCGAGGCGCTGTCGATCAGCGATCGCGTCGTGGTCATGGCGGGCGGCCGCATCGTGCAGGCCGACGCTCCGTTCCAGCTCTACGAGCGGCCGGCAACATCCGCGATCTCGTCCTTCCTGGGCAGGATGAATCGGCTCGAGGCCGAGTGGCGCGCCGGACGCGCCGTGGTCGCCGGCATTGCCATGCCGTGCGAAGCGGCGCTCAGGCCCGATGGCGCCGTCTCGCTCTTCATCCGTCCGGAAAAGATCCTGCTGGCCGGGGTCGGTGGCGGCGTGGTGGACGGACGGGTGACCTCACGCTTCTTTTTCGGCAGCCACTGGCTCTACCGAATCGATACGGCAGTGGGAGCGCTGACCGTGTCCGTTCCAAATCAGGGGCTCAAGTTGGAGGACGTCGGCGACGCCGTCGGTTTGAAATGGCCGCCTGACAGCCTGCGCCACGGCGGTGGCATCAGCGGTGCGGAGATCGTCTGATGACGGCGGACAGGCGCCTCGGCCATTGGACGCCCGTTCTGCTCGTCCTGCCCGGCGCACTGCTGTTTACGGCCCTCGTCGTCGTGCCGCTCGGCCTGACCGCCTGGCTCTCGGTTCTGGACTATGATTCGGCGACGGGTATCAAGGACACCGTCACGCTGTCCCACTACACGGCGATTCTCACTGACGGATATTATCTGGAGATATTCTGGCGCACGCTGCGCATCGCCGCGCTGACGACGCTGATCTGTGCCGCGATCGGCGTGCCGGAAGCCTATGTGCTCGCGCGGATGCATGATCCGTGGCGCTCGATCTTCCTGGTGGTCATCATCGGCCCGTTGCTGGTCTCCGTGGTGGTCCGCGCGTTCGGCTGGAGCATGCTGCTGGGGTCGACGGGCCTGGTGAACCAGGCGCTGCACGCCTTTGGCCTCGGCACGGTGCGCCTGTTGTACACCGAGACCGCCATCGTCGTCGCGCTGGTCCACGTGATGCTGCCGTTCATGGTGATTCCGGTCTGGACCTCGCTGCAGAAGCTCGACCCGGCCATCGAGGCGGCGGCATGGACGCTCGGCGCGTCGCGCCTGACCGCGATCCGGCGCGTCGTGTTTCCCGAGATCATGACCGGCCTGCTCTCAGGCAGTCTCGTCGTGTTCGGCCTCGCGGCGAGCTCGTTCGCGATCCCCGGCCTGATCGGCGGGCGCAGGCTGAAGATGGCTGCGACCGTGGTCTATGACGAATACATGCACGAGCTGAACTGGCCGGTTGGAGCGGCCATCGCGATCGTCGTCCTCCTGGCCAACATGCTGATCATGCTGGGCTACAACCGCCTCGTCGAGGCGCGCACCCGCAAAACCCTGGGCTGACCGACATGCAACGAAACGGTCCGGTCGCGCTCCTCTTTCACACCCTGGTGGTCGCCTTCATGCTGGCGCCGCTGGTCATCGTCGTGCTTGTTGCGTTTACGCCTGCGAACACGCTCGCGCTTCCGACGACGAGCTTCTCGACCAAATGGTTCGTGGCGGTGCGGCAGCATCCCGACTTCGTGGCGTCGTTCGTGAACAGCCTGTGGGTCGCGGCGCTGTCGGCGACGGCCTCGGTCGTCCTCGCCGTGCCGGCGGGTCTCGCCATCGCTCGCCATGACTTCAAGGGGCGGGCGTTCGTCAATGCGCTGTTCCTGTCCCCGCTGATCATTCCGCATCTCGTGCTCGGCGTCGCGCTGCTGCGCTTGTTTGGGCTGATCGGCGCGGTCGGCAGCGTTCGCTGGCTCGCGGCAAGCCACATCATCGTGGTGACGCCCTATGTGCTGCGCCTGGTGCTCGCCGCACTCGCCGGTCTCGATCGAGGCGCCGAGCAGGCCGC
>Ga0210397_10001187_pt1 | contig 16777 bp, 7 predicted proteins | sample IncBWH2OmetaG_FD_160126 | JGI IMG/M metagenome (GOLD analysis project Ga0210397, IMG submission 160126) | Forest soil microbial communities from Barre Woods Harvard Forest LTER site, Petersham, Massachusetts, United States - Inc-BW-H-2-O ...
ACCGCAATGATTCGATCGGCAGGAAGATTCGTCAGCTTGTCCACCTGCCCGCTGGGCCAAGTAACTTCCAGAGATTCAATTTTCGTGCGTTTGCCGAGGCCAAAGAAAATCCTCGGATCGCTGGCCGACATATAGCTCATGCCGCCTTTGGATTGCTCGACGTGTACGAATCCCTCTGAGGTGAGCTTGAGCGAAGCGCCGATCCCATCGCGATTCGAACGCGTGCCAATTAGCAGAACTTCCAGCCAGTGATTTTGGTTGCCGCCATCGTTGCGGAGCAGTTCGGGATAATCGCCGCGGACGTTGACCGCGATGTCGATGTCGCCGTCGTTGTCAAAGTCGGCGGTAGCGAGGCCGCGGCCGGCGATGGGGCGCGAGAAGTCAGGGCCGAGGGCATTGTCGGAAACTTTTTCGAACTGGCCCTTTCCAAATTGTGAAACATCAGCAAAGGCTCTTTGTAACTGACTTCACCGTGGTAGAGCGAAACGTTGTCCAGCATGGCGCCGTTCAATTGAACGATATCGTTCCAGCCGTCGTTGTCGTAGTCGAGGAACTTCATAGATACGCCGCTCAGATGGACGGCCTTGTTGCCGATCCCTGAACGATACGTGTAGTCGTCGAATGTTCCATCGTGATTGTTGTGGTAGAGACGATTCAATTCGAAATCTAGGTGGGTGATGTAGACGTCCAGCCAGCCGTCGCCGTCCACGTCCGCGGCATCAATGCCCATACCTGCTTCGTAACGCCCATCCTCGCTGGCTGCCAAACCGGAAACGAGTGAGACATCTTGAAAAGTTCCGTCATGTTTGTTGAGGAAGAGAAAATTGGGCCATGTGTCGTTGGCGATGGCGATGTCTGGCCAGCCGTCGCCGTTGAAATCTGCGAGGACCACCCCCATGCCTTTCGATTCAGGTTTGCCTACGCCGGATGCATCGCTCACGTCGGTAAAAGTGCCATTGTGATTGTTGTGATAGAGCTTGGTTTTCTGCCCCTTATAGTTATTCGGATTACAGTACGAGCGATAGCCGGGGCGGCGTTCGCCGCACCACAGATTCGTTTTTGGCGTCCATTCGATGTAATTGGTGACAACGAGATCAAGCCAGCCATCCTTATCGTAGTCAAACCATCCGGCGCTGGTGGACCATCCGCCTTCATCGGCGACGCCGGCTTTTGCAGTGACATCGGTGAAAGTTCCATCACCGTTGTTGTGGTAGAGAATCGCGCGGCCATAGCCGGTGACGTAGATATCGGGGTAGCCGTCATTGTCGTAGTCTCCGACGGCGACACCCTGTCCGTAATGTCCCATGCCACCGAGGCCAGCTTTCTCGGTGACGTCAGTAAACGTGCCGTCGCCATTGTTGCGGTAAAGAGCGGAACGCAAGGGATGCGCGGGTTTGTAAGCATCGGTTTCGCCGGATTGCACGAAGAAGAGATCCATCAGGCCGTCCTGGTTGTAGTCAAGCCAAGCTACGCCGGTGCCCATTGTCTCCAAATAATATTTTTCTTCGGTTTGCGTGGAGTCTTGCAGAAAAGTGATTCCAGCTTCTTTGCGAACGTCGGTGTAGCGGACGGTTATACGAGAGTCTTGCGAATTCGTATTTGGAGCTTGCCCCGCGAGAGCCTTTTGATGAAAGACAATGCCAACTGCCGCGCTCAGCGCCAGGATGGCGCCGCACATGCTCACAAGAAACCGTCGCCCGTGTGTCTCCGGTTTTTTCCCCATCCCAAGGTTATCTCGACGGTTTCCCTTCCATCAGCAGCGCGGCCATAAAGCTCGCAGCGCTTTCATCTCAACATTTTCAAATGTCAGAGCTCTTCACGCATTTTAGCTCCGGCCATTTGCGCGTTCAACCGCGAGTTTCCGCCAGCGATCTCAAAGCGTCCGATCGGCCAGCGAAAGTGCCAGCTGAAATAACTGCAACCTGGCAGCCATCGGCATAGGTTCGCGAATCGTGGAGGGCACGTCCGGCGCCCGCGACAATGCTTCTTCGATGCGATTTATGTCCAACCCACCGGCGGCATTGCTACCCTTGAAACGATTCAACACTTCCCGGGCCTTGGTGATTTCTCCCGTTTGAAAATAAAAAAAGCCCAGCGTCGAATAACTGCCAGGCCATTCTGGGAGCAGATCCACGGCGCGTTCGAAATTCTCTTCGGCTTGCGGAGTCTTGCCCTCCAAGGCGGAGACAATTCCCAATCCCCAATAGATTTTTCCGGAGCCAGGAGTTCGCGCGAGACCTTTACGCAAGGTCTCCTCGGCGCCGCCGGCATTATTCTCGCGCAGTTCCACCAGAGCCAGGGATAGGTAATACTGATCGTTGTCCGGGTTCCGCATGATTGCATCGCGGAAAATCTCCGAAGCCTGGGTGGTATTGCCAAGATGTGCGTAAATATCCCCAAGCAATGCCAGGAGGGCGCCGTCCTGTTGACCCTGCTGCGATACTTGTTTCGCGGTTTCAAGCGCCTGAGTATATGCGCCTTTTCGAAAGTACGCATCGGCCAGGTCGAACTTCACGTCATCGGAGTCAGGATTCGCATTCAGCGCCGTCTGAAAATGCTGGATAGCGTCGTCGTACAAACGATAGCGCGCCAAGAGAACACCGACCCCTGTCTGAGTCCGGTAGTCGGCCGCGCTTAGCTTATCGAGCTCTCCAATCGTCTTTCGGGCGTCCTCGGATTTTCCAAGTTTCAGATAAGCTTCCGCGAGCAGATAGAGATTCTGAGGTTGGTCCGGGTGTTTGGTAACTTCCTCGGTCAGCTGAGTCAAGTCTAGTTGAGTGCGGTCCTGACGGGAAAGGTTCGCGCGGCTATCCACGTAATCGAAAAGGTGTTGATACGGATACGGGCCCGTCGGGGCATTCTTCGAGAGAGTTTGAAATACATTCAAATCCCGTTCTGCGGCATCCATCTGATGAAGACTTCTCTCAATCATAGCGAGCTTGTAATACCCCGCAGCAGGTTCGCGGCTTATTTTTACGTATCGCCGTAAAAGCTCTGCCCCCTCCGGGTATTTTTTGGTCGCGATTCGTAGGTTCGCTAATTCCAGCAGCGCCTCGGAAAGATTCGGGTTCGAGCGCAACGCCGACTGAAAGAGCTCCTCGGCCCGCGCATGATTGCCCTGGCGTTCCTCGATATAGCCCAGATTGAATAAGCAGGAAGCGTTGTGAGGATCTAGCTTTAGTCCCGCCTCAAAGTACTTTCTAGCTTCATCGAATTGTCCAAGGTGTCGGTAAGAGAGTCCCATGAATGCGTAAGACCTTGCCGAAGGGTCTACTGCGATCAGCGCCTTGAACTCCTCAACGGCCTTTTCCGTTTTCCCGGACATGAAATAGCTCTCTCCCAGGGCGGCATGGAGATCGGCACGTTGCGGAGCGATTTTCAAGCCAGATTCCAGCAGCGGGATCGCGTCTTCGAAATAGTTCTGGGTCATGCTTACACGCGCCAGAAGAAAGATGATGTCCGTATTCTGAGGAGCAAGTTTATGCGCAGCTACCAGCAAATCCAGAGCATCCACGGGTCTGTTCTGTTGTTGATACACCTGCGCCAGCAAGTAGAGCGCTTCTGGCGAATCGGACTTCAGCTTCAGTGCTCGATTCAACGCCAATTCAGCTTTTGCATATTCGCCGGACCGAAGGTAAGCCTCTCCGAGGTTATAGAGAATCTCTATCGTCTCCGGCTGCAGCGCATTGGCCTTCTCCAGCTCGAGTTGAGCGGCGCGGTATTGTTTCTCGGAGTCCAACAGCACTCCCAGCGTGAAATGCAATTGCACGTCATCTTTATTTTGCGAGGAAAGATCCGTAGCCGTCTTCAGGCCCTCCGCGACCCTGCCGGCCCGAAGGTACGCGCGGGTAAGATTCAAGCGAGTTTGGATGTCGAGAGGGTGGACGCGCTGAAGGTGAAGAATCGCTTGTGCTGGTGAACCCGTGGCCATGAGAACCAGGCCCAGATTATAGTTTGCATCGCGATTGCTGGGATCCACGCGCAGAGCTTGTCTGAACTCCGTTTCTGCGAGATCTAGTTTTCTTTGCGCGACGTAAAGGTTGCCGAGGTTGTTGAGCGCCTTGGTGGAATTAGGGTCGAGCTTCAGCGCTTGCTGAAAAGATTGCAGAGCACTTGCGTCGTCCTTTTCGTCGCTGTAGATAATTCCTAACAGGACGTAGCCATCGATGCTGGAGGGATGCTGCTCGAGCTCTTCCTGAACTTTCCTTTTTGCATCGTCGATAGAACCCTGGCGGAGTAATTCCTCGGCTTCCAATAATAGCGGCGAAACGTTTTGGAGTTTGCGAGAATTAGTGCGGCTGGGGGCACTTTGCTGCGCGAATCCATCCGTAGAAACAAAAACCACCAGCAACGCAAGGATTCGGCACAACTTGAAACGCCTGCAAATGCTCTTGGCCGGACGCTGAACTGGCGCGCCGCTAAACGTTTTCAAACTTTCCTCCAAGGGGGTGTCGGCGCTGCTTCTGAAACGTCAATTTAACATTTCCAGCGCTTGCTGAGCCAACTTGTGCTGCGGTTGCTGGCGCAATAGCGCCAGCAACACCTCTCTGGCCTTCGCTTTATCGTTCAAAACGACGTACAGTCGGGCCAGATTGAGATAAGCTTGGTCATAATTCGGGGCCACGCGGATGCAAGTCTCGAATCTCTCCTTCGCTTCGGGATATTCCTGTTGACGGACGAACAAGACACCCAGGTTGTTGAGCGCGTCGGGGTAATCCGGGCGCAAGTTGACAGCCTTTTCCAAATAGTTCGAAGCGCGAGGCAGTTGATCTTGCCGCGCGTAGAGCATTCCCAGGCTGTAGTTCGTCTCGGGATTATCCGGTTCCAGCTCGAGCGCGCGGTTCAGCAGTTTTTCCGCTTCATCGACTGCTCCCTGCCGCCTATAAAGATTTCCGAGGTTCAGCATCGCCGTGACATAGCTTGGCCTCAGAGCTAAGGACTGTTGGAAGTTGCGAATGGCCTCGTCCGAGTGGCCTTCCTGCCCGGCAACCATTCCAAGATTGTTCCATGCTTCCGGATAATCGGAACGCAACTTCACTGTCTGCCCGAGATACCGCCGCGCATCCTGCAGTGCGTTCTTTCGAAGGTAGAGCGTTCCCAAATTGTAATAAGCCTCCGGTTCCTGTGGCTTGGCCGCGATGACCTGCTGAAAAGATGCCGCGGCTTGTTCCAGGTAGCCACGCTGAAACATTGCGACGCCATAAGTGAAGTCGTTGCGTTGAAATTCGTCTTGATACAGCGTTCCCTCGAACGGGAGCGCTCTCTTCATTCGGGCGGCGGCAGTTCCTGGCACGGACTTCGAGTCTGCAGCGATACGTTCGGGATTCAATGAGCCTTGGTAGACCTTGACGATCATGCCGTCCCCGCTAAGTAGAAAAGTTGTCGGGAGAGCAAGATCCCTGCGACGATCAAACAAGTAGCGATAAACAATATTGTAGATGCCAACGACCTCTTGAGTGGCGAGCAGAATCGGGAAGGAAAGACCTTCTTTGGCGGCGAACGAACGCGCAGATGCTGCATCGCCAGCATCATCTACGTTGATCCCCAACACGCGAAGCCCGCTTGCTGCGAAAATGGACTGGTGCTTCTGGAGAGCGCGGAGCTGCTCGCCACAAGCAGGCAAAATCGCTGTCCAAAAGTTGAGCAACACGAAGCCGCCACGGAACGCCTGAAGATCGTGCACTTTGCCAGCGAGGTCAGGCAAGGAAAACTCTGGCGCGCTCAAGGGCTCGATGAGCCAGGTTTCGACGGACGCCGGCAATGTCTCCGGCTTTTGAACTTCGCCCGCGTTCGCGTAGGACCCAGGCGCGGTCGCAAATGGTTTCGCGGCGAAATCCTCGGAGCCTTCCTCGATTTCGATTCGACGGTTCACTGGCAGATGCTCGAAGACTTGCGTCACCCCGCTGGGCCAGCGAATCGTCGCGCGGACGTTTCCCTGGGCTTCCCCGACTCCAAAGAAAAGCTCCTTCGTGTGCTGCGACAGAAACCCCGAGCCTGCTTGTAGATACTTAGTCTGCTTATGTCCTTCGGCTTCGACCGTTATTCCAGCTCCGATCGCATCGCGGTTGCTTTTTGTTCCGCGCAGGCGGAAGGCGATCGAGTTGCCGATGTCCCGCATCGCGTTGCGCAGGACCCGGAGTTGCGGCGCGTTCCGGTTTTTGAGGACGACTTCCAAACGGCCATCGTGATCCAGGTCGGCGAGCGCAAACGAGCGGCTGTCGTCGCGAAGATCCAGTCCAACCGCGCCTGACACATCAGAAAACGTCCCATCGCGATTATTCGCATAGAAAACGTTTCGCTCATAACCGTTCCAAGACGCGTCCGACCGGATCAGTTCGTTGATCGCGTTCCATCCCAACTCGTATTTCGGCGACGGCGTCGGATTCTGAGGCGAATTCGCCACGACCTGCCGCCAGAAGAAACTCGAAACGTCCCCCGTGTCGCGTCCTGAACTTTTCGGTCCAAAACTCTTCAATCCCGAAGTCAGAGGCCCTGAAATATAGCCATTCGCAATGTACAGGTCCGGATAGCCGTCGTGATCAAAGTCCCAAGCGTCCGAGGACCACGCCCAACGGCCGACATCCACTCCGGCTGCCTGGCTTACGTTTTGAAATTTCCCGTTCCCCAGATTTCGATACAGCGAATTGCCGCGCGCGTGTTGGCGATAAAGCGCGCGAATCGTCTCCGGATCTGTTTCATGGAAATGTTTTTGTTCGGAAACGCGCATCCCGGCGGATGACCACATGTTCGAAACGTACACGTCCTGGTTGCCGTCGTTGTCGAAATCGAACCAGCTTGCGCTCATCCCTGCGCCGACATCTTCAACGCCGGCTTCCGCGGAGACCACGGTGAATTTCCCATCGCCGCTGTTGCGGTAAAGGTTGTTTCGTCCAAAGTCGTTGGCCACGTACAAATCCGGCGCGCCGTCGGAGTTGTAGTCGCCCCACGCGCACGCAAAACTGTACCGGTCGTTATCTACGTTCAGTCCCGCAACCTCGGTCCGATCCTGAAAAGTGGCGTTGCCTTCATTGTGCAGCAGAAAGTTGGGAGGCCCATTGCGCGCGTCAAAATAAGGTGAGGGGTAGTGATACTGGTCGAGACCGAGGTAGTAGCTATACAAGCAAAAATATATATCGAGACGTCCGTCGCGGTCATAGTCAGCTACGGCAGCATGCGTGAAAGTTCCTTGGGGTGGCCGCGCAAACTGGAAGGCGTCGCGCTTCAGCAAAAACTCCCCGTTTCCCTGGTTCAGGAAGAGCAGCGGTCCACTGCCACAAACCACCAAAAGGTCCTGGAGCCCCTTGTTCTCAAAATCCACGAACAGCGCAGACGCCGTGCCATCCAGCACGCCCACTCCGGCCTTCTCCGTCACGTCCTCAAACGTTCCATCGCCGCGATTGTGATACAGCCGGTTCGGAAGTCCCGGAGGTTGGCAGACGTACAAGTCATCCAGTCCATCGTTGTCGAAGTCCCCCACCGCCAAGCCGTTGTTCCCGTAAACATCGATGCCGCAAGCTCCGTCCAAAACCGTGCGCCAATAATCCACTCCGTGAAGTATCTGTTTTTTGTACGATTCGGTTTGGCCAAGCGATTGGGAAGTAACGTCAATGAATATCGGGGCGCGCGCCCTGCTGAAGGTTTCTTCAGTCGCTTCCCAGCGGAGCACTCGCCATCCGTTCGCTTCATCGCGCGACCACTGAGTCAGCCACTGTCCGACGCGCTGCTCGCGCATTGTGTCTGTCCCAGCGCCGACAAGGTCATACCGAATACTAATGCGCACCCGCGGCGAAGAGCCGCCGATTTCCTCGATCCCAGTGATTTCGAATTCAGCTGTCTCCACACGGGACATGGAAGCCAGGTAGGCCTTGATCTCTTGAAGAAATTGTTCGCGGCCCAATAACGCGTTGTTTGCAAACTTTCTTCGAACGACTTCGATTCCATACCCAGATCGCAGGGTGGTTTGCTGAATGGGAACGAGCGAACACGCTTGGAGCGAAGCGTCCAAAAACCTCGCCAAAACATCGAGGGAAGGTGCCGCTGCCTTGAGAGCACGGCTCCAGTCATCAAAAGGCCGCATGATTTCAAACGCATACTTTTCCGTGCTGTATTCATCCGACCCCGGAAGAACCCTGCGCAGGACATCATCGAGAGGAGACTTGGCCGGGTAGTGCGGCGTGACACGAAAATCAGTGAAGTCCAAGGCTGGATTACGATCACCCGGAATCTCCGCGATCGGCGGCCGGAACGATGACAAGTAGAGAGGCGAAGGAAGGAAAAGCACCGGCGCCCACCGCATCTGCTTCAGGAAGGTGCGCCGTGAGAAAGCGTGATCTTCATCCTTTTGACGCGCCATTCTTAAGTTTCCCCGCCGCGATCGCTCGACCTTTGCATGCTAGCATCGCTGCGAAGCTGTTCCAAAGAGCAACGTGGCGGTTCCGAAGCATCCGCAGCCTCAACCTGCAAGCGGAGACACACGAAGGGCAAAATGTCGAAATCCCGATCAGGACTTCTCAGCGGGCGCGGGTCCCGAAGAATCTCGCAAAATCAGTTCAGCGGGAATGTGATATTCCCTGCCTTGAGGATTGGCGGAGCAGGATAGTTCATGCAAAGCGTCGGCCGCCATCTGCCCCAGCATATCCCGGTGGATGTCCACGGTTGTGAGTGAGGGGTTGCTGTATTCGGCCAGGCGCGTGTTGTCAAACCCCGTAACCGAAATATCTTCCGGCACGCGGCAGCCCCCTTTCAGCAATCCCTTGATGACGCCCACGGCCGTAAGATCGTTTACCGCCATCACCGCGGTTGGTCTTGGCGATAATTTTGCGATATTCAAGCCGGCCGCCAAGCCGCCCTCGAAGCGCAAGTCTCCATGTACGATTGGTCCGGGTTCCATTCCCAAATCCCGCATGCAACTTTCGTAGGCCTCTAGCCGTGCGATGTTGGACTTGAGCTTTGGCCGCCCGGCAATGAAGGCGATGCGCCGGTGCCCGCACTTATGGAGGTACTCCACAATTTGCTTAATGCCCGAGAAGTAGTCGATTCGCAGCTTGCTGACATAGCCGCGAACGGGCGCGAGGTCCAGGAACGTGACAGCAATTCTTCTTCGTTCTAGTTCCCGGATGAGTTGCGAGCTGATCTCGGAAGTCATGATCGCCACGCCACGCACATTGTGCTCCATCATGCGCTCCGCAGCTTCGCGCGTCCTCCGCGGATCGTAATTCGTATCGCTGAGAATGGCATCGTAGCCGAGCTGGCGCGCCCGCGTTTCGAAACTCTTGATGACCTCAGGGAAGAAGGGGTTGACGATGTCCGAAACAATGATTCCCAGTGTGCGGCTGTCGCGCGAAGCCAGGTGGCGCGCGTGCGCGTTCGGAAAATAGCCGAGACGCTTCACCGTCAAGAGCACCAGGCGGTGTGTCCGCGGGCCCACTTTTCCCGTCTTGTTCAAGACATTCGAGACCGTCGCAGTGGACACACCCGCAGCCTTGGCGACATCACGAATCGTTAGACCCATAGCACTTGCATTCAGCTTTCCTCGACCAGCGGCGAAGTTATATCAGAGCTCCGATTACAGTAAGTCCGCCAGCGGCTCAGAGTATAAATCAAAAAAAGTGCTTGACACTATGCAAATTAGCGTGATATTAGCCAGGTTAAGCGGTTAAGTGCTTTGCGGTCGTTTAATTGGGGTTGTGAGCTTTGCATCCATTCAGGGGCTTTGGGTTTGTCCAATTAACTGACGTTCGTGGCGCGAGGCGCTGGTCTTTGTAGCCCGATGGGTTCGATCAAGATGGTCGATCCAGCGGCCTGCCGTAGGGGCGAGTCTCGGCGTGGCCTTAGGGCTTGTGGGTTAACGGCCCACGCTGGTGCTTATTGCGCGACATACGGCACTGTGCTGGTGCCAGGAGGAAGTTCATGAAGCGAATGGAAGGTTCAAGGCTGATTGGGCGAGCATTCTTGGGGATGACCGCCGCATTTGTGCTTATGCTCTTGTGCGTAACACCGCTCCGCGCTCAAGTGGATGCCGGCGCCATCTTGGGGACCGTTACGGACGCCTCGGGTTCGGCCGTTCACGGCGCCACGGTCACACTTACCAACGAAGGGACGAACGCCAGTATCGCCACTACTACAGGGAATGATGGCGGATACAAATTCACGCCGGTAAGAATCGGGAATTACAAGCTCACTGTCACTTATCAAGGGTTCGAAACGATCACGCGGCCCCATGTCCCGGTTAACGTCGGTGAAAACGTGGTCGCGGATTTCACCCTTAAACCCGGCAACGTGACGACAACCGTTGAGGTCACTGCCGCCGCCCCCGTGCTGCAATCCCAAGACGCTTCTGTGGGCCAAGTCATCGATTCGAAGAGTGTCAACGATCTTCCCCTGAACGGCCGGAATTTCACTTTCCTGGCGCAGCTAGCTGCCGGCGTCAACACCCCTCAAGCGGATACGCGCGGCAACGCTGCAAGCGGCGCCTTCTCTGCCAACGGCCTTCGTGCCGCGCAGAACAATTACTTGCTGGATGGCATCGACAACAACTCGGACACCGTAGACTTCCTCAATGGCACGAACTTTGTCGTTCTTCCACCGGTTGATGCTGTTGAAGAATTCAAAGTGCAAACCTCGGACTTCAGCGCCGAGTTTGGCCGCTCTGGCGCCGCCGTTCTCAATGCCACTATCAAATCCGGCACCAACGAGTTCCACGGAGACGTCTGGGAGTTCTTCCGGAACGACCATCTCGATGCCGCCGACTTCTTTGAAAACCAGCATCAAGTCAAGAAAGGCGATTTGCAGCAGAACCAATTCGGCTTTACCGCTGGTGGACCTCTTTACATCCCGAAAGTATTTAACGGCAAAAACAAAGTGTTCCTCTTCGGCGATTACCAGGCATTACGCCGGGTTCAAGGAACAATTCTGAGCGGCTCGGTTCCCAGCGCGGCAGAGCGCACCAGCGGTTACACCAACTTCCAGGACATCATTGCCGCTCAATCGGGTACGGTTACGGATGCCTTAGGGCGCACAATGCCCGTCGGCACGATCTTGGACCCTGCGACTACGCGTCTGCTTCCTTCCGGCAAGTACGTCCGCGATCCTTTTGGAACATGTGCCAATGAGCCCGCTGGTTTCACCTACACGGTTGCAGGTTGTGGCTTAAACATGATCCCCGGTGGCCGCCTGGATTCAAACGCCATTGCACTGTTGAACTTGTATCCCAATCCCACAACGAGTGCGGTGGGTTCGCTCTTCTCCAACTACGCCAATTCCCCAAAGCTGTATGAACACAGCAACTCCTTCGATACCCGGATGGACATCAACTTTAACGATAAAAACCAGCTGTTTTTCCGGTTCAGCTTGGTCGACGATCCGCAGTTCATTCCCGGCATTTTCGGAGGCGTCGCGGACGGCGGCGGCTTCCAGCAGGGAAATCAAACTGCCATCGCCGAACAGACCGCGGTTGGCTATACGCACACGTTTTCTCCGTCCCTAATTAACGAGGTCCGCGCTGGATTCAATTACCTTCACACGACCCGCGTTTCGCCTTCCGCCAACGATCTGACGGACATACCTGCGCAGTTTGGCATTCAGGGTGTTCCTCAGGTGTCTTTAAATGGCGGACTTCCCGCCTTCGGAATCAACGGCTTGGCCACACTGGGCAGTAACGCCTTCCTGCCTTCGGACGAAGTCAGTTCGACGTTCCAGCTGACGGACAGCGTCACAAAGATTTACGGCAAGCACACATTTAAAATGGGTTTTGAGTGGCAGCACGTTAAGTTCTCGACGCTGCAACCGCCCTGGTCGCGTGGAGAATTTGACTATAACGGCGATTACACGGAAATACCTACGGTCGACAGCGGCAACACTGGACGCGCGGACTTCCTGCTCTCGCCGATCGCATCGACCGTGGCCGGAGGAGTGAATTTCGTCGGAGGCGCAAGCGCAGTGGATTTGTCCAACATCTCGCTCACAGACAACGGCAAGAACTACTACGGTGGTTACTTCAACGACGACTGGAAGATCACTCGCAAACTGACGGTCAACATCGGGCTGCGGTACGACTTCTTTGGCTTGGTATTTGAGCACCACTCTAACCAGGCCAATTTCATCCCAGCCGGTGGGCCGTTCGGACAGGCGGCGTACCTATTGCCCGCTTCTACCTCGTGCTCCCCAGGGGTTAACCTCTCTGCGAGCTTCATTAGCTTGCTGGCCACGGACAACATCCTGTGCGAAAACACAAATGCTTATGGCGCCGGCCTTGGCCATTCACAGAATAACAATTGGGCTCCCCGCGTCGGTTTTGCCTATCAGGTCAACCCGAAGCTCGTTGTTCGCGGCGGATTTGGTCTCTTCTACAACGGTTTTGAAAATCGCGGGTTTTCACCGAACCTTGGCGAAAACTATCCTTTCCAGTTCAATTTCAACTACTCGTCGCCAAACGACGTTAGCCCCATTAGTGCAAACACTCCTTTTGCTGGCTGTCCGACCGCGGGTGGTCAGCCGCTCGGAGTTGCAACCTTCGAGGCCGGGTTTTCTTGCAATTCTCTGACGCCACTTGACGTCAATGCCAGTGGGTTGGCGTTGCGGGGGATTCAGTTCAATTACGACACGCCCTATTCGATGGGTGGCAATCTGACCGTCCAATACCAATTGACGCCTTCACTGTCCCTGCAAGCTGGCTACGTGACGTCGCTGGCGCGGCATTTGGAGTCGTTTCCAGGTGCCAACGAACCCACCACCATTGCAGCGGCGAGCACCCCTGAGCGCACACTCGTGCCATTTCCGGATTTCGGATTTGGTTCCAGCTATGCGGCCACCGCCGGTATGAGCGCTTACCATTCGCTCCAAACCAAAGCCGAAAAGCGGTTCGCAAACGGGCTAAACTTCCTGTTTACCTATACATGGTCCAAGACGATGTCGGATGCCGGCGACCTGCTGAATGGCGGCAGCGTGGCAGGTTTCCGCGCACCCCAGGTTCCTGGACTCGGAATGGCGTTCGACTACGGCTTGGCGGATTTTGACATCCGCAATGTCTTCCACTTCAGCGGCGGCTATGAGTTGCCTTTCGGTAAGGGCAAGCGCTTCATGACCGGCGCGTCGGGGGCCATGGACAAGGTGGTTGGGGGCTGGAGCATCAATTGGAGTTCCACCTTCCAGGGTGGCCAGCCGATCAGCATTGGCTGCCCCAGCGGCACTGCATCCAACTTGGGTTGCGGCGCTCTCTATACAGGACAACCACTGGACCTTGGACTCCACAACGACTCGAATGGGCTCTTGAGCTGGTATGGCAATCCGAAAGCATTTACTCAGGCTTGCGTGCTGGGCACTGGGGGCGTTCCGGAGCCCGGTACGCCAGCTGGATGCCTACCTCTGACTGGCGCGGCGGCTTTGGGCGGCGTCACGCAAGTACCCGGGCCGGGATTCCATAGACTTGATTTTTCAATCTTCAAGGACATCCCGCTTAGCGAGCGCTTCCGCCTGCAGTTCCGGGCCGAGATCTTTAACATCTTCAACCATCCGAACTTCAACGCTCCGAATTTCGGCGGTAACGGCGTTGTCGCGATCTCGAACTAGGGCAATTTCAACAGTTCGACCTTCGGCGAAATTGGTTCCACGCGCGATGCTCCCTACGATCCGCGGCAGATCCAGTTCGCTTTGAAGCTGTATTTCTAATTTTGCCGCACACCTCCCCGCAGAGTGCTCGTCGAGGGCGCTCTGCGGGGAACCTTTTTTTGCTCGATCTTTTCTCGTCTCATGGTGCAGTGATAACCTAGGACTGCCGTGCTTATCGGAAGCCGTTCCACCAGGCCTTTTCTTCTACTTCTTGCGGCGTATGCGTTTGTGGCATCCGCCCGTGCCAATCAGGACCAGCGCCTCGACCATGAATTTCAGGCGGCTGTCGCTCAATATGACTCAGGGCATTACGCGGAAGCCGCTGCAAAGCTGGAGGTTTTGATTAAACAGGTCCCGGAAAGCTTTGAAGTTCACGAGCTCTTGGGTCTGGTTTACTCCGCACAGTCCCAGGATGTGGCTGCCAACACCCACCTTGAGAAAGCCGTGCGGCTGAACCCAGGTTCAACCCCCGCACGGACCAATCTCGCCGCCAATCTCGTCCGCCTGGGAAAGTTCGAGGGTGCCGGAGAGCAGTTCAAGAAGGCTGCCGAGCTCGAGCCGCAAAACTTTGACACTAATCACAACCTCGGCGAGTTCTACGTCCAATCCAAGAAAATCGCCGATGCTGTGCCTTATCTTGAGCGTGCCCAGCGCATCGACCCCTCCTCCTACGACAATGGCTACGATTTGTCCCTAGCCTATCTCTCTACTGGGCGCCTTACCGACGCCCGGCTGCAAATCCAGGATCTTCTGAAACTTAAGAACACCGCTGAACTGCACAATTTGCTGGGAGAGGTGGAAGAAAAAGATGGGAAGTTCGTACCGGCTGCCAACGAGTATGAGCTGGCCGCCCACACTGACCCCAGTGAGAGCAACCTGTTTGACTGGGGAAGTGAGCTCCTTCTCCATCGCACGCTTGGACCATCGATAGAGGTCTTTCAGGACGCCGCCCGGCGTTATCCTGGGTCGCAACGGCTGGCGATCGGCCTGGGAATGGCTCTTTACGCGCACGGCAACTATGACGATGCCGTCAAATCCTTGCTGCGGGCGGCTGATTTAAACCCTTCCGACCCAAGCTGTTATCTGTTCTTGTCCCGGGCCTATGACAGTTCCCCGAGCCAGGCGGAGGAAGTCATCCACCGATTCCGCCGATACTCTGAACTCCAGCCGCGGAATGGCCAAGCCCTTTATTACTACGCGATGAGTCTGTGGAAGGGTAAGAGGGCTCAGGACCCAACACTGGATCTCCACCAAATCGAAACGCTTCTCAGGAATTCTTTAGCACTCGATCCCAAACTGGCCGAGTCCCACTTGCAGTTGGGCAATCTGTATTCTGATCAGAGTAAGTACGCCGAAGCGATTCCAGAGTACGTGCAAGCCCTAGCACTTGAGCCCGATCTTGGCGACGCTCACTACCGCTTGGGGCAGGCCTACGTTCGCACTGGCCAAAAGGGGCCGGCCCAGGAGCAGATCGAGATCTATCAGAAAATCCGTGAACAGCACTTAGCGGATATCGAGAAACAAAGAGCGGAAATCCGTCAATTTGTCTATTCGGCGAAGGACAGCCCATCCGGCAAGCCTTGATTGCCCGTGAGCCGCTGAATCGAGGCCGGTGGCATGTAAGATGGGCGGCCTCGTATTCAACCAGTTGGTTGAATACGAAATCCGGTTTCCGCACCAATCGGACCGGGTGAAAGGCTGGACATAAGCCATGGAGGGAAAATGGCGGTGGGCGAGGCAGCCAGCCTTTTGCAAAAGCTTGACTTCAATGGAGGCGCGGCGTAGTTTACGCTAAGCATTGCATTTACAATGACCTACCACATGTCATCACGGTCCAAGGCGGCGCGAAATTCGGGTGGTCTTTCGAGTTCCAGGTTGAACGAATTCGGCTCAAACCCTCGGGAGCTTGCCAGGCAATTAAGCTTCACGCGCCGGGAGTTCTTGCGCAGCGCCGCCGGGGTTACCCTGGGCGGCAGCCTGCTCGGGTCTGGCCTACTGGCCAGAACCGGGATTCCCCAAAAGAAAAGGAAAGTTGTGGTCATCACCTTTGGGGGCGGCGCACGCGACCAGGAAACGTTTGCGCCGGAAGGCCAGGAAAATATCCCACACTTGATGCGGGAACTGATCCCGCAATCCGCCTTTTTCACGCAGGTCATCAATCGCGGAATCCTCGGGCACTATGTAGCTACCGCCAGCCTAGCCACCGGAGTGTATGAAACCGTTAACAACTTTGCGTCCCTCCCTCCGGAACATCCAACGGCGTTCGAGTATTTTCGCAAGGATCTGAAGCGCCCAGCGTCCGATGCTTGGGTGGTGGCACCGAGCAATGGGTTCAATCGCATCGGCGAAAGCAACAATCGCTCCTACGGCCCGGGATTTGGGGCCGGCGTAATTTTGCCCAAGCATCTTTTGACCGCGGCAACTTCAGGCGGCGCTGACTACGAACATTTATTGCGCGACAACTACGAGACGCCTTTTTATACACCGGAGCTTGGCGGCAGGGAATTTGAATTACAGCAGTTGCACATGTTGCTGAAGCTTTCCGTGGACGACTTCAAAAAACATGCACGCACGCTTTCGAGTCCTGACGAACTCTCCGTTTACATCACGCGCCAGCTTATGCAGCAGCTCGCTCCCAGCCTTTTGTGGATCACTCTGCACGACATCGATATCGCTCATGCGGGTGCGTATTCGCTCTATATCGAGGGTATCCGCCGTACCGACCGTCTTTGCGGCGAGCTCTGGAAAACAATTCAGACGGAACCGGAATATGCCGGCAACACAACCCTTTTCATCCTGCCGGATTTTGGGCGCGACTCCGACGACGATTCCGGCGGCAACGGATTTCAACATCACCGCACTGGCGATGCGCTTTCTCGCACAACGTGGATGATGGCGATGGGAGCCGGAGTTCGCGAAGGTGTCGTTATTGACCGCGCGCTGGAGTCCACCGATCTTGTGCCGTCGATTGGGTCGATCCTAGGGTTTAATGCGTCGCTTGCGCAGGGCAAACCCATTGTTGAGCTTGCGTGAAATCTATGCCTGCTATCGACCTCAAGCCCGAACAATTCAGTGGGTATCCGCCGGAAGCGCGAAAACTCGTTACGAACGATCTCGCCGCGCTACAGCGACTGCCGCTGAGCTTTCTGCCGACTTTATTGCGAGAGGTCAT
>Ga0210397_10001192_pt1 | contig 16697 bp, 15 predicted proteins | sample IncBWH2OmetaG_FD_160126 | JGI IMG/M metagenome (GOLD analysis project Ga0210397, IMG submission 160126) | Forest soil microbial communities from Barre Woods Harvard Forest LTER site, Petersham, Massachusetts, United States - Inc-BW-H-2-O ...
AAGGAATTGCTAACTCAATCCTTGTTAAAGTAAACCAAATCGGTTCATTAAGTGAAACAATCTCTGCTGTTAACTTAGCGAAGAGAAATTCATATACATCAGTAATGTCTCACCGTTCAGGTGAAACAGAAGACAATACAATTGCTGATTTGGCGGTTGCATTGAACTGTGGTCAGATCAAAACAGGTTCTTGCTCACGTTCTGATCGTATGGCTAAATACAATCAATTGTTACGTATTGAAGAAGAATTGGGTGAAGCTGCGTACTTCCCTGGTAAGAATATGCGTAAGTAATATAACTGGCAGTCCCGCTTTAGCGGGACTGCTTTTTTTGTAAATTGCGGCATGAAAATATTCGAATGGACAAAAACGTTACCGCCTTTCTTTAGGAATTTTTTCTTCCTGTTTTCCTTCGTGTTTATCGTTTGGATGATTTTTTTTGATTCGAACGATTTGATTAGCCAGTATAAGATGAATAGTCAGCTTAGCGATCTTGAAAATGAACGTGAGTACTATGAACAAAAAATTATTGAAGTAAAAGCCGAAGAAGAAGCTTTAATGAAAGATAAAGTGAAGCTTGAGAAGTTTGCCCGCGAGCATTACTTAATGAAAAAACCAACAGAAGATATTTACATTCTTGTTGAAGAATAATAACGCATATTTGCTATAACTCCTCAAACATGCTTGCCAATACCGTTAAGGCAATGTCAGAACACATTCATGAATAAATACACACGATACGTTACAATACTCTGGACGCTCTTTATTGGCGGATTATATACGCTTTTTCTCTGGTCGGTTTTAATTCGTTTCAACTATCTTGGTGCTTTTGGTGATATGCCGGATCTGGTAAAGCTGGAGAATCCTAAGAATGAGCTTGCATCGGAAGTATATTCTTCTGACGGTGTTTTACTGGGCAAATATTTCAGAGAGAACAGAAGTCCGGTTGAATATCAGGAAATATCACCGAATGTAGTGAATGCCTTAATTACAACAGAAGATATTCGCTTCAGAGATCATTCGGGTATTGATTTGAAAGGAATGTTTGCCATCTTCTATTACATGGCTAAAGGTGATCAGCGCGGCTCCAGTACATTGACACAGCAGCTTGCGAAGAACCTCTTCAAGACGCGTGGTATAAAAGAAAAAGGTGTGCTGGGTTATATTCCCGGTTTCAATATTCTTATTGCTAAAGTAAAAGAATGGGAACTGGCAATCACGTTGGAAAGAATGTATACCAAGAATGAAATCATTGCGCTGTATTTAAATACGGTTGATTTCGGTAGTAATTCTTTCGGGATAAAAGTAGCTGCTAAAACATTTTTCCAAACCAGTCAGGATAGCCTAACTGTTCCGCAAGCCGCTATGCTGATAGGTTTGCTAAAGGCTCCTACTCTATATAGCCCGATCTTAAATCCTAAGAATTGTTTCAATAGAAGAAATACCGTGTTAGAATTGATGTTTGATAATAAAATGATCACTCAACTTCAATTCAATACATTAAAAATGCAGCCCATCAAACTGAACTATGAAGTAGAAAATCACAACGATGGTTCTGCTACGTATTTCAGAACCATGGTAAGTAAATACCTGCAGGAGTGGTGCAAGAAGAACGATAAGGATTTATATGGTGATGGATTGAGGATTTATACAACCATCGATTCGCGTATGCAGACCCATGCTGAGACTTCCGTTGCAGAACATATGAAAGTGCTGCAGCGCAGATTTTACAAGCATTGGGAAGGAGAGAATCCTTGGCGTTACCAAAACAAAACAGAGATTCCGAATTTTATAGAAGATGTAGCGAAGAAAACAGATCGGTATAAAGCGTTGGTTGACAAATACGGTAAAGGCAGTGATTCTATCATGATCGTAATGAAGACACCGGTTAAAATGACGGTGTTTAGTTGGGATGGAGATATAGATACGGTAATGAGTCCGTATGATTCGATCAGTTATTATAAACACATTCTACATACTGGTTTCATGACAATGGATCCATACACAGGTTACATTAAAACGTGGGTAGGCGGGATCAATTACAAATATTTTAAATATGATCACGTACAGCAAAGCAAGCGCCAGCCGGGATCTTCCTTTAAACCATTTGTGTATGCAACAGCTATCTCACAAGGCATCTCGCCATGTACACTGGTACCCGATCTGCCTATAACATTCGAATATGAAGAAGATGGAAAACACATTGTATGGACACCGCGCAATGCTGACTGGGTATATACGGGAGACTCACTGAACCTGCGCCAGGGAATGGCACGCTCCATTAATACTATTGCAGCACGTGTTACTAAAATGGTTGGTGTGGATGCTGTAATTGATATGGCGCATAATCTGGGTATTGAAAGTGAATTAAGGCCTGTACCTTCCGTATGTCTGGGTTCAAGCGATGTAAACGTATTTGAAATGGTTGGAGCATACAGTACCTTTTTGAACAAAGGCGTGTGGACCGAACCGACTTTTATTGAACGCATAGAAGATAACAGCGGAAATGTTATCTATGAAGCATCACCTAAGCGTAAAGATGCCTTGAGTGAAGAAGTTGCTGCCGTTATGGTATACATGTTAAAAGGTGGTACAGAAGAAGGCGGTGGTACCTCGCAAGCATTATTTCAATACGATATCTTTAGAGGCAATGAAATGGGGGGCAAGACAGGCACCTCTTCTAACTATTCCGATGGCTGGTTTATGGGCGTATCCACGCGTCTTGTAGGAGGCGTGTGGGTTGGGGGCGAAGACCGCAGCATTCACTTCCGGACTTCGGCAACAGGAGAAGGTTCTAAAACAGCATTGCCGATCTTTGGATTGTTTATGGAGAAAGTATATGCTGATACAACCTTGGGTATTAAGGTTGGACGGTTTAAAATGCCTTCCAGAATGCATATCAATATTAACTGTCCGCGCCGTCCTTCGCGTGTGGTTGTTGATAGTTTAGCCATCATAGAAGAAGAGGATCAATTACCTGAAGAGGAAATCAAAGAGTAATATTTATTACATAACGTATTCGCGCTCGCTTTTGTGCCTATCAAAAGATGCTTTGTGTTATTATTAAAACGTAAAACCTAACACTTATTACTTACTATTCAATGACATTCTCTGACTTAGGTTTAAACGAATATCTTCTTCAATCGCTAAATGAAAATAATATTTCAGCACCCACTGAAATACAGGTTAAGGCCATCCCTTTTATTCTAACCACTACGAAGAATTTAGTGGCTGTTGCGCAAACCGGTACAGGTAAAACAGCCGCATTTGGTTTGCCTGTTTTACAACAGATAGATCCGAAACTTCAACAAACACAGGTATTGATACTGGTACCGACAAGAGAACTCGGTCAGCAGGTAGCCAAAGATATATTCGTTTTTTCCAGATATATTGTGCGTATTCATACAGAAGCGGTATATGGTGGAAAGAAGATTGAAGAGCAGATCAAGAAATTAGAAATACCAAGACATGTACTGGTTGCTACACCAGGAAGATTGCTGGACTTGGTTGCACGAAAAGTTGTAGACTTAAGCTATATGAAATTTTTAATATTAGATGAAGCCGATGAGATGCTGAACATGGGCTTTGAACCGGATATTGATCGTATTGTGCGTGCGTGTAAACCCAATGTGCGTAAGCTTTTGTTTACGTCTACACTACCTTCGGCGATCAAGCAGATTGTACGCCAGTATATGGGTAATGAGGTGGAAGAGATCCGCATTAAGCCGCAGGAATATGTAAACAGAAATATCGAACATCAATACATCGCTTATCAATACGGGTATAAGCTTGAATATTTAAAAGCTTTTTTATTGAAGCATACAACAGAGCGTGGTATTGTTTTTTGCCGTACGCAGGCAGCTGCTAAACTACTCGGACAGCAACTCGCTGGTTTTACAGTTGTGGCAGATTCCATCTACGGAGATCTGAACCAATATGAACGCAATAAAGTAATGGCAGCATTTAAAGATAAGCGTATTCAGATTTTAATTGCTACTGATATTGCAGCGCGCGGTATTGACATACAAGATCTGAATTATGTGATTCATTATCACCTGCCCGACAACGAAGCGCAGTATGTGAACCGCAGCGGACGTACTGCCCGTGCAGGAAAGACGGGGAAGTCAATCTGTATGCTGCAGGAAGACGAACTATATTATAAAGATGATTTTGAGGATGCGCTGCGTATTAAATTTACACCAATAAAGCTGGATGTTATAATTGATAAAAGCGAATCACGTCCGGTTACATTGACTATTAATGTTGGTACCCGTCACGAACAGAATGCTGATACGCTGAAAGAATTTTTAACAGTACAATCGGGTGTGAAAGAAGAAGCCATCAGTCATATACTCGTATACAGAGCGCATGCAACGTTTGAAATTGAATCCAGATATGAGAGTCAATTGATTAATAATATTCATCATACGAAGCATTTTCATCAGAAGATAGTAATTGAAGAAAGTTCTAAGTAATAAGTTTTAGGTTTTAAGAATGAAAAGTGATGATTACTTATTTTTCTTAAAACCTAGAACTTATTACTTCATTCCTACATTCACCACCAGTACCTCACGCACATTCGTGGTATAATTCGGCGACATATTTTCGCAACGGAGTTTCCAGGTATTGTTGTCGGAGCCTTGTATAGCCTGTCTTAGCATATTCTTCCCTAATTTCTGATTGAGTTTGTCGATGGTGTTTTCCAATCTGTTTCGTTTTGAATCTTGCATCGGTTCAAATAAACAGAGTTGAATTTTTTCTTCGGGAATAATTTCGGTAACGGTTATGCCACATTTTTTGTAATAGATACCTTCTTCGAATAATTTCTCTAAACCTTGTGATGCGTATTGAATCAATGCTGTGGTATTGTTTGTTGCCTGCGAAAATTTGATGAACGTACCGAAATATTTATCGCCTTCCTGTTGGGTAAAACGACTCTTGGATAAGGATACATACATTCCTCCTGCGGCACATTTCTGCTTGCGTAACTTTTCTGCACAGCTGGCTGCGTGTGTGGCTATTGCTTCCTGGATGGGGCTGAAAGCATTTTGCAAATTTCCGAAGGAGCGGGAAGTACAGATCGATTTTTTTTCTGTTAATTCATCTTCCATGTCAATGCATGGAATGCCTTTTAATTCTTTATACGTGCGCAGTCCGATAATGGAAAAGTGCTGACGTACCCATTCTTCGCGCTGATTTACAAACTGCTCAATGGTATCGACAAAGTTTGCCTGCAGACGTTTGGCATTTCTTCTGCCAATGCCCCATACATCTGCCAATGCACATTGGTTCCGTTTCTCTTCAATGTTATCGGGATAAATAATATGTACACCACCTGTTTTTTTTGAAAGCCTGTTGGCTAGTTTTGCTAAGGTCTTGGTTGGTGCAATACCCACGCCTACAGGGATTCCCGTGTATTGCTTTACAGTATTGCGAATGGTGTGTCCGAGTGCTTCCAGATCGGTATCTGTGTTATTCAAATGAAGAAAAGCTTCATCAATCGAGTAGCGTTCAATATCGGGAACAATCGTTGCGAGTGTTTTCATTACCCTATCTGATAAGTCGCCGTAGAGGGTGTAATTTGAGGAGAACACCGCCACTTGTTTTTCTTTGATGAGTTCTCTGATCTTAAAAAGAGGCTCTCCCATTTTAATGCCTATTGCCTTTGCTTCATCTGAGCGCGAAATCACGCAGCCATCATTATTCGACAATACAATGACAGGTTGTCTGCGCAGATCCGCGCGGAATACGCGTTCGCAGGAAACATAGAAGGAGTTGCAGTCGACAAGGATGTACAAATCAGTGTAAAGTTTAGAGTGTAAAGCAAGAAACTTTTGATCCTGTATTGATGTGGATCCGGATTCTAAATAGAAATAAAGTGTGATTATCATATGCTGACTGTTCTTACACTTTACACTTTTAACTCTACACTTGCTTATGGTTTATGAATCACATACGTTACTACACCCCATACTTCAAAGTCCATAGTGTCGGTGATTTCTATGGGTTTGAACTTTTCGTTTTCGGGAATGAGATAGAGTTTGTTGTTGTATTTGCTGATGCGCTTTACGGTAAATTCTCCGTCGATAATAGCGATCACGATCTGGTTGTTCTTAGGTTCTATAGAACGGTCTACTACCAACAGATCGCCATCGTGTATAGAAGCATTTATCATGGAGTTGCCTTTTACGCGCACATAAAAGGTAGTGGTCGGGTGCTGAATCAGGTATTCAAAAATATCGATCCTGCTGTCCAGGTAATCTCCTGCGGGGCTCGGGAAGCCGGCTGCAACCGCACCGTTGGCCAAAGGAATGGATGGGTGCAATGCGTGCGATAAGGTATGGTAGATCTGCATAAATTTCCTTAATTCTAATTTTATTAGCAATTTACTAAAATTTTTAGATAAAAAGTGCTTGTGCGGACTGATTTCTTAATTGATTGGATATTTTTAGTGGAAAGCAGAATTTTTAGGGCTTTTGTATTTTTTAATACAAAAGCTGGGAGAAAGGCCAGATTTGAATTAGGGAAATGGGAGTTATTATTCTTATTTGCTGCTTCGAAAATAGGATAAATAAAAGGATTCTAAAAATATAAATGAGAGTGAAATTTTAACAATCACCCTCATTTATATACTTTTATTTCTTTATTATTTTTTTCGATGCAATACTACCATCTGTTTCTATCAATAAAAGATATATTCCTGAAGGTACTGTTTCCAAATGAATAGGTGTTTCATTGCTGCTGATTGATCCTTTCGTAATCAATATTCCTTTTGCATCGTAAAGTGTATAGTTTAGAGGAGAACTAGGAAACGAACCAGTAAATTCCACATAGCATTCGTTATCTGCAGGAATGGGGTATACCAAGACAGAAGCAGCAAGTTGGCCCTCCTTCGTATTAGTTACAATGGACAATTCTAACGTAAGTGTAGAGCTTACTGAAGCAGCATTTGTTTCTCTTACAGTAATAACGGAACCTCCTGTTACGCGTTGAGTCGAAGAAGATGTGTTTACTCCAAAATCAACTATAATAGAATTTGTTCCTTGACCAGAAACAATTGTTGCATCCGCTGGTACTGTCCAAAAATAACTCATACCTGTTCTATTCTGTACAGAGTAAGTCACATTTTTTTGATTGAGAGAAACTACAACTGGCCCGGTAATAGAAGCACTAAAATCAGAACTAAGTGTTAGTGGCTCAGAAATCGAATAATATGTTTTGCTACATGAATATGATACATCCATTTTAACGGTATATACATCTCCCGATTTGAATGTTGCAGTTAATAAATCACTTTGCCCTCCAATGATCTGTCCATTTACATACCAGGTGTATGCGAAAAAATAAGGGCTGTCTTCCGACGGTATAACCTTTAAAGTAATTGATTGTCCTTCAGTTAACATACCTGACGTACTCATACTGATTAACGGTGTTGGATATGGAGAAATATTGGCTGTAATTGGATTGGAAATAACTTTCGATACTGTTGCACAAGATAGGCTGCTTGTCATTTCACATGTGAAAATATCTCCATTTATGAAATCATTTTCAATGAGTATATCCAAATCATTCCAATCGATTGCTATGTCATTCTTCATCCATCTATAAGACGGTTGCAATCCTTCGTTTGTTGGATTGGTTGTTAACGCTACAGGACTGCAAAGATCCACATTGTAATTTCCAGTAATAGTAACAGATGGGACAATTGAATTGCTGATCTGTGCTGTTATTATATTCGAAACAATTGGGTCAGGCGAACATACATATGAAGGATTAATGGCCAATTTGATTTTATCTCCATTTTTTAGTGAATCTGTTTGATATAATCTATTTTGAGAAGCAAGAACATCATTTAAATACCAGTTATATATTACATTTGGAAACTCGGATTCAATAGTGATTTCCGCATCTTGTAGTGATCCGGCAAAAGTGAATTCTGTTCCACTACAGATAATACCCGGATCATTTATAAAAATTGCTGACGGATATACTTTTTTAAGTATCGTATTGCTGAAACATCCTGGATATGCAGTGGTTAGTCTTCTATAAATAGTATTTGTTGTTATTGGATCTACAGGTGTGTACGAAGAACCTGTTTGATCCTGAATGATTGTCCAGGAACTGAGCGAGCTATCAGCTTTTTTCTGCCATATGTAGGATTGTGAACCATTATCCCCTGTAGATAATGCCGAATTTACGATTGGCGAAGGAATCTGGCCAGGACATAATTGTTCACTGAAACTTAAAGATCCCGCTGACGCTTCAGGATATACTGTGATTGTTGCAATGTCAGATGTAACTGTGCCGCATGCATTGCTGATATCAACGGTATAATCACCCGCATCTGCGATGGATGTTGTATTAAATATTAAGGTATTATATGTTTCATTCTGAATAGGTGTATTCCCTTTTTTCCATTGATATGAGACAGCATCCAAAGCCTGCACAGACAATGAAATCTGTTCCCCTCCGCTAGCTGCGCATGTGCTAACATTTATAGGTTGGTTCGTAATTACAGGAAGTGTACAATTTTGTTGTTGATAGCCGGCAAACGATAAACTGATTGAGCAACATAAAAGAAATAACGAAGAAATAATTTTCATAATGTATTAAGATTGAAAGAATATTTAAAATTAACAGTTTAAGCTAACAACTGTACCCCTACTAAAATATTATCGTCTTGTTCCCGCTTACATATACCTTCTGATCCAGCACCAGTTGCAGCGCTTTTGCCAGTACCAGTTTTTCTACGTCTTTACCGGCAGCAGCCATTTCCATTGGGCTTAAGGAGTGATCTACCGGAATAACTTCCTGATGAATAATCGGGCCTTCATCTAAATCCTGATTTACAAAATGTGCCGTAGCACCAATAATCTTCACGCCACGTTCATAGGCTTGTCTGTATGGGTTCGCGCCTTTGAATGCCGGCAAGAAACTATGATGAATATTGATCATACGCGCCGGATAATGCGCCGTAAATTGTTCGCTTAAAATGCGCATGAACTTCGCCAGCACAATGTAATCGGGGTTGTATTGCTGCAGGCAGCTAAGCAATTCGGCTTCGTGCGTTTCTCTGCTTTTACCTTCGTGCGAAATGAAGTGATACGGAATATTAAATTTCTCTGTATAGGCTTTTAAATGTTCGTGGTTACCCACAACAGCAACCAGATTCACTTTCAGATTTCCGAAGTAGTATTTACTGATCAGCTCGGTTAAGCAATGCTCTTCTTTGGTAACCATGATCACCATTTTCTTTAAGGCACCTGAACTGATTGATAAGGTATGATCGGAAGGAAGAACGCTTTCAAGCGCCGTTTTTAATATTTCTTTTTCAACTTCACCTTCTACCACGGTGCGCATATAAAAACGATTGCGTTCGTGTTCCACAAATTCTCTGTTCTGAACAATATTCAGATTCAAATCGGCCAACACACCGGTAATCTTATGTATCAGGCCTTTCTGATCTTCGCAATCAATAATGATAATCATAGTAAAAACGTTTCAATTTCAGTCAGCAAAACTAGTACTATTTTGGCATATATCGCTTGTGTGAGATAAGAGAAGGTAGATTTTATGGGTTGCCTGCCCGCATTGAAGGAGATTGTTTACATTGAAAATCGGTCTAGCTGGGGAAAATCGGTCAGGCCGCAATGTGATTTGATGCAGGGAATGAAAACGAACACTATTCTTGCGAGTTGGATGGCACAAATTTGAAATTCAATTGATTATCCTTGTATCTATGTATTCAGAGCTGAAGTATTTTGATCTGTTTTTTAGTCAACTTGAAACCAAGGGCTTGGGTTTACATGACTCAATTTACAGCTAAGTAATTTCTTGTCAAGGAATTGAAGGGAACTATTTCATGTAAAAAAAAGGTTAATCCTTTGTATAAAATGAATTTTGAATTACATTTGCTGACTGAATTTATAGGTTAAATGCAAAAGTCTAACAATATAATGTATCTTTCAATCCCTGATTTCTTTGGGAGTGTTAGCTTATTTTCTGCACTTTCCTACCCGAGGCCCTAGGCCGATTCATCCACAGGTTTCTTACGCGGAAACCTCTCTCCCGAAAATCTGCCCATAAACCGGCAGAACCCCAAACATTTCACAGTTTCATAACAGTAATTAATCCATCTTTGATAGTGGTTTAATCGTGAAGAACGACCCTCTATCAACGTTACATTTTGAGATGAAAAACACAAGCGTGTTCGATATAAAAGTAGTAGTTGCAGGACCGGAGCATAAACATTTAGCAGAAGCGATTGTTGACGAAATGGCAGAAAGTGCCAAGGCTCGCGGAACAGGTATTGCCAAACGTAGCCCGGATTACATCCGTCAGAAGATGGATGAAGGCAAGGCTATTATCGCTATTACAAAAACAGGACAATTTGCAGGTTTCTGCTATATTGAATCCTGGAGTCATGGTAAGTATGTGGCGAATTCAGGTTTGATTGTCGCACCCGACTTTCGTCAGTATGGTCTTGCTACAAAGATCAAAGAGAAAGCTTTTGAATTGTCGCGTAAGAAATTTCCCGATGCAAAATTATTCGGGTTAACAACCAGCGCAGCGGTTATGAAGATCAACTCAGATCTGGGGTACAGACCTGCGCACTACACCGAACTTACCAACGACGAAACATTCTGGAAAGGTTGTTCGAGCTGTATCAATTACGAGATTTTGAAAAGTAAAGATCGTAAAATGTGTATGTGTACGGCCATGGTATACGATCCGGCGGAAAAGAAAAAGAAGAAGTGGGACTTTATCACCGAATCAAGACTTTGGGAAAGATGGCAGCGATTGAAAAACCATAAGCTGCTGAAATCTCTTGGGAAAGGTAGCGATAAGGTGATGTCATTTCTTGGACTGGCGTAATTAGTGTAAAGTTTAGAGTGTAAAGTGTAATGCTTCAGTTCCGATCTTTAAAACTTATTTCTCAAATTTAGAATTAATAAAAATATAACGAATAGCTTTTGGCCTTTGGCTTTAAGCATTAAGCTTACAAAAACAATGAAAAAGAAAGTAGTATTGGCCTTTAGCGGCGGATTGGACACAACGTATTGCGCGAAATATTTATCAGAAGATTTAGGATATGAATTGCATACTGCCATTGTAAACACCGGTGGTTTCTCTAAAGAGGAGTTGGCTGATATTGAAAAGAAGGCATACGAATTGGGTGTAACGTCTCACACTACACTTGACATCATTGAAAAATACTATGCAGAATGTGTGAAGTACATGGTGTACGGAAACATTCTTCGTAACAATACTTATCCGCTTTCTGTAAGTGCGGAACGTGTGTTCCAGGCGATGGCTATTGCCGAACATGCGAAGAAAGTTGGCGCTACTGCGGTAGCACATGGTTCTACAGGTGCAGGTAACGATCAGGTGCGTTTTGATGTGGTGTTCATGATCATGAATCCGGGCATCGAAATCATCACACCGATCCGCGATATGAAATTATCACGCGAAGCAGAAATCGAATACTTGAAGAAAAAAGGTGTAGTGCGTGACTGGAGTAAAGCTGCATATTCTATTAACGTTGGTATCTGGGGTACAAGTGTAGGTGGTAAAGAAACATTGACATCTGATAAAACATTGCCTGAAAGTGCTTTCCCTACACAAGTTACAAAAACAGGTGAAGAGGAAGTTGAACTTGAATTTGAAAAAGGACAATTGATTGGTTTGAACGGTAAACGTATGAAATCAACTGATGCGATTGTTGCATTGAATAAAATTGTAGCACCGTATGGCATCGGTCGTGATATACATGTTGGCGACACCATCATTGGTATCAAAGGACGTGTAGGTTTTGAAGCTGCTGCACCAATGGTTATCATCAAAGCACACCATACGCTGGAAAAACATACACTTACTAAATGGCAGATGTACTGGAAAGAACAATTGGCTAACTGGTATGGAAGTTTTGTACATGAAGGACAATTCCTTGAACCTGTAATGAGGAACATAGAGAAATTCTTAGAAGACACTCAGGTAAATGTTACCGGTAAAGTAAAAGTGTTTGCTGCACCTTACCGTTTCCATGTGATCGGTATTGAATCTGCACACGACTTGATGTCAGCTAAGTTTGGTAAATATGGAGAAGAAAATAATGTATGGTCCGGCGACGATGTAAAAGGCTTTTCTAAAATATTCGGTAATCAGACAATGATTTACCACAGAGTGAACGAAGATGCAAAATAGTGTAAAGTTTAGAGTGTAAAGTGTAAACTTTGACTGAGACACGACTACACTTTACACTTTCAACTTTACACCAGCTATACCTTGTATAGTGTACGTTGGAAATTATTATGTGAAATTGTTTCGAAGAGAAATGACAGAGAGTAAAAAAATAAAAATAGGTATCGTTGGCGGTGCCGGATACACAGGCGGAGAGTTGCTGCGTATTTTGGTGAATCACCCGAATGCGGAGATTGTATTCGTGCATAGCAACAGCAACGCAGGCAACCCGATATATAAAGTGCATACAGATCTGATCGGAAGCACAGATCTTCTTTTCAGCGGAGAATTGAGCAGTGCAATTGACGTGTTGTTTTTGTGCGTTGGTCATGGTGATGCAATAAAATTCTTACAGGCGAATCCAATTGAATCACATATAAAAATTATTGACTTAAGTCAGGATTTTCGGATTGAAAAAGACGGAAACGACTTTACCTATGGTTTACCGGAATTACAACGCGATAAAATAAAGCTTGCGAAGAATATTGCAAACCCGGGCTGCTTTGCTACAGCGATTCAGCTTGGATTGTTACCGCTTGCAGCAGAAAAAGTATTAACGAGTGATGTGCATGTATCTGGTATAACAGGTTCGACGGGGGCCGGACAGTCGTTATCGCAGACATCACATTTCAGCTGGAGAAACAATAATATGTCTGTTTACAAGGCATTGAATCATCAGCATTTGAAAGAGATTCGTCAGAGTTTAAAAAATCTGCAATCGGGTTTAGATAAAAACATTCATTTCATTCCATACCGTGGCGACTTTACACGTGGTATCATAGCGACCATGTATACGCCATGTAGCTGGACAATCGAAGAAGCGGTAGCAAAATACAAAGCATATTATGCTTCGCATCCGTTCACACATGTAGTAGATGAGAACATTGATCTGAAGCAAGTGGTAAGTACAAACAACTGTTTGCTGTATCTTGAAAAACACGATGACCAGTTAATGATTGTTAGTATCATCGACAATTTATTAAAAGGTGCATCCGGACAAGCTGTACAGAATATGAATTTGTTGTTTGGGCTGGAGGAGACGGCGGGACTACGATTGAAAGCCGTAGGCTTTTAAATAAATTCCAAACAACAAAAAACAAATTCCAAACGGGTTTGGATAGAATCTTTTGAAAACAATAAATAATAATCTATTTCTAATTTAATTTTTTCACTAGCTATGGAAAGGAGTATGAATCTGGAAGAACGCACTTTCCAGTTTGCAAAGAGTGTTTGTACTCATTGTAAGAAAACCGAAAAGAAATTAGAGAATGTTGATTATATAAAACAAGTCATTCGTTCTTCAGCTTCCATAGGTGCTAATTATATTGAAGTTAATGAATCTTTAAGTAGGAAAGATGCATTGATGAGGGCTCGAATCAGCAGGAAAGAAGCAAAGGAAACAATTTACTGGTTGCGCTTACTGCATGAGACTCACAATTCTGATACACTTCAATTGATAAATGAAGCAGAGCAGATTAAAAAAATACTAAGTTCAATAATTATAAAACTAAATATTTAATGTTGATTTTTAAGTATTTGGAATTTGATAAATTAAATTAACAACAACAACTCCGATACACTAATCCGATTCCGTTTGGAATTTGTTTTTTGTTTTTTGGAATTTAAAGCGATACAAACATGAAACTCTTTGATGTATATCCATTAATACCAATTGAACCTGTACGTGCCCTTGGTTCCCGTCTTTGGGATGCAGCAGGCGTAGAATATTTAGATCTGTATGGCGGTCATGCTGTAATCTCTATCGGACATACACATCCGTATTATGTGCAGAAGATTACCGATCAATTAAATAAAATGGGTTTTTACTCTAACTCTGTTATTATTTCTCTTCAGCAGGAACTGGCAGATAAGTTAGGTGTATTAAGCGGCCATGCAGATTATCAGTTATTTCTTTGCAACTCTGGTGCAGAGGCAAATGAAAATGCATTGAAACTTGCTTCTTTTCACAATGGCAAGAAAAAGATCATAGCATTCAAAAAAGGTTTTCACGGAAGAACGTCGTTAGCTGTTGCAGCTACAGACAACCCTTCCATTGTAGCTCCGGTAAATGAAACAGAAAATATCATCTTCTTGCCCTGGAACGATGAAGCTGCATTAGAAGCAGCGTTCAATGAATATGGCACAGAGATTTCTTCTGTGATCATTGAAGGTATACAAGGTGTAGGCGGTATTCACGAAGCATCTGTGTCTATGCTGAAAAAGATCCGTACGCTGTGTGATAAACACAACGTCGTATATATTGCAGATTCTGTACAATGCGGTTATGGCCGTAGTGGTAAATTCTATTCACATGATTTTGCCGGTGTGTCTGCCGATATTTATACGATGGCAAAAGGGATGGGCAATGGTTTCCCGATTGGTGCGATCAGTATCGCCCCGCACTTAAAACCAAAACACGGTTTGTTGGGCACTACCTTTGGTGGTAATCATTTGGCATGCGCTGCGGCAATTGCTGTACTGGATGTGATCAAACAGGAAAATTTATTAGAGCATACAGATCTATTAGGTAAATACATTATTGAAGAAGCACGCAAAATTCAAGGCGTACGTGAAGTACGCGGTAAAGGATTGATGATTGGTATTGAACTTGAAATACCATGTGCAGACATTCGCAATACGTTATTAAGCGAATACAAAATGTTCACCGGTTCTTCTTCTGATAAAAATACGATTCGTATTCTACCTGCATTGAATCTAAAAAAAGCAGATGCTGATGCATTTCTGAATGCTTTGAAAGCTGTGTTGGAAAAGAGTCTGAAAAATGCTTAAGGCTTAACGTCTAAGGCGGCGACGAGTTTATATATACGACAATAATAACAATCACAATTTTGCTTTAAGCAATATGAAGAATTACCTTTCGATTTTATTCGTAATATTATTGATGAACGCATGCTCTAATCCGGTACAGGAGTGTGGAGGTGTTGAAGCAAGTCACATTCTTACGAAAGCAACTACTCCGGAAGAATTCAAATCGGCAGAAGATACGGCTAATGTTATTATTGCAAAACTGAAAAACGGAGAATCGTTTGAATCGTTAGCCTTGCAATATGGATCGGATGGTACGAAAGATAAAGGCGGTCACTTAGGCTGGTTTACACGTGGTGCTATGGTGCAGCCCTTTGAAGATTCTTGTTTTAGCATACCTGTTAATAAACCTGTGATTGTAACAACACAGTTTGGGGTACATGTTATCAACGTGAATGAAAAAAGCGCACCTTGTAGATAATAAGCCGAAAGTTTAAGGCAGAATACTTAATGCTAAAAACGTTGACAAATTAATTGCCCGATACAATAATATACATTCATGCTTTAGGCCTTAAGCCTTAAGCGTTACGCATAAAAACATGAAGAATTTTATTTCTGTAAAAGACGTTGCCGATATTCCTAGCTTGGTTAAAGAAGCACTGGAACTTAAAAAGAATCCATACGCATTTAAAAAACTTGGAGAGAATAAAACCATTGGGTTGATATTTCTGAATCCGAGTTTGCGCACGCGTATCAGTACACAGAAGGCTGCAAAGAATCTGGGCATGGATACGATTGTAATGAACATGGATAAAGAAGGCTGGGCGCTTGAAACACAGGATGGTGTGATTATGAACCACAATACGGTTGAACACATTCGTGAAGCAGCAGCTGTAATGGGCCAGTATTGTGACATTATCGGCGTACGTTCTTTCCCGCGCTTAGTAGATAAGAACGAAGATTATTCAGAAGACTTCTTTACTAAATTTATAAAGTACGCAGGTGTGCCGATTGTAAGTTTAGAGAGTGCGACCTTGCACCCGTTGCAATCGCTTGCTGATTTGATTACGATTGAAGAGACAAAGACAAAAGCACGTCCGAAGGTTGTATTGACCTGGGCCCCGCATATCAAAGCATTGCCTCAGGCAGTAGCCAATTCATTTTCTGAATGGATGTCTAAAGTAGACGTTGAATTCGTGATTACACATCCCGAAGGGTATGATCTGGCAAAGGAATTTACGGGTGGTGCCCGCATTGAATACAATCAGGACAAAGCGTTAGAAAGTGCCGACTATGTATATGTAAAGAACTGGTCTTCGTATGAAGATTATGGTAAAGTACATTCCATGGACAGTCATTGGATGATGACCAATGAAAAATTAAAATTAACAAACAATGCAAAAGTAATGCACTGCCTTCCGGTTCGCCGAGGTATTGAATTAGCAGATGAGATACTGGATGGGCCGAACTCATTGGTTATACAGGAAGCTGGTAACAGAGTATGGAGTGCGCAGGCGGTGCTTAAACGTATGTTAGAGAGTTTATAAAAAATGGATGAAGTTTGGGGAAATTTCTTTCATTATGCAAACAAAGTGTAAAGTTTAAGAGTGTAAAGTGTAATTGTTTCTTGTTATAATCTTTATACTTAACCTTTAACATTTGTTTAAAAAACAGAAAAGTGTATAGTTGAAA
>Ga0210397_10001194_pt1 | contig 16691 bp, 13 predicted proteins | sample IncBWH2OmetaG_FD_160126 | JGI IMG/M metagenome (GOLD analysis project Ga0210397, IMG submission 160126) | Forest soil microbial communities from Barre Woods Harvard Forest LTER site, Petersham, Massachusetts, United States - Inc-BW-H-2-O ...
CAGTGGGGGCACTTGTCTCGCCTGCTGCAGTTCACCCCGACCGGCTCGATCGACCCGACCATGCCGATCCTGATGCTGGCCATCATCTTCGGCCTGTCCATGGACTACGAGGTGTTCCTGCTGTCCCGGATCCGGGAGCGATACGACCAGACCGGCGACAACACCGCCGCGGTGGCCAGCGGCCTGCAGCGCACCGGCGGCCTGATCACCAGCCTGGCCTTGCTGCTGATCATCGTGGTCGGCGCGTTCTCGGCCTCCGGCATCACGTTCATCAAGCTGATGGGGGTCGGCATGATCGTGGCGCTGCTAGTGGACGCGACCATCATCCGGGTGCTCCTGGTGCCGGCCACCATGCGCCTGCTCGGCCGGGCCAACTGGTGGGCGCCGCGGCCGCTGCGCCGGCTGTACGCCAGGTACGGGATCAGGGATGAGATTCAGGCCGAACGGGCCGGGGTTCCCGTCTGACCGTACCCTCATCCGCCCGGGCGGCCGAGGACGCGCACAGCGGCCTGGCCACGGCCTGCCCGGGCTTTTCCCGTTGGGTACAGTAGCGACCGCGGCCCGACCGGGGGCCGCGGCCAGCCCGCATGAGGAGTGACCGAGAGATGAACCAGCCCGTCGCCGTGCCCGAAGTGATGTCGGCGGACCTGCCGGCCGGCGTGTTCCTGCTCGACGTGCGCGAGGACGACGAGTGGACGGCCGGGCACGCACCGGAGGCGGTGCATGTGCGGCTGGGTGACCTCGGTGCCCGGCTCGGCGACCTGCCCCGCGACCGTGAGCTGTATGTGATCTGCCGCAGCGGCAACCGGTCGGCGTACGCGGCCCAGGCCCTGGCCGCCCGCGGGCTGAACACCGTCAACGTGTCCGACGGCATGACCGGCTGGGCCGTCGCGGGCCGCCCGATGGTCAGCGAGGACGGCACCGAACCCCACGTCGCCTGAGCCGCCCAGTTCGCCGCCTGGCCGGTGTCTATCTGAAGGTGATGACAACCGACCTGATCTCGAGAGCGCGCGCCGGGGACGGCGAGGCTTTCCGGGAGCTGACCGAGCCGCACCACCGGGAACTGCAGGTGCACTGCTACCGGATGCTCGGGTCCTTCGCCGACGCCGAAGACGCCCTGCAAGACACGCTGCTGGCCGCCTGGCAGGGCCTGGCCGGGTTCGAGGGGCGCGCCTCGCTCCGCACCTGGCTGTTCCGGATCGCCACCAACCGGTGCCTGAACGCGCGCCGCGCCGCCAGCCGTCGGCCCGTCCGGGAGTGGAACATCCCCGGGGTCCAACCCCCGGAGCCGACCAGGCTCGGCGAGATCCTCTGGCTCGAGCCGTTTCCCGACGCCCTTCTCGAGGGTGCGATCGGCGCGCCACCCGGCCCGGAGGTCCGCTATGAGCAGGCCGAATCCATCTCGCTGGCCTTCGTGACCGCCCTGCAGGTCCTGCCGCCCCGCCAGCTCGCCGTGCTGATCCTGCGCGACGTCCTGGGGTTCCGCGCCAGCGAGGTGGCGGACATGCTCGAGGTGACCGTCGAGTCGGTCACCAGCGCACTGAAGCGGGCGCGCGCCAGCCTGCAGCGCTCGCGGCCGGCCGAGGCCGGCCGCGAGCCCTCGCCGGTGCCCGGCTCACCGGCCGAGGACGCGATCGTGGCAAGGTTCGTCCGCGCGTACGAGTCCGCCGACCTCGACGCGCTGGTGGCCCTGCTGACCGATGACGTCTTCATGTCGATGCCGCCGATACCGCTGGAATACCAGGGCCGGGACGCCGTGGCCCGGTTCTGCGCCACCCTGCTCGGCTCGGGCCGCGCGTACAGCCTGGTGCCGGCGCGTGCCAACGGCCAGCCCGCCTTCGGCGCCTACGTGCGCGGCCCCGGCGGGATCCGCCACGGGACCGGCCTGTTCGTCCTCACCCTGGCCGGCGACCGCATCTGCGCCCTGACCCGCTTCGAGAGCAGCGTGCTCGCCTGGTTCGGCCTGCCGCGATCGCTCCCGCCACCCGCCGCCTAGCCCGCCGTTACCGCCAGTACTAGGGGCAGCACCGCGGGCGCGCCCGCCTGCCGGAGCAGGCGGGCCGCCACCGTCATCGTCCAGCCGGTCTCGATGCGGTCGTCCACCACGAGCACCGGGCCGTCCAGGCCGCCGACGGCGTCCCGCACGTCACCGGGCAGCTCCAGGGCGTGCCACAGCGAGCCCAGCCGCTGCGCGCTGTTGTGCCGCCGCGGCCCGGGCCCGTTGAGGCCGTCCCGGCTGGCGTAGGCGAGCGCGCCGAGGTACTGCAGCCGGCCCGCGCTGGCGAGCTGGCGGCCGAGGCTGGTGATCAGCCGGGGCCTGGTGCGTGACGGCAGGGTGAGGACGCCGACCGGGCGCTGCGCCCAGTCCCAGGCGGCTAGCACCGTGATCACCGCGGCCACCACCGGCTCGGTAACCAGCTCGTCCGGCGCGCCCTCGGCCAGCAGGCTCCTGAGCTGGCCGCCCCAGCCGATGTCGGTGAGCCGGCCCAGGGCCCGGCCCGGCTCGGCGGTCAGCTCCGGCGGGATCTTCCCGGCCGCGTCCACCCCGAGCGCCTTCATCCCGGTCGGCCACATCCGCCGCGGCTCGACCGTCACGCCCGGGCGGAGCAGCCGCTCGCGCGCCGCGGTCACGCTCGTCTCAGGGACCTCGCCACCCACGCGGTGCCCGGTGCAGTTGTCGCAGCGGCCGCACGCCACGGCGGCCGGGTCGTCGAGCTGCCGGCGCAGGTACTCCATCCGGCACCCGTCCGTGGCCAGGTAGGCCAGCATGGCCTGCTGCTCGCGGGCGCGCTCGGCGGCCACCCGTTCGTAGCGCTCGGCGTCGTAGTGCCACGGCTGACCGGTCGCCGTCCAGCCGCCGCCGACCCGACGCACCGCGCCGTCCACGTCGAGCACCTTGAGCATGGACTCGAGCCGGCCGCGGGACAGGTCCACGTGCGTCTCGAGCACCGCGGCCGACAGCGGCCGGCCGGCTTCGGCCAGGGCGGCGAGGGTGGCGCGGACCTGCCGCTCGGACGGGAAGGCCAGCGAGGCGAAGTAGGCCCAGATATCGCGGTCTTCCCGGCCCGGCAGCAGGATCACGTCGGCGCGCTTCGTGGCGCGGCCGGCCCGGCCGATCTGCTGGTAGTAGGCGACCGGGGACTGCGGCGCGCCTAGGTGCACGACGAAGCCGAGATCCGGCTTGTCGAAGCCCATGCCGAGCGCGCTGGTGGCGACCAGCGCCTTGACCCGGTTGGCGAGCAGGTCCTCCTCGGCCCGGGCCCGCTCGTCCGGTTCGTCCCGGCCGGTGTAGGCCGCCACCGGCAGCCCCTGCTCGCGCAGGAAGGCCGCGGTTTCCTGGGCGGCCGCGACCGTCAGCGCGTACACGATGCCGGACCCGGGCAGCTCGTCCAGCCGGGCCGCCAGCCAGCCGAGCCGCTGGTGCGCGGTGGGCAGCGTGACCACGGCCAGCCTCAGCGAGTCCCGGTCCAGCGGCCCCCGCAGCACCAGCGTTTCACCGGGAGAGCCGAGTTGCTCGGCGACGTCGGCGGTCACCCGCGCGTTCGCGGTGGCCGTCGTGGCCAGGACCGGGATCGCGGCGGGCAGGCCGTCCAGCAGGGTCCGGAGCCTGCGGTAGTCGGGCCGGAAGTCGTGCCCCCAGTCCGAGATGCAGTGCGCCTCGTCGATCACCACCAGGCCGGCCGACCGGCTCAGCTCGGGCAGTACCTGGTCACGGAACGACGGGTTGTTCAGCCGCTCCGGGCTGACCAGCAGCACGTCCGCCTGGCCCGCGGCCACCTCGGCGTACAGCGCCTCCCACTCCGCGGTGTTGGCCGAATTGATGGTGCGCGCCAGGATCCCGGCCCTCTTCGCCGCCTCGACCTGGTTGCGCATCAGCGCGAGCAGCGGGGACACGATCACGGTCGGCCCGGCGCCGCGGGCGCGCAGCAGCGCGGTGGCGATGAAGTAGACCGCGGACTTGCCCCAGCCGGTCCGCTGCACCACCAGCGCCCGTCGCCGGTCCGCGACCAGGGCGCGGATCGCGGTCCACTGGTCCTCGCGCAGCCGCGCGTGCTCGCCCGCCAGGGCCCGCAGGCACCGTTCCGCCTCGTCCCGAAGTTCTGCCTCGTGCTCGGTCATGCCCTCATTCGTACCAGCCGCCGCCGTCAGGCAGCCCGGATCGCCTATGTCATACTCGGGGCAAACATCGGATCTCTCCGGGCGGGGACCAGGCGGCGGAGGCACGGCTTGGCGGTAACCGACGAGGCCATCGAGAAGATCAAGGCCATGATCACGTCTGGCGCGCTGCGCGCGGGCGACCGGCTGCCGCGCGAGGCGGACCTGGCCGCCGACCTCGGGCTGTCCCGCAGTTCGCTGCGCGAGGCGGTGCGCGCGCTGTCCCTGGTCAACATCCTGGACGTGCGGCGCGGTGATGGCACGTACGTGACCAGCCTGGAACCGCGGCTGCTGCTGGAGGCGCTGAGCTTCATCGTCGACTTCCACCGCGACGACACGCTGCTGGAGTTCCTCCGGGTCCGGCGCATCCTGGAGCCCGCCGCCACCGCGATGGCGGCCGAGCGGATCACCGCCGAGGAGAGCGGCGCCCTGCGCGCCCTGCTCGACAGCATCGGACCGGATCCGGCGGCCGAGGAACTGGCGGCCAACGACCTGGAGTTCCACCGGCGGATCGTGGCCTGCTCGGGGAACTCGGTACTCTCCTCGCTGCTCGAGTCGATGTCCGGGCCGACCACCCGGGCCCGGGTCTGGCGCGGTCTCACCCAGACCGGCGCGCGGGCGCAGACGCTGGCCGAGCACCGGGCCATCCTGGACGCGCTCGCCGCGCACGAGCCCGAGGTGGCCAGGTCCTGGGCGATCGTGCACATCGCCGGCGTCGAACAGTGGCTAGCCTCGTTGCCGTGACGGATTTCGTATCGGTCAGGGATCTCAGCGTCGATGCGGTCATCGGCGTGCACGCCTGGGAGCGCGACGTCGAGCAGACCCTGCTCGTCAGCGTGGATATGGTCCCGGAAACGACTGACGTGCGGAAAGCCGCGGCCAGCGACGACCTGGCCGACGCGCTCGACTACTCCGCCGTGGCCGAGACCATCGCGGCCGTGCTGCGCGAAGGCAGGTTCCGCCTGATCGAGACGGCGGCGGAGCGCGTAGCCGGGCGCTTGCTTGCCGACTTCCCGCTGAGCTGGCTCCGCCTCGAGCTCCGCAAGCCCATCGCCGCGGGCGCCTACACGGCCATGATCACTGTCGAACGCGCACGCGAAAAAACCTGATCGCCAGGGAGAGAAAGACGCCCTCGGCGCTTGACCCTCTGCGCCCGCTCACGGTAACGACAAGGTGAAGAAACCCGGGCGATCGATGCCCGTTCGTCTTATTTGAGCAATAATGCCGATGTCTGACCAAACATCCCTACTTGCGCACAATCTATCAGTAAGAGGTGCGGGAGGAGGGTCTGGGTGTATGAGTCACCCAGGGGGGATGTCCGCGGCCGGAGGGTTCCAGACCCTAGCGGGCCGAGTACGACGAAGATGTGCCAGCGCTTTAGTAAGACCTCTACCGAACGGCGGCGGTCGATCGCGGCCGTGATCACGACCGTGAGCGCGGCACCGGCCGAGTCCAACCTGCCGAACAGCATCCGTTTGCGGCTGAAACCTATCGCCGGGGGAGCGGAGGTGTTCGCTGGCCGCCTCGGAGCTCGGGTCTCGCTGCGGCTTCCCCCGACGGCGGGTTGACCGTGACGGGCAGCACCGGAGGGCCAAACCCCGGCCTATCGGCGTCCGGCAGGCAGGGACCTGCGGGTAGTCGACTGCTGCGGTCTGCCGTCGCCGCCCGTTTCGGGGCCGTGCGGGCGATGGACGCCGCGATCATCGTGACCGCAATTGTGCTGGTCGTGGCGACCGCGGCCCTGGCGCTGGCGCCGCAATTGCATCTTGGCTACCCGCAGGAGGCTGCGGACTTGGCCCTGGACACGGCGGCGTCGGTTATCGGGTTGCTGGCCTACTTCCTGGTATTCGGACGGCTTCGCCGCCGCACCCGGCTGAACGAGCTCCTGCTGGCGTCCGCGCTCGCGGTACTCGCGCTATCCAACCTGTTCCTGTGTACGGTGCCAGACGTGGCGGGCTGGGCGCCGGATGACCTGACCGTCTGGGCGGCGCCGGTGGCCACTTCGTTCGGTGCGCTGCTGTTCGTCCTCGCCGCGTTCCTCCCGGACCGCCCATTGCGGCCGTCAGGGCCGCTGCTTGTCGTGGGGGCGGGCGTCGTGACAACGGCGCTGCTGCTGGCCTTGGTCCTCGTTCCCCCGCTCGCCCGCTCATTGCCGCCCCAGGTGGCTGCTTCCCTGGGGCCCGGCTCGTCCGGCCGCCCCGACCTGCGTCTGGCGCAGTTCAGCCCGCAACTCGCGGGGGCGGTACTGTACGGCCTGGCCGCCGTCGGGTTCCTGCGGCGTTCGCGGCGCAGCCGTGACGAGTTCTTCGGCTGGCTTGCCGTCGCCGCCACGCTGGCGGCGGCATCCCAGGTCAACTACCTGCTATCGGCCATGGACCCGCAGTCCCTGTACGGTGGCGACGCGTTCCGGTGTCTCTTCTACGCGGTCCTGCTCGCTGGTTCCATCCGGGAAATCTGGTCCTACTGGCGTGCGCTGTCGACGGTAGCGGCGCTGACGGAGCGGCAGCGAATCGCCTGCGAGCTGCACGATGGGGTAGCGCAAGAACTTGCGTATCTGGCGCGTAACCTGGACTCGCTCGACGAAGGGGCAGACGAAGACTCCCTGGATCGATTGCGCCGGGCCGTGGAGCGCGCGCGGCAGGAGTCCCGCCGGGTCATCAGCGCCGCGGCAGCGCCCAGCAGCCAGCCGTTCGAGGTCTCGATCGCCGAGGCCGTGACCGAGGTCGCCGAACGCTATCAGGTGAAGCTTGATCTCGATCTCACCTCCGACATCCGGCTTCCGGCCCCGCAGCGACAGGCATTCGTGCGGATAGCGTGCGAGGCAGTCACCAATGCCGCCCGGCATAGCGGCGCCGACCGGGTCGACCTCCGGCTGGAACGTCGCGGCTCCGGAGTACGGCTGTGGGTCAGCGACCAGGGACACGGCTTCGACCCGGCTGACCCGGGCGGCGGCTTCGGCCTGACCTCGATGCGAGAGCGCGCCAAATCGGTCGGCGCCGAACTGGTCGTTTCTTCCTGCCCCGGCCAGGGCAGCCAGGTGGAGGTCACGCTGTGAGCACGAAAAGGCAGTCGCCCCGGGTGCTGATCGCCGATGACCACGTACCCAGCCGGGAAGATATACAGCGAGCGCTGGAACGTAACCAGCGGTTCAGCGTGTGCGCTTCGCTGGCGGATGCCGCCGGAGCCATTCAGGCCGCGGTCAGGGGGCGACCGGATGTCTGCCTGCTTGACATCAGGATGCCAGGCGATGGCCTCGCGGCGACGTGGGAGATCGCCGCCCGGCTTCCCCAGGCGAAGATCGTCATGCTTACCGTCTCGGACGACGAAGCCGACCTGTTCGCCGCGCTGCGCGCCGGAGCCCACGGATATCTGCTGAAGACGATGAACCTGCGGCGGCTACCCGACGCACTCGACGGGGTGCTCTCGGGTGAGGCGGCCATCCCCCGCACGCTGGTCGCGCACATGCTCGAGCAGTTCCGCGGGCATGAGCCCCGCTGGCGCCAGCCGGTCGCAGATCGCAGCCTGGGCCAACGGCTGACCAGCCGTGAGTGGGAGGTTCTCGCCCTGCTGGCGCAGCAGCAGTCAACCCGCGAAATCGCCCGGCGGCTGATGCTGTCGACGGTCGCGGTCAGGGTACATATCGCCGCGATAGTGCGAAAGCTCGGCGTCCCCGACCGGGCTGCGGCCATTGACCTATTCCGTGGGCATACAGAAACGTGAGCTTCATGTTACTTGAGGGGCGGTATGAATGCGTAGATGCCACCGGTGACAGCTGTAGGGTCCTGATGGCGGATGACCACTCTTCAGCCGGGCAGCGCGACCTTAGCCCCGATTATGAGCTGTGGCCATCGACACGGTGTTAACGTACCGGCTGGATGCGGGTCACGTCACCGACAGCCGGTCTGCCTGCGCCGACGGCTTAGGCGTGAGGTGCCGTAAGTCGGCCTCGGGTGTTCAGGGAACTGAACGCCGGGCCATCTTACGGGCCGCATAGACGCAAATAAGCTAGGCCTTAAATATTTCCCCGGAGTGCCCTAAGGCAGAGTTCTTACGAATAAGCGAAACCGCTGAGTAGCGAGTGCATCGGGACCTGGAATCATGAGGGGGAGCCATGGTGTCTCAGGCCGGCTCGAGTCCACCTTGGCCACGCGTATCCGTGGTCATTCCGACATTGAATGAAGCAAGAAACCTCCCGCACGTCCTCTCCCGGCTGCCCGCGGACGTCTACGAGGTGATCGTGGTGGACGGGCACTCGGTGGACGACACGATAGCGGTGGCCCGCCGGCTACGGCCCGACGTGCAGGTCGTCCGGCAGACTCGCCGAGGAAAGGGGAACGCGCTCGCCTGCGGGTTCGACGCCGCGACCGGTGACGTCATAGCCATGGTCGACGCGGACGGCTCGGCGGATCCGAGCGAGATCCCTAACTTCGTGCATGCGCTCCTGGACGGCGCGGACTTCGCGAAGGGAACAAGGTTCGCGGCGGGCGGCGGCAGCAGCGACATCACGCGGCTGCGCAGGCTCGGTAACCGCATGCTCGGCGCGGTAGTCAACCTCTGCCATGGGACGCACTACTCAGACCTCTGCTACGGATACAACGTGTTCTGGCAGAATCACGTCCCCATGCTGGACCTCGACATCACCTCTCCTCCTGCACGCGGGGGCGACGGGCGGTTGTGGGGCGACGGTTTCGAGATCGAGACGCTGATCCATATGCGGATAGCGGCGGAAGGACTCCGCGTCGCTGAAGTGCCAAGTTTCGAGCATCCCAGGATCCACGGGGTGAGCAACCTGGATGCCTTCAGCGACGGCCTTCGGGTGCTGACGACCATCCTGGTCGAGCGCCGCCGTGCCCGCTGCCGTCACCGTTCCCGTCGTGCGTCGGGCCTGCGAACCGTGGCGGCACCGGTCGGCAGCCTTATCCACATGGAGGCGGCCTTCGTGCGCGTGCTCTTCGTCCTGCACTGCATCGAGCACGGCTGCCCCTGCACGTACAGCCGGCCAGATCGGCACGTATGAGGATCAGGACCAGCGCTCCCCTGGTCGAGAGCCAGAGGAAGGCCAGCGCTATTTGTGCGGCGGCGCACGTCTGCCCGGTAGCTAAAGAACTACCGTCGTCGTTCGCGCGGACAACCGTGAATCCACCGCCGTCGGCATCAGCGAGCCGCCATCCCGTTGGCCACACATGTGAAGCGCCAGGTGAAAAGATCCGCGCTTGCTCGAAATGCAGGGCATCAGCGCCGGCGCTGAAGGACGCATCGCCGAACCAGGCGCCATCGCTGAAAGACGCATCGCCGAACCCGGCGTCGCCGGTGAAGATCGCCTCGTCGAACGAGGCGCCGCGGCTGAAGGCCGCCTTGTCGAACCACGCGTCGCCGGTGAAGGCCGCCTCCCCGAACGAGGCGTGCCCGGCGAAGGCCGCCTCGCCGAACCACGCGTCGCGGGCGAAGGCCGCCTTGTCGAACCTGGCGTCGCCGCCGAAGGTCACCTCGCCGAACCCGGCGTCGCCGGTGAAGGCCGCCTCGTCGAACGAGGCGCCGCGGCTGAAGGCCGCCTTGTCGAACCACGCGTCGCCGGTGAAGGCCGCCTTGTCGAACCACGCGTCGCCAGTGAAGGCCGCCTCCCCGAACGAGGCGTGCCCGGCGAAGGCCGCCTTGTCGAACCACGCGTCGCCGGCCAAGGTCACCTTGCGGAACCCGGCGTCGCGGCCGAAGGTCACCTCGCCGAACCCGGCGTCGCCGGTGAAGGCCGCCTCGTCGAACAGGGCGTCGTCCCTGAAGGCCGCCTCACGAAAGCTGGCATCGCCGCTGAAGGCCGTCTTGTCGAAGAGGGCGTCGCCGCTGAAGGCGGCCCCCCCGAACCGGGCCTCGCCGCCGAAGGCGGCCCCGCTGAACAAGGCATCGCCGACAAAGGCCGCTCTGTGGAAGTCGGCGTCGGCCATTACGCCGTTTACGAGGCTGAAATCGATGAGAGTGGCGCCGGTGAGATCGAGGCAGATGTTATTCCAGAAACGTGAGCTCGGAGGATCGGTGGACTGATGATCTTTGGCCCTGTCATCACGCAGGTGCTCGGCAAGAATATGTTGCGCGGTAAGACGCACCCGTCTTTCTTGCTGCCATGTCTCGCCCATCCCGGCAGTCACTGTCTCGCGCTCAGCACCAGGCTCTTCCCGGCCTTCGCCTGCCCCGGACTCCAGCATGCTGGCCGGCGCCGCGGGGGGAAACGGCATGCGCAGGTAGGCGCACATGACGTTGACGGTGGCCTGGCGGTGCGCAGGGTTGTCCTGAGCGAGCAGTTCGAGTGCATACAGGCCGCTGGACCGGATCGAGGGCTGGTCGCTGCCGAGCTGCTCAACCGCCGTGGTGTAGAGCTCGGTGATGTGCCGCTCGGTCGCGTCAAAGCCGCTCAGAACGATCGCGATCTCCTCGTGGTGGCGGCGGAAAGCGAGCATCCACAGCCAGGCCGACCTCGGCCGCCACGCTGGCCTGGAACCCTCATGTGCCCGGCGGCCACGAGGGAGCTTCATGGAGAACATCATCTCGCGGTCATGATGTCCATCGCGGGCGGCCGGCCTGGACGTGCCGCCGCCCGTGCCGCCCGGCTGACGGCCCTCCAGAAATGCACAGTTCCGGTACCAGTTGATGAGAGGTGAGTAATGGGTGCACAACCACTGGGGCAGGTCCCCCAGACGATAGGACAGATTCCATTCGACGATGCGTTCCCCGGGCGATCGCTGGGATTCATCCATGATCTCCATCACGATGACCGGCTGACCCTTGCCGCAGTCGCAGATCTCGCCGACCGGCTGCCGCGCCGGTCAGTGATCGCCGATACGGCGGCGCAGCCCCTGCTGGTTCCTCAAGGGGGTCCGCCTCGAGGTGCCCTGCAACGACCGGGCGACGTCATACGCGATCTGCACAACGCGAATGCCTGGCTCACCCTGCTCATGGTGGAAGAAGATCCCGGCATGGCGGAAATCATGAACGCTCATCTCGACCAGCTCGAGGCGGGGGTGACCGCTCAGCAGGGCAAGCGGGCCAAGTTGCGTAAACGGGTGGCATTCGTCTTTGTTTCCTCCCCGAACTCGGTCACGCCGGTCCATTTCGACATCGAGCACAGCCTGCTGATGCAGGTCAGCGGGAGCAAGACCGTCAGTATCGGGCGCTTCGAGAGCGACGCAGCCCGGCGGCACGAGTTCAACAGGTACTGGGAAGGCTCCCACGGGCGGATCGAGGATCTGCCCCCGCAGGAGGCCGCATACACCATGACGCCAGGGCGGGCGGTGTACATACCTCCCGGCACGCCGCACTGGGTGCATAACGGTCCCGACATTTCGCTGTCGGTAACCCTCACCTACTTCACCGCTGCCACCGTTCGCGAGAACCGCGTTGAGAACTTCAACGCGTACCTCCGGCGGCGGCACATGAACCCACGGGAGCCGGGACGTTCCGCCGCCGTTGACACAGCCAAGGTCTGCGCCATAGGCGTGTGGACCATCGGGCAGCGTCTTCGGTCCGTCTCGGTCGGCACGAAGCAGCGGGACGGCCACGCCCCTGCCGATGAAGCGGGCCACCGGGTGGAGGGCAGTTAGACAGCTAGGCCCTCCACCGGGCGACGGCGGATCTCCCGAAGCGAACGCACCAGACCGTTGCCTGCGTGGCTCGGAACGCCGTCGCCGCGACGACATATCCGACATGCAGGCCCGTCGTAGCGTGCTGCAGACTCCGTGCCGCATGACCAGGAATAACACCAGCAACGTACAAAGAATGGTTTGTATGTCCACAGCTCTCATCATTGGTTCCGGAGCTGCTGCCGCAGGCGTAGCCCTTGCGTTGAGCCATCGAGAGAATCTTGAGATCACTGTCATCGACATTGGTCTTCAGCTTGAAAGCGATCGTGAACAGCTGATTGAAGATCTGGCCTCGTCATCTCCTGACGAGTGGGATAGACAGCTGATTGAGCTTACCTCAAGGCAGCCTGCTGCCTCACGGAATTCAGGTATCCCCGAGAAGCGGGTATTCGGTTCAGACTACCCATTTCGAAATGCTGGTCAGCTCGACGGCCTTACCGCGGTTAACGGTGCGGCTGCTTCTCTGATTTCGTCCGCTTACGGCGGCTTCAGCAATGTATGGGGCTCCCAGCTTATGCCTTTTACGTCAGCAGCATTTGAGAGCTGGCCAGTGAATGCTGCTACGATGCGCCGTCACTACGAGGCGATTCTTCACCAAATCCCTTTCGCCGGCGAAGAGGATGACCTGGCCGCTAGATTTCCATTGATGCGGCCACCATCCCCGCTTCCTTCAATGTCGCCCAGAAGTCTTCGCGTACTAAATGCCTATGAAAAGCACAAGTCGAGGCTAAATGACCGAGGGATAACCGTCGGAAAGGCGCGCCTAGCATTGAATGCTGACAAGTGCATTCGATGCGGGATGTGCATGACTGGCTGTCCGTACGGACTGATCTATTCTGCCGCTCAGACATTTGACATACTGCGCCAGGCCAGCAGGGTGACGTTTAATGGCGGTTTCCTGGCCCTTAAGATCGTAGAGGAGGCTACCCGGGCCACGGTGATCACCAGAGAAATTGCCACGGGCCAGATCCGGCTATTTGAGGCGGACCGCGTATTCGTCGCCTGCGGTGCTATAGGTACTACCCGGCTCGTAGCGAATTCACTGGGGCTATTTAACGTTGACCTGCCAATGCTAGAGTCCCGGCAGTTCGTTCTACCGCTGCTGTCGCTGCATTCTACCGAAGACCCCCGGGACAAGAGCGACTTCACGCTTAATCAATTTAATATGATCGTCGCGCCGAGCGGAGGCTCCGTCGATCTGTCGACGCTTCATTTCTACACATTTAATCCTGCCTTCATTGATGGTCTTCCGCAGGCACTTCGCACCCACTCGGCAGAGTGGCTCCAGGTGCAACTGCTGCGGCGCCTGACTGTCACATTCGGTTACCTACCATCATGGAATTCGCCTCGGCTGCGCATACATATAGGGTCCGGGCGCGAGCAGCCGGATCTTCCCAATTTTCATATTTCCAGCGAATCCCCTCCCCAGGGGCAAGGTCAGATGCTACGTGCGGTTTTGCTAAGGCTCATTCAATCGGCCCGGATACTTGATTTGTACCCGGCAATACCAATGTTGCGGCTGTCTCCGGCCGGAAAAAGCTACCACTGGGGAGGGAGCTTTCCGCATATGACGGACAGGCGTACCATATTCAGCAGCGACCGGCTGGGGCGCGTCGGGTCCTGGAAACGGATACACCTGACGGACGCCGCCGTATTTCCGGCAGTGCCGGCCATGACCTACGGGCTGACAGTTATGGCTAACGCTCATAGGATCGCCTCAGAGAGCCTGGAGCTTAGGTCATGCTTACACCAGCACCGGTCGCCGTTGTAACAGGAGCTAGCGGCTACCTAGGATCACAGATCTGCGACACCCTGGAATCCAGCGGCTGGCACGTGGTACGGCTCGCCCGGTCTCCGGGAAAGAGTCATGGCCAGACACTTCTGTATGACCTGGCTACGCCGGTCACAGCACGGGTACGGGAAGCCCTCCGATCAGCGAATGTCCTGATACATGCCGCATATGATTTGTCATTGACGAGCCTCGCCGATATCTGGCGGGTAAATGTGGAAGGCACGCGTCGTCTGCTGGAAGCGGCAAAGGAAGCTGACGTGGGCCGGATCATCGTGTTCTCCAGCATGTCCGCTTTTGCGGGTACCTCTCAGCTCTACGGCCGGGCCAAGCTTGATATCGAGGCCATGACCATTGAATGTGGCGGCTGTGCTGTCCGGCCAGGCCTGGTGTACAGCGACCAGGCCGGCGGAATGGCGGGGGCTATGCGAAAGCTCACCACCTTCCCGGTCGTCCCCGTCATAGCGGGCGGAGCTGGCGTCTACACCGTGCGGGAAGAGGACCTCATGAGGGCCATCGCGCTGCTGGCCTCAGCGACGACCCTGGAGCCCGGAACGATCTCCATTGCTCACCCGAGTCGGGTAACCCTGCCGGATCTGCTGAGAACCTTCGCAGCACAAGAAAACCGCCGCTGCCGGTTCGTCCCCGTACCCTGGCAGCTGGTCTACTGGCTGCTGAGGAGCGGTGAGCGGCTGCGCCTGCGGCTGCCGTTCCGAGCCGACTCGCTGCTGGGCCTGATACACACGGCGCCCAGTCTCTCCGGGGGAGATCAGCTGGCCCGGCTCGGTGTGACCGCACATGCGTTCAAGCCAGCCAAGGATCCCGCAGCATGGGCCGGAGGACGCTTATGCGCATCCTGCTGCTCGCCCAGTTCTTCCCGCCCGACATCGGCGGCGAGGAGCGGCACGTTTTCAACTTGGCGAAAACCCTCGCCGGGCGGGGACACGAGGTCGCAGTGGCGACGCAGCGCATGGCTGATGTCCCGGATCAGGAAACCCTCACGTCGGGGGTCCGGGTACACAGGTTTGCCACAGCCGCGATGCGCCTCCCCGGTGTCTATTCGTCCAGTCGCACCCATCACCCGCCGCTGCCGGATCCGCTGGGTGTCCGCGAGCTGTCACGCATCACCCGGCAGGAGCGGCCGCACGTTGTTCACGCACACAACTGGATTGTCAACAGCGCTCTCGCGCTGCGTCGCTCATCGTCGACGGGATCGCGCTTCGGACTCGTGCTAACGCTGCACGACTTCAGTCATGTCTGCGCGACGAAGAGATTGATGCGGATGGGCTCGCCATGTGAAGGACCTGCGGTCGCACGCTGCCTGCCCTGCGCTACGGCTCACTACGGACTGGCCGTAGGACCACTGACCGCGGGCGCCACGGCGCTGATGCGCCCCTGGAAGAACCGGGCCATCGACCACGTGGTCTGCGTGAGCAACGCTGTCGCCAGCGGCAACCATATCCGGCGTGGCCCGAACACCAGCATTATCCCTAATTTCGTCCTTGACGAGGACGTCCTGGGCTACGCCGGTGATGCGGCTGAGAATCAGGCCGAAGACATCCCACCGGGATTGGCGAAGGAGGAGTTCCTCCTTTTTGTCGGCGAGCTATCCGGAGATAAGGGCCTGCCGACACTGCTGCGAGCCTATGAGTCGCTCGGAACGAAGCGTCCGCGACTGCTGCTGGTCGGCCGACGCACGCCCGACACACCCGCACAGTTTCCCGAGGGCGCCGAGATGTGCGCTGAGTGGCCACACGAGCACGTCATGGCCGCGTTTCGCCGTTGCCTTTTTGCGGTGCTTCCGTCGATTTGCCTTGATGCCTGTCCGACGACCGTTCTGGAGGCCATGGCCAGCGGCCGTCCGGTGGTCGCTACGACAACCGGCGGAATAGTCGACATGATCGTGGATGGAGAAAACGGACTTCTTGTGCCACCCGGCGATGAACACAAGCTCGCCGAAGCCATGGCCCGTTTGCTGAACGATGCTGACCTGCGCGTCCGCCTCGCTGCTGGTGCGGCCGAACGCGTCCGGCGGTTCACGGCATCCGCCGTCGTAGAGCGCCTCGAAGCCGTTTACGCGCGGGTCGTTCCGCGCAATCACGGGATATCTCCAAAAGGCCGCCAGGCGGGCGTCGACGGACGAGACGCTGATGGATCATGATGGAGCGACCACTTCGCGTGCTGATGGTCTGCCCACGTTACCTTCCGGAATTCGGCGGGACCGAAATGCACGTCCATGAGGTTACACGTCGCCTTTCGGCGCTGGGCGGTTTCGAAATCACCGTGCTCACCACCGACCGGTCCCGGCGACTGCCGCGCGAAGAAGTCGTCGAGGGCATCTCAGTCCTGCGCGTCCCGGCCTGGCCACGCAGGCGAGATTATTACCTTGCCCCCGGGATTGCGACCGTGATCAGACGGCGCGGATGGGACCTCGTGCATTGCCAAGGTATCCACAACCTAGTGCCATTGATCGCCATGATTTCCGCACGGCAGGCCGACATCCCTTATCTGGTCACCTTCCATACCGGCGGCCACTCGTCACGACTCCGGAACGCCATGCGAACCACCCAGTGGCGGCTGGCAGGCCCACTGCTGCGGAACGCCGTGTCACTTATCGCGGTAAGCCGCTTCGAGGCTGCCGCCCTCACGCAACAGGCCCGCCTTGGAGACAGCCGGGTCATGGTGATCCGGAACGGCGGGACGCTACCACCGCCGGGCCCGGGAACGGTCGCCGTCCCCGGGCGGATCGTTTCCAGTGGCCGGCTGGTACGGTACAAGGGACATCAGCGGGTCATCGAGGCACTGCCGTACGTCATGCGTGACATCCCCGAAGCCCACCTGCTGATCTTGGGAAGCGGTCCGTACAAACGTGATCTCTACGAACTCGCTCGCCATCTCGGAGTTTACGACCGGGTGAGCATCGAGCACGTAGCGCCGGCCGATCGTCAAGGTATGGCGACCGCGCTGGCCGGGTCGTGCGTCGTCGCCGCCTTGTCGGACTACGAGGCCAACCCCGTGGCGGTGATGGAGGCCTTGTCCGTCGGGCGTCCGGTCGTAGGTCACGACGTTGCCGGCCTCGGCGAACTCGTCGCGGCGGGGTGGGTCCGTGGCGTGCCGCG
>Ga0210397_10001198_pt1 | contig 16646 bp, 17 predicted proteins | sample IncBWH2OmetaG_FD_160126 | JGI IMG/M metagenome (GOLD analysis project Ga0210397, IMG submission 160126) | Forest soil microbial communities from Barre Woods Harvard Forest LTER site, Petersham, Massachusetts, United States - Inc-BW-H-2-O ...
GCGACGTTGCTGTGCGTGTTCGCGGGAATGCTGATGTTGGTTCGTGGGGGGCCGTCGGTCGAGCTGGCGATTATGCCACTGGTTGGTACGATCGCACTTGTGCTCGGCTCGTGGATCGAGCACCTGATCAACGCACGGCTTAGGCGGTCGGGCGTGTGGGGCGCGCCAACTGCCATTCTGGGTGCCGGCGCCAATAGCCGGACATTCGCCCGCCTTTTGATGAGCCAGCCGACTTGGGGGTTGAGGCCCGTCGGATTCATCGATGATGGGGTGCGTGACGGCGACGATGTCAATGCGGCAGCCCCCGGAAAAGACGAGGATCCCGTCTCCGCATTGCCTCTGCTCGGCACGATTGAAGGATGGCGCGTGGACAGCGGCGCCGAAGTCGTGATCGTACCGGATTGCCAATCTCTGCCACACGATCCGAATGCGCTGTATCGGTTGGGAGTCCGGCAAATCCTGGTGGTCAATCAACTTGGCGAGTTTGCCTCTTTTGGCCTGCAGGTCCGCCACTTCGATCGTTTCGTCGGTCTGGAACTGGGCGGACGGCCGAGCAATCCCAGCCGCGGTCTGAAGCGCGCCATCGATCTTGCAGTGGCGCTGCCGCTCGCATTGCTCACCTGTCCGGTCATCGGTTTGCTTGCCTTGATGATCAGGATCACGGATCCAGGTCCGGCGTTCTATGGTCAACAACGCGTCGGTCGCTACGGCAAACCAATTCGCGTGCTGAAGCTGCGTACAATGTATCGGGATGCCGAGCAACGGCTCGAGCAGGTGCTGGCGACCGACGCCACCATGCGCGAACACTGGCGGCGGTATTTCAAGCTACCGCAGGATCCACGAATTCTGCCGTATATCGGTAACCTTCTGCGGCGTACCAGCCTGGATGAGCTGCCTCAGCTCTGGAATGTCATTCGCGGAGATATGAGCCTCGTGGGACCGCGGCCGTTTCCCGCTTATCACATGGAAGCATTCGATCCAGAATTTCAGGCGCTGCGGGTAACTGTGCCGCCGGGTCTTACCGGCCTCTGGCAGATCTCCTCGCGTAGCGATGGCGACCTTGGAGTGCAGCGCGCACAGGATTGCTTTTACATCCGCAACCGCTCTCTTTGGCTCGACTTCTATATTCTCATTGCAACACTGCCGGCAGTGATCGGCGGTGGGGGCGCAAAGTAACCGCACGAAGCAGACACCAAGGCATGGAAGGTCTCGAATCCTTGGAGCGGTGAAACGCGCCGCACTTTGCGCTCGCTGCTACCTAAAATGTCTGGAGGGGCGACAACAGACGAGCAATCACCAGCTTTGCCAACGCCGCGCCAAGCGCGTGGCGCAGCATTACAACCGCATGCCGGCCATGTTGGGGATCCCGGTTTTTGATTGGATGCGCGCCACGGCCGACCATGCAGCCGAGATGATGAATATGCTTGCGACATCGACGCGTGGGAAGTGGGAGCGTGGTCGGCAACAGGAAGAACAGCCGACCAGAGCTGATGGATCACGTGGGGCTCCTGGGAGTTCACTCCCGCGTCGCTTGCCTCCTGCTGCTGGAGTTCGTTCGGAGTTGGAAGGGAGCAGCACAACTAAAAGGAGCTACCCCGACGGTGAAAGTCGGTTTCCACTGGTGGGGCAGCCGAAGTCGAACGAAATGCAGGCGCCTCGCACCTTTTTCTGGGTAGGTTGTATGGTTAGGACGCGGGAAAGGAAATCATGACTGGCGACGACCCGACGTCTGCGAGTGTTAAGCTTAGCAACACCTGGTCCAGCCTTGTTGATGCGGTTGGCGTTACGGACTTCGGTGATCAGGCGGTCGTAGTTCCGCTGGCCGTTGGGATAGCCCTAATTTTTGCCGTGTCTGGATGGCGCCGCGGTGCACTTGCTTGGACGGCCGCAATCGGCGGTACACTCAGCCTAATCCTATTTCTGAAGCTGCGCTTCTTTGCTTGTGACCATCTCTTGACTGAGGCTCGCCCCGGGAATCCGAGCGGTCATACCGCCGCAGCTGCCGCCGTCTATGGCGGATTACTCGCGATGGCAATGCGCTCGATCTGGAACATCAAACGATGGGCACTGCCGTGCACTGTCGCCATCGCCGTTTTCCTTGCCGTCGTGATAGGCGCATCACGATTGATATTGGACTTGCACTCGATGGAAGAGGTTGTAGTCGGAGGCACGATCGGTGTAGTCGGGGCTGTATCATTCGTGATGCTGGCCGGACCTCCTTTGCGTGGCGTTCGGATGCTGCGCGTTGTGGCAATAGGCCTACTTATAGTATTCATTCTTTATGGATTTCGCATAACAGCCGAAGCGGCCATCAAGTCGGCAGCCACCAATCTTTGGCCATTCCCCGAATGCATCTAAGACGATCCGGAATGGCACAATGCGTCAACAACTGATCGGTGCCTATCAACCCTGCCAAAAAGCACTAGCCCGATCCAAGTCCCTCTCGCGTCTCTCGGCTGGCACCCCCGGCCTTGCGGACTGAGGTTTCCTCAGTCTTGGCTTGGCAGGAACCCGTCCGATAGCGGTCGCAGGGAGCGGGGCTGCCTTGTGACAGGCACTTGCGGAATGTTGAGGTAGCGCCCGTCGAATTTGGCGATATCCACGAGTCCCTCTCTGTGGACTACCTCAATCCCACGTCTATTCTTCGAGAGAATGCCGAGTTCCCGAAGGTCTTGGACCGTGCGATTCATATGGACGGCGGAAAGGTTCGCGGCATCGGCTAGGTCGACTTGAGTCATTGGGATGACGGCACCATTTATGCCAATCGCCTCGAGCCGAACCATCTGTTCACAAAGCAGATTGGCAATGCGCCGGAGCGCGGGCCTGTGGCCCACATTCAGCAGCCTTTCCCGTAGAATGCTCGCCTCAACTATGGTGTCACGCCACAGCGCGAGACCAAGGTTTGGATAATGCGCGGTTATTCGCCCAATATCCTCGTGATGGATAAGGCCGATCACGCAGTCAGTCAGCGCCGCCACCGCCTCGTCCGATTCCGGCAAGACATAGCGATTGAAATCACAGAAATCGCCGGGATACTGAAACGTAAAAATTTGTCGGCGCCCGTTCTCGGTCATTTTGTATCGGCATGCGAAGCCGTTCAACAGCACGGTTGAGTATCCCGGCGAACTGCGCGGCCTGACAAGGTCGTCACCGCGACGAACACTCCCTTTGATTTTGACAAGTAGCAAGAGAGCTTGCAGTTCCTCGTCACTGTCCATTCCTAAGGTCTTGAACTTCCGAATTAGGGCATCCGTCACCCCGAGTGTGCTTGACATCACTAGGCCCGCCGCGGTCCCAAGAGACTATCAGCAGACGCTGCGGCCGTGCATGAGTCGAATGTTGAAATTGTGCTCCGATAACACTGGGCGGCCAGGTTCGCGCGCGGTCTGCTATCGCCAATATCCGAGTGCTACTCCCGAGCGGGCGGGCAACTGTGGCCGGGTACTCCTCCTCCTGCCGGTGAGGCCGCAAGGAACTTGGTTGCTTGCTGAGAAAGCGCCACAAGGTGACCGCGTCCGGCCTTCAAGACGGAGGCGCAGGGACACAATAAAAACACCGCAACAAGTGCAGTCGCGTTGCTACCATCGGATTGTGAGGGAAGTACAGCACCCTTGATGCGCGTAGGGGTATCGTTGGATCAGGCGTCAGCAGTGTAGGAAGACGTGGGTGAAAGTTCATATGACGCGGGGTCCTAGGCGAAACGACGTAAGTTCGCCGGCGGCCGAACTGGCGCCGCTTGTCCCTATCAGCGAGCCAGAGCCCATTCGAGTCCTACTCACGACGCCCATGAAGTTCCGCGATGCTACAGGCGGCAATGACTCTGCGACGCCGGCTGCCTTGGTTGTCGAGCTACTGAAAATTATACGCATATCGGGCAGCCACCACATTGACACTTGTCGACAGACTGCTGACCCTTAGCGTCGACTCGCGCCATTACCCAGTTAAGAACCGACCATGGCAACCGTTCCGAAGATCGACGCCCGCTTTGCCCGCTTTGTCGTTGAGGACCTACGGCGACGTCGCATTCCGGTCGACGGGCTTTTGAAGCAGGTCGGCCTGACGAGGAGCGATCTTGCTAGTCCAGAGGGTCGCCTCCCGTATGCTCCGGTGATCCAACTGATCGAACGCGCGGCGACCCTGGCAGGCGACCCCAGCTATGGCCTGCACCTTGCCGCTTCCCTGGACGCACGCGATCATGGACTGCTCGGCTTCCTCGCCGTCAATTCGCCGACGCTAATGGATGCCTTGATCAACCTGCAGCGCTACTACAAGGTCGTGCGCGAGGGTGAGTTTGAGATCGAGCGCAACGGCGCTCAGGTGGCGGTCCGACTTAGGGAGGCCGATCCGGCGCTCCGTGGATTCAGGCAAAATTCGGACTTTGTTGTCGCCACGTTGGTGCGCGGCTGCCGGGATCTGACGCGCCAGGCCATTTCTCCAATTCGCGTGGAATGCGTTTGCGAGGAGCCAAGTGAAAAGGTCGATTACGCCGATATTCTCGGCTGCCCGGTCAAATTCGGGGCGGAGTGGACCGTGCTGATCTATGCGGAAGAGGCAATGCGTCTGCCGGTCCAGGGAGCCGACACCAAGCTCCTGCAAATCCTGGAGTTGGCTTGCCAGAAGATTGTCGGGCCAACTCCCGAGATGCAGGACCTCGTTCACGAGGTCCGACGACTTATCGTCGAGAGGCTTCCCAGGGGCTCGGCCAATATCGATGCAATCGCCGATGAGCTGAACATGGGCAGCAAGACCTTGGAGCGTCGGTTGGCTGAGCGTGACCAGAGCTTCAGTGCCCTGCTGGATGCGACGCGATATAACGCGGCCAAGCACTATTTGGAGGAGACCGACATGCGCCTCTCCCAAGTGGCCTACATGGCCGGCTACACTGAGTCGGCGGCGCTGGTGCGGGCCTTCAAGCGCTGGACGGGCACGACGCCCATGCAGTTCCGCGACGCCACAGGCCGCTCGACGCGGCCGACATCTTAGCGTTCACGCTTTCTTGATCTCTCCTGGCCACTGCACGGCGCGCCGTGCCAGAAACGAGGCCCCCATTCGCGCTGACAAAGCCAAGGTGCAGCACAGCTGCCGCTAGCGGCAATGACTCTGCGACGCCGGCTGCCTTCGTCTTCGAGCTACTGAAGATTAGTCGCATATCGGGCAGTTACCACATTGACACTTGTCGACAGACTGCTGACCCTTAGCGTCGACTGGCGCCACTACCCAGTTGAGAACCGACCATGGCAAAGGTTCCGAAGACCGACGCCCGCATGGCCCGCTTTGTCCTTGAGGACCTGCGGCGACGTCGCATCCCGGTCGACGGGCTGCTGAAGCAGGTCGGCCTGCGGAAGATCGATCTCGCCAATCCGGAGTACCGCCTCCCGCTTGCTTCAATGCTCTGGCTGATCGAACACGCGGCGAGCCTGGTTGGCGACCCCAGTTATGGCTTGCGCCTCGGTGCCTCGCGGGAGCCAAGCGAGCGCGGGTTGCTCGGCTTCCTCGCCCTCAATTCGCCGACGTTGATGGATGCCATGACCAACATACAGCGCTACTACAAGGTCGTTCGCGAAGGTAGTGAGTTTGAAATCGAGCGCGGCGGCGCAGAGGTGGCGCTCCGATTTAGGGTAACCGATCTTGCACTGCGCGGACTCAGGCAAAATTCGGACTTTGTCGCCGCCACGGTGGTGCGCGGCTGCCGGGATCTGACGCGCCAGGCTATCTCTCCAATTCGCGCGGAGTTCATTGGCGAGGAGCCAAGCGCGAAGGTCGAGTACGCCGATATTCTCGGCTGCCCGGTCAAATTCGGGGCCGAGTGGGATGCGCTGGTCTACTCGGAGGAGACGGCACGTCTGCCGGTCCAGGGAGCCGACACCAAGCTCCTGCAAATCCTGGAGTTAACTTGCCAGAAGATTATCGGGCCAACTCCCGAGATGCAGGACCTCGTTCGCGAGGTCCGACGACTTATCGTCGAGGGGCTTCCAAAGGGCTCGGCCAATATCGATGCGATCGCCGATGAGCTGAACATAAGTAACAAGACGCTGGAGCGGCGGCTGGCCGAGCGGGGCCAGAGCTTCAGTGCCCTGCTGGATGAGACACGATGCAAGGCGGCCAAGCACTATCTGGAGGAGACCAACATGCGTATCGCCCAGGTGGCCTACATGGCCGGATATACTAAGCCGGCGGCGCTTGTGCGGGCCTTCAAGCGCTGGACGGGCACGACGCCCGTGAAGTTCCGCGACTCGGCAGGCTACTCGGGGCGGGCCCCTTAGCGCTCGCGGGAATTTCAGCGTTTATTTCTCGCAGGGGCGTGGTACCGAGGGTGTAGCCTGCCGCTTGGCATGGGCAGCAAGGCCTCGCCCCGAGTCGCAAGCGACTGATAAGGCCCGATGAAACCTTTTTTCGAAAGTCAGTCCAATCGAACGCTCGTACTCGCACTCCGGAATGCCATGGAAGCCGCTGGCCGCGAGCTGCAGACCAAGCCGGTCGACGATGCGGATCCGACCGCGCAAGGAGCGGATCAAGCCTCAGCCTTCGAGCTCGTGCAGGGCGATGGTGACGCTCGCGCGGCGTACGCCGAGCAACAGGGCAAGTAATTCATGGGTGGTCGGGAACTCATTGCTCTCGAGGCGGTCGTGCCACATCAACAGCCCGCGGGCGAGCCGTTCGTCGAGCCTCCCGCGCCCATTCGCAAGCGCCGTCTGGTTGCTCTGGAACGGTTGTTGCCCAGTACGACGCCGTACCCGGTCATGCCTTCGTAGCCGACCATACCGACTTCGATGCGATGGTTGGGCTTTGTAACGCCGACCATGGAGACCAGGCCGCTTTCGATGAAATAGACATGCGAGATCAGATCGCCAGGCCTTTCAAGGACCTGGCGCACATCGAGACGGACGAATCCAAGATGGGGCCGAAGCAAATCAAGGTCGGCGTTCGGGAACGCCGCCAAAAGACGATTGCGCGGACCGTTTGGTGAAATCATAACGCTTCACTGCACCTACACGCATACGCCGGCGAACGATGATCCGTCGCATCACGAGAGTGACGCCAAGTGTTTGCGGTACCAGGCGCCTTCCCAGTCTTTGTCTCGGCCATCGTTTACGTCTGCTACTTGCGGTGCCGGTGCAAGAAATGCATTGATCGCGGTCGACGTAAATTTGTCTTTTCCCGACAGCCGATGATGCAAATTGTGGAAACGTATTGGCGCACGGTCCGTCCATAATTTGGACGCCCGTGCCCAATCGCCCGTTCCAATCGCGCCGACTTTGCATAACCTGGCAGGCACGCGCCCGATCTTGTGCGCGCGCAAATCGGTGTCCGCCAGGTAGAGTTTGGCAAGATCTGGCAGATGCCCTCGACGGGCTCGTGCCACGCCGGGCCGGCCGCCATTCCAGCGTCCGCGTACCTATGCGATAACGCTCCGCTCAGGTGGCGCCGTTCGGCTTTCCCCAGCGATATCCAAAGCTGTTGTAGTTCTCGATTTCGGCGAAGGTCGCGTCGCGTTCGCGGAACTTGTTGCGAATACGCTTGATTGCCGATCGGACGTTCGCCCGATACCCGTCTCCACCACTCCCTGCAATGAAGCCTTCGTAGTGCATCCGGTCGTAAATCGCCCGATAGGTCACGAAGCGACCCACGTTCGACACCAAAAGATGGATGATGTTGTACTCACCGTGCGTGAGGCCGACATCGATCCCGTCCCAACTGGCCCGGTCGACGTCCGGTCTGAGGACAAGCTTGCCGCAGAGTATGACTTTATTGGGCCGGGGATCGGCCGGGAGCTTGGCGGCTTCGACCGCGCGCCCGAGACGCGCGACGGGAACATCCACGCCACGCGCCTTGTCGATGAAATCGATCGCACCCCTATCGAGGGTCAGGTTCTCGTGCGCGGTCAGGGGCTGGCCGGTCAGGAAGACGACCGGCAGGTCCACCCCGTGTCGGCGCAGCCCGGCGAGCAAGTCGATGCCCGACGTCTTCGAAAGGGGGCCGTCGAGAACGAGGATGATGTCGGCATCAACGCCGGTGTCGAGCGCACCGAGCATCGAGGCGCTATCGGCAAAACCCCAGCCGGCAAATCCACGTTTCGCCAGTTCGGTGACGAGAAGCTCTCGGTGGTACCGGTCGTCTTCGACGAAAAGGACACGCTTAGGGCCGTCCGTTTGGCCGACACGGGCAAGAGTCTCCAGTGGACTGTCCGGCTCAAAGCAAGCGGCATCCGATTCAAGAACAGCAGTCATCGCAAATGGCTCCCGCTTCCCATGGTCAGGATCCCAAGACAGAACTGGAAAGCATCCCGACCGGTGCTGACCAGTTGCAGCTTCACGAACTCGCGACGTCACGCCCCCCGACAACGGCGAGGGCTACGGCAGACCGATGGCAATATGGCTTCTCGAGTTGGGACCCCACGTCCCACCGAAAACCAACACCTTCCCAAGCGCGAACATACTTCGCTTTGCGGCAGCCACAACCCACTGTACGGACTGGAACGATGCAGAAAGCGGGCGAGGCCACGCGATATTAACTTCGTCCGACAGAATCTTTACTTTTGGCGTCAAACGACACGGCAATCCATAGTTGTTATTGCATCGTACTCGTTATGACGATCGAGGCCCGTCGGGTGATCTGCTTTGCCAATGACCTGCGGCGCGCCGGCCAGGCGCTTGACGGCCTGATGAAGGAGCTCGGACTGGTTCGGTCCGACCTTGCCAGTCCTGGAGACAGGATCCCTTGCTGCCTATTCGACCTGATCGAGCGGTAGGCTTGCTCCTGGCTGATCCCGAATATAGCCATAAAGTGCGCCATCATGTGATGTTCGCGCGCCAATAGTCCGCTCCAATTCCTCGCTTTTGAACTCGCCGAGCCCCGGGACGCGCTCGCCAACGTCGAGCGCATCGCCTTGCCCTGCGGCACAATTCAGAGCAGCTCGGAAGCCCGCCGATCAGCGGTGTCCGGAAGTCGGCATCCAGAGTGACATACACACGGTCCGGTTGATTGCCGATACTAGATGCCTCCCCCACGAGAGCCTCCTGTGATTTCGTTGTGACATTCGCCTCAAAATCGCCATTGGCTCTGAGATTTTCCTCGCCTTAGAACGCCAGCCCTCATCGTCTGCGGCTTTGGGAAGAGCCGAAAAGGTGAGCTAATGGCTTGGGGAACACATCATGGACAGCGTCGTAGTTGGTTTTTCAGCGTCAGCACGCGTGGTCGCGCGGAAAAAACTGAGCATCATCGTGACAGGCGGTGCGGGCTTTGTGGGCTCGCATCTCTGCGAGCGTCTGGTCGGCCAGGGCCACCACGTGATCTGCCTCGACAATTTTCACACCGGGCGGCCGGCCAACGTTCGCGCCCTGGCGGACAGCGGACGGTTCGAGCTCATCGAACACGACATCGTGGTGCCGTTCGAACGCAAGCTTCCGCGTTTCGACCACATCTACAATCTGGCCTGCCCCGCGTCGCCGCCGCACTACCAGGCCGATCCCGTCGCAACGGCGCTGATCTGCAGCCAGGGCACCTACAACTGCCTGCAGGCGGCGAAGCGGCACGGCGCGCGTGTTTTCCATGCCTCGACGTCGGAGATCTACGGCGATCCCGAGGTGCATCCGCAAACCGAGGGCTACCACGGCAACGTAAACACCATTGGCCCGCGCTCCTGCTACGATGAAGGAAAGCGCTTTGCCGAAACCCTGGTGACGGATTTCGGCGCCCGCCATGGCCTGGTCACGCGCATGGCCCGCATCTTCAACACCTACGGGCCACGCATGCAGCCCGATGACGGGCGCGTGGTGTCGAACTTCGCCGTCCAGGCGTTGCTTGGGAAGGACATTACCGTCTACGGGTCCGGCGACCAGACGCGGTCATTCTGCTTCGTCAGCGACCTCATAGACGGATTTGCACGGTTGATGGCCAACGGGGACGGCCCGCTCGGTCCCGTCAATCTCGGCAATCCGGTCGAGACGACGGTCGGGGAACTCGCCTGTATCATCACCGACATTGTCGGCAGCCGCTCGAAGGTCATCTACAGGCCGCTGCCCGTGGACGATCCCCGCCGGCGGCGGCCGGATATCACACAGGCCAAGGCCGTGCTCGGCTGGTCGCCGAAGGTGGAACTCGCCGTGGGCCTGCGGCGCACCATCGCGTATTTCGATCAACAGCTCCGCCTCGGCCACCTCCATCAGGCGACTGCTCGTCCGAAGGCGGTCCACGTCTCACGAGCCCGTCCTGCTTTGGCGGAGGCGGTGCTATGAGCAAGCACGTCCTCATTACTGGCGGCGCCGGCTTCATCGGTTCGCACCTGGTCGACACCATGCTGGCGCGCGGCTACGAGGTGACGGTGCTCGACAACCTGTCGCCGCAGGTTCACGGCGACGCGGAGCTGGCTGACGACGGTTGGCCGGTCTACCTCGATCCGCGTGCCAAGCGCATCAAGGGCGACCTGCTCGACGACGGCATTTTCGCCAGGAGCATCGAGGGCGTAACCCACCTTGCTCATCTGGCGGCTTCGGTGGGCGTCGGCCAGAGCATGACCAACATCGTCGACTATACGCGCAACAACGTCATGACCGCGGCGGTCATGCTTGAAACGCTGTCGCGCGAGCCGCACACGATCGAACGCATCGCGGTCGCCTCGTCGATGTCGATCTACGGTGAAGGCGCCTATGCCCGCTACGCGGGCAGCGCACCGGTGTTTCCCCAGCTGCGCACCAAGGAACAGCTCGTCGAGCGGCATTGGGAGCTCGTCGAGGGCAACAAGACGCTGAAGCCGTTGCCGACCACCGAGGACAAGCTGCTGCAGCCGGCTTCCATCTACGCGGTGAACAAGCGCGACCACGAGGAGATGTTCCTGTCGGTCGGCCGTGCACTCGGGATCCCGACCGTGGCCCTTCGGCTGTTCAACGCCTATGGGTCACGCCAGGCGCTCAGCAATCCCTACACGGGCGTGGCGGCGATCTTCATTTCGCGCCTGCTCAATGACCTGCCGCCGCTCGTCTTCGAGGACGGCGAACAGCGGCGCGACTTCGTCCACGTCCAGGACGTCGCCGACGCCTTCGCGACGGTGCTCGACAGCGACCAGCGCATCTGGGACGCCTTCAACGTCGGCAGCGGAAAGCCGATCACGGTCACGGAGATGGCTCACGTGCTGGCGCGCCTGCTGCACAAGAACATCGCCCCCGAGATCCTGCACAAATACCGCGTCGGCGACATCCGGCACTGCTTTGCGGACATCACCAAGATCAGCAAGGTGTTCGGCTTCCAGCCCCGCCGCTCGTTCGAAGCCGGCATGGCCGAGTTGATCCAATGGGTCGCCACGGCGAAGGCCCCGGTCAATCGCAGCCAGGAAAGCCTGGCGGAGCTCAACAGGAGCAGGTTGCTCGTCTAGCCGCCACGCAGTGAACCCCAAGGCATCGACGGCGCCGCCGTCAAAGGATCGATCATGACACTCGTGCCAAGAATTACCCTCGCCATCGCTCTCGCCTTCTGCGCGGCTGCGTCCTTTGCGACGGAAGGCTCCGCCGCGGAAGTGACCCGCCGTCTCTGCGATCGGCGGCTCACCTATGACATCGTGCCGCCGGTCGATGTGCCTCCCAGCCTGAGCATCCTCTCCGGCGTCTGGACGGGGACGGTCATCATGGCCGGCGGCAGCGAGATGTGTGTCTCGATGGTCGTCAAGGAGGTCTTCCCGGACGGCCGGGTCATCCTCGCGATGACCTGGAATGTCTCGATCGGCGGCCGTGAGGACATCAACAACTTCGTCGGCATGGGTGAAGCCCCCAACTGGCCGAACAAGGTCGAGAACGGCGAGCTCAGGATCGACAGCGGCACGAAGTGGAACGGCACGCATTACTACTACGTCATGAACCTGCCGACGGCAGACAACCCGGACGTGATGACGGGTCGCTGGATGACCGAGAACCATCCGCAACCGGTCGTGCTGTACCGGAACAGGGGACGATAAGCCATGTTCAACCTGGACGCCGTCGACGTCTGGTGGGTCGCCTGCGCACCCATCGTGTTCCTGTCGCTCTATTTTCTCACGCAAGCGCTCTACTCGCTGTCGCTTCTCGTCGACTGCTACCTGTTTTCCCGTCCGGTCAACATGGTCGACATGGGCGAGAGGTTCCAACTCGTGCCAGGCTCGAAGAAGGACTATCCGGCGATCGTCCTGTTCTATCCCGTCCTGGAAGAGCAGGAATCCGTCATGCGCACCACCATGATCGCGCTGGACGAGTTGGAGTATCCGAAGGACCGCTATCGCGTCATTGCGATCCCCAACTCGAGTGATCGGGTGACGGTTGCCGCCCTCAAGAACCTCCAGATGGAGTTTCCTTTCCTCGAGTTACTCGAGGTTCCTCCGACCGACCATCCGTCGTGGCAGCCGGTGTGGGACGCCTGGAATGCCAACCCCAAGGCTTACTGGTGGCATGAGGGCGCGAATGCCTACAACAAGGACCTGCCGCCCAAGAAGACGCGGCAGCTGGTCTACGCCTTCTACAACTGGATGACGACCAATCCGGAAGAAGGCACGTTGATGAGCTACACCGACGCCGATTCCTGCCCGCCCAAAGACCACTTCCTGGCGGCGGCAATCGGCAGCCGCAAGTACCGGGTCATGCAGGCCAAGAACGTCGCCGGCAACGCCAGCCTGACCTGGCCGTCGACCTTCTGCGCATTCGATCATATGGCATGGGATGGTTCCAAGTACGAGCATCTGTCGGGCGATCCCAGCCAGCCGTATTGGATGCTGGGCAAGGGCCTGTTCTTCCACGCCCAGGACATCTACGACCTCGGCAGCTTCCATCCCTGGATCACCATCGAGGACCCGGAGGTCGGCCTTCGTCTTTGGAAGAACGGCAAGAACCTCGGCATCATGGAAGGCTCCTTGATCGAGGAGGCGCCGACCACGTTCGCCAACGCCATCCTGCAGAGGAAGCGCTGGATCGCCGGCTTCTTCCAGACATTGAAGTTCCGCAACGGTCCCATGGACCGCATGGGCTTCTCGTTCATTGAGAAGATCAAGGCATGGCTGATCTTCCTGCCCTGCCTGACGATGTCGTTGAACTGCCTGGGATTGCCGTTGTCGGTGTGGGCCGCGGTGAAGTGGATCGACGGCACGGGAATCCTGCCACCATGGTGCCTCTACTGGTCCATCGCGAATCTCGGCCTCTATGCCTTCTTCATGACGAGCCTCTACTGGCGCATCTGGTTCCGCACGAAACTGATCATGGACACACGATGGGAGCGGGCGCGCTACATGCTGCGCATCAATCCGATCTTCCTCGGCCTGTGGTGGATGTTCTGGACGCTTCCGCTGTGGATCGGCTACGGCATGTATCGCAACAACCTGGGGCTGGTGTGGGAACGCACCCTCAAGAAGGACGACAACAAGCTCCTGGTGCGCGAACGGGTTGCCCAGGGCACCCTGGGATATGTCGAGCCGGCGAGACTTGAACACAGACCTTCCGGAGCCATGACGGATGTCGTGCTGCTTGAAAGCTGATCGTTTGGAGAGTCTCGACGCCTTCATCGCCGCCGAAGGTCGGCTTCGGCTATGGCACGATACATGGGCTTCGGCTTGAACGAGTAGTCGAACGGAAGCCCCCGGTTCACGCCCGGGCTGGATCCGTCCTTCCAGGCGTCGGGATAGCGCGCGAAGTCGTCCTTGGTGACCCGCAGCCAGGAATGACGGTCGCTCAGGCCCCAGGTCGTCACGCCGCGGACGGCCGGCTGGCCCAACGCCACATCGAGGTATCGCCGGGTCTCGTCCGCCACACGGGCATCACGCTGCACCACGGGCAGGACGTACTCGTATTCCTTGACGTCCAGCTCACTGATCACAATGAACAGGCCGAGATCGGCGATATCCTTGAGAAACCGGCCCAGCACGTCCGCCGGAAGGACGCCCTTGGACAGATCCAGATGCGCCTGCAGGCCTACGCCGTCCAGCGGCACGCCGGCGTGCTTCAGTCGCTCGAGGAGCTTGAGGAAAAGGTAGCGTCGATCGTGTTCGACCCGCAGATCATACTCGAGGCCGAATTCATTGATCATCAGCTTCGCCTGGGGCGCCAGCTGGCGCGCCTCCCACAGCGCCCTCGCAATGTAGTCGACGCCAAAGGCCTGCAGGAAAGGGCTGTTTCTCAAGCCGTCCATCCGATGGCCGGTCTCTATCGGTTCATTGACGACATCCCATTGCGCAATGGCATGGCCATAGCGCGAGAGCACGGCCTGGAAGTAGCGCTGCACCAGTGTCCAGCCGCCTTTCTCGACCAATGAGGATGCAGCCCAATGCGGTATGCTCTTGTGCCAAAGCAGCGTGTGGCCATGCAGCTGTTTCTTGTTGGCAAGCGCGAAGTTCGTCAAGCCGTCCATCGATCTGAAATCGAATGCGCCGGGAGAAGCTTCGACGGCATCCCATTTCAGCGCCACCTCCGGCGTCAGGCAGTCGCATTCGCGCAATACCACGGCGCGCAGATCCTGTTCCGCCATGACCTGTTCGATGCGAACCGCCGAACCGAAGTAGAGCTTGTTCCGGGAGAACTTGGCCGACAACGAATCTTCGGCGGCATGGGCAGAATCGATACCAAGCCACGCGCTGGAAATCGTCGAGGCGATCGCCGAAGAAATCACCTGCCGCCGTATCGTTTTGTAGGACACCTAGCCTCTTGCGAATTGGGAACTACCAGCCATATGCGTACAAGTCGCGGCGCAATCTTTCGTCTAGTTCTGCATCAGGCGCCATGACGTCTTGGTCGTAGACGTCTTGGTCGTATAAGCACTCGCCGTCGGCATGCTCGTCAATCGTTCTCAACTGCGCCCCTGACCGTTCTTGTTCTGATGGTGGTAATGCTTTTGCCAGTCGCCCCCGGGACGAGGCAGCTGAGGCGATGGCGGGTGGGAGCGTGCTAGGAGGCCCCGCCTCACATAGGCCCATCGCCGGCCCAACTCGGCCCGATGTCAGTGGCGGGGTCTTTTCTTTAGGGGTGTGATGGCGTCCAACGACGCGCCCATCCTGTCGACGTCGATATTCCTTCCCACGTCTCGGCCCAAGCATTGACTCGAAGCAGAAGTGCAGTCCAGCACCCCGTCGAGGCGCAATATCGTTGCGACGCCGGTGCGTCGATCGTCCCCGTCCCAGTCCGCAGCCACGCATAATATGGTTGAGCCTTTGGTATCTTTGATCTCAATCCAATACCGGTGGGTCTTTTGCATAAGCGAAGTAAATGTCCTGCATAGACCGTGAGTCTAGCCACACTCGCGTGATTGGATCGCGCTGCAACAATTTTGGGAAGCGGTCACCAGAATGACCCGAGCGCGCACTTGTCCAGCCAGCAGGATGTGTGGGAGTCGGGTCTGTCTGCGAACAAGCTACAGCGACTGCAGCTGCAGTCCTAGTGAAAGAAAATACCGAGGGAACCGTTATGGCTCAAACCATCGTGTCATGGTTCATTTGCGACGGCAGGTACCGCGTGCACGCTATCAACGCGGTGGGCCGGCAGAGCGCCAAGATCATTGAGATCGAGGACATCGACTCAGGCGAGCGTTTTCATGGTTCTGCGCGAAGGCTGAAGCGCTTGTTCTTGTCGCTCGGAAGCTCCAGCGCTGGCGAATCGGTGACGTTGCACCGCTGAGTCAAAACAGACTCGCTGATGCGCTTAAGCGCCTTTGCCGTGTCCCGCCCTACCGGCTCGATAGCGCCTGCACGAGCTAAGGCTGGAAGTTCGTCCTCTCGCGTACCACATGCATCTCCAGGATGCATCTAGTTGGCAAATTTAGTGGCTACCGACCTGATCGCCGCTTCGGTTATGGAAGCGGCGTTCCGCGCCGAGTCAGGATTCAGTAGGCGGCCATCAAATCCATTGGTAGCCTGGCCGTGCTCCCTCGCCCAAATAGCCGCCTGCGTGCGGTTCCCGGCCCCGATCTTCCGCAGGATCGACTTCATGTGGACCTTGACCGTCGCCTCGCTGACGTCGCACGTGCGCCCGATTACTTTGTTGGCATGCCCCTTCACGAGACCATCGAGGATCTGGACTTCGCGCTCCGATAGGCTCGGGTGAATTCGATACTAACTGATACGTCTTCATGTTCGGCGCCGTCCAACTGAAGCTTCTCCATCTTGGTCTCTGATTGATGTGATTTCTCTGGCTGCGCTGGTTGCATCATCGGACGATCCGCGTCGGCCATGACCATGACGCGGACATCCCTGGTCACGATCATGTCTAGCGTGCCGATCAGCGTGTCTGGAGATACGAACAACGGAACACAGCCATCGATTTGCGACGTTAACAGCTTCTGAAGATCGGCGGGGGAAGCGTGTTCGAACAGCAAGATGATCTTACTCGGGCCACAGCTTACGGATGTCGACAGCCACGGTGAGCGCATTGTCGGCGGATTGCGCGCCCAGGATTACAAGCTTGGGTTCCTCGGAGATGGTTGCGCCACTATCTCCGCTGTCGACGCGACACCACAAACGACGCGATAGGAATGTTTTGCCATCAGCGATATGAGTGCTTCGCGAACAAGCAAACGAGATTCGACGACGATTGTCGCTAACCTTGGCCCCATGACACCACTCACATTACCATTGTTCCAGAGGTCTCTTATCAAGCGCCGTTTCCACGCGACGCTCGCCAGCATTTCCATACCGAAGTAACAACAGCAAA
>Ga0210397_10001201_pt1 | contig 16636 bp, 16 predicted proteins | sample IncBWH2OmetaG_FD_160126 | JGI IMG/M metagenome (GOLD analysis project Ga0210397, IMG submission 160126) | Forest soil microbial communities from Barre Woods Harvard Forest LTER site, Petersham, Massachusetts, United States - Inc-BW-H-2-O ...
TTCGATCCCACCCGGAACAGCCGATAGTCTCCGGCGAATATTTGAAATATTCCCGTTTTTGGGAGACCGCGACCGGAGACCGGTTTCGATCTGCACTGTGCGGTCGGGCCAATCGCTGACATGCTGTGACGATGTCGGCTTTACCCTCCGTTTTCTGCGGTCATCGTTGTAGCTCATGTTTGCGCGCAATCCGTCTGTCTAAACGCGAGCGATCAGAGTAAGTGCGGACTGTTGTGCTCGCCTCGAGTGTTTCGCATCTTGACCCACTGCAAACATAGGAAGGTTATTGCCCCTGTAGAGACGAGTGACCAATGGATACCAGCTATGATTTTAAACTCCGGTCCGATGCCAAACAGCGAGGGATCAATGTCCTAGCATTCAGGGATTTGCAACAGCTTCGCGGCTTTCTGATAGATAGCCGTAAGATCTTCTAGCATATGGACCGTCTCCTTAAATAGCTTCAGATTATAGTCTGGCCGTAATGCGATTATGTGTCGACGTGCCGCTTGGGCCTCTTCGATTCGCCCAGCGGCGGCTAGCGTCAGCGCCGACACTGCATGCGCGTGAACATGATCGCCTGCATTCTGCCCAACAAGTTTGGCACGATCGGCGGCCTCTTGTACCTTGCCGAGACGTAGCAACGCGAACGTCCGCACCCTGTGTGTCCCGAACATCATCGGATCGAGAGGGCTGAGATGAAATGCGACATCAGCTGCGTCCATCGCGCGTTCCGGGTCCCCAGTCTGAGCATGCACAAATGCAAGCGTGTAGTGAGCGAAAGCATAATTGGGACTCAATCGAATGGACTGATTGAGTTCGCCGAGAGCGCTATCATGTGCGTGCTGAAGCCATAGCGCGCGACCGATGGCGCAATGCGCCGCGGGGTCACTGGGATCCGCGATGAGGGCTTGTCCAGCAGTCTCAATTGCCAACGCGATCTCGCGTTCGGATTCACGTCCGTGAAAATGGAAGGCATTCTGGAAATGCGTGAAGGATAACCCGGCATAGCTCCGAGAGAAAGTAGGATCGAGAGTGATTGCCTTATTGAAGAAATGCTGGGCCTCGTGATTGCTATCAGTCGTGAAGTGGTGCATGCAGGTGAGGCCGCGATGATACGCCTGCCAGGCATCGAGCGAGTCTGGCGGCATGAGGAGCGCACGGTTGCGCTCGATGACGTGAATTTCCTCATCCAGACCGGTTATGATGCGCCCGGCCAACACGGGGGGCACGGAAAAGGAATCGACGGCGTTGCAACTGAATTCATCAACCCAGAATATGCGATCGCTCCTGGGGTCGATCAATTCCACCGTGACGACATATTTTTTGCCGTCGCGTCGCAGGTGGCCTGACGCAACATATTGCGCGTTCACCAAGGTGGCAGCTGCGACGGGCGTCTGATTGCGTAACGAAAAGGCCGTGCCGCGAGCGATCACGCTGATGCTTCGCAATTTCGCAACGCCGAAAATAATGTCACTCGTGACGCTGTCGGCGTCAGCGACGTTTTCCGGCGCTGCCGTAAAGGGCAGCAACAGCAGCGTTGGCTCGCGCGCATCCGATCTCCCTCGATCGGGCGGATCGTCGAAACGCGCGACGCTTACCAAACTCATCCGGGCGGGCTTGGAAGATGACTGATGTGCCGTGGCGAAGGCAGCCTTCAGCGACGACGGGTCGATGCCTTCGGTCTGAAAGCGCCTCACCGACGCATCTATCTGACGTTCGGCGTCCGCATAAAGCGCGCGGCTGAGGAGCGCGCGAACAAGCTCGATATGAACCGCTTCATCGAACGGCGCAACGTCGATGCACTCGCGCAGGACTTCGATGCGATCATCGCTCTCCGGCGGCAAGACGGAGCTGAGCCGTTCGAGAAGCTGCTGCCGCAACTGAGCAAAGCGGTGCCGCTGCCACGCAAGCCAGTTTTCGAACGAGGGCGCCCTTTCGACCGATAGCCCCTCGAGAAAATCACCGCGGAACAAGGCCAGGAGCGACCGAAGGCTGCTCGGCGATCCGCTGTTCAGTGTCGTTTGGGTATGGCGCGCGACTAACAGGGCATCAACGTCGAGCGAATTAGATTCGATGTGAACCTGCTTGCGGTCGGCGATCAATCGTATTGTTTTCGGCTCGTCGACCAATGGCCGCAGCTTGGAGAGGCACCAGCGCAACTCGCCTCGTGGGTCATCGGCGACATCCCACAGGAGTTCGCACAGTTTTTCGCGGGAAACGGGCCGCGCGGCCATTGCGAGATAAGCAAGCAGAGCAAGGACTTTGCGCGAGGGCGGTTGGAGCCGCGGGCTTCCATTCTGGAAAACCTGCAACGGTCCCAACAAAAGCAGACGGTCTGCGGACAGGCTCGCCTTTTCCACGATCGCTCCAACGCTCGCACCAACGATAGCCGCCTATAGGGGCAGGCCTTGGACCGTGTGATCACTTGGACGTTAGCACACCTGGCGAGTTCCACGCGGGAGAAAAAGATGCCACGCAACCAACGACTTAAAAAGAGGCTTCGCGTGCCCAATTCTGCGCCACGAGAAACAATCATGATATCTGCAGCATTTCCCTACAAAAAGCAGCGAAGGAAGGTCCTTGGCCGTGAGATGGCCTATGTGGAGATTGGAAAAGGCGACCCCATCGTGTTCCTGCACGGCAATCCAACCTCATCGTATTTGTGGCGCAACGTGCTGCCGCACCTGGAACCGCTGGGACGCTGCATCGCCCCTGATCTGATCGGCATGGGCGACTCCGACAAGCTGCCTGACAGTGGGCCCAGTTCCTATCGATTCGTCGAGCACCGCCGTTACCTCGGCGCCCTGCTCGAGGCGCTGAACGTGCACGAGCGCGTCACCCTGGTCCTCCACGACTGGGGTTCGACCCTCGGCTTCGACTGGGCCAACCACCACCGCGATGCCGTGCGGGGCATCGCTTACATGGAGGCGATGGTGGGACGGCAGTATTGGGACCACTGGGACAAATTCGGAATGCGGCCGGTCCTGGAGGCGCTGCGCTCCGAAGCCGGCGAGCAGATGGTCCTGCAAGACAACTTCTTCATCGAGAAGGTCTTGCCGGGGGCGATCCTGCGCAAGCTTTCGGACGCGGAGATGGCGGAGTACCGCCGGCCGTTCACCGAGCCCGGCGAGGGCCGGCGGCCGACGCTGACGTTCCCTCGGGAAATCCCGATCGAAGGCGATCCCGTTGACGTAACGCAAGCCGTGGACGCCTACGCGGACTGGCTGAAGAGCAGCAGTGTGCCGAAGCTGTTTGTCAAGGCCGAGCCCGGTGGCATCCTCGCGGAGGGCAAGGTTCTCGAACAAGCCCGCAGCTTTCCCGCGCAGACCGAGGTGACGGTCAGGGGCGTCCATTTCGTCCAGGAAGATTCGCCGGACGAGATCGGGCGGGCTGTTGCTGGATGGATGAAGACCTTGGGCTGACCGGAGGCCGTGCGAAGACCGCAATTTCAGGAGGACGAAAATGGCAGTGAACGATGTGAGCGTGGTCCTCGCCCACGGTGGCTGGGCGGACGGATCGAGTTGGGCGCGTGTCGTTACGGGGCTGGCGGCCCACGGCATTCGGGCAGTCGCGGCGCCGCTGCCGTTGACCGAACTGGCCGACGATGTAGCGGCGCTCAACCGCAGCATCGAGCGCATGCCAGGGTCGGTCGTGTTGGCGGCACACGCTTACGCTGGCGCGGTCATCGGGCTGGCGCGTCCAGAGCGTGTGAAAGCGTTGGTTTACGTAACCGCGTTCGCGCCTGACGAAGGCGAAAAGCTCACCGATTTGTTCTTCCGCGCCGAGCCGCATCCAAAAGCACCGAAACTCGCGCCGGACAACGCCAATTTGCTGTGGCTTCCCGATGACGCCTTCCCCAATGCGTTCGCACAAAACGCGCCCGCGGAAGATCTCACCGTGCTCACAGCGGTGCAGCGGCCGCTGCGGTTCTCCTGCATGACAGTCCCGACGGCGGGGCCCGTGCTGTGGAAGAAAGTTCCGACCTGGTACTTCGTCGCTGAGCACGATCGCATGATCGTGCCGGCTACGCAGCGTTTCATGGCCCAGCGCATGAAGGCGAAGATCAAGTCGCACGCCGTGGATCACACGCCGATTGTCACCGCTCCAGTGCCCGTCGTCGACATCATCCGCGAGGTGGTCCAATCAGTCGCCGGTAACTAAACTCAGTTACCGGCTGGCTGCGGCGGCCCGACGGGCGCTGATCGCAGGCTTCGAATTGCAAGTAGAGGAGGAGATGGTGGCCCCTATCAGGTACGGCACAGCGGAAGCGGATGGTCTCAAGGTGTTCTATCGCGAAGCAGGAAATGCGGCGGCCCCGAAATTGCTACTGCTGCACGGTTTTCCAACTGCGGGTCACATGTTCCGTGATCTGATTTCACTGCTTGCCGACAGATTTCACATGATCGCTCCCGACCTTCCCGGATTTGGTCAGTCCGATATGCCCGCGCGCGACAAGTTCAGTTACACCTTCGATAAGATCGCGCGGGTCATCGAGCGCTTTACGGAGGTCATCGGGTTCGGTTATTTCGCAATTTATGTCTTTGATTACGGCGCGCCCACTGGCTTCCGGCTCGCGCTACGCCACCCCGAACGGATCACCGCGATTATCTCGCAAAACGGCAATGCTTACGAGGAAGGTTTAAGCGACGGCTGGAATCCAATCCGTGCCTATTGGCAGGACCCATCGCCCGCGAACCGCAAGGCGCTTCGCGCCTTCCTGACGCCGGAGACAACCCGTTGGCAATATACCCACGGTGTACCTGACCCGTCGATCGTTTCGCCGGATGGCCAGAACCTTGATAATTTTTATTTGGCGCGTCCCGGAGCCGACGAAGTCCAACTTGATCTTTTCGGCGATTATCGCAGCAATGTCGCGCTCTATCCGGAATTCCAACGATACTTCCGGGCGCACAAGCCGCGGTTTTTGGCGGTGTGGGGCAAGAACGATCCGTTCTTCCTGCCGGCTGGCGCCGAAGCGTTCAGGCGCGACATTCCGAATGCGCACGTGCGCTTCTTCGACACCGGCCATTTCGCGCTTGAGACCCATTGCAGCGAGATCGCCTCAGCCATCCGCGAGTTTCTCCCGTCCAGGTGAGAAAGCGCGGGCACAGTTCGCTTCAAGATCGGTCTCTTATCAAGGACAACTCACATGTCGAAGTCAGTTGCTATTGTCACCGGCGCGAGTCAGGGCATCGGCCGGGCGACCGCGATACGTCTTGCCCGCGATTTCGCGGCGCTGGTGCTGGTGGCGCGCAACCGTGCCAATCTGGAAGGCACCGCGCAGTCGGTGAAGGACGCCGGCGCGGAAGTGCGGGTCATCGATGCCGATCTGGCGGAGCCCGCGGTTGCGCTGACGGTCGTCGATCAGGCGCTCGCGGCCTTCGGCCGCATCGATGCCCTGCTCAATATCGCGGGCGCAGTACCACAGGTCGATCTGTTCGACATGACTGACGCACAATGGGAGGGCGGGTTGGCTTTGAAGCTTCACGGCGCACGACGCCTCACCATCGCCGCCTGGTCGGCGCTGAAGGCTGCCAAGGGCGCCGTGGTGCTGATGTCCGGCAATTCGGCGCTGTTTCCGAAAGCTCCTTACGCAGCGGTCGGCACGATCAACGCCGCTATCGTCGCACTGGCAAAGGCGTTCTCCGACCGCGGCATCGCCGATGGCGTGCAGGTCAACAGCGTGCTGCCGGGCCCGGTCATGACGGGACGCCGCCGTTCCTATCTTCAGCATTGGGCGCCGTTGCACAACATGACGGTCGAGCAAGCAACGGCGAACTTTCCAAAGCAAGCCGGCATCGCTCGTTATGGCGAGCCTGAGGAGATCGCCGAGTTGATGGCGTTCCTGGTGTCGCCCGGCGCACGCTGGATGACCGGCTCCACGCTGCGCATGGACGGCGGCGAGGTGAAATCGATCTGAATCAAGTTGGAAAGCGAGGGCTCCGCGCGGCGGCCGCGCCGGCGCCTGTCACCGGGAAAGGAGGCCACCATGCCGGAATATTTCGACGTCGTCATTCTCGGAAGCGGGCAGGGCGGAAAGCGGCTCGCCTGGCATCTCGGCCGCTCGGGCAAGAAAGTTGCCGTGATCGAGCACCGTTGGGTCGGTGGCTCATGTCCGGCGGTCGCTTGCCTTCCGTCCAAGAACGAACTGTGGAGCGCCAGGGTCGCTCACCTCGTTCGTGATGCCGCTCGTTTCGGTACGCTTGCGGACGGTGTCGGAACGGATATGCCGCAGGTCCGAAAGCGCAAGCAGGATATGATCGATCGGGACATTGCGCTTCATCTGAAGGCCTACAAGGAAAGCGGTGCCGAACTCATCATGGGTAGTGGCCGTTTCGTCGGCCCCAGGACCATCGAGGCTTCGCTGAACGACGGCGGCACGCGCTTGCTCGAGGGCAAGGAGATCGTCGTCAATGTTGGCTCGCATGCCGCGCTTCCGGACATTCCGGGCCTGCAACAATCGCGCGCGCTCACTCACATCGAAGCGTTGGAACTCGACGAGGTCCCGCCACACCTGATCGTGCTCGGCGGCGGTTACACCGGCGTCGAGATGGCGCAGGCTTATCGCCGCTTCGGCAGCCGCGTGACGATCATCGAGCCCGGCCCCAGGCTCATGGGGCGCGAGGACACGGACGTGGCGGAAGAGGTGAGCCGGATTCTCGGCCGTGAAGGCATCGACATTGTCGTGAATGCTGCTCCTTCGCGCGTCGAAGGGCTGTCGGGCGAGGCCGTGACGGTGAGGGCGCGCACCGAAGCAGGGGAACGGAAAATCGAAGGCAGCCATCTGCTAGTTGCGGTTGGACGGATCCCGAACACGGCCGGGATCGGCATGGACAAGGCTGAAATCGCACTGGATGGGCGCGGCTTCGTTCGCGTGAACGAGCGGCTCGAGACGGCGGCCCCCGGCGTCTGGGCGATCGGCGAATGCGCCGGCAGCCCCCAGTTCACTCACGTGTCGGTCGACGATTTCAGGATCGTCCGCGACAACATGGCCGGCGGAAACCGCTCGACGAAGGACCGGCTCGTTCCGCACGTGATGTTCACCGATCCGCAGCTGGCGCGTGTCGGCTTGTCGGAGAACGAGGCGCGGCAGCAGGGCATCCCGGTGCGTACGGCGAAGTTGCCCATGGGGAACGTCCTGCGCACGCTGGCGACCGATGAAACCGACGGTTTCCTGAAGGTGCTGGTCGGCGCGAACGACGATCGGATTGTCGGTTTCGCGATGATCGGCTCGGAGGCGGGCGAGGTGATGGCTGCGGTGCAGGCGGCGATGCTGGCCGGGATGCCCTATACGAAACTGCGCGATGCCGTGATTGCTCACCTCACCGTTGCGGAAGGGCTGGGGCCGCTCCTCGCAAACGTCCAGGCGCGGACGCCTGACCAAAAGGTGACAAGCGCCGTTGCGGCTTCATGACGTAAGCTTCCGGACGCGCAGGCATTTCATGGTGAAGCGCGCCCGTGCCTGACTATCGAACGGCGTTGTGCAAGGGCGGACGTCTGATGGTGCCAATCATCAAGCCAATAAGGAGAGCGCTGTGGGACTATCCTGGCAACAAGGTCCGCTCTCAACCGGACCAGTCGGCAAGTTCATCGTACCCGAACCGCTGCCCAAGAAGCTTTTGTACGTCGAGCGATTGCGCAGGCGCATGCGGGTGCGCTTCGGAGAACGTTGGATCGCCGAAAGCGAGAATGTTCTTCTGCTGTTTGAGCCGGGCCGCTATCCGGTCGCCTACTTTCCGGAAGCCGACGTTGCTCCGAATGTCCTGGAACGCACCGAGCATACGACCCAGCACGCCGATCTCGGACTCACGTCCTGGTACAGCGTCCGCGCGAACGAGCAGCATGTCGCCGCGCGGGGGGCGTGGCAGCACACTGGCCTGCCCGCGCACGCCGGCGAATTGCAAGGACGCGTCGCGTTCGCCTGGCGCGCCATGGACGCCTTCTACGAGGAAGACGAACGCATTCTCGGCCATGCCGCGGACCCCTACCATCGCATCGACATTCGCCAGACCTCCCGCAACCTCGTGGTCCGCCACGGCGACCGGATCGTCGCCGACAGCAAGCGACCGCTGGTACTCTACGAGTCCGGCTTCGCGCCACGCTGGTACGTTCCACGCGACGACATCGATGAGTCCGCCCTCACGCCCGTGAAACTCCAGACATTCTGCCCCTACAAGGGATTGTGCAGCTACTACTCGATTGGCGACGCGCGTCAGGCGGCATGGTCGTATCCCGACGCCTATCCCGAGGTTCGCCGCATCGCCAACCTGGTGTCTTTCGAGCCGGATATCGTCACCGTGCATCTCGACGGCACCCAACTCCGTCTCGAGCCCGGTCAGACGGTGGTTCCACACGGCCCCGATCGCAACCTCGACCTCGCCGAGCTGGACCGCGCTGCGAGCGGCTAGGTTGTTTGCGGTCTCTTTATCAAGGCGAAGCGGCACATGGCTCGATTGCTGTCGGTGAACGTCGGACTTCCGCGCGACATCGAATGGAGGGGCCGCATTGTGCACACCGGGATCTGGAAAAATCCCGTACACGGCCGCTGCCGCGTCGGCCGGCTGAATCTGGATGGAGACGGTCAAGGCGATTTGGGTGGTCATGGCGGCGAGCAGCGGGCGGTCTTCGTCTACCAGATCGAATCGTATCGCCACTGGCAGCGGCAGCTGAAGCGGACCGACTTCGTCCATGGACAGTTCGGCGAGAACTTCACTGTTGAAGGATTGCCCGACGACACCGTTTGTATCGGCGATCGCTTTCAAATCGGCAGCGCCCTTTTCGAGATCACACAGCCACGCGTCACCTGCTATCGCGTCGGCATTCGGACCGGTGAACCGCGGATGCCGGCGCTACTGACATCCAGCGGACGGCCGGGGTTCTATTTCCGCGTCCTGAGGGAAGGCATGGTGGGCGCCGGCGATGAAATCGTGAAGATGGGAGAGGTGAACGAGCGGATGACGGTCGCTGAGATCAACGCGCTGCTCTATTCGCCCCATCATGCGCGCGATCGATTGCAGCGCGCCTTGCGGATCGAGGCGCTTTCGCCTGGATGGCGCGCATCGTTCGAGGCATTGTTGCAGAGCCAGACGACTGCCGGCGGAGGTGGAAACGCGGGGCTCGTGCCGGCAGCGGCGGCGCATCCGGTGGCGCCGGGATTTCAACCGCTCGCGGTGGTGGCGATCGATCGGGAATCAGCAGACGTCCTCTCTGTGTCGATGCGGCATCCGCATGGCAAGCCGCTGCCGCTGGCTCGGCCGGGCCAGTACGCCGTCCTGCGCCTCAGGCGAACCGACGACAGCCCACCGCTGCTTCGCAGCTATTCGCTCTCGGGCCCGCCTTCGACGGATCGCTACCGGATCAGCGTGAAGATCGAGCCCAATGGGGCGGCTGGAACCTATTTGCGGGAACATGTCCGCCTGGGGGATGTCCTCGACGTCAGCGCGCCGCGCGGAAGTTTTATTCTGCAGGACGGGGAGCGACCCGTGGTGCTGCTCAGTGCGGGCATCGGAGCGACGCCGGTTCTGGCGATGCTGCACGCGCTGGCGGCGGCCCGCTCGTCACGGCCGGTGTTCTGGCTGCACGCGGCTCGCGATGCGCAGCATCATCCGTTTGCCGCCGAAGTCCGCCGCCTCATGTCTGGGCTCACCAACGGTCGCCAATATGTTTGCTACAGCAGACCGGGTTCGCACGACAGGGTGGGCGAGGATTTCGATGCTGCCGGCCACCTGTCGGGCTCGGTCTTCAACGCGGTCAGCGTCCCGCGCGAGGCGGATATCTATATCTGCGGGCCCAATCGCTTCATGGCAGACATGAAGGAGACGCTTGCAACATTCGGCGTGGCGCGGGCGCGGATTCATACCGAAGTCTTCAATGGCGGCGAACCATTGACGCCTGGTGTCGTCGGCGCATCGGCGCGGCCGCCGCATCTGCCCGATGACGAAGCCAACACGGGCCCGCTGGTATCGTTCGCACGAAGCGGCATCGCCGCACACTGGAGGGCGTCGGCCTACCAAAGCATCCTGGAGCTGGCCGAGGCCTGCGATGTCCCGGTTCGTTGGTCGTGCCGGACCGGTGTCTGTCACAACTGCGAGAGCGGACTGGTGTCGGGCGCGGTCGCCTATGGACCGGAGCCGCTCGATCAGCCCGCCGACGGCAACCTTCTCATTTGCTGCTCACAGCCGACGAATGATGTCGTGATCGATTTGTGAATCCTGGAGGGGGTGCCATGAATGCAACAAGCGCAGCAGTCGTAAGGTTCTCAGTCGAGGTGATCACGTTGCCAGTGAGCGATGTCGAGCGAGCGTTGCGGTTTTACGTCGACCAGGTCGGCTTCACGCTCGACGTCGATTATGCGCCGAGCGAGTCATTCCGCGTCGTGCAACTTACCCCGCCGGGGTCGGCCTGCTCGATACAGATTGGCAAGGGACTGAATAACGCGGCCGCGGGATCAGTTCGCAACGTCTACCTCGTTGTCGCCGACCTTGTGGCTGCACGGAGCCGCCTGCTCGAAGGTGGCGTCGAAGTCGGCGAAATCAGGCACAAGATACCAATTGAAGCCTGGGACGGAAGTTTCGCACCTGGATCCGACCCAGCGCGCAAGGACTACGCGAGCTTCGCCGACTTCTCGGACCCGGACGGTAATACCTGGGTGCTGCAGGAACGCGGTTACCGCAATCCTTAGCGTATTGTCGGGCGGGTCGCCTGTGCCCCGTCGCCGACACCCTGGCGAATGCCGAGATGTCCGCTTTTTCCGTTAGCGGCACTGTCGCCACGACTGTCAACGCTTCGATTCATGGGAGCAAGGCGCGTTGTTCGCGGAAATTTTCCCCTAACCTGCGGCCGCTAAAATTGGAGCGCCGCCGCGGTCGAAATTTTTCCGGGCTCAACTTTAGTACCCTCCCCCCGCCCAGAAGGGCTCATCCGCGTTGTTTCCGCTATCTATCGCGGCGAGGTGCCGCAGTAGTGGTCGACGCGAACGCGTCAGTGACCCGGACATATCCGACGCAGCGCGGCCGTGTTATTTTCCTGGCGCGGGGCCGTTGAGTCACCGGAATTCGCCCTTTGGCCCGACATTTGGCCCGAAAAGTCCGCGTTCGTGGAGGGTCCGATGCATGCGAACCGTCGCGACTTGCTATTGGCTGGCGCATGCGCCGCTTCGACCGCCCTGTTTTGGAGCGCCGCGGCTCGGCTCAGGGCCGAAGTGACCGATCCGCCGCTAGAAACCACCACGATCCGCCTTGCCAAAAACCCGAGCATCTGCATCGCACCGCAGTACGTGGTCAGCGACCTCTTGAATGCCGAGGGGTTCGAAAGGGTCGTTTACGTCGAATCTGATGCCGGCCTGGAGCAAACCAAAGCAGTTGCAAACGGCGATCTCGACTTCACCTTACATTTCTCCGGTCCACTTCTTCTGGAGATTGATCGGGGCTTGGGCATTACTGTTGTGGCCGGAATTCACGTCGGCTGCTTCGAGCTATTCGCCAGAGAGGGTATACGCAGCGTCGCCGATTTGAGGGGCCGAACCGTCGGCCAGCAGGGGGTCGGGAGTAGTCCGCACGTTTTCATCAGCGCGATGGCGTCGCTTGTGGGGCTCGATCCTACCAAGGATATCCAGTGGGTGACGAGCGAGAAGGTCAAACCGATCGACTTGTTTGCTGAGGGCAAAATCGACGCTTTCCTCGGATTTCCTCCTGAACCACAGCGCTTGCATGCGCGGAGCATTGGTCATGTCATTATGGACAGCGCCCTGGATCGCCCGTGGTCGCAGTATTTTTGCTGCATGTTGGCGGGGAATCGCGAATTCGTCCGAAAGAATCCCGTAGCCACTAAGCGCGTGGTTCGCGCCATGCTTCGGGCGACGGATTTGTGCGTAAGCGAGCCGGCCCTCGTTGCGCAGCGCATGGTAGAAAGGGGGTTCACGGCTCGCCACGATTACGCGGTTCAGACTCTTGCCGACGTGCCGTATAATCGCTGGCGCGATTACGATCCCGAAGACACAATCCGCTTTTATGCGCTTCGCCTCCGCGAAGCGGGAATGGTGAAATCGAGCCCTGCGAAAATCATTGCGGATGGATCTGACTGGAGCTTTCTCAACGGGGTTCGCCGTGAACTTGGAGGCTGATCCTACCGTGTTTCTCGGTCAACGCCCGCTTGCCGCAGTCTCGCGAGCAAGTGGCAAGGGCGCGTCGGTGAAGGTTGGCCCCGGCAGCTTCGAATTACGCGCCTCGCTGCGCACCAAATTGCTAGCGGCCTTCCTTGTCATCCAGGTGCTCTTGGTCTCGGTCGGGGTAATCGGCCTCCTTTCGCTGCGCGAAGCCGACCAGCGGGCGAACCAAGTCGTCGCCCTGCAGCACAAGATCGAGGCATACCGACAGATGCAGCACGATACGCTTCGAGAGCTTTATGGCGTATCCACAGCTCTCGCGTTTCCGAACGAAACGACATTGGCGGTTGCGCTGCGACAGATCAATCAGTTTGGATACGACCTTGACCGCGTCTCGTTCGTCGCAAAGGATGAGGTTGCGTTGCTCAACCAGCTGCGCCAAGAATATGCGCGTTTCATTGCTGTAGTCTCACACATCGTCGATCTCATCCACAATGGGCGAACAGCTGAGGCCAATCGGAGCGAACTCGCGGAACTTGGCCCCCTCGCGGACAAGCTTGAGCGGCTGACCAATCAATTGGTCAACCGGGCGGAAGCGGACATGGTTGCCGGCGTAGATGTGAGCCGGCAAACCTATGCCAAATCTCAGATACTTGTCGGCGCCGTCGCGCTCGCAAGTTTCGTGCTTACGCTGGTCTTGGGACATGCGATCTCTCGGTCTGTGATCAACCCGGTCGGCGTTATTCACCACGGTCTTAATCGAATAGCGGCCGGCGATTTCACCCAGCGCATCGCGGTTCCCAATCGTGATGAACTAGGGGAGCTTGCGGCGCACGTCAATTCGACCTGCGAAGAATTACAGCAGCTCTACCGAAGCCTTGAGGAGGCCAGCCGTCACAAGTCACAGTTTCTCGCAAACATGAGTCATGAATTGCGGACGCCACTCAATGCGATACTCGGCTTTTCGGAGCTCCTGCTGGACGGTATATACGGCAATCCTCCAGAAAAAATGCGATCAGCAGTCGAACGCATCCAACGAAACGGAAGACATCTGCTCGGGCTCATCAACGATGTCCTCGATCTTTCCAAGATTGAAGCCGGGCAGCTTCGCCTTTCCTTGGCCGACTATTCTGTGGAGGAACTAGTTAGCGCCGTTTATACCTCCGTTGAACCGCTCGCCGCCGAAAAGAATTTGGATTTGTGTATTGCTGTTCCTGCTGGCCTGCCACCGGCGCGAGGAGACGAACGCAGGCTCGCTCAGGCTCTGTTCAATCTTGTTGGCAACGCGATCAAATTCACCGATGCGGGGCAGGTTCGGATCGAAGTGGAGGCGAAAGAGGATTCCTACATATTTTCCGTTCGCGACACGGGACCGGGCGTCGACGAAGCCGAGCAAACGAAAATCTTTCAGGAGTTCCAGCAAGTGGACAATTCGATCACTAAAGCGAAGGGAGGCGCTGGACTGGGCCTCGCCATCGTAAAGCGCATCGTGGAGATGCACGGTGGACGCATCTGGATAGAATCTCGCCTAGGTCATGGCGCTACATTTTCGTTTTTGGTGCCAGCCCGGCTTGAGCAACAGGCGATGCAGGCATGAGCAAGCGCGTGCTGGTTGTTGAAGATCAGGAAGATAACCGGCAAATTCTTCGCGATCTGCTTGCGAACGCGGGTTACGAAATGATCGAGGCGCAGAACGGTGAAGAGGCGCTCATAGCAGTGCAATCTCAGAACCCGGACCTGATCCTAATGGATATCCAACTGCCCGTTCTTGACGGATACGAGGCAACGCGGCGCATAAAGGCACAGCCAGGTCTCCGTCATATTCCAATCATAGTTGTTACCTCCTACGCGCTTAGTGGCGATGAAGAAAGAGCGCGCGCGGCGGGCTGTGACGCTTACGTCGCGAAGCCTTACAGCGCACGAAGACTGCTCGAGACGATCAATCGATACCTGACATAGGTTCCAGCACGCGTTGACGGGAGTACGAATGCGTGACCCGCCCCGAATCTTGATCGTAGACGATAACGAAACGAATCGCTGTATCCTCATCGCGCGCCTCCGCGCTGAGGGCTACGAGACGAGGGAGGCTGAAGACGGCGAGAGGGCGCTCGCAGTGGCACGTGAAATTGCGCCGGATGTTATCCTGCTCGACGTCATGATGCCGAAAATCGATGGCTTTGAAGTCTGCCGGCGATTGAAATACGACTGCTCGCTGGGATTTGTTCCAATCATTATGGTTACGGCGCGAGCTGATTCAAAGGACATCGTCACCGGCCTCAATGCAGGCGCTGACGAATATCTCACAAAGCCGGTGGACCATGCTGCTCTCGTTGCGCGTGTGCGCTCGATGCTCCGAATTAAGGAACTGCATGATCGAGTCGGAGCCCAGGCAGCCGAACTCGCATCGTGGAACAGAACGCTTGCGCAACGCGTTGCCGAGCAAGTTGTTCAAATTGAGCGGGTCAGCCGCCTAAAGCGTTTCCTTTCACCACAAATCGCAGAACTCATCCTTTCCTCCTCGTCAAACGATGCCTTGGCGAGCCATCGCAGCCAGGTGACGATAGCCTTCTGTGATCTGCGGGGATTTACAGCCTTTTCGGAAATCGCCGAGCCCGAGGAGGTGATGACCGTGATGCGAGAGTATCACGCAACCCTGGGCTCTCTTGTCCATGAGTTTGAAGGCACGTTAGAGAGATTCGTTGGCGACGGAATAATGGTGATTTTCGGAGACCCGATTCCTTGTCCCGATCCGTGTGCGCGCGCTGTCCAGATGGCGGTCGCGATGCGAGGTCGGCTATCGGAATTATCAAGGAAATGGCGCCGGGAAAGCTACGAACTTGGTTTTGGAATGGGCATCGCATACGGATATGCGACACTCGGCACGATTGGTTTCGAAGGCCGATCTGAATACAGCGCGATGGGGACCGTGGTCAATCTTGCTGCCCGACTTTGTGCGGAGGCGCGCGACGGTCAGATTTTAGTCGATAGCAAAGTGCGCGCAGCGATTAACGAGAGAGCGACAACTGAGTCTATGGGTGAACTGACGCTTAAGGGTTTGCGTCGTCCCATAGTAGCCTACAACGTACTTGAGATGACTTGAGTCAAAGTTGATCAGCAATTCGCGTTGCGCTACGTCGGGAAAATTCTGCAAGGGGCAAAGCCAAGCGATTTGCTGATACAACGGCCGGAGAAGTTCGATCTGGTTATCAACCTCTCGACCGCCAAGACGCTTGGCCTCGAGGTACCCTTGCACTTGCGACAGCTCGCCGACGAGGTGATCGAGTAGACCGGCTCACTTCCGATCATGGCACCTTTCGGATCTTACGCGATGTCTAACTTAAGTCCGCAATGCGCATAAAACGGACTTCCGCCGCCGGGCTTTCGTAAAAGACTTTTTTCCGCGCTCGTCGACTATGCAGCCGCCAAAATTGCCGCACGACAACGCCTGCACGTTCAACCGTCCTGCGTTCCATCCGCATAGCCGCCGCCGATCTGTCTTCCGGGCGCGAGCAGCCCTTTGCCCGGGACATGATTGATCTCCAGCCTTGTGCCGTCCGGATCCTCGAACAGCACCGAGTAGTAACCGGGGGCAAAATTATCCTCCTGCGGAGCGTGCACAATGTGCGCGCCGATCTTTTTTAGGAAGTCATGCGCCTCATCGACATCAGCGCGCTCACGAGCACGAAAGCAATGGTGATGTAATCCGACCGAGCCTTGGCGAAATCGTTGTCCGACATATTCCCCAGCCGGGGCATGAATGCCGAAGCCCGTTCGGCCGCCCACACAATAGAAGGTGTTCACCGTATCAGCCACTACCGTGAGACCTAAGAAAGGCAACAATTGTCCATAGAAGGCGCGTCCGGCTGCGAAATTTCCAACTGTAATGAACGTATGGGCCACACCATTGATTTCCATGCTCGGTCCTCCAGACCGCTTTTGCACGCAAAGTAAATTTTCCGGCTCAATGCCGGACTGTATATCCAATCGCCGCAAATCGCAGCGCAAAAAGGGAGTGCAGTTTTTGGGGCACGGTCCAGATATTGGGGGTGGCCCATTTTGCAATGAGGCCCATATCGGCCACCGCTAGTCGGTACTGGCCGAAGTGGCTGGTTTCGAATGCAGCCTCATATAGCTCGCCAAGTCCTCAGCTAGTACGGCCGTGGCCCAGTCCAAATTGAAAAATGGCCGGACCGTTCGTCGTTTGCACTTCGGGTTTGACCCCGAACCGAAGTCGGGGGCCTCAGCCAGCGGCCGAGCGGTTGCAAAATCGTTCTTTTGCCCCGGGCTGATCCCGCCGATCTGGTATCGCGCAGTGCTGGGCCGCTTTCTAACCCAGATGCGCTTTATGGTATATTGACGTGTCCATGCGCAGCGAATCGACCGAACACTACCGCTCATCACGGGGGTAATCGTGAATAAGAATGTTCTGGCGTCGCTTCCTATGGTCTTCACGGTTACGGTAGCGGCCGCGCAGGCTCTCGCCACCAAAGACGCGCTCATCGCCCGCGCGAAATTGTTCGAGCTCGATACGCC